>SMVB01357809.1_pt1 | contig 40114 bp, 32 predicted proteins | sample 2456461 | NCBI WGS metagenome assembly SMVB01 (sample SAMN11095934, study PRJNA526329) | marine sediment metagenome | biome: Marine sediment; feature: Surficial sediment; material: Deep marine sediment; isolation source: Hadal surficial sediment | place: Pacific Ocean | collected 2014-05 | depth...
AGTCGGTGTCGTATTCGTTGGTCTGCTCCAGGTCGGAATTCGATGCGAGCGGATCCTTCGGGAGCGTTTCGGAAGATTCGATCGCGTCGTAGGAATCGGCAATCGGGTCGTCGTAGGAAGTGGCTTCGCTCGCGGACAACCCCTGGCCCGATTCTTGGCGATCGATTCCAGCGGACTCGCCTGTGCGGATCTCCGTCTCGCCACCTGAAAAATCCGTTGCGATATTGTCGAGTTCGCTTGCCAGCAGGACGGCCGGGATGAGACACAGGATCAGGGGAATCGATTGGAGGTCGAGGCCACGCAAACCGAGGCGGCGAGCCTGGGGTTCCGGCACGCGCTGGGCGCCCATCGTCGCGACGGCACCGACACCGATCGCCTGGCCGATTCCCACGGCGGCGAGCAGCCCGAAATCGATGAAGGCGATTCCGGTGAAGCCCGCGGCGAGCATCGCCAGCAGCGTCAACATGAGCGCCCCCCGCACACTCGGATATGGATCGTTCGGATCGGAGGCCTTGCCGTTCATCATCCCAGAACCTCGGCGAGTGCTCGCCCAGTATGCGATCGCGCACAACGTGCGATCGTTTCGGGTGGCCCGACGGCCACGATCTCCCCGCCTTCCGCACCGCCCTCGGGTCCGAGATCGACGATGTGGTCCGCATAACGCATGACGTCGAGATTGTGTTCGATCACGACGACCGTATTTCCCCGGTCCACCAGCCGGTCGAGCAGGCCGAGCAGCACTTCGACGTCCACGAAGTGTAGCCCGGTCGTCGGCTCGTCGAGCAGGTAGAGTGTTTGCCCGGTGCTCTTTCGGGCGAGTTCCTTCGCAAGCTTCAAACGCTGAGCTTCACCTCCCGAGAGCGTCGTCGCGTTTTGACCGAGATGCAGATAACCGAGGCCCACATCGACGAGTGCCTGGAGCGGGCGCGAGACGACGGGCACATTCTCGAAGAGTTCGAGCGCTTCGAGCACAGTCATCTCGAGGACATCCGCGACACTCTGGCCACGGTAGCGAATCGTGAGCGTGTCGCGGTCGTAGCGTCGGCCGCTACACACCTCGCAGGTCACGAACACGTCGGGCAGAAATTGCATCTCGACCCGGATCGCCCCATCCCCTTCGCAAGATTCGCAGCGCCCGCCTTTTACGTTGAAGGAGAAACGTCCGCGATCCCATCCGCGCACGCGAGATTCGGGGAGCGCCGCAAAGAGACTGCGGATACCCGAGAACGCGCCGCTATACGTCGCGGGATTGCTGCGCGGGCTGCGACCGATCGGGCTCTGGTCCACGCTGAGGACCTTGTCGATCCGGTCCTGGCCGTGAATCGACCGGTGGGCGCCGGGTTCTGCGAGCACGCCGTGGAGTGGCCCCGCGAGCGCGCGATGGAGCGTGTCGTTGATGAGCGTCGACTTGCCGCTGCCGGACACGCCGGTGATGACCGTCAAGCAACCGAGCGGGATCTCGAGGTCGACTCCTTTCAGGTTGTTGGCCGTGCAGCCTTCGAGGCGGATCGCGTGATCCGTTTTGGGTGTGCGGCGTGCGGGGGGTTCGATTCGGCGGCGGCCCGACAGGAAGTCGCCGGTCGTCGACTCGGGGGCCTTCGCGATCGTTTCCGGCGACCCCTGGGCGACGATTCGACCGCCGTGAATTCCGGCGCCCGGCCCGATGTCGATGACGTGGTCCGCGCGGCGGATCGTCGCTTCGTCGTGTTCGACGACGATCAAGCTGTTGCCGATATCCCGGAGTGATTCGAGGCTTTCGAGCAGCCGTTCGTTGTCCCGGGGATGCAAGCCGACCGAGGGCTCGTCGAGGATGTAGAGGACACCGATCAGCTGTGCGCCGATCTGGGTGGCGAGTCGGATGCGCTGGGCCTCACCGCCCGACAGGGTCGCGGCGCGGCGGTCGAGACTCAGGTAGCTGAGCCCCACACGATCGAGGAAGCGGAGCCGTTCGCGGACCTCCCCGAGGATCCGCTCTGCGATCATGGCCAGATTCGGAGGCAGTTCGAGTCCATCGAGAAAGGCGAGGACCTCGCCGATCGGAAGCGCGTAGAGCGCGGGAAGTGAATGAGGCCCGAGGCGCACCGAGCATGCCTCGGTGCGCAAGCGTGCGCCTCGACATCTGGGGCACGTTTGCTCGCTCTGGAACTTCGAGAGGCCCGCCGCCGCTCGGCCGGCCGCGACTTCGAGGCGACGATCGAGATCGCCTAATACGCCATCGAAGGCCCGCGTGACCGTTTCTGATCGGGTGCGTCGCTTGCGCCGGCCGCGACTGGCGACGGGGACCTCGAGTTCGAGCACGTATTCGGGGTCGCCTTCGAGCAGGAGCCGACGCTGCTTCTTGCTGAGTTTCTTCCAGGGTGTTTCGAGGGAGAAGTCGAAATTCTCGGCGACCGTCTCGAGCAGCCGACGGTAATAGCCTCGTGATTCGTTGAGATCCCAGGCGGCGATGGCCCCTTCCCCGAGGCTCAATTCCTCGTCGGGAACGATTCGCTTCGCATCGAAGACGGCGATCCGCCCGAGGCCGCTGCAGGCGTCGCAGGCGCCAAAGGGATTGTTGAACGAGAAGAGTCGCGGCGAGATCTCGGGGAAGGAATTCTCGCAGGTCGGGCAGGCACCGGAGCGCGAGAGCCACCAGGGATCGTCGCCTACGACGTCGATCAGAGCGAGGTCATCGGCGAGGCGAAGAGCCGTCGAGAGCGATTCGGTGAGCCGCGCACGGATACTCTGTTTGATCACCAGGCGATCGATGACGATTTCGATTTCGTGCCGCGCACCCCGTGCGATTTCGATTTCGCCGCCGAGGTCATGGATCTCGCCGTCGATTCGTACGCGCGAGAATCCGTCCCGTCGGAATTGATCGAACTCCTTCTTGTACTGCCCCTTTCGCCCGCGCACGACCGGGGCGAGGACCTGGATCCTGGTACCGATCTCGAGGGCCATGACGCGATCGACCATTTCTTCCAGGCCCTGGCTCGAGATCGGGGTGTCACATTCCCAACAATAGGCCGTTCCGGCACGGGCGTAGAGGAGCCGGAGGTAGTCGGCGATTTCGGTGATCGTGCCGACGGTGCTGCGCGGGCTCTTTCCGACGCTTCTCTGTTCGATCGCAACGGCGGGTGAGAGACCCTCGATCTCGTCGACGTCGGGCCGTGGCAGCTGTTCGAGAAATTGTCGGGCGTAGGCCGACAGGCTTTCGACATAACGCCGTTGGCCCTCGGCGTAGATCGTGTCGAAGGCGAGGCTCGACTTGCCGGAGCCGGACGGGCCGGTGAGAACGACGAAGCGGTCGCGCGGAATCCGAAGATCGATGTTCTTGAGGTTGTGTGTTCGTGCGCCGAGAATCGAGATCTCTGTGGGATCGCCCTTGCCTGCGAGCTCTGCAATCGTCTCGAAATCGCGATCGAGCCGGTCCGCGGATCCAGCCGAGCTGGTCCACCCGGACTCGATCGGATTCTTGTCGGGAGTTCGTGTCATGGCGAGAGGTCTTCAGCTACCGAAGGCACCCTTGCGCTGGATATAAGTCTGCTCGCGCAACATATCCAGCCATTTCGTGTACTCGACCTCGGTCTTCTGTTGGAACAGGATGTTGCGCAGTTGGGACCGGGCTTGTTCGAAGGTGATTCTCTGAAAATCACGGCGATCGACGAGTTGGAGGAGATTGCAGCCGAAGGGCATCGAGATGACTTCGGAGAGGTCCCCCGGCTGCATCCTGTCGATGATCTCCGACATCCAATCTGCGAGGTCCGCGCGGTGGATCCAACCGAGGTCGCCGCCGCGCTCGGGATTCATGTCCGAAACACGCTGGGCGGCGGCGTTGAACGGCTCGGCGCCGCTCACGATCTCGGCACGTGCCCGGCGGACGACTTTACAGGCTTCGCTGCCGGAATGGGCGGAGCGACCGTCGGGCATGACCAGAATGTGAAGCACGTAGACTTCCTGACCGCCGTCGCGCTGGCCGCCGAAGCGCTCCTCGTAGAGCGCGCGTACCTCATCCGTTTCGATCTGGACTCGCGATCGGACCATCGCGTTCACGACCTTGCTGCGCTCGATTTCTCCGCGGATCTTGCCTCGGTATTCATCGAGGGTGAGGCCGTGGCTGGTGACGCTCGTCAGGAGTTGTTCGATCGTGAGACCGTTGTCGGCGGCGATCGCGTCGATTGCGGCGTCGACTTCTTCGCGGTCCGCGCCGAGCTCGAGGCGTTCGACGACGGAACTCAAGAGCTTGGTCTCGATCATTCGTTCGAGGGCATCACGGCGCATCGCCGCAATCTCCTCTCCGGGCGCACCGGCCTGGCGCATGCGTTCTTCGATCGGGCCGGAGAGCTCGAGAACTTCGGAGGCGAGCACGATTTCGTTTCCGACCTGAGCCGCAATCCCTTCGATGAGCTTCTCTGCTGCGGAGGCGATCGGGGTCGGGACCAGCGTGAATGCCGACACCAGAACGGCCGAGGCGATGGCCGCCGGCCGGATTCGCCGGGCCGCGGAACGTGGCGACGTCGAGCCGGAGCCCTGGGCGCGCTCGGGCCACATGAACATCGACAAGGAATGGACCTCCGGGGGCGCGGCCTGGGGCCGCGGATCAGCGGCGTATGGTAGCGATGCTCGCCCAGCCCGTCTGGTTCCTCGGTGCGTTCGCGGCGTTCTCGCGGCGGGGATGCGCGCCCGGCAGGGATTCCCGGGCAAGAGACCGGTCGCGCGTGATGAGAGAGCAGGCCTGTTCAGCCCTCTTCGAGACTCTTCTGCGCGATGTGTTGGTTCGTCCCGGTGATCTCGGGGTGCGCATCGAGCCGGGCGACCATCGTTGGGTAGTCGATCGTGGTGGCCTCGTCGCCGAAGACGCGAAACGCGCTGCGTGCCATCGCGAGATCTTCGTAGGTGTCGATCGTCCAGCGCCAATCGGGCCGATCGGGCCAGCATAGGGGCGTCGGGACGGCATGCACATTCGCGTTTGCGTAGAGCCAGCTCGTCACGTGGACGCGGTGGTGGGGTTCGTTCGGAGCGATCCGGCGGCTGGCGCGTTCGAGGGCCTCGCAGCGTACGAGTTCGGCTTTGTACCCGATGGGCAGTCGGGGTGTGCGTGCTCGACCGGGCGTGGCTGTCCCCGAGCACCCGGACTCGCAGTCGATCGCGAATCCGCCCCGGAGTTCGAGGGCATCGGCCTGTTTGGCGGCTTCACTCGCATCCCGGGCGTCGAGTAGCGAGTCGATGAGCGCGGCGTCGAGGAAGAGGTTGTCGGCGCTGACAGGAATGACCCAGTCCGCCCGCGTCTCCTGGCCGATGGCCACGAAGCGCGAGAGTACGTCGCTGGCATGCCCGCGGAAGACCCGAAGGCCGAGCTCGAAACCCCAGGCCTCGGTGACGTCGTCCGCCGCTTCCGAGCTCGTGGCGAGCCACCACTCACTCACTCGGGCGGAGCGGATCCGGTCGATCAGGAGCGCCAGCGCAGGCTGGCCCGAGAGCGGGGCCAGAATCTTGCCGGGCAGACGCTCGGAGCCCATGCGTGCCTGGATGATGCCGATCGTTCTGCTCAAATTCGCTTCGCCTTGTTCCGGCAGGTCGGGGACCGGGTCGAAACCGAGGCCGTTATGGAATCGATTCGAGGCGTGCGGCCCGTTCGAAACCGAAATTCCGACTATGATCTGATCGGCGGGTGGCCGGCAAAAGCTTTGCAATTTTCCGGCAGATCTCGATGAAACGGCTGCTGTTGGATCTCACGTTAATGATTGATATATCGTAATTAATTGGGTAGTCGTTCGGGGCCAAATCGGTCGCTCGGGGTGGCGACGGGATCCAAGATCGAAAACGATTTATAAATCAGATATGCTCAGCGTATGCCGCGCCAGAAGATCGAGGACGCAGAGGATCGTCTGCTATCCGCCGGCCTGAGTCTCTTCGCCCGGCTCGGGACCGAGCGCGTGAACACGAATGCGATCGCCCGCCGCGCCCGGCTCGGGATCGGCACCTTCTACGCCCATTTTCCGGACAAGTACGCCCTGCATAGGGAGATCCAGATGCGGACGCTGGCTGGAATTCGCGCGGCGCGGATTCGGGCGATGAGAGGGGCCGGCGACGAGCCCTTCGAGCAGGTCCGCCGCTCGGCGGAAGCCGTCGTGCGGTTCGCCCGAGACCACACCGAGGCGTACCGGGTAACCTTCGGAAGAGAGCGCGCCGGTGCCAGCGCGCACGGTCCGGTGGTCTCCGAATCGAGCCGCCCGATGGCACAAGCGCTGCGTCGGCTGCAGGCGGCGGGCCAGGTCGATGCCGCTCTCGACGCGGAACTCGCCGCGCGGGCCTATCTCTCGATGGAGGTTGGGACGCTCCTATGGTGGCTCGAGGATCCGAGCCGCGCGGAGTTGGGTTCGCTCGTCGATACCCTCGCTCGGATGCATCCGGCTGTGCGAACGGGTTGATGCAACCGGGAGCGGCTGGCGACTCAGTGCCGCGGGGTCCGGACCCCTGCCAGGCCCGCCAGGCCCAACAACATCAGGATGGCCGTCGAGGGTTCGGGCACGACCCCGATGAGCTTGCTCGAGTGGTTTCGGGAGCCCCCTGCGTCTCCCACGCTGGTCGCCCGAACACCGAAGTCTTGATTCTCGAAGAGCGAGATATCCAGCGACTCGGAATCGTGAGACAGCGTGAAGGTGACGGATTGGATGTCGTCCTTGCCGATTCCGGGAGATCCGAATTCGATTCCGATATCGCAGAAGCAGGGGCTTCCGCCGCCGTTCAGATTGCTGCCCCCGCCCAGGTTGATCACGTTGTCCGCCGAGAACGCGCTCGATGTGACCTCGTCTCCGGAAACCGAGAGACCGTCCAGGAGTGACTCGTCCGTGACCTGGAAGAAGATCCCGCGCAGGTCTCCGATATTTCCCCCGTCATCGACGGAGAGCGTGATCACGAGATTGCCCGGATCGGCCGCGTCATCGATTTCGACCGAAGCCGAAAGCGAACTGCCGGTGAAGGGCGACGCGGAGGCCGTGACCGTGGCCGCTCCGGCTGCCGATGGCAGCGCGAGCAAGCCGACGACCCCGGCGAGAGCCAGGAGCCGATTCAGGAACGAAGGAGCATCGACAGATCGGGAGAGCAACAACACCAGCACACCTCGAGAACGTCGATCCGCGCGCTTTGCGGATCGGGCTGTTTCGATTCAGTGGGGTCGGGTGGCTGTTTGTGGCTGATCTTGTGCAGGGAACCGGAATCCCCTCGGGTGGGCGCCGCCGTTCGGCTGAACCCGCCGCGAGACGATTGGGATCATTTCCCCAACAACTGCAGGAGCAGCGATTTCGTCGCGTCGAAGAGCGCCGGTGCGCCGCCTTCCGGCCCCGGCGCCTTCGCAATCAGGCGCTGGTCCGGCGTGACGCGAATGCCGGCGCGTGCGTGGGTGAGCAGTTGGACGAGGCGATCGGCGTCGATATTGCTCTGGGGGGCCACCTGCAGCACGAGTTCACCGCGCAGGGTCTCGATGCGGAGGATTCCGAGACGTCGAGCCAGGATCTTGATGCGAATCACTTCGAGCAGGTTCTCGGCCTCGGAGGGCAGGTGTCCGAAGCGGTCGAGCAGCTCGTCGCGAATCAGAGCGACTTCTGCCTCGTCTCGCGCACTCGACAGGCGCTTGTAGAGGACGAGTCGCTGGCTCACGTCGGCGACATAGGCCTCGGGCAAGCGACCGACGACTGGCAGCTTGATCTCGGGATCGATCCACTCTTCGTGGGCCTGCCCGCGCAACTCTTCCATCGTTTCGTCGAGCATCTCCATATAGGTCTCGTAGCCGACCGAACGCAGATTGCCCGACTGTTCGGAGCCGAGCAGGTCGCCCGCACCGCGGATCTCGAGATCGAGGTTCGCGAGGCGAAAGCCGGCACCGAGTTCGCTCAGGTCCTGGATCGCTTCGAGGCGCTTCTGTGCGTCACTCGAGAGCGCGCCGAACTGGGTCGGCACGAGCAGGTACGCATACGCACGGCGCTTGCTGCGCCCGACGCGCCCGCGCAACTGGTAGAGCTGGGCGAGGCCGAATGTGTCGGCGCGGTTCACGAGGATCGTATTCACGTTCGGCATGTCGATGCCGCTCTCGATGATCGTCGTACAGAGCATGACGTCCGCCTCTTTTCGGATAAAGGCGTGGATGCGGTCCTCGAGCTGGCGCTCCTTCATCTGGCCGTGCGCGACGATCACGCTGACTTCGGGCACCACGCGCGCGAGCAGTTGTTGCATGGTGTCGATCGTGCGGACCCGGTTGTGCAGAAAAAAGACCTGACCGCCGCGGCGGATCTCGCGCAGGATCGCTTCGCGGATCAGGCCTTCGTCGAATTTGCAGACCTGGGTCCGGATCGCCAGGCGATCGACGGGCGGAGTCTCGATCACGGAGAGATCGCGGATACCGGCAAAGGCCATCTGCAGCGTGCGTGGGATGGGCGTTGCGGTGAGGGTGAGAACGTCGACCGTCTTCTTGAGCTTCTTGATGCGTTCCTTGTGCGCGACGCCGAAGCGCTGTTCCTCGTCGACGACCAGCAGGCCGAGATCCCGGAACTGGATGTTCTTCTGGAGGATGCGATGGGTCGCGATGACGATGTCCACCTGACCCGTCGCGAGACCTTCGAGGGTCGCCTTGCTCTCTTTGGGTGTGCTGAAGCGCGAGAGCATGTCGATGCGGACCGGATGCGCTTCGAAGCGTTCCTTGAAGTTTTCGAAATGCTGTTGGCAGAGGACGGTCGTCGGGGCGAGGATGACGACCTGTTTCCCATCCAGCGCCGCGCGTAGGGCAGCTCGGATCGCGACCTCGGTCTTGCCGAATCCGACATCGCCGCAGATGAGCCGATCCATCGGCTTGCCCTGTTGCATGTCGCTGAATACATCGTCGATCGCCGCCATCTGGTCCGGCGTTTCTTCGTAGGCGAAGGCCGCCTCGAACTCTTCCATCGGGACGTCCCGCCCCGCGAACGCAAAACCCGGTGCCAACTCTCGTGCGGCGTGGAGCGAAAGCAACTCGCCGGCCATGTTGCGCAGGCTCGCCTTGACCCGGCCTTTGATCTTCTGCCAGGTCTCCCCGCCGAGTTTATCGATGCGTGGCTTCACGCCATCCGCCGACCCATAGCGCTGTACGCGCGAGAGCCGGTCGACCGGCAGGAAGAGTCTGTCGCCGCCGAGATACTCGATCGCGAGCAGTTCGCTCGAGGTGCCGCCGGCGGTGAGTTCCATCAGACCGCGGTAGATGCCGATCCCGTGATCGTGATGGACGAGGAAGTCGCCGGGAGCGAGCTGGGCGATTCCATCGAGCTGTTGTCCTTCGCGCCAGCCCGTTCGCGCGCTACGGCGTTCGCGGATCCCAAAGATCTCTTCGTCGGTGACGACGGCGAGTGCCTGCTCGGGCCAGACGAAGCCCTCGGAGATCTCGATCACGCGGAACTCGAGACGCCCGGGCAGCGACCAGTGCCAGACCGGTCGCGGGTCAGAAGCCACCTGGCCCTCGAGGTCGTACTCATCAAGCAGTGACTTCAGGCGTTCCGCACTCGAGAGCGAGCTGCAGGCGATGATCACACGCCAGCGATCCGCGAGCCATCGTTGGCAACGGTCGACTAACGGCGAGAGCGCATGGTCGTGGCTGCGAGTCGTCGCGAGTTCCCGGCGCAACTCGTCCTGGGTCTGCGTTTCGACGAGGTGTCGCCCGTCGGCACCCTTGGCATCGACGATGTCGAGCCGTTCGAGCCCAATCGGATCGCGTTCGTCGAGTGCAGCCGCGATCGCCTGGGGGGGGAGCAAGAGATCTTCCAGGGCAACGGTGAGGCGTTCGCCGGTCGCCGCTTCGTGGTTCGATTCGATCTCGGCGAAGATCTGATCGAGGCGGGCCTCGCCCTCCTCGGGTTCTTCGAGGATCAGCAGGGCGTCCTCCGGCAAATGGTCGAAGAACGACTCCATTTCGGGCTGGATCAGCGGCGCCAGGGATTCAGCACCTGGCGGAACGTGACCTCGCAAGAGCGAACCGATGAGCTCGTCGATCGCCGCGGCGGGTACGCCCTGCTCCGCGGCTCGCGCGCGAATCGCCTGCGATCGATCGATCACGTCCTCGCGGTCGAATAACAGCTCGCGTGGTGGCGGAAGCAGGGCGGTCGAGCATTTTGCCTGCGAGCGCTGGCTCGCCGGATCGAAGCTTCGGATCGAATCGACCTCGTCGCCCCACAGCTCGATTCGCAGCGGGGTGGCGGCTTGCGGCGGGAAGACGTCGATGATGTCACCGCGAACGGCGATTTCGCCGGGTTCCTCGACGAGCGCCATGCGCTGGTAGCCGAGTCCGACGAGGCGAGCGACGAGTACGTCCCGGTCGAGCGACTCGCCGACGGATATCCGGAGGGTCGAGCGGAGCAGCCGGTCACGTGAGGGGACGAGCAGTGAGAGCGCCGCGCGTGGAGCGACGATGATTGGAGGCGGCCCGTCGGAAGCGTCGGAGCTGTCGGGATTGCCGGGAGCGCCCCGCGTGGCCCGCTGGAGCCGGTGGAGCACCTCCATCCGCTGGCTCACCAGGAAGGGCTGCGGCGAGAAGCGATCGAAGGGCAGCGTGTCGTGCCGCGGAAAGGAGCGGATTCGCGAGTCGCCGTCGCGCTCACCGAGCAACCCGCGCAGGGCGACGATCGCCGAGTCCGCGGCGCGGGAATGCGGCGTCACGTAGACGACGACGCGGTCGCCGTGGGCACGGATGAGATGGCTCGCGACGACCCTTTTCGAGGCGCCGCGCAGGCCGGTCAGACGGCTGAGCGTCTGCGATTCGCGTGCTTCGCGCAGGAAGCGGTCGAAGGGCGTGTCCCCGCGTTTGGGGGTGCGGCGACGCTTCGCGGGCGTGCGCGTCCGGGTTTCCCCCGGCTTGGCTCCAGCGCTCATCTGTCGGGGATCTTCCTTTCTGGGTGTTCCCTGGCCCGATCGAAATCGTCGAAAAGCGCGAACACGGACCCTCGAAAACACGGAAAGCCCGGCTCTCCATTCGAGGGGGACCGGGCGGGTCGGAGCTTAGCCCGGGATTCAGGCGGAATCCGAGCAGATTTGCTCGATCAATCGGAGGCTTCGCTCCGCGGCGGGCACGGGCCGGTGGTTGGCTTCGTAGAGCGCGCGGGCACCCGCTCCCAGATGTGCGGCAAACGCCCGATCGTGATCGAGCTTTTCGATCGCTGCGGTGTAGGCCGCCGCCGGTCGTAGCGAGGCGGCGATCAAGGCGTTCACACCATCGCTGAGCCCCCATTCCCGTTCGAGGAAGCTGATCGGCGGCGTGCCGACCGCCAGGCTGTTGACCAGTTTGATCGGAAACCCGCCCTCGGCCCGGCGCGTGACGAGGCTCGCCCGGGCTGCCGCCAGGAGCGAGAGCATTTCGGTCTGGCTCTCGACGTGACGGGTCTCGAGTCCCGATCCGCTCTCCAGTCGGAGGTTCAGGACGGCGGGATCGTGACTCGCGAGGATGATCTTCGGCCCGGCCTGCCCCCGCCGCCGACTCACCGCCGCCAGCAGCTCGAGTTCCTGGTAGCCGTCGAGATTGCCCGAGTAGAGGTAGAAGCCCTTGGGCTCGAGCCGGTGTCGGCGCGCGACCCGTTCGGGGTCGAGGGCCTCGGCGCGATGACGCGGGTCCGGAATCGCAGGGGGAATGAGTGCTCCGGGTCGGTTCGAAGAGCGTCGCATGATGCGTGCCGAGGCATGCGTCAAGGCGATCCATCCGTCCGCATGACGCGCGAGTCGCCGATCGAGGAATTGGCCGGCTCGCTCGACGAGCCGGCGCCGCAGGCCGCCGACGGGCTCCTCCATTCGCTCGATATCTGGGATAATTTCTTTGTTTTTCAGTGGTTTAGAGTACGTCGAGAGTTCGTTTTCCATGAGCGTATGGACGCAATAGACGAGCGGAATCCGGGCTCTCGGGCGCAGCATGCCCAGCAATACAGCCACCACGGAGGCTTCCACGTTGTGCGTCAATATCGCGTCATAACGCCCGCTGCGCAGCATTGATGACGCGATTGCGTCATTAAGCGTCATTGCGAGGCCTACATCAGCGAGGGGTTTTGCCCAGCTCGGTCCGGATCGCAAGGACGAAGGCGTCGTCCAAGGAGGTGTTTCATGGTGTACGAACCCGTCGAGGGCGCGCCAGCGGTCGAGGACATCCTCCGCGGGGGAAGCCGCGCTCGCATAGGTCAAGAGCTCGATCTCGGCGCCGGCGGCGCGCAGGGCGATTGCCTGCTCCTGGAAATAGACCTGGGAGCCCTGGTGGTGCGGATAGGGAAACGCGCCGACCAGCAGGAGTCGCATGCGGTTCAGCGGTTTGCGCCGAGTTCGGGGACTCGCGGCTGCCGGGGAGTGGACCGGCTGAGTCCGGCGAGGGCCGGTGCTGGGACGACCTCCGGCGACCCGATCGAACGGCCTGCTCGTGCCGGATGCAGCTCGCTGTAGAGCGCGGAGAGCTCGACCAACGCGCGCAGGATCACCCGTGGATGGGCGCCCGTCTGGGTTCCGGAGCGGCGCGGGTGATGGCTCACGGGGACCTGCTTGATCCGGAAGCCGGCGGCCCGCGCCCGAGCCAGGATTTCGGTGTTCACGAAGGCGCCGATCGACTCGATCGGGATCGCGTCGAGGACCTCGCGCCGAAAGATCTTGAAGGCGCAATCGATATCGCGAACGGGAAGATCGAAGAGCGCGCGGACCAGTCGGCCCCAGATCCATGCGATCAGCCGGCGCGCCCATGGATCCCGGCGTGGGGACCGATAGCCCACCACGATTTCGACGTCTTCGGTGTGTTCGAGAAGGCTGGCGATCTCGCCCAGATCGAATTGCAGATCGGCATCGCTGAAGAAGACCAGGTCTCCGCGTGCCTGCCGTAGTCCGGCGCGCAGGGCCGCGCCGTAGCCCCGATTGGTCGAGTGATGGACGCTGGTGATACGCGGATCGCGTCGTGCCCACGCATCGAGGATCTCGGCGCTCCGGTCCTGGGATCCGTCGTCGACGATCACGATCTCGAAATCGACACCGAGTTGGTCACCGATCTCGAGCGCGCTCTCGAGCAGCGTCGGCAGATTCTCCGCTTCATTGAAGGCGGGGAAGACCAACGACAGACGTGGCTCGGCCGGAACGATTCGGCTCATTCGAGGTATCCCAGGGCTCGTAGTCGCTCCGCCACCATCGCTTCCTCGTCGTCGTCGTAGGCGACGGGCTCCCCCTCGCGTTGGCCGTCTTCGTCTTCGTGGTTGGAGGTGGGGGTGTCCCAGGCTAGACCCATCGTCTCGGCCAGCCAAGGGGCGACCTGGGCCAGGCGGGCCGGTGCGGGCAAGAGGGCTTCGTCGGATCGTGCGCTCGTCGCGATCCAGATCCCCTCGTTTCGGTGGGTCCCATTCATGCCGCGGCCCCGCCCGCCCGCGAAGTCCGCGGGGCCGATCACTTGGACGCTCGGGATGCCCTCGCCCTGGGCTCTCCCCTCGGACCAGGGAGTGGGGACGAGGGAGAGGCCATGGCGGCCGTCGAGGGCGAGCTCGATCACGATATCCGGGGCGCGTTCGGCGTGGGGCCCCCGATGGACGTCTTCCCGGCGCAGCGCGCGGGCGACGACGGGGGCTCCACCGGGCAAACGCCAATCGAGCAGCGCCGCGATCACCCGGTCGCGGACGAGTTCGTAGTCCTCGGGTGCGACGCAGCCCTCGGCTTCGCGGCCCGCGAGGTTGATCCAGACGCCGGGATTCGTGTTGGCCTCCTCCGAGAAGGCGAGCGTATGCGACCAATCGATGCCCCCGAAGCGCGCGCGGCTCTCGAGTTCGGCGGCGGCGGCCCGGGCGCGGCGGAAGATCTGTTGGGCGAGGGCCGCGGGGAGGACTTCGAGTGCGACGTCGCGTAGCCCGCGTGCGGCGCGGTCGACGAAGCGGCCGAGTCCGGCTCGGCGACGCAGCAGGCCGCGTTCCGCGAGATGGCGGTTCAGGTGGAGGATCTTGTCCGAGGCGGTGCCCATGCCGTGGTCCGAGAGGACGACACAGACGACCTCTGGACCGGCGGCCTCGCGCAGCACGCCAACGGCCTGATCGAGTCGCCGGTAGACGTCCGCGAGCGCGCGGAGACGCGTGTCGCTCGCGTGTGGGTCGTGGCGCGGCGACTCGGGATCGTGGTCGCGAAAATAGTGGTGGCCGGCGGTGTCGCTCTCCGAAAACACGACCATCGTGAGCGCCGGCATTTCCCCCCCGGCGCGCGCCTTCATCTGCGCGATCGATTCGAGCGCGAAATCACGTTTCCGATCGACTCGCGAGAGGAGCGTCGAGACGGCGCGTTCGTGGAAGTCGTCGGCGCGTGCGGACTCGTTCAATTCGGGCCGCATCCAGGGCCCGGCCTTTTGGGCGATCGAGCGATAGAGCGCGGGGTCGCTGGCGCTGCGCTCGTCGGTGCCCGTCGAAACCGGCGCGTCGAAGCCACATACCAGAAGTCCGTTCACGGGCTCTGGCGGGTGCGTCGCGGGCATGCCCAGGACGAGCACCCGGCCGCCTGCGTCGCTCACCCGCCGGAAGATCGAGGCCGCCTGGCGATCGGTCGAATTCACGAAGCGCAATCGGTAGGCGCCGGGCGTCTTCTGCGTGAAGTCGAAGATCCCGTGGTCCGCCGGCTCGAGTCCCGTCATGAAGGACGACCAGGCGGGGAAGGTCACGGGTGGCGTCGTGCTCGGGAGTCCCACCGCCTGACCCTGCTGCATCCAGGCGGCGAGATTCGGGAGTTCGCCTCGGGCGATGAGTGGACGGATCACGTCGAAGCTCGCGCCATCGAGTGCGAGTACGAGGACCGGGCGTAGCCCGGACGGTGCGGGTGCTTCGCGCTCGCGCGCGCTCGAGTTCGGCGCGGCCATCTGGGCGTCTTCTTCGATCGGGGTCACGAGATTCCTGGCAAATGGGCGGTCGCAGTGTCGCGCTGGGCGGCACCCGGCCGCAATGGCTGGGCTCGCTCGGCCGGACCGGATCCGTTGTGGCCCAACCGGTCCGCGTTCGATGAGGGAGTCGACGTCCGAACTGTCGGGTTGGTTCATCCCCCAATACTCAATGCGACAAAACAAGGCCATAATTGTGACATGATCGGATCAGTCGCTGCCGGGGACTGCGCGTGCTAGCGTACCGCGCTCTCGAAGATCGGCGCACGATCGTGCGTCGACGCTCGGGAAGACAGAAATTGCTGCGGCGTTCGTCGGCTCGAATAGACTCGACCGGGCGACGCCTCCTATTCTACTCCCACTACTCCTACCTCGGGACCGGGATCCGCGAATTCGTGCGGTGAGCGTTCTCGGGTTGCATCGACCGCGACGAGCTCGCCCGACCCACGGAGCCGAGTTCCAATCCGGACGAGGAGAAACCTCGACATGTCCATTGAACTGCTCTGCAAGAAGCTCGGGATGACCCAGGTCTTCCTCGACACGGGCGAAGCCGTACCCGTCACCGTACTTGAGGCCGGCCCGAACGTCGTCGTGCAAAAGAAGACACTCGAGAAGGACGGCTACATCGCAGTCCAGCTCGCCTTCGGCGAACGCCGTGAGGGGCTCTTCTCCAAGGCCGAGAAGACCCATTTCGAAAAGAACGGCGGCAGCGCTCCGAAGCGATATGTCTCGGAATGCCACCTCACGGAGGAAGAGTCTGCTGCCCTCGAGCCGGGGAGCGAGATCACGGCCGCCATCTTCGGTGCCGGCCAGTTCGTCGACGCGATCGGCACCAGCAAGGGTCGCGGTTTTAGCGGTGTCATACGGCGGCACAATTTCAAGATCAAGAAGCGCACCCACGGTACCCACGAGAACTATCGACACACGGGCTCGATCGGTGCCGGCGCCTTTCCGGGCAAGGTCCGCAAGGGCATGAAGATGGCCGGCCAGAGCGGCAATGCCCGCCACACGACGCTGAACCTCGAAGTCATTCGCGTCGACATCGAGCGCAACCTGCTCTTCGTTCGCGGAGCCGTCGCGGGCCACAAGAACGGCCTCGTGAAGATTCGCACGGCCGTCAAGCACGGTGATCAGGGTCTCGGGACGCCTCCCGGTCAGGCTGCCGGGGAAGACGAGGCAGCCGAAGCGACCGAATAACAGCGGTTCGTGCGTGAAGTCAGATGCCGCCGAGAGCTCAGCTCTCGGCGGCCTTTTCAATCCCCCCCTCCTCGTGCCGCGTCCTTGCGTAGGCTAAGCTGAAGGACGCGCTGGCTGCAGCCCCCGCTCCCGCTTCGATCGATCAGCCTGGCCTTCGACGTCGTCCTACAAACCTCTTACCTCCCTGAACTACCTTGGAGGGCTCGTGACCTACGCCCCTAATCGAATTCGTCCGACACGCCGTGGCTGCCTGCTCGTGGCGTTGCTCGGGCTTCTGCTCTTCGGACTGGCCTGCCACTCGCGGCCCTTCACCGGCGGCCATCCGGCAAACGCCGAATGCCTGCATCGGATCATCGAAAGCGGCGAATTGCGTGTCGGCATGACCGGTAGCCAGGCGCCGCTCAATATGAGAAATCGCAGCGGTGACCTGATCGGGCTCGACGTCGAATTGGCGCGGGCGTTGGCGGACGCCATGAGAGTCGAGCTCGTGCTCGTCGAGACCCCCTTCGCGGACCTGCTCTCCGAACTCGAACAGGGCGATCTCGATCTGGTGATTTCGAGCCTGACGATCACGCCTGCCCGAAACGCGCGCGTCGCGTTTGCCGGTCCCTATCTGATATCGGGATTGAGCCTGCTGACCCGTGCAGATCTCGTCGATGAGCTGACGGATATTGCGAGTCTAAATTCCGCCGACCGCAGCTGGGCGGCACTCGAGGGCTCGACGGGCGAAGAGTTGATCCAGGACGTCTTCCCCCTCGCCCATTATGTCGTGATCGACGACCAGGAGGAAGCGGTCGCCATGATCGGCCGCGGGGAGCTGGATGGCTTGATCGCGGACCATCCCTTCGTGCAGTTCGAAATCGCGCGAAATCCGGATCTCGAATTGGCGTCACTGCCCTCCCCCTTGACGACCGAACCCCTCGGCATCGCCCTGCCGGCGAACTCGCCGCTCTTCGCGAATCTGGTCCAGAACTATCTGAATACCCTCGATCACACCGGCCAACTGATGCAGATGAAGGCACGCTGGCTGAACGGCACGGACTGGCTACTGGAGATGCCTTGATCCCGAGGTGGCGTAAGAAGTCGCGCGAGAAGCGGCGCAAGATACGCCGCTGTCAGGCTCATCCGGCCCTCGTCCTGGCTCTGTTGCTGCTCGTCTCGTATGGCGTTGGCTGCGCGAGTTCGGGCAAGAAATCCAGCGCCGCGAAGGATCGGCCCAAGCGAACCGTGATTCTCACGTCCAAGGACGACGTGATCGTCGGCCGTCAGGCAGCGGAATCGGTTGCGAGCCAGATCGGCCTGCTCGACGACCCCGAGCTGGTGGCCTACGTCGCGGGGATCGGCAAGAAGTTGCTTCGCGGCCTACCCCGGCGCGAGTTCGCCTATCATTTCGCCATCGTCGACCAGATGGAGCCCAACGCATTCGCGCTTCCGGGAGGACACGTCTTCGTGTCTCGGGGTCTGCTTGCGCTCGCCAACAACGAGGACGAACTGGCCAATGTTCTCGGCCACGAAATCATCCACGCCGCCAAGCGTCACTCGGCTCAACAACAGGCGATCCAGCGCTATCAGAGCGTGCTCTCGCTTCCGCGATCTCGCGCGCAGATGATGGCCGCCTATGGTCGGGACATGGAACGCGAGGCGGATGAGCTCGGTCAGAAGCTCGCGGCGACCGCGGGATACGATCCGATGGGCATGTCGACCTTCATGCGTCGGCTCGATCAGCGCGAACGCTTGTTGATCGGCGCTCCGCGTGCCCCCACTTTCTTCGATTCCCATCCCGGCTCGCGTGAACGGGCCTCGGTGAACTCGATGCGTTCACGGGAGCTGCGTTGGACGCGCGATCCGTCACTCGGCAATACGCGTGAGCGGTTGCTCGACCGGATCGACGGCATGGTGATCGGAGATCGCCCCGAGACAGGGGTTTTCGTGGGGGAGCGCTTCATGCACCCGGCGCTCGGTTTCGAGATCCGTTTTCCGAAGGGCTGGGATGTCCAGAACTCGACCCAGACGGTGGGTGCTCGCACCCGGCGTGGCGAAGCCGTCGTGTACCTGACCGTCGACATGCCGGAGGGCGATCTCGTCGAGTTGGCCGACGGGTTCGCGGCGAAGCTCGCGGATGAAGCCGGCATCAAGGTGACCGAGCGCAAGCGGGTGAAACTCGGGTCGATCGACGCGCTCCGCTATACGATGACGGGTGGCGGCATGGGCCGCTCGCTCACGGCGCGAGTGACCTTCTTTCCCTTCGCCGGATCGACCTGGCGAATCGTCGGCCTCACACACGCGGCCGCGGCCAATCGTTATCTGCCCCAGATCCTGCTCACGACTCGCAGCTTTGGTCCGCTCACCGCCACCCATCGAGGCGAGATCCGTATCGAACGGCTGCACGTCGTGCTGGCCCACGCCGGTGAGGATCTGCGGCGCATGGGTCAGCGAACCGGGAACGTCTGGGCGCCCGGCGTGACCGCGCTGATCAACGGAATGCTTGGCAACGAGATCTTCGAGGGCGGTGAGCTCATGAAGATCATTCGGACCGAAGGGCTCAAGGCGAACTGAAATCGCGCGAGGAGGCAGAGCATGACACGTAGAATGCGTTCGGGGGGACTCGGGCTCGTCGCGCTCTCGATCGCCTCGTTCTGGACCGTGGGCTGCACGCTCGGTCCCGTGCAGGATAGGGAAGCGCTGGAAAGCGGCGGATCGTTCACGCTCGCGATGATCCCGGACACCCAGAACTACGTGGACTACACCCATCAGAAGGCCGAGGGCTTCGCGATCGATGCCGCCGAACTCTACATCCAACAGATGGAGTGGATCGCGGCGCGCAGCCGGAAAAATGGTGGGGACATCGACTTCGTGGCCTCGGTCGGGGATACCTGGCAGCACCCGACGCTCTGGATCGATCCGGAACATGAAGCGATGGGCATCGGCTACGTCGCGAATCCTCTTTTCGCGGGCCGTTTCGATCCCTCACCGAAGGTCCTCGAAGTCGAGGTGACGAAGGCGATCGAAGGTTACGAACTGATCGCCAACGCGGGCATTCCGTTTGGCGTTCCGCCGGGCAATCACGACTACGATGCGATGTACACCGTCGATACCTACCCACCGAACCTGAGCAAGGATCCCGCTGAACTCACCTTCTCCATCGAAGATATCGGCGTGCTTCATGTGGGTGGATTGGACAACTTTCGCACGGCCTTTGGGGACGACAGCCCCTTCTTCGCCGGGAAGCCGTGGTACGTCAGCAGCTTCGAGGGCGGTACGAGCAGTGCACAGGTCTTCGATGCCGGAGGCTATCGCTTCCTCCACCTGGCGCTCGAGATGCAGCCGGGTGACGACGTGATCGAATGGGCCAAGGGCGTGATCGCTCTGCACCCGGGCAAGCCGACGATCGTGAGCACCCACGACTATCTGAGTCCCACGGCGGAGCGAATATCCGGCGGCTTCCTGGACTTCACCCTCGTCGATCCTGAAAACCACAACACGCCTCAGCAGATGTTCGAGAAGTTGATCGAGCCGACGGATCAGATCTTTCTCGTACTCTGTGGTCACTACCACGGGCAGTCTTTGCGCGTCGAGAAGAACGCCGCGGGGGGTCGCGTCTATCAGGTGCTTGCGGACTACCAGGACCGTGGGCAGGTCGGCCTCGACGCCGGGCAGCCACCGGGTGGAATGGGCGGTGGCCCGACCGGGATCGGCGACGGCTGGCTCCGGCTGCTGCGTTTTGATACTGCGGCCAATCCGCCGACGATCCGGATGCAGACCTTCTCGACCTACTACGACCAGTATTCGAGTGAGCTGCCGACCTACGCAGAGTGGTACCGAGAACACGAACAGCCCCAGGCGACGGACGAGGCCTTCCTGGCCGCCGAGGAATACGAGATCGTGCTCGAGGATTTCCGACAGCGTTTCGGAGTGCCCTCGCCTTGAATCCGCGGAGGGCCTCGAGTTCGGCGAATGCGGGCGGGCGGGTCTTGATCGCGGGGGCGAGTGGAATCGTCGGGCGTGCGGCCTTCGAGCATTTCGCAAATGCGCCAGAGTGGGATGCGATCGGGATTTCCCGCCGTGGACCGGATCTCGAGGCGGGGACCCATCTGTCGCTGGATCTACTCGATCCAGACGCGTGTTCCAACGGGTTGGGTGATCTCGCGTCGGTGACGCATGTCGTCTACGCCGCACTTCAGGAGAAGCCGGGGCTGGTCGAGGGTTGGTTCGATCCCGAGCTGATGGAAACGAATCGGCGCATGCTCGAGAATCTGCTGGATGCAGTCGTGGTGGGCGGGGCGCTCGAGCACGTGAGCCTGCTGCAGGGTACGAAGGCCTATGGGGCTCATGTCGGTCGCATGCGCGTCCCCGGCCGCGAGCGCGAGGCACGCCACCCCCACGACAACTTCTACTGGCTACAGGAAGACCTTTTGCGCGAACGTGCAGCACGCGATGGTTTCGCTTTCACCGTCTGGCGTCCACCGGTCATCTACGGACACGCGTTCGGCGCGCCGATGAATCCGATCGCGGCACTCGTCACCTTTGCCGCCGTTGCGAAACAAGAGGGGCGTCCACTCTGTTGGCCCGGAGGTCGAACCGGGCCGACGGACGGTATGGACGCTCGGCTCCTCGCACGCGCGCTCGAATGGAGCACAGGGGCCACGACGGCGAAGAACGAGGTTTTCAATATCACGAACGGCGATGTCTTCGTCTGGGAAAATGTCTGGGCGGCGGTTGCGGAGGCGATGGGGATGGAGGTCGGCGCGCCGGAGCCGCTGCGTCTCGCGGAGTTCATGCCGGGCAAGCTGGAGCTCTGGGCGAAGATCGTCGCGCAGCACGATCTGCGAGCCCCGGGGTTGATGGAGTTCGTCGGTGACTCCTTCCTTTATCTCGATCTGCATTTCGGCGCGGGTCGTGAGTATCCGGCCCCGCCTAATATGCTCTCGACGATCAAGCTCCGACAGGCTGGATTTGGAGATTGTATCGATTCCGAAGACATGATCGTCGAGTGGATCGAGTGGATGCAGCAGGAGCGGCTCATTCCGCTCGCCTGATTCCAGGCGCGGCGGAGCGGCATGCGGAGAAGTCGCGCCGAAGCTGATATCGTTGCACTCGCCATGGCCAGGTACAACCGTAAAGACCACCTCCACCAGCGCGCCAAGAAAGAAGGCCTTCGCTCGCGCGCCGCCTACAAACTCGACGAGATGCAGCAGCAATTCAAGCTGCTCTCGAAGGGTCAGCGGGTCGCTGATCTCGGCTGCTGGCCCGGCGGTTGGCTCGAGGGGGCGGCGAAATTCGTCGGCCCGGAGGGACGCGTCGTCGGGGTGGATCGCGCCGAGGTCGATCCACCGATTCCACTTGCGAACGTGACGGCGCTCGTGGGCGACCTCGAAGACGCGGACATGGCCGCGCGGCTCACGGCGGCGCTCGGAAATGCCGGTCGGGTGGAATCGCAAGGCGCCGGGGCTCGGGAGGATGAGGCCCGGCTTGCGGACGTCGTGCTTTCGGACGCGGCTCCGAAACTAACGGGCGTGCGCGAGACCGATCGCGCCAACGAGGAGCGCCTGCTCGAAGCGATCGAAGCGCTGCTCCCGAAGCTGCTCGTGCCCGGGGGATCCTTCGTGATCAAGATCCTGGAGGGACCCGAGGCTCAGGAGATCGACCGACGCATCCGGAAGACTTTCCAGACGGCGAAAACCGTCAAGCTCCAATCGACTCGAAAGGGCAGCACGGAGAAATACCTCGTCGCACGGGGATATCTCGGGGACGCCGGTTGATCAGAGCTCGAGCGTCGCATTGCTCGAGAACCGGCTGATCGCGATGGACGCGATCCGAGTCGGCCTTCAGATCCTTCTCGCCATGAGCATGCTGACGACCGAACTCTGGGCACTTGGGAGCGCCGCGACGCCCGTCGCGATCGCCAACCTGAATAGTCCGGGTTCGCGTGAAATTCGGTAGACTCGGCGCCCCTTGAATCCGTCGACCCGAGAGATCGGGTCGCGCCGACCCGGTGTAGCCAGGAGCCGCTCATGTCCAGTCCCCGTCCCTTCAATGTTCTCGGTGTCCAGCAGATCGCCATCGGGGGCCTCGATAAGCACAAGCTGCGCAAATTCTGGGTCGATCTCATGGGCCTTCGCTACGGCCATTCGTATAGGAGCGAGAAGGAGAACGTGGACGAGGATATCTGCGAGACCGGCGTGGGTGCGTTCGCGGTCGAGGTCGACCTGATGCAGCCGATCGACCCGGAGAAGCGCCCGAAGGTGCATGACCCGGCGCTCAACCATATCGGCCTCTGGATCGATGATCTGGCGACGGCGGTCGAATGGCTCGAGGGGCAGGGAGTGCGCTTCACACCGGGTGGGATCCGCAAGGGAGCCGCGGGCCACGACGTCTGCTTCATCCATCCCAAGGGCAGCGATGATTTCCCGATCGGTTCCGAGGGTGTGCTCGTCGAACTCGTTCAGGCGCCCGAGGAGGTCAGGCAGGCCTTCGAGACGATTGCGAACGCGGCGTCGCAGTCGGAGTCCCAATCGTCGTCGTAGTAGTAGTCATCGTCATCTTGGTCGCCGAGGTCTGGCTGCGTGCGCTGATTCGAGTCAGCGCCGGCGCGCAGCAGCATTTTCGAGGCTGATCTGATCGTTCAGGGTCCAGAAGTCGTAGATCAAGCCGAATCCCAAGAGCCCACCGCTGACCAGGTAGAGCGCGCCCGAAAGCCATTTTTCCTGATAGAAGCGGTGGATGCCGAAGATTCCGACAAAGGTGAGCAGCACCCAGGCGACCGTGTAGTCGAGGGGCCCGTCGTTGAATCGCAGCTGCGCGTCGCGCTCGAGCGACGGCATCAAGAAGAGGTCGACCAACCAGCCGATCCCGAGCAGGCCGAGCGTGAGGAAATAGATCGTGCCGGAGATGGGTCGCCCGAAATAGAAGCGGTGGGCTCCCAGGAACCCGAAGATCCACAGGATGTAGCCGACCAGAAGAGAATGGGCGTTCTCGTGCTCGGACATGGAATCTTGCTCCCCGCGCGTCACTCGAAGAAGCACCGTGGTGACGGGCGAATCGACCTCGTCAGGCGCGTCGCGTTTCGATCGTCGATCAGTCGTCCGCGCTGGACCCAGCGGAAACGGTGGATGAGGTGGCGGGGGTCGGGCGCGAGGCGGGGATGGCGGGCCCGAGCAGGACGGCGACCCATTGTGTCTGGGGTTGGCTGTCGAGCAGAATGCGCAGGATGACGGTCAGTGGCACCGCCAGCACCATCCCGACCGGTCCGAGTACCCAGCCCCAGAAGACGAGTGACGTGATGACGATCAGCGGCGAGAGTCCCATGCCTTCGCCCATCACCCGGGGCTCGAGAAAACTTCCGATGGCAATGTTGATCGCGATATACGCGAGTGCCACGAGCGCCGCGGTCTGCGGGCTGTTGTCCACGAGCGCAAGCGCGATCGCCGGAACCGCAGCGATTACCGAACCGACCGCGGGAACGAAATTCAGCAGGAATGCGATCAGCGCCCAGAGTGGTGCGAACTTGACGCCTAACAGCATCAGGGCGCTGTAGGCGAGGATGGCCGTGAGCATACTCGTGAGGGTCTTGATCCCCAGGTAGCGGCGGATCGATTGGCCGATTTCGGACATCCGGCTTTCGATTTCCGGCGAGGCGCCGAAGGCCTCCTGGACCTTGTGTGGAAAGCTCGACGCCTCGAGCAGGATGAAGCAGATCGTGAGAAAAATCAGAAAGGCGTTATTCAGGAGCGAACCGAGATTCCCGACGAGGTTGCCTGCCAGCCCGAGCACGGCTTGGGGGTCGAAGGGATTGGCTTCTTCCGGGGAAGTTCCGAAATCGATCCCGAGCGTCGAGAGCGTGGTCGTGAGAGACTCGACGACGGATCCGAAACGCTCCTGATATGAGGGCAGCAGCCTCGTGAATTCGTTGATCGAGGAACTCATCAAGCCGCCGAAGACGGCACCGATTCCGAACAGGCCGAACAGGACGACGACGAGCGCGACGGGAGTCGGCAGGCCGTGGTCCCGAAGCCAGAATAGAGCGGGGGCGCAGATCAGGCCGATGAAGCCCGCGAGCAGGAAAGGGACGAAGAGGGAACTCGCCGCTTTCATGCCGGCGACGATGACGACGATCGAGGCTACGCCGATCAGCGCATTCACGGTTCCGTGCGAGCGTTCGATGGGCACGGCGAGAGAATGCCGCGAGTTGTCCCGGATGGACAGTGGCAGACCTCGAAGCAAGCCATTGGCGTGCGCTGGCGTGACCCGATCTCGGATCGGGGTCACAGAGCGTCGAGCGGGCCGCAGGGAGAAGGCCGCGAAGATTCAGTGGCCTGGGCGCCCGCGGCAGGGCGCGCATGAATAATGCGGGCTAGCTTCGCGAGAACGGAGGCGGCTCATGGGTGATACCGGATGGAAGGACTTCGACCTCGCGAAGCTGGTCGCACGCGCCGAGGCTCAGGAGACGCCCTATCTCGAATTCCTGCGCGTGCCGCAGCTTTCTTGTGGCCTCTATTCGCTGCAAGCCGGGGCGATGGACACGCAGACCGCCCACGACGAGGACGAGGTCTACTTCGTGCTCAAGGGCCGGGCGAGAATGATTCTCGCAGGGGAGCCGAAGCCGCTCGGTCCGGGCTCGATCCTCTACGTGCCCGCCGACACCGATCACGAATTCGTCGAGATCGAGGAAGACCTCTCGATGCTGGTCTTCTTTGGATCGGGTGGGCCCTCCGGCGCGAATATCTGAGCGTCCGCGATGGCCCGGCTCTCCCCTGATCCCGAACGCGAGGGCCGCGCGGCCTCGCGCTCCTGCGGAACCTGTTCTCATTGTTGCACCGTCCTGCGGGTCGACGAACTGGCCAAGCCTGCGGGCGTCGACTGCGTGCACCAATGCGGCGGCGCGCGAGGTTGTGGCATCCACGAAACCCGCCCGACGATCTGCCGTGGGTACGAATGTCTGTGGTTGCAGGGCGGTCTCGAAGATGCCGAACGGCCGGACATGATAGGTGGGATCGTCGATCTCGAGACGGTCGGAGTCGGTCTGCGTCTTGGAATCCGCGAAGTCCGTCGCGGCGCCTTCGACGATTCGTCTGCGCTCCAGGCGATCGCCGATCGCTACCGAAGCCAGATGCCCGTCCGAATCACCGATGCCCACGATGTGATGAATCCCGACCGTCCCTTTCGCGTGCTGCTCGAGGACGGTTTCGAACACCGCCTCTTGGGCGATCGGATCGAGATCTACCGAGAAGGTTTGCTGGTCGAGCAGAAGCTCATGCCCTGGGCCGAACGTCTGGGTCGAAGGCTTTCCATCGGGGCGCGCAGGCTCTCACTTTGGTGGCGCAACCAAGAGTTGCAGTAGAGCGCGTTGTAGGGACCTGTACAGCGTCGACATCGGGTCAGACGCGCGCGGAGGCGTTGAATTCGAAGCATCGGGATCGCGGCGCGGATATCATTCGATCGAATACAGGACTCAGGCTTTCGTGGCCGATCGGCCGATGAGGTCGATGAGGTGGGTGAAAGTGCGCGACCGTCGTGGGGACGGCGAGTCGGCGTAGGAGTTCCGCATGACAGAAGCGAACGCACGGGTGGCTCGGGGTCGTCGAGTCGCCGCTTTCGTGAGGCATGGTCATTTCGATCGTCCGGAAGGCACGGCGAGTGCCCATTCGCTCTATCCGCTCAGCGCCGAGGGCCGGGGTCAGGCTGAGCGCGCGGCGGGACCCGTCCTCGAGATGTGTCAGGACCTCGCCCTCGAAATGGACGCGCGCATCGAGGCTTCCCAGCTGCTGCGGGCCTGGGAGACCGCGAATATCCTCGGACAAGCCCTCACCGAACGGATGGCCGAACGAACCGGCCAACGCTTTCACGTGATCCAGCGCGACGAACTGATCGAGCGCGGACTCGGAAGCGCGGCGAATATGACCTTCGAACGGATTCACGAACTGCTCGCGGCGGATCCGCGGCTCGGCGCGCTGCCCGACGGGTGGCTGCGTATGCCGGAGTTCCGATTGCCGGTCCAGGGAGCGGAGTCGCTGATGCAGGCGGGCGCCCGGGTTGCTGCGCGAGTCGCGACGAGCATGGACTCGATTCCCGATGAAGATCCGCGGGACCTGGTGCGTATCTTCGTGGCGCATAGCGGCTGTTTACGACATGCGATGGTAGTACTCGGGGCACTCGATGTGCGGACCGTGCCGGGGCTTTCGATGGACTTCGCCCAGACGATCATGGTCGAAAAGCTTCCGAACGGTGACTGGGTCCACGTCGGCGGCCAATTCCGAAAACATCTTTCCGGAATCTGAGAGCGGGAGCGATTCGGGCTCAATCGTTTGCGAGCAGCCCAACGTGTTTTGCGGTCAGGTGGCCCGCCTGGTACATCCACCTGACTGTGTCCGTGTAGGTTTCCCGCGCGTCTCGAAACTCGACACCCAGCTCTCGCGTCGTCTGCTCACCACTGCAGCCGGGCCACTGGGTGGCGTATTCCATTGCATCCCGTGTGAGCGGGAACTCGAAGTCGTAGACTCGCTTGATCCAGTCGCCGATCGTTCCCATCGCCCGGAATACCGGGCCCGATACGGGAAAGCGCCTGAGTCGAGTGTCGGTGATCTCGTCGAGAACGCAGTAGGTCTCGGGCCACTCGAGCATCGGGCCGGCCGCCGCATAACGCGCCCAGCCCTCGGGCAATTCGAGCATCTTCAGATGAAGTTCGGCCAGATCTCGTACATCGACGATCTGGAACCCGCTCGAAGTATTCACGCCGGTCTGCTTGAAGAAGATGCAGACCGCGGCGTTCGCATCGGACAACCCGGGATCATCGGGGCCAATGATCCCCGTCGGGTAGGACACGCGAATGGGCGCGCCCTCCTCCTGCATCCGGCGGATCTCGTGCTCCGCCTGGGCTTTGCTCTGGGCGTAGGCGGTCGTACCCGGTGCGATCGGCATGTCGAGATGAATCGGCTGGCAGCCCGGAGAAAAGAAGATCGCTGAACTCGACACGTAGACGATCGAGGGCAGCCCGTGTCGGACCGCGCCGCCGACTACGAGCTCGACGCCCCGGGCGTTCGTCTCGAGGACCTCCGCGGCCATCGTCTTGCGCATCGAGACCAGGGCCGCCCCGTGATAGACGGCGTCGCAGCCCTGCATGGCGCGCTCGACCGATGCCTCGTCGGTGATGTCGCCGACGATTACATCCCGCTCGGGAATTCCGATCCCGAGTGGATCGTAGACCCGGCGGACCTTCTGGGCATCCCGTACGAGCAGGCGAACCGAGTGCCCCGCAGCCAGGAAGCGGCGAACGGTATGAGATCCTGCGAAGCCGGTGCCACCGGTCATCATCACGCGCATGGTTTGGTCGTGCCGTCTCCTTGCTTCCGGCCCTTCGCGGGAGCTGACCGCGCAGATCCTAACGCGAGGGTGGAGCGCTCGGGAACCGAACGCGGCACTATGGGCACACTGGGACCGTGTCAGCGTCCAATTCGGGAGAATCGATGGCCCTGCCAGTCCAGATTCACGCGCGGGCGATCTGGATCGACCGGCCGGATACGCGAAGCGACTAGCAGCCGGGTATGCTCGCCGCATGTGGCCCCAATTTCTCTACGGATTCGCCAATACGCTCGTGGTCTCCTATGCGGCCGACGGATGGATCTCCCTGCTGGACATCGTCGTCGAGAACACCGCCCTCACGAGCCTTCGCGGCGTGTTGGCAACCTTCGTCGTACTACAGAGCATGCTGGCCATCCCGCTGCTCGGGATGACGCGTCGACTCCCGATCAGCGTTTTCCTGCCCGTGGTGGCGAGTGCACTCTGGTTCGCGTTCGGGGCGACGCCGCTGGTCTTCGAGACCCTGTCCGAGACCCTCGAACGGAGCCTCGTCCTTGCCCAGTTGGCGATTGCCTGCTTCGCATTCTTTCGCATCCGTTCGCTTCGAGGGGGGCAGGGTTGGCTCTTCGACGCGGATTGGTTTTCGGGCCGACTCTTCTCGTTTCCCTATTTCGTGGGATACGGAGTGAGTGCGTGTCTCGTGCTATTCGTGTCGCTTGTCGTTCTGACGCTTGCCAGCTTCACGCGTGGACTCGAGTCGGCGACGAAGGGATTCGTGCGCTTCGACTCGCAAGGCATTTCCTTAGCGGACCGCCGCTACGAAAACGCGGGGCGTCGGATTCGACTGGTCGGTATGATGCATATCGGCGAAGAAGAGGGTTATCGAAGTCTCTTCCAGGATCTGGGCCGGGCGTCGTCTTCGACGCTGGTGTTGACGGAGGGCGTCTCCGATTCCGAGGGCATGCTTTCAGGGGGGTTCAGTTTCGCGCCGCTGGCGGATTTCCTGGGTCTCGAAGAGCAGCGGGCGATCGAGGACTACGTCGAAAGGGTGGCCGGAGAGGGGGAGCTCGATCCGATCGGGCCGACCTTCCGAAACGCCGACCTCGACGTGAGCGATTTCGATCCCCGAACGATCCAATGGCTCGGAGAGGTCACCGAAATCTACCGCGGGGGCGACGTTATTTCACGGCTCTTCGAGGTCTACCGCGAGATGCAACGCAACCCCGAGGTGGCCGCGATCGTTTTCGAGGACATCGTGAGTAGCCGGAACAGCCATTTGATCGCGAACATCATGGATTTTCGCTCGGACTACGAGGAGATCGTCGTGCCCTGGGGCGCTCTGCATCTGCCCGGGATCGAGACGGCCGTCGAAGAGATGGGGTTCGTGCGGAGCTCGGCCGCCTACGTCCTGTTGATCTCCTGGCGACGGCTGGGGGACGCTTTGCTCGCGGGCGCGCCGCGAGAAGCGACGATCAGTCCGAGCGATCCAGACTAGCGCGTGCTGCGGGCCCTCGACTTTGCGAGCACATCTTCCAGCATCGAGATCTTCGGCCGGATGAAGATGCCCTCGGCTTCCGAGCAAAGAATTTCGTCCTCGCCCGCGCCCTCTGAAACGTGCATCTGGCCCTTGATGAAGATCTTCACGCCCTCCTCGCGATCGATCCAGGAACGCATGCGGATCGGCCGGTCGAGCGGCGTGAGCGAGCGATAGACGACCTTGAGTGTGCCCGTGAACCCGCCGATGCCGAGGATCGCGCCGAGGCTGCCGAGCAATTCGTCGAAGACCAGCGCGATGACTCCACCGTGGACGGCGGTCGGCGGTCCGTTGTATGGCGCGTCGAAACTGTGGACCGCGTGTATTTCCCGGCCGACGAGCTTGAAGTCGACCGGTGGCGCGATCGGATTCAGCGGGCCGATGGCCGGGCTGTAGCGGAAATACTCGGTCGGATCCTCGGTATCCAGATCGTGATCGATTCCCTCGCGCAATACGAGTCGACGCTGGGCATAGGGGCCCGGGTGATCGTAGGGCGCGAGTCGAGCGGCCAGCGCCCCGGCCTCGTGCTCGATGCCCTGAAGTAGCTCGGCGGGGGCCGTGGTCTTGCGCAGGTGGGAGATCAGTCGGCGGACGGAGGCGACCGCGCCGGCCAGCGCGTCGTAGTCGGGTTCTTCAGTGCTCATCGAGTTCAGCTGTCGAGTCCCAGGACCTTGAGTGCGTTTTCGCGCAGGAATTTCGGCCAGACGTGGTCACGGAAATGGACCGTCGGCATGTCCGTCATGATTCGCTCGAGCGACAGACCCATCGGGAAATAGCCCGCGTAGATGATCTTGTCCGCTCCGCGCGTGTTGGCGTATCGGACGATTTCCTCGGGATAGTGTTTCGGAGCGAAGGCGGAGGTCGAATAGTAGAGATTCGGCCATTTGAGCATGAGCTTCATGGCGAGCTTTTCCCAGGGTTCACAGCCGTGGCGTGTGACGAAGACGAGCTCGGGGAAGTCGTACATGACGCGATCGATCCGCTCGACTTTCTGGCAGTCCATCGGTAGACGCGGCCCGGGCACACCCGCGCACACGAAGATCGGCACGCCCAACTCCACGCATTTTGCGTAGATCGGATAGAACTTGGGATCGTCGATCGCGACCTGTGGATTGCATCCGGCGGGGAAGGCGCCGAACGCACGCACACCGAATTCCTCGTAGTCGCGCACCATCTGACGGATGCCCTCCATCCCGTTATTCGGGTCGACGTTGCCGGAGGCGATGAAGCGATCGGGATGATCCTTGAGCGCCTTGGCGGAGACGTCGCCGCCGACCCCGATGAGTCCCCGCTCGACGCCGAAACGATCCATCTCGTGGAGCGTGATGTCGATCGGGTTCTCGGCGCCGTAGAGCTCCTTGGGTACGTTCTTGAACATGTACTCCACCGGGAAGTCATATCCGTCGCGGGATTCGGTGTCCCGAAGTTGCGCGCGGATGAATTCGTATTGGGAGAAGTCGCTGGCTGGAAATCCGATCATGCAATCGATGATTCCGTCGCCGCCGATGAGGTCGCTGGCTGTGGTCATTCGGTCGTCCTTTGTTTCTCACATGTTGTTCTTACATGACTTTTCACATGTAGTTCGTATCTCGCTGCCTGCGGGTCGCTCATCATAACGCGCTCGGCGGCGATGTCGGGGGGGCAGCAGCTTCTTGCGAAGCCGCAGCGGGGTCGGCGCATGTCTGCGATGCTGGCGTCGTGCGGCCCAAGGGGAGCTTCGTGAGCGGGTCGGACAGGAGCAGGCCGCATGATCGAGATCGTGAAGAACCAGTTGGACATTGGCCTCGTGAGCCAACATCTCGAAATCGTCGACTTCTGGCGCGACGAAGCGGGGCTCCGTTTCGACCATCTCCTACCCGTCGCCAGAGGGCACGATCAACATCGTTTCGACGAGCGCGGTTCGGTCATCAAGATCAATATTCGTGAGTCGATCGACGGCGATCAGCGCTCGGGGATCGAAGAGCTCCTGATCGCCCGCGAGGGACTCGAGGCGCCGCGGGGATTGGCCGATCCCGATGGTAATCGCGTGACCTTTGTTCCCGTCGGTCAGGGCGGTGTGACCCAGATCGGAATTCGCCTTGCGGTGCCCGACCTCGGCCGATCGATCGCCTACTACCGCGACGCGCTGGGCTTCGTGCAGGAGTCGGCGAACCGCGTGCGCTGCGGCGATTCGGTGCTGCTATTCGAGCAACGAGCCGATGCGCCGAGCGGTTTCGATCAGGCGCAGCGGGGTTGGCTCTACCTGACGGTCCAGGTCCGGAATTGCGACGAAGAGGTCGCTGCGATCGAGGCGGCCGGCGGGCAGGTCGTCGTGACCCCGCGCAATCTCGGGCAGGTCGCGCGCATGGCGATGATCCGGGATCCCGATGGGAACCTGCTCGAGGTGTCTCAACGGGCCTCGCTCACGGGGCCGCTGCCGAAGCGTTGAGCGAGGCTCGGTCCGCGGCCGACGCGGGACTGGCGATTCCCCGGCTCATCGTGGATCCTCCCGGCCCTGCTGGAGAATCCCGAGCATGTATATCGGATACGACAACGACCAGGAGGCGCTGCGTGAAGAACTGCGCGCCTATTACGACGAGCTGCTGACGGACGAGATCCGGGTGGACCTGGCGCGGGAACACGGGATCGGTCCCCGTACCCGCGAGGTCGTTCGGAAGATGGGTCGAGACGGTTGGCTCGGGATCGGCTGGCCGAAGGAATACGGCGGCCAGGGCCGCTCCGAGATCGAGCAGTTCATATTTTTCGACGAGTCGATGCGTGCACGGGCTCCGGTTCCGATGCTGACGGTCAATACGGTTGGCCCGACGCTCATGAAGAACGGCAGCGAGGAGCAGCGAAAGAAATTTCTTCCGAAGATCCTGGCCGGCGAGATTCATTTTTGCATCGGCTACAGCGAGGCGGGGGCTGGGACCGACCTGGCCGCGCTCCAGACGCGCGCCGATCCGGCGGACGATGGGAGTGGTGATTTCATCATCAACGGCCAGAAGCTCTGGACCAGTCTTGCGAGCGATGCGGATTATTGTTGGCTGGCGGTTCGGACCGACCAGGACGCCCCCAAGCACGGCGGCCTCTCGATGTTCCTGGTCGACATGAAGACGCCGGGGATCCGAGTCGATCCGCTCGAGCTGCTCTCGGATCACGATATCAACGCGGTCTTCTTCGACGACGTGCGGGTTCCCAAGGAAAGCCTGGTGGGTGGCCTCAACAAGGGCTGGAAACTGATTACGAGTCAGCTGAATCATGAACGCGTGACCCTGTGCGCCCCCGGCATGATCGAGGGAGCCTATGAGTCGGTCGTCGAGTGGGCGCGAGAGACGCAGCGAGCCGATGGCCGACGCGTGATCGACGACGAATGGGTGCAGACCAATCTGGCGAAGGTGAAGGCCGGCATTCACGTGCTCAGGTTGATGAATTGGAAGGTTGCCTGGACCGCGACGGAGGGGTTGAAGCTGAACCCCGCGGACGCGTCGACGATCAAGGTCTACGGGACCGAGTTCTTCCTCGATGCGCTCCGTCTCTTGATGGAAGTGATGGGTCAACGCGGCTATCTGCGCCCGGAAAGCGACGCAACCGCACCGGGCGAGGCGGTCGCACACGGAATCGTCGAGACCCTCTACCGCAGCCTCCTGATACTCACTTTTGGGGGCGGCACCAACGAGATCCAACGCGACTTGATCGGGCTCTTTGGGCTCGGATTGCCACGCATCCCTCGGATGTAAGGAACGAAGACATGGACTTCTCCTACAGCGAAGAACAGCAGGCGATTTTCGACCTGGCTTCTCAGATTCTCAAAGAGGGCACGTCTCAGGAACGCCTTCTCGAACTCGAGCGCTCGGAGGGGCCGCGATTCGATCCCGATCTGTGGGCGAAGCTCGGCGAGGCAGGACTCCTCGCAATTGCGGTTCCCGAAGAATACGACGGGGGTGGTCTCGGCTTCGTCGAAGTCGCGGGGGTGATCGAGAGCATCGGTCGCACGACCGCTCCTGTTCCCTATCTCGAAACGGTGGTATTAGGCGGGCTGGCGATCGCCGAATTCGGCAGCGAGGATCAGAAGAAGTCGATTCTCCCGGACCTTGCTGCGGGCCAACGAATTTTGACGGCGGCGCTCGTCGAATGCGAGGGCGAGATCGAAAACCCCCGCCTGTACGCGATCGGAAAGGCGGGGGGTTGGCAGCTCGATGGCGTCAAATCGTATGTGCCGTGTGCTGCGGTGGCGGACCAGATTCTGGTGTCGGCGATGACCGATGAAGGCCCGGCGATCTTCATCGTCGACGGGAAGGCGGCGGGCGTGACGTTGAAAGCGCTCTCGACGACGAGCCGCATGCCGGAATCGATGATGATCTGCGAAGGGGTCAGTCTCGGTTCCGATGCGATGCTCGGTCAGCTCGGTCAGGGTCGCGAGATCATCGAGTGGATCGATCTTCGCGCGAACGCCGCGCTCTGCAATCTGGCACTCGGTTGCTGCGAAGCGGCGGTCGAGATGACGGCGGAATACTCGAAGGCGCGCAAGCAATTCGATCAGCCGATCGCCATGTTCCAGTCGGTGTCGCACCGCCTGGCGGATGCCTACATCGACACCCAGGCCGTGAGACTCTCGGCGCTCGAGGTGGCCTGGTTGATCTCGGTCGGCCGGCCCGCCCATGAAGAAGTCGCGATCGCGAAGTATTTCGCCGCGGAGTCTGGCTATCGAGTCACGTTTTCGGCGCAGCATATCCACGGCGGCATCGGCGTCGACCGCGAGTACCCGGTTCATCGCTACTATGTGTACGCACGACATATCGAGTTGATGCTCGGCGGCTCGACCCATCACATGCGACGGCTGGGGAAGTTGATCGCGGGAGTGGCGGCGTAGATGGGGACGCAGGCGTAGTCGCAGCCACCGGTGCCACGGCATCTTCTGCGGTCTACACCCGAGTGATGGCCACGGGAATCGCGCTCATGCGCGGGATCCCCGTGTGGGGATCGAAGTCGCGCTCGTTGTCGATGAGCCTTCCGGTATTGCTCCCGATCTCGCGTACTTCGCGGTCGTGCTTCGGCGCGTCGCCAAAACAATGCGACATGGAAACGATCCCGCGGCGAATTTCCGGTGCCGGTTCCGCGATGCCGAGGATCGAGGCGTGGGGCGATGTGATCTCGACGAGGTCACCCTTCTCGAGGCCTAGCATGCCGAGATCATCGGGATGCAGGAAGGCGGGATTGTAGGGTCTCCGGCCATTCAGCTTGGCGATGTCGCGGCCGCTCGAGTTGTAGACGTTGGGCAGGCGCCGGGAGATCAGCTGGAAGGGGAAGGCCTCTTCTCCGGAGCGCCGCGCGCCGAACGCTTCGGCGCGGATCGCAGCCAGCTCCGCCAGCATGTCGGCGTTCCCGATCTCCAGCCGATCGACGCAGTCCGGATCTGCCGGGCCGACGCGGATCTGCTCGTCGTCGTAGATCTTTCCATGTCGCTGACTCCGAATCTCGTCGAGCGGGATCCGCGAACCCTTCATCAAGCCGTCGAGCACCCATTCGCTCGAGGGCATCTGCTGCATGTCGAACTCGAGGACTTCGCGGCGTGCACGCAGGACCCCGGTTTCGGGGCGGATCGGGTAGCACTTCAGTTGGATGCCCATCCGCTGGCACAGGCCATAGAAGAACTCCCATTCTTCGAGGACATCCGAGTCCTTGGGCGGCTCGACGATCGCGGGGGTGTACTGGGCGTAGGGCTCGGAATAGCCGTGGGCGACGTAGGTCTGTTCAATGGCTTCGCTCGACAGCGAGACGCCGGGCACTTCGAGCGAGAGCTTGGGCGCGATGACGTAGTCGGCGAATTTCGAGGTGGCCGACATCTTCATGTCGAGCGTAATCAGGAGGTCGAGGTTCTCCATGGCGCGGAGCGTTTTCCGCTGATCGGGCCAGGCGGCGACCGGATTGCTGCCGAGGCAGACGAGTACCCGAATCCGACCGTCGCCGTCGTAGAGGATCTCGTCCGAGAGCGCCGCGGTCGGCAGGCCCGCGGCGGAGTTGCCGAGGTCGCGAGAGCGGAGCGATTCGCCGCGGCCCCAACCGGCTCGCGGGGGCGCGGCCTGCGCCTTGGGCATCGCCCGCGGAAGCAGCGCGCCGGGATTCGGAACGACGTCACCTTCGCGGCGCCAACGTCCGCAGACGGTGTTGAGCGCAAGCAATAGGTATTCGGTCAGATTTCCGTGGGGTGCCATATTAGGCCCCGTGCCAGCGACACCACAGCCTCGCAAAGCGCCGGGATCGCCGAGGCTTGCGGGATCGCCGGAAAAGGTACGTGCTGCGAGTTCGATCTCGTCGGCTGTGAGTCCGGCGCGTTCGGCGGCGTACTCGGGTGTGAAGTCGGCGACGATCTCAGCGAGTTCGGTGAAGCCCGAGACGTGTGCTTGACAGAATTCCGCGTCGTAACGTTCCTCGCGTAGGATCACATGCAGTAGGGCGGCCAGGATCGTCGGGTCTTCGCCTGCGCGGGGTTGCAGGTAGACGTCGGCAAAGCGCGCGACCTCGGTCTTGCGCGGATCGATCACGATCAGTTTCATGCCGCGCCGTTTGGCATCGCGTAGTCGCTTACTCGGATTGGAGGGCGGGATTCCACCGGACATGGAGATGAGTGGGTTGTTGCCGACGAGCATCCAGACATCGGACTCGTCGAAGACGTGGGAGCCGCCGAGCCAGCGGCCATGAATGGCGTTCGACACGTGCTTGCCGGGCTGATCGATCGAGCTCGATGTGAAGACCATCTTCGAACCCAGGCCGAGCATCCAGCCCACGCCCGCTGGAATCGAGGCCGCTGGGGGTCCGGAATAGGTTCCGGGATAGAACGCCACGGAACGCGGCCCGTATTCGGCGACGATCGCCTGGATCCGCTCGGCGATCTCGTCCATGGCCGCCTCGCTCGAGATCGGAGCGTACTCGCCGTTGCGCTGGCGCTTCTGGGAATGCAGCAGACGGTCGGCGTGGGCGTGCTGTTCCGGGAGCGCGCGGCCCTTCGCGCAGGTGAAGCCGAAATAGGCCGGGTTCTCGCGGTCGCCGACGACGCGGACCGGCCGACCGTTCTCGACGTCGACGAGAATTCCGCAATTCGCATGACAGAAGCGACAGATCGACGGATGGCTTTCGAGGCGTGCGCTCGGAGGGGTTTCAGGGGGCATCGCATGATTCTATCACGCGGCCGTCGGATCGACGGCGACCTCTCGATCGGGCTGAGCGAGACGGGCTACCAGTCGACGTCGACGCCGTTGCGCTTCAGGAAATCCTGGATCAGCCACTGACTGATACTGACGCGGCCCGGGAAGAAATGTGGCATCTCGCACGCCTTGAACCATTCGGCCGCGACGATCTCCTCGCCGTCGATCGCGATCTCCCCGGATTCGTATGTGGCCCGGAAGCCGAGCATGAGGGAGTTCGGGAAGGGCCAGGCCTGGCTCGAGAAATACTCGACCTCGTCCACGATGATCGAGGTCTCCTCGAAGACCTCGCGCCGGACGGCTTCTTCGGCGCTTTCGCCCGGTTCGACGAAGCCGGCGAGTACGCTCATGATGCCCTCCGGAAAATGCGGTGAGCGCGCGAGCAGGATTTCGTCGCCTTTTTCGACCGAAACGATCATGGCGGGCGCGAGCCGCGGATAGGTCGGGATCTTGCAGACGGGACAGGCGCGTGAGCGATCCGTCTCCGAGAGCACCGTCGGTTCGGCGCAGGCGCCGCAGAATTGATGGGTCTTGTCCCATTCGACGATCTGGACCGCTCGGCCGGCGATCGCGTGGGTGTGCTCGTCGAGCGAGCCGAAGAGCATGTGGAGGTTCGTGAATTTGAGTTCGCCGGTTTCCTTTGCGTCGCTCGGGAGCTCGACCGAGTAGCAGTGGCGTCCGTCGAGTGCACCGAGGTATTGGCGGCGAACGGCTTCGTAGCCATGGGCATCGATCGCGCCAACGTTCGGCAGTCGCAGGTCTTCGGTGACGAGCAGGTCGCGCCCACGGAAGGCGAAAAGCAGGGGGTTCTCGCCGGGATCGTCTGGAGATTTGTGATGGGGGACGAAGCGGAAGGGCGAGTCGGGCGGCTTGCTCATGCTTCGAGCCTACCCAAGTTGGCGCGAATCGCCGCCGGGCCCGGCGGCCTTGTGGAGATTCCTGCGAGGCCCTCGGGTGCGTGGAATCCCCCCTCCCGAATCCCCCTGAATTGGCCGATATGACCCCAATGCAGGACCGAGTCAAAATCCAGCAGCTGATGCCGCTCATGCGGGAGTTCGGGGGGCTGGAGAGGCAGCGGCTGGGCACCGGCGTGACCCCGCTCGAGTTCCAGCGCTGGTTCGACCTCAAGGGCCAGATCGGGCGGATCTTCGCCAAATCTCGCGCGCGTGGGCTTTCGGCGACCGGGCGCGCGGACGGGCGGATTCGGCCGACCCACCTTCTCATCAGCTACAAGTCGCGGGAGTCGCTGATCGATTCGATCGTGTCGAATATCCGCCCCGCCGGCCTCTTCGTTCCGACGCCCTTTGCGGCGGATGTCGGCACGCCTTTTCTGCTCCGGGTCAGCCTCGACCAGGAGGGCGAAAGCGCGGATATTCCCGCGACGGTCGTGACCTCGATCACCCAGGGTGCCCACACCATTTCGACCCTGAACATGGGAATGAGCGTCAAGATCCTGAAGCCGACGCGGGCACAGGGGGCGGGGATTTCGCAGATCTTCGATTCGAGGCTCGACGAGGATCTCGGACTCGTCGGCTGACACGGCGTTCCGGTGATTCGGAGTCACGCCCGGCTGCCGCCGCTCTGATACCCTCGCCGAATGATCACGCCCGCCCGACTTCGATTCACCTGGCTCGCACTCGTCTCCGTCTTGTTCCTGCTTCCCGCATGCTGGACGTCCGACCGCCCCGCCGTCGAGATCTCGCCGGGTAGCACCCTGGTCATCGAGCTGGGCGGCGAATATATCGAGGCACCCGGGGCGTCGATTCTGGCGCGTCTCGTCGGCCAAGACTCACGACCCTTTCTGGGACTCCTCTCGATGTTCAGTCGTGCGGAGCGCGACTCGCGACTCGCGACGGTCGTCTTGCGGATCCAGCCCCTGGACATCGGTTGGGGCAAGGCCGACGAGATTCGCGAAGCGGTCGGCCGGCTCCGGGCCCGGGGCCTTCATACCGTCGCCCATCTCGAAATCCAGGGATATTCGGCGAACAAGGAACTCTTCATCGCGAGCGCGGCGGATGAGGCCTTCGTGACGCCCGGGGCGGCGATTCCCCTCGTGGGGCTCGCGGCGGAGTACCTTTTTCTCGGGGGCTTCTGGGAGAAATTCGGCATCGAGTTCGATGTGGCGAAGGTCGGTCGCTATAAGAGCGCCGTCGAGGTCTACGCCGAGCGGACGATGTCCGCGGCTTCGCGCGAGATGGCGAATTCGCTGCTCGACGACACCTACGATCGATTCGTCGAGGCGTTGGCTACGGGACGTGGCCTCACGCGAGAAGCCGTCGAAGCGGCGATCGACAGCGGAACCATTCGAAACCAACAGCTCGAAGCCGCTGGCCTGATCGACGGCGAACTTCATCTCGACGAGCTGATCGATCGTTTCGGCAGCGACGTGGTCGAGCATGCGGAGTACGCCTTGGTCGACCCGGAGGATCTGGGCTTCGAGTCACAGGCCGATTTCGCGTTGATCTACGGCACCGGTCCCGTGGTGCAGGGCCGGGCAGATCGCTCTCCGCTTTCGGATCAGCGCAGCTTCGCCTCGGAGACGATCTCGCGAGCCATCCTCGATGCCGCCGCCGATCCGTCGATTCGCGCGATCCTGTTTCGGATCGACAGTCCGGGAGGCTCCGCGCTCGCATCGGAACTGATCTGGCGCGCGGTCGAACGGGCACAGGCGGCGGGCAAGCCCGTGATCGCGTCGTTCTCGGATGTGGCCGCATCGGGGGGCTATTACGTGGCTTCCGGCGCCGACGGGATCGTGGCCGATCCCGGGACACTCACGGGATCGATCGGGGTCTACGCGCTGCGACCCATTCTGGGCGGTCTGCTCGACAAACTCGACATCGGGATCGATTCACTGACCCGGGGTCGCCATGCGGATTTTCTTCTCTCGAGCCGAAAGATGTCGCCGGCGTCCCTGGCGCGGCTGCAGACGACCGTGGACGACACCTACCAGATCTTCTTGAGGCGGGTCTCCGACGGCCGATCGATGTCGATCGACGAGGTCGACCGGGTCGCGCAGGGACGCGTCTGGACCGGAAGGCAGGCCTACGAAGCGGGACTCGTCGACGAACTCGGTGGGCTCTACACGGCCACGCGTCGGGCGAAGCGGGCGGTGGGTCTCGACGAGGATGCCGACGTCTACCTGGTTCCCTATCCCCGGCCCGCGTCGTTGTCGGAGCAGATCTTCGCAGCGCTCCAATCGACCTCGCTCGGAATTCTGGTGCCCCAATTCGATTTGCCCGAGCCGCTCGGCGGGCTCGTGGAACTGGCGCGTGCGCTGCCGACGGGGGGTGCGCTGCTGATTCCGCCGGCTCTGGTCGAGATTCGCTGACGACGACGCGGTCGCTGCCGATCCACGTGTTTCGGGATAGGGAGTTCGAGTTCTTGTCACTGCTCACGACGAGTGAAGGCGCATCGATCTACTACGAACATCATGTGCCCGCCGGATCCCTGGGTCCGCCAAAGACGTCGGTCATTTTCTCGTGCGCTTTCTGTACGACCCATGAGAACTGGCGTGGACAAGTCGAGCCGCTCCTGGGCGCGGGTCATCCCGTCATTCTCTGGGACCTGCGCGCCCATGGCGATTCCGCGACGCCGCCCGGAACGGAAGTCTGGTCGATCGAGAACGTCGTGCTCGATTTGTTGGCGGTCGCGGAGGCGACGACACCCGACGCGCCCTTCGTGGCTGCAGGACTCTCGTTTGGCGGACTCGCGTCACTCCATTTCACGCTGCGCCACCCGGAGCGGGTCGCCGCGCTGGCGCTGATCGATTCCGGTCCGGGCTTCAAGAATCCAGAGGCGGCCGCGGGCTGGGCCGCACAGGTCGAGCGTACGGCGAGCTTTCTCGAGAAGCGCGGTTTCGAAGATTTTGTGAACGGCCGGGCGGGGACGACCTGTATCGGCAACCAGCCCGAACTCCCCGCGGCCCGGGCGGCGGCGCGCGCGATCATCGCTCAGTCGGTGCCCGGAATCGCGCGTTTCGGGCGCGAGATTTCAGGTTCCGCGCCGCCCGTGATCGACGAGCTGGCCGCGATGGACGTGCCGGCGCTCGTGATG
>SMVB01165399.1_pt1 | contig 40111 bp, 34 predicted proteins | sample 2456461 | NCBI WGS metagenome assembly SMVB01 (sample SAMN11095934, study PRJNA526329) | marine sediment metagenome | biome: Marine sediment; feature: Surficial sediment; material: Deep marine sediment; isolation source: Hadal surficial sediment | place: Pacific Ocean | collected 2014-05 | depth...
CAGAACCGGACCGCCAAAGGCATGCTTTTTTATGTGTAGCTGAGACGAAAATGTGGCAGAGTCTTAACGTCAGACCGAAAATCATGCCGTTTATGGATGGACACTAGGTATATCTTGGTTCCGCAAGCAAGCGGGCCGCCCAAGAGGTACTTAAGTCAAGGGAAGCCAAATTCAAAGGCAGAACTCATGGAAGAAAAGCAACACGCTACAAACGCTGCAGAACGGGCGCGGCGGCGTAAAGAGTTCAAAGAGCGGCAAGGGAAATAACTGGAAAATACATTACTGATTCGCGGCGGGAAATGATTGCTGCGAATAGGGCTACAATTCAAGCCCTATACACCACCCTAGCACCATATCTGGCAGTAGAGTGACGTTGGTAGTTGCGTAAGTGCTTGATTAATAATGGTGCTCCCTACGAGAATCGAACTCGTGTTTCCGCCTTGAGAGGGCGGCGTCCTGGACCGCTAGACGAAGGGAGCATGTGGCCGGTCTTCTGCAGTTTCAACCCACTGCCTACATGGCTCTCATGGTAAACTAGCATGCGTGTTTCATTCAACCTTTCGCTCACTAGTATATTGCATGCCTTGCGCCGGGTTTTAGCGAATTAAATAAGTTATTCAATGAAATCAATCAACAATTTCGACAATTCCGGCGACATGCAGGCTAGGCATTCTGTGCCCACTCATGTATCTTGATGCGGCAAATTTTTCCAAACACCCGCCATGGACTATATTGGCAATGATTGAACGTCAGACAGGAGCGAGAAATCGACACGTTTAAAACGATACCTCAAGAGGAACATGGCATCGACCCCGATGAATTGTGCCCCTATGCGACTGAAGTCGTCCGGGATCTTCAGGATGCCGGCTATGAGGCCTACCTCGTAGGAGGCAGCGTCCGTGATTTGCTGCTGGGTAAAATACCCAAGGATTACGATGTTGCCACCAACGCAACACCGGAAGAAGTTCAGGATGTTTTCCCCCGCTGCCGCCTGATTGGGCGGCGCTTCAGGCTTGCACATGTGCGCAAGGCCGGTGCATTAATCGAAGTAGCAACATTTCGTGGTCAGGCGAGTGCAGGTAACGAACGGGAAAAGCTGAACGGAAGAATTTTGCGTGACAACGTATTTGGCACGGTAGAGGAAGACGCCATACGTCGTGATTTCACCATTAATGCCTTGTTCCTTGATCCGGTAAGCGGGGAAATCAGGGATTATGTTGATGGCTACAAGGATCTGGCAGATCGGCGCCTGCGCCTTATCGGTGATCCAGAAACCCGTTATCGTGAAGATGCGGTGCGTTTACTCAGGGCAGCCAGGTTCGTCGCCAAGCTCGGCGTGGAACCGGATGAGGAAACTGCAGCCCCTACCAGGAAATTGGCTTCATTGCTCAATGACATGCCTCCAGCTCGCCTTTTCGAGGAAGTGTGTAAATTGTTCCTGACGGGCCACGGCCGGCGAAGCATGGAAGCCTTGCAGCGCTTCGGGCTGAGCTCAGCCCTTTTCCCCGTCCTTAAAAAAGGAAGCGGCCGGGGGAAAATCCACCTGGGTGTTCTGTTGAGCAGGGCACTGGAAAACACCGATTCCCGTGTGCGCGAATCAAAACCGATAACACCCGCATTCTTATTTGCAGCATTGCTGTGGCAACCGGTGCGCGACAAGGTCGAGCGACTGGTTTCAAACGGCGAATCGGTGCACGACGCTTACCTTCTGGCGGCCGAAGAAGTTATTTCCATCCAGGTCAAGACCACGGCAATTCCCCGGCGGTTCAGTGCGGTGACTCGCCAAATATGGAGCATGCAACCCCGGTTCGCAAAAACGCAGGGGAAGCGCTGGAGACGGATGTTTGAGCAACAAAGATTTCGCGCCGCTTATGATTTCCTGCTTTTACGGGCTGAAGAAGATCCTTCCTTGCTCGAATTATGCGAGTTTTGGACCCAGGCTCAAATAGGTGTGGATTTTTCCAGGAATGCCAGGCAAGACCAAGACCGGCCACGCCGTCGATATCGGCGCCGGGCTCCTTCAAGAGCCTGATTATCCGGGGTTTGTAAACAATTGCGAATGGAAGCCTGGATCGGACTCGGAAGTAATCTGGGCAAGCCCGAGGCCCAATTGAAATCAGCGCTCCGGCATTTGAAAAACAGCTCCGGTATTGAATTGAAGAAGGCTTCGGGTATCTACCGTTCCGCACCCTGGGGGAAATTGGATCAGGATGATTTTTTCAATGCCGTTGCGGTGCTTGAAACCGAACTTCAAGCAGATGAGTTACTCGAAGTGTTAATCCGGATCGAGAATGAAATGGGTCGGGACAGGTCCGTTGAACACTGGGGTCCCCGGTGTATTGACCTGGATCTGCTCACCTACCAGGACCTGGTGACGAAATCACCGGTGTTGGAATTACCTCACCCAAGGATGCACCTGAGGGCCTTCGTGCTGCGGCCGATACTGGAGCTTGATCCAGATTTCATGATACCGGGCCAGGGGCTTGCCAAAGAGTGTCTGCGTCGCCTGGCTAAGCAGCAAATTGAATACAAGGGATCCTTTGACGAACAATAACACCTTGCCGTACAGAAACGGGTTAAACCAAACAGGGCTTGCAATAATGGCTGTTAGTGGTATTATTACAACCAACCTTGGTGAAACTGCAACATTTATCAAGGTCGCAGGGCGCGAAAGACGGGTACATCACTCCAAAAGTCTGCCTCTCCTCCTAAAGGGGGAGAGGTTTTTTTTATTCCACCCCGCATTTTTAACATCGTTGCCTTCCTCCTGCTCTATGCTGGATAATGGCTTTGTTATGCGATTTTTCTCTCGTAGATAATTTTATTATCCAGTTTGGCTCGCATCTACACGAAAATATTTTCCAGTTGTTGTTTGTTTCGGATCTGAAACCACTTGGATTTCAAAAATGATGATCAAAAATACTGAAAAGATATCCGGACTAATAAATATGTTGCAAAAAAGCAACAAAAAGCAAATGCATTTGAAAAATTATTTAGCTGCTGACACAGATCGGTTCAAACAATTTTCCCGGTCATTCGATGGAATATTGCTCGATTTTTCGCGTACGGCAATCGATTCCGAAGATTTTGAGAATTTGATGGAATGGGCAAACGCCAGCGGCCTGGTAGAACTGCGCGAGCAAATGTATGCGGGTGCGCTCATCAACATCACGGAACAGCGGGCTGTGTTACACCCATTATGGCGCGAGAAGAACTTCTCTGATCTGCTTTCAGTTAAAGAGGCTAAAACACTGAGCGATGCAAACGATCGGCTTCACGAAATAGCTCATGCATTACACCGGGGGCACCTGCCGGGTAGTGTGGGGAAAATCCGCATCCGGCACCTGATCCATGTCGGAATTGGCGGTTCTTTGCTGGGACCAAAATTGCTTTGTGAAGCGTTCCCACCCCGCGGAGATTGCCCGCAAATACATTTTCTAAGTTCAGTCGATGCCCTCGAGCGTGAATGTCTTCTCGACAGAATCGAAGCTCGCGAAACCGCAGTGATATTGGTGTCAAAAAGTTTCACCACCAGCGAAGTGCTGTTACACGCAGATCGTATTAAGCATTGGCAGTCCGCGTCGCTCAGCCCGGAAGAGTCCCGACAAAGATTGTTTGCGGTAACTGCGGCCACCGATCGAGCCAACCAATTTGGTGTTCCCATGGACCACATCATGCAAATGGGTGAGTGGACCGGGGGGCGCTTTTCCATTTGGTCACCCGTGGGTATCACTGCAGCGGTCAGTATGGGGCCGGATGCATTTGAACAATTCCTGCAGGGCGGAGCCTCGATGGATCGTCATTTTCGCGCAGCACCTTTGTCTGACAACCTGCCCGTCGTCCTGGCCATGTTGGCGATTTGGCACCGCAATGTATGCGGCTATGACCTCCATGGGGTGATTCCCTATGACAGTCGATTGAAAGGGCTGCCGGGGTGGTTGCAGCAGGTGGAAATGGAATCAAATGGAAAATCAGTCGACACATCCGGCCAGCCGGTTTCTCTGAATACAGCGCCCGTGGTGATTGGGGATTGCGGCACGGATGCGCAACATGCCTTGTTCCAGGCGTTCCACCAGGGAACCGTCGTGGTCCCGTTGGATTTTATCGGCGTAGTAAATCCGGATCATGAGGATCTGGCGGCACAGCAGCAATTACTGTCACATCTGCTGGCGCAGGCAACCGCACTTGCGGTGGGCAGTGACCGGGATCAAACCGGGAAAACCATGCGCAGCCAGGGAGTCATGGCTGAGGAATTGGAAGCTTTGCTGCCACACCGGGTCATGCCCGGCAATCGGCCTTCAAACGTTATCCTGCTCGACGAGTTGAGTCCCGCCATGTTGGGTCGTCTGATGGTGATGTATGAACACAAAGTCTTCGTGGAAAGTATCATCTGGAAAATCAATGCATTCGACCAGTGGGGTGTGGAACTTGGAAAATCCCTGGCCAGTGCAATCCAGCCGGCACTATCAGAGAAAGGCACAAACCTTCCCGAAGACATCCCCGGCCTCGACGGCCTGGTAGCTCACATCCGCAAAGTTAGTCGTTGACTTCGAGCGCAGGGGATTTATCCGCTGAGAGCACGGAAGGTGCAGATAATTGTGGGCCATGCGCTTTCCCCAGAGCCAGGCTCAGCTTGGAAACCAACTCCCGGCAATACCGGCAGGTTTAGAAACAGGCAAGCAGAAATTCAGCGACCTTTTTTTATCACACCCATAATGCCCCTCATGATTTCCCGTCCGAGAATGGTGCCCATGCTGCGTAGCAGATTCTTCCACGCGGCTTCACCCGCGGACTGACGATTGCTGCTGCGTCTGGCCGGCTGTTTTTGTGATGACTTCTGTGCTTTTTCGAGTTCTTTTGCCAGTTTTTCTGCTCGTTTCTGCAGAATTTCAGCCGCGGATTCGCGGTCCAGCGATTCGTCATAGCGGCCTCCGACCGGGCTTCGTGATCGAACCTCTGCGCGTTCCTTCTCAGTGATTGGACCCATACGCGAGGTAGGGGGGCGGATCAGGATTTGGTCAACCACTCCGGGTACACCTTTGTCCTGCAGTGTTGAAACCAGCGCCTCGCCCACACCCATTTGCAAGAAAGCCTTTTCAACGTTCAGTTTCGGATTGGAGCGGAATGTCTGTGCCGCGGCCCGAATGGCCTTTTGTTCCTTCGGTGTGTAGGCGCGCATCGCGTGTTGAATACGGTTGCCAAGTTGGCCAAGTACGGTGTCGGGAACATCCAGGGGGTTTTGCGTAATGAAAAATATGCCCACGCCCTTGGAACGGATCAGGCGAACAACCTGTTCGATTTTTTCGAGCAAAGCTCGCGGTGCGTGAGCAAACAGCAGATGAGCTTCATCGAAGAAAAACACCAGCTTCGGTTTTTCCAGATCACCGACCTCAGGCAGTTCTTCGAACAATTCGGATAACAACCACAACAGGATTGTGGCGTAGAGGCGTGGTTTGCGTACCAGCTTGTCTGCTGCCAGCACATTGATTACGCCGTGGCCATTCGGATCGACGCGTTGGATATCCGAAAGTTCCAGCGCGGGTTCACCAAAGAAATATTCGGCACCTTGCTCATCCAGCACCAATAGGCGACGTTGAATGGCTGCCACCGACGAAGCGCTGACGTTGCCGTATTGCTTTGAGAAAGTCTTGGTATTTTCTGCCACGAAACGCAGCAGGGATCTGAGATCTTCCAGGTCCAGTAGCAACAGACCCTGTTCATCAGCAATTCGAAAGGCAATGTGAAGTATGCCTTCTTGCGTATCGTTCAATTCCATCAGGTTGGAAAGCAACAGGGGGCCCATTTCCGTGATCGTCGTGCGGATGGGATGCCCGCTTTTTCCAAACACGTCCCAGAAAACAATTGGCCAGCCCCGGGGAGTAAAATCATCGATACCGATCTTTGCCAGGCGTTCATCGATTTTCGGATGAGGCGGGACTGGCTGGCTCAGCCCGGCCAAATCACCTTTCACATCCGCCAGGAATACCGGTACGCCAATCCGCGAAAATCCTTCCGCCAGTACCTGCAAGGTGACTGTTTTGCCACTACCCGTTGCGCCGGTAATCAAGCCATGCCGGTTGCTGTATGCAGGCAGCAGGAACTGCAAACTTTCGCCCTTGCCGATAAGAATTGGATCGATTTCGCTCATGATGCCATTGCTCCGCTACGTGGTCAGGAAAGCCTAACCCGAATTAAGCTGTGGCAACAGCCTACCTGTGGATTCACACAGATAAATCATACTGGTTTAGCCCCGCCTGGAGAGAACGGCGCAAAAAGGGTCTTTTTTCTAAAGGGGGGGTCGGTTAAGCTTCGGTTCCTGAATCTGATAAACAGCTGACAAGACGATAAACACATGGCAACAACACCCTACAACCACGGTGAAATCGAAGAAAAAGTCCAGCAGCGCTGGAAACAGGAAGATGCATTTCGTGCACAGGAACAAGCCGAAGGGGAGAAATTCTATTGCCTTTCCATGCTGCCTTATCCGTCTGGTGCGCTGCATATGGGTCATGTACGCAACTACACCATTGGAGATGTGATCAGCCGTTATCACCGCATGAACGGGAAGAACGTGATGCAGCCCATGGGTTGGGATGCGTTCGGCTTGCCGGCTGAGAACGCAGCAATCAAAAACAATACTGCACCGGCCAAATGGACCTATTCAAACATCGACCACATGCGGACACAGTTGAAGCGCCTCGGATTTGCCTATGACTGGTCGCGGGAAGTAACCACCTGTAAACCGGAGTACTACCGCTGGGAACAACTGATGTTTACCCGGCTGATGAAGAGCGGTATGGCCTATCGTAAAAAGGCCGAAGTGAATTGGGACCCGGTAGATCAGACCGTATTGGCCAATGAGCAGGTTATTGATGGGCGGGGCTGGCGATCCGGCGCCGAGGTAGAGCGTAAATCCATTTACCAGTGGTTTCTGAAAATTACAGATTACAGTGAGGAATTACTCAGCGGCCTCGAAAAACTGGATGGCTGGCCGGAGTCGGTCAAGACCATGCAGAGGAACTGGATCGGCCGGTCCGAGGGCGCCGAATTTGAAATGAATGTTTGCGACGCGCAAGGCAAGCTCGACCCGTCGGGCCGGAGTGTGGCCGTATTCACCACGCGGCCGGATACTTCGTTTGGAATGACCTACGCCGTGCTGGCGCCTGAACACCCCTTGGTTTCCGATGTGACGTCGCAGGAACAGTCCAGCGCCGTCCGGGAGTTCGTCAAACAGGCTAAAAGTGCCAGTGAAACCGAGCGTCTCGCGACCGGCGGTTGTTTGGAAAAACGAGGTGTTTTTACCGGCGCCTACCTGTTCAATGTGTTTACCGGGAAACCTGTTCCTCTCTATATTGCTGACTACGTACTGATGGGTTACGGCACGGGTGCAATCATGGCAGTACCGGGGCAGGACCAGAGAGACTGGGATTTCGCCGTCAGCCATGATTTACCCATTGTTCGCACCGTAGAGCCGCCGCAAGACTGGGAAGGCGAAGCCTGGACAGGCAGTGGACCGGCCATCAACAGCGAATGGCTCAATGGACTGAATGTGAATGATGCCATTGACAAAGCCATGGCATGGCTGGAATCTGAAGGTACAGGCAAACGCGTCGTCAACTATCGTTTGCGCGATTGGGGCGTAAGCCGTCAGCGGTACTGGGGTTGCCCGATTCCGGTGATTTACTGTGATCAATGTGGTGCCGTACCGGTGCCGGAAAACCAGTTGCCCGTCGTATTACCCGAAGATGTGAGTTTCGTGGGCGTGCAGTCGCCGATCAAGTCTGATCCGCAATGGCGTAAAACGACCTGTCCGCAATGCGATGGACCGGCTGAGCGTGAAACCGATACATTTGACACCTTCATGGAGTCTTCCTGGTACTACGCCCGTTACTGTTGCCCGGATGCCGATGCGCAGTTGGATGAGCGAGCCAGGTTCTGGCTGCCTGTAGATCAATATATCGGCGGTATTGAACATGCCATTTTACACCTGATGTACTTCCGTTTTTACCACAAACTGTTACGTGACGCCGGTATGGTGGATTCAGACGAGCCGGCGCTGCGGGTGTTGTGCCAGGGCATGGTTATTGCCAACACGTATTACCGTGAAGACAAGGACGGGGGGGTTCATTGGATCAATCCCGCAGACGTTGAAGTCGAGCGGGATCAGAAAGGAAAGCCGATCGGTGCAAAGATGATTTCTGATGGGTCGCCGGTAGTGATCGGCGCAGTGGAGAAAATGTCGAAGTCAAAAAACAACGGCATTGATCCTGAGGGCCTTGTCGAGCGTTATGGCGCGGACACCGTTCGCCTGTTCTCCATGTTTGCATCACCTCCGGATCAGTCGCTGGAGTGGTCTGAATCAGGTGTAGAGGGCGCTTCGCGTTTCCTGCGAAGAGTGTGGGCGCAGGTTACTTCACACATTGAACAAGGCCCCGTGCCTACCATGGACATATCTTCATTGACCCCTGAAGAAAAAGAAATCCGACGCCTTTTGCATGACACTATTGCCAAAGTCAGTGATGACATCAGCCGGCGATACACGTTTAACACCGCTATTGCGGCAGTGATGGAGTTGAGCAATCACCTGGCGCGATTTAAGTCAAAAACCGGGCAGTCAAGAGCCGTGGTCCGGGAAGCCTGGATGGCTATTGTCCGGTTGCTGGGGCCCATAACGCCTCACATTTCGGAAGTGCTATGGGAGGCTCTTGGTGGCAGTGGTCCCCTCTACAAGGCGTCCTGGCCAAAGGCTGACGAAGCGGCCCGGCAGCGAACACAAATTACGCTTGTTGTTCAGATCAACGGCAAGTTGCGCGCCAGGATGGAACTTGAACCCGGTGCAGACAAGGAAACGGTTCTTAAGCAGGCAGTGGCAATTGAGAACGTGAGCAAATTTATGGAAGGCAAGCAGGTCCGTAAGGTCATTCACATTCCCGACCGCCTGTTGAATATTGTAGTAGGCTGATTTCAATGTCATTGCTTCACTCAATTCCGGACACAGCGCCTTTCCCTCGGTGCCCTTACGGTTGGCGCGCTTTCGGGGCTTGTGTGTTGTTTTGTCTGAGTCTGCTCAGCACTTCCTGCGGGTTCCAGCTAAGAGATGATATGGACATGGCGCCGGAAATGATGCAGATGCGCATGGTCATTGGTGATGAATACAGCCTTCTGGCGCGCAGGGTCCGGGTCCTGCTGGAACACAGCGGTGTCAAATTTGTGAGCGGTGATGAAGCGACGGCATTCCTGGAAATTCCGGTGAATAATGTAGTCACCGAGGTATTAACTGTTGGGGATAATGCCCGGGTGAGGGAGTTTCGCATCAGCCACACCGTCAAGTTTCGTGTCACGGACACCGATGGCCAGGATATCATGCCATTGCAGACCATTCGCCAGGCCCGGGAATTGAGTTTTGATGAACAGAAAATTCTCGCTGCTTCTCGGGAGCAGGAATACCTCAAGCAGGACCTGGCCGAGACACTTGCCCGCATGCTGGTAATGCGCATTGGTTCATTCGAGAGAAACCAAGGCTAGGAGCCTGTCGGACTTAACATGAAAGTTACCATTCCAAGGCAAAGCTTTGCGCGATATTACTACGATTTTCTGATTTACAGTTTGTCCTATCCGGTTTTGCACTGCGTCCCAGGTGATTGTGATGGGAGACGATAAGATTGTCCCTTAAAGCTGATCAGCTTCCCGCGTCGCTTTCCCTCTCGCTCGAGCCGGTTTACCTGGTCGCTGGTGCCGAAACCCTGCTGGTTCAGGAATGCAGAGACCAGATCATCGAGGCCGCTCGAAAACAAGGGTTTGTCGAGCGCGATGTTTACCCCGTTGAAGGCAAGTTTGATTGGGACAGCATCGCCGCAGATTCCGCCGAGCTATCCCTTTTTTCTGCACAAAAAATAATCGATATCCGGCTGCCAACCGGCAAGCCGGGCAAGGAAGGCGCCAAAGTTCTGGCTGACATGGCGAATTCACCCGACCCCAATAATTTGATTCTCGTATCCTGCGGTCAGTGGAGTGCGGCATCGAGAAAAACAAAATGGGCCGCCACGCTTGCAAAACAGGGTGTGTTGGTGGAAATCTGGCCGGTCAAACCAAACGAGCTACCAAACTGGATTCGCAATCGCATGCGCCAGGCCGGCCTGGATCCTGAGCCGGACGCCGTCGTGTTGTTATCCGATCTTGTGGAGGGCAATTTACTGGCTGCACAACAGGAAATTGATAAGCTCTTATTACTGGATCAGGGCGCCACAGTGACGGCACAATTGATCCACCAGTCAGTTGCCAACAGTGCGCGTTTTGATTCATTCCGGCTGGTTGAATGCAGCCTGTTGGGGCAATTGGATGAATGCCTGCGCGTGGCATCCGGTTTGCACAGGACCAACACGCCGATTCAACCGGTGGTTGGCGCCCTTTACCGGGAATTAAGCCTGGCGGGAACCGTTCAGGCTGCAATCCATGCCGGTGAGAATGAAGCTGCAGTTTTTCGTAAATTCAATGTTTGGTCGACCCGGCAGGGCCCCATGAAAGCAGCAATCCGGCGACTGTCGGAATACAATCTGGATGATTCCTTCCGCTCGCTTGCCCTGATTGACCGTCAGAGCAAGGGGCGTGCTTCCGGTGATCCCTGGCAGACGCTGGACAGGCTCTTGTGGCAATTGTGCGAACCACGTAGCACGCGAATGCAATGACAGACGCTAGCCTGCATATTTCACCAAGGATCCGGAGTTTGCGCTGTAGCTGGCGAAACAGTTTGGCCGTTCTCGCACATCCATGTGCTTCTCGGCACCGGGACTCCTGTCCAATGGTAAATCGTTTGAAAAAACATAGCGATAGCTATGGTTTGAAAAGGATTTACCGAAATGTGAAGCCAGATGCTGTGCAAAACCGGATAGGACAAACTGTAAATCAGGAAATCGCAAAAATGTCCTGCAAGGTCTTGAATTGAAGGGACAATGTTCATTATGTCGTCCGCCTCGGTGAAATATGCGGGCTAGCGCGGCTATAGGAATTTTTGGCGGTACATTTGACCCCGTTCACTACGGACATCTGCGTGCCGCCCTGGAAGCGCTCGAAAGCTTAAAACTGCGGGATTTTCGACTGTTGCCGGCGGGTACCCCCCCTCATCGAGCCAACACCTTTGCATCCGCCGAGCATAGGCTGGCCATGCTGAATCTGGCTTTGTCCCGATACCCGGAGCTGCAAGTTGATGATCGTGAGGTCCGGCGAGTGGGCTCCTCTTTCATGGTGGATACACTGAAGGAGATCCGGGCGGAAGAAGGGGAAGCGCCCATCCTGTTGATGATTGGTCAGGATGCAGCCAATGTCCTGGATCAATGGCATGAATGGGAGGCTTTGTTCGATTTGGCGCACCTGGTGATCATGCGTAGACCGGAATCAAAACACATATATTCCGGTGCACTTTTCGAACAGGTACAGCCCCGCCTCGTGAGTGATCCGGAACAGTTACGAGACTCGCCGGCGGGCCTGATATTACCGCTGGAGGTTACGCAACTGGCTATTTCCTCGACTGAGATAAGGCGCCAGATACAAGCTGGTTTATCACCCCGGTTCCTGCTACCGGATCCGGTTATTGATTACATCCTGGAAAAAGGGCTTTACCAACAAAGCCGGGATCAGGTTCAAGGAACCTGACACGATATCGTGCCTTATCGTTGTTTGTAAATTGCGGGTCCGCTCAGGACAGGATAAAATTCATGTGTTTTAACCTAATGAGGTTCTATTGACCAATCAAATCGCTGCGGATGCATTGACGTTCGCCCAACTACGGGAACTGGTAATCACCGCTCTTGAAGATTTCAAAGCCGTCGATATCCAATCCATAGATGTCTCTAGCCGCAATCCATTGACGGAATTATTTGTCATTGCATCCGGCAGTTCCAGCCGTCATGTGAAGTCAATGGCGGACAACCTGATTGTGATAGCCAAGGCCGCCGGATGCCAACCGCTGGGCGTGGAAGGACAACAAAATGGGGAATGGGTGCTGGTTGACCTGAATGATGTAATCGTTCATTTGATGCTGCCTCAAACCCGGGCGTTTTATAATCTCGAAAAACTCTGGGACGCCAGTAGTGACCGGCGTAACAGCGCCAGTCAACCCGGCTGACACCCAAGTCGGCAAACCAGTATCCGCTTCAAATGAAACTCATTGTATCGGCCGTTGGCCAGCGCATGCCGGCCTGGGTCCAGACAGCCTGGTCGGAATATGCCCGTCGTTTCCCCCGCGGGTTTTCGCTGGAACTGCGTGAAACGCCATTATTGAAGCGGTCCCGCAATGCAGATATCGCTTCCTTGCGCGCCAGGGAAAGTGAAGCGCTGCTTTCAGCCGTGCCATCCGGTTTCCGGATTATTGCCCTGGATGAACGGGGCAAGCAGTGGTCTACGGCTGAACTGGCCGGTGAGATGGAGCGTTGGATGCGCGAAGAACATGGCGTCTGTTTCCTGGTCGGGGGACCGGACGGGCTGTCACCACGGTGTATTCAAAAAGCACATCAAGTCTGGTCTCTCGGCCGCTTGACACTGCCGCACCCGATGGTGAGGGCCATACTCGCCGAGCAGTTGTATCGGAGTTGGACCATCACCCAGAATCACCCCTACCATCGTGCCTGATTTCATGAGCCCGGTTGACGCAGCAGTTCCGATCATTCTCGCTTCCTCCTCCCCGCGGCGGTGGGAATTATTGCGCCAGATTGGCGTGGCCTACGAAGTGATTGTCGCAGCCATCGATGAATCCATACGCGATGGCGAAGAAACAAGAGAATATGTTTGCCGCATGGCGAGAGAAAAAGCGATGGCAATCCACCGTCGTGATGGAGTTCAGGTGCCGGTTATGGGTGCAGACACGACCGTAGTGGTGAATGGCCGCATTCTAGGTAAACCGGTGGATCGGGATGATGCGATACGCATGCTGGAACGATTATCAGGCAGGACACACGAGGTATGGTCAGCGGTAGCGTTGGTATTGCCCGGGGGCAAGCTGATTGAACGCTTGAACATCACCCGGGTCACATTTTCGGTGCTGGACAGAGCCTGGATCGAAAGCTATTGCGATAACGGCGAGCCGATGGACAAGGCGGGAGCGTATGGTGTGCAGGGCATAGCGGCGCAAAAGATCTCACATATGGAAGGGAGTTATTCGGGCGTCATGGGTCTGCCGCTTTACGAAACTGCAGAAATTCTGCAACAAGCGGGTGTATTGAATGATGCACCAATTAACACTAAATAAACTTCACCCGCGACTTCAGGTGATATTCTGCTTTGATGCCATATGCTGGCAAGCGTTAACAGGCCCTAGTGCATGAGCGAAGAAATTTTGATCAATTCAACACCCTCTGAGTCACGTGTGGCCCTGGTTGAGGGCGGAATGCTGCAGGAAGTTTGGCTGGAGCGTAGCGGAAATACCAGGCTCATCGGGAATATTTATATGGGTGAAGTCTCGCGGGTTTTACCCGGTTTGCAGGCTGCATTCGTGGATATCGGCCTGGAACGAACTGCATTTCTTCACGCACGTGACCTGGAACGACCGGAAGCAACCACCCCGGATGGAGAAGTGCGACCCGAGCCGCTGATTGCCAGCGTGCTTCGGCCCGGGGAGCAAATCATGGTCCAGGTGATCAAGGACCCGATTGGCAGCAAGGGTGCCCGCCTGACGACGAACATCAGTATTCCATCCCGTTTCCTGGTGCTTTTACCCGATTGTGAAACCATCGGAGTTTCCGTGCGCATTGAAGAAGAAGAGGAAAGAATGCGCTTGAAAGAACTGGTGCACACCCTGAGGGATGATACGGTTGGGCACGGTTACATCGTTCGAACCAACGCGGAGGGTGTCAATGATTTTGCATTTTCTGCGGATATGGTTTACCTGGGAAAAGCCTGGCAGGCAATCAAGGAACGAGCCGCGGCTATTGACACGGTGAATTGCATCTACCAAGACCTTTCGCTGCCTCTGCGCGCCTTGCGTGACATGATGCACGAGAAAGTTGACCGCGTCATGATCGACTCGCCTGAAGTCTTTCAGAAAGCCCGGGATTTCGCTCAGCGATTCCTGCCGGACTGGCGCGAACGCATCGAAGAATATTCCGCCGACCGGCCAATTTTTGACCTCTTTGGCGTGGAGGATGAAATTGAAAAGGCTCTTAAACCCGTTGTACCACTGAAATCCGGTGGCTACCTGGTATTCGACCAGACGGAGGCCATGACCACTATTGACGTCAATACCGGCGCATACGTTGGCCACAGGAATCTCGAAGAAACGGTCTACAAGACCAACCTGGAAGCAACCTATGCCATCGCCAGGCAACTGCGCTTGCGGAATCTTGGCGGTATCATTATTGTCGATTTCATAGACATGAATGTTGAAGAGCATCGTCGGCAAGTCATGCGATCCTTTGAGAGGGCGCTGGAACGGGATCACGCCAAGACATCGCTCAATCCCTTCTCCGCACTGGGCTTGCTTGAAATGACCCGGAAGAGAACAAGCGAAAGCCTGGAGAGGCGTTTGTGTATTCCTTGCCCTCAATGTGAAGGGCGTGGAAGCGTGAAGAGCACGGAAACGGTTTACCTGGAGATTTTTCGTGAAATCATGCGCTCGTGCAGGCAGTTCGAGGCCAGCCGTTTGATGGTGTTGGCATCATCGCAGGTGGTTGAACGAATCCTTGATGAGCAGTCTGTAACAGTCGCAGAGCTTGAAGAGTTAACCGGAAAAATGATTCGTTTTCAAAAGGAAGATCAGTATGAACAGGAGCAATTCGATGTCGTCTTACTCTGATTTTGGGTGCGATTATGCGGATAATGGGTCTACCATACGTTTTGAGCTGATTTTGCAGTCAAAATAATGACGAGTCTGAAAATCATTTTCCGCCGCTCAAGGACCTTGATCTGGACAGCTGCATCCATCCTGATCATTCTTGCAGCCGTCCTGGTGGGTCTTGGAAAGCTGCTGATGCCTTATAGCGACCGCTATCAGCCCCGCCTGGAGGCCTGGCTATCTGAAGAGTTCGGGCGTCCGGTTGTGCTGGAAAGTTTTGAAGGTGAATGGAATGCGTTCGGTCCGAGGCTGACGCTACAGGGTATGAGTCTTCTGCCAGCGGTGAGTGACAGTTCCGACGAATTGGCGGCCATTGCAATTGAATCTGCTGTGCTGGACATCAAACCGCTCAATTTACTGATTCCGGGTCGCCCGCTGTACAATTTTCTGATCATCGGTGCAGATTTACAATTGCTGCACACCGCCGATGGTCGCCTGGAACTTTCCGGTTTTGGCGTCAGCGGAAGGGGGTCGAAAGGAGGCAGTTCCGGACTGAAAGAATTGGCGAAGGTGGGCGAAGTTATCCTGCAGGACTCGAGCCTTGAATACGTGGATGAAAAAATCAATATTCAGCTTCGGTTTTCATCGATCAACGGGCGGCTACACATGGATGGGGATGTATTTTCAACCGAAATCCAGGCCAGTCTGTACGATGTCCGCAGTGAACTGATGTACGGGGAAGTAGAAGCCACACTGCTGTTTGTACTGAATGATGAACAAAAGTTGGTACAGGCAGACTGGCAGGTTTCCGTGCGGGAACTGATGCTGGCTGCCCTGCAGGGCAAACTCCCTTCCAATCCGATTCTGCCTTTGAGCGGTTGGTTAAATGCCGAGATGTGGGGGCGTTGGTCTGAAAGTGATGGGCTTGAACTGCAGGGTGTCAGTGACCTGAAAAATGCCAGGCTGGTCAGCAACCATCAGGATTTGGACATAGAACACATCAACATGCGTTACAACTGGCATTCCCGTGGCGAAGGGCAATGGCGGCTCGATATTGCAGATTTTAAATATAAAGATGATAAGGGGGCCTGGATCGCACCCAACATTTCACTGGTCCGGGATATTCCAGAGGGTGTTGGCCTTTGGATAAGTGCAGACACCTTACCCCTCGGGTTTTCACTGGACATGACCAGGGACATCATGTCCATTTATGATACGCAGTGGCCAGCCTCGTTACCCTCGGCTATTTCGGGCCAGGTTGAAAACCTGGAACTTATTCTGAATAAATCCTGGCAGCCGGAATTTGCACGCGGTTCGCTCAGCCAGGTTGATGTCTCAAAGTCGGACCGGTGGCCGGGTTTAATGGGTTTGAATGCGGTTGTGGCCTTGCAAAATGGTGCAGGCCACATCGCGATAAGCGGATCAGATATTTCACTGGATTGGCCCGGGATGTTTCGTGAGCGGTTGCACTTTGCTATTCCTTCCTGTCAGCTCGATATTATGTGGGGCGGGCAATGGCAGGCAGGAGCCCATTCCTGCAAACTGGAAAACGAAAATTATGCGATTGAAGTTCAGGGGACGGTTGCTTCCAACGAAGGCAAGCCCGCCGTTGATGCCAGTGGTGTGTTGCATCGTGGAACCATAGCAGGTCTGCATTCCTACTGGCCCGAAGCAATTATGAGTGACAAGATTGTGGGCTGGTTACGAAAAGGCCTGGTGGAGGGGGAGATCGTTGGTGCCCGGGCCCTGATTCATGGTGATCTGGACGACTGGCCATTCCGGCACGGCGAGGGTCGTTTTGAAGCCGTGGCCGAAGTTCGCAATGGCTTGCTCGATTACGTTGATGACTGGCCGAAAGCAAAGCAGATTGATGTCCGGGTTCATTTCGTGAATACATCAATGGAGCTTGAAGGAAGTGTCGGGGATATCGGCGGCGTTGCCGTTCAGTCAGCGCGGGCCAGCATTGCTGATATGAAGCTGCCGTTGCTGAAAATTCACTATTCTGCTGATAGTGAAATGCCTGTGTTGCTGGGTTTTATCAAGCAGTCACCGATTCAGCAATACATCAACACCGATTTATCCCGCTTTGAATTCAGTGGTTTGGCCAACACCAGGGGTGATTTGAAATTTCCCCTGGGGCGTTCCAAGGGAGAAATTGCTATCGATGGCCAAGTCTTTATCAGCGACAATCGATTCTCGGATCCTGCCAGCGAAATTACCTTTGAAAATATTGATGGCGAATTGCAGTACACGCGGCGGGGATTCACAGGCACGGGATTGACTGCAACCTTCAGGGAGCACGCGGCGCTGATCAACTTGATGGCCGATGCCGATGCAGAAGAGAAATTCAGAGCTGACGTCAGTGGGCATTTTAACGTCAGTGATGTCATTCCCGCCTTTCTGCGTGAAGGTTATACAGCGCTCGCCGAGATCGAGGGTAGCAGTGACTGGGATGCCTCGATCGTGGTGGGGTCGTCTGATGGCGCCGATGAACCAGAAACGGTTTTGTTATTGCGTTCTGACCTGGCAGGGGTGGATTTAAAACTGCCTGCACCGTTAAACAAGGCAGAGGACGATCATTGGCCGCTTCTGTTGCGATATCCACTTAGTGGGGAGAACCAGGTGCTGGACATTGAAATCGTGGGTCGTGCAACATTGCGTTTTGCGCTTTCCGAGGAGTCTGAAACACCCAGTAGCGCCGTGATTCGCGTCGGCACGGGGCGTCCCCAATTGCCACCGGAAGGGTTCTTGGTCATTGAAGGGCGTTCTGAAAAAATTGATCTCGATGGCTGGGTTGATGTGATTATCGATGGTGCAATTGAAGGCAAAGGTTTAGGTGGTCTGGAGTTGGAAACCGGCCGCCTGGAAGCATCGCAACTTATCTTTCTTGACCGTCTCTTCGCCGATGTGACGGTAGAGTTTGAAGTCGTCGAGAGTGGTGTGAAGGCCAGGTTTGACGGTGAAGGTATTGAAGGAAAAGTCAATTTCATACAAAAGGACAGCGGTCCGCCCAGCCTTGTTGCAGAATTCGAACGCCTGGCCCTGGCAGACCCCATTTCATCGGGCATGGACGTTGATTCCGACCCGGCGGACCTGCCTTCATTGCACCTGTACGTCAAATCATTCCAGTATGCAGGTGTTGAGTTGGGCGAGACCCGGATTGAAGCCTACCCTACTCCAACCGGGTTTCATTTCGAAAAAGTTGAGGCGGCCTCGGATCAGTTGTCGGTCTATGCCAGGGGAGACTGGTCTTTGGAAGAAAAGCAACACCGGTCAAATTTTGAGATTCGCATGACTTCGGAATCCCTGGGAAGTTTTTTGCAGTCGATGGGCATCAGCTCCTCAATAGCCGGTGGACAAACCGTGGTGAATTTCAGTGCCTGGTGGCCGGGGTCGCCGGCCGAATTTGCTCTTTCGCGGCTCAATGGGGAGGTTGAATTTACGGTTGTTCAAGGCAATATAATGGATGCTGACGCGGGACCCGGGCGTTTGTTGGGCCTGTTGAGTATCCAGTCACTTCCCAGGCGCCTGGCGCTGGATTTCAGAGACGTATTTGACTCTGGATTTACATTTGACAAGGCCAGTGGAACGTTTGCAATGAAAAATGGCCTGGCAAGTACGGATGACGTCTTATTGATATCGTCCGCTGCCACAATCAGCCTCTCGGGAAGCACCAACCTGGTTGAGCAGCAGTATGATCAGGTTTTGACAGTCAGGCCTGGACTGGGAAATACACTGCCCATAATCGGCGCTATTGCCGCGGGTCCCGGCGGGGCTGCTGCAGGACTGGCTCTGCAGGGGTTGCTGCAGCAACAACTGGGGAAAGCCACTCAGGTGCAATACACCATACGGGGAAGTTGGGATGACCCGGAAATTGAACAGATTGTTGACAAACCCGCGGATGGCTGAAGACCTTCGCACAGCTGCGAACAGGAAATTGAAAATTAAGCAAAGGATAATGACAAGCTAATGACAGATGCTCTTGAACTGGCGGAACAGCAATTGCTCTCGCCCGGTGGACTGGACCAGAGGCAGTTGGAATATGTTCTGGCCGACCTGATGGGCCCGGCAGTAGATTCCGGAGATCTCTACTTTCAATCCACCAGCCATGAGTCCTGGTTGCTGGAGGACGGGCTGGTGCGATCCGGCTCTCATGTCGTGGAGCAGGGCGTAGGCATCCGGGCCATCAGTGGCGAGAAGACCGGTTTTGCCTTCGCGGATGAGATTCTGATGCCGGCATTGCTACAGGCTTCAGGTGCGGCACGCGCCATCGCCCGGCATGGGCAGCAAGGGCAGGTGCAGGCCTGGAAAAAGCAACAGCCTGCGCCGTTGTACAGCGCAGAGGACCCCATGTTGTCGCTGGCAGCAGAGAAAAAAGTTGACTTGTTGCGGCAGATTGACAGCTATGCGCGCTCCCGGGATCCCCGTGTCAGCCAGGTCATTGTCAGTCTTGCGGCAACCTTTGAAACCATTCTTGTGGCTTCTACTGACGGTACTTTTGCAGCGGATATCCGGCCGTTGGTTCGTCTCAATGTCAATGTGATTGTGGAACAGGGTGACAGGCGTGAGCAGGGCAGTGACGGAGGAGGCGGGCGGTTCAGTTACATCGATCTGCTGGAAAACAACAGCTGGCAGCGAATGGCGGATCAGGCGGTGAGACAGGCCCTGGTTAACCTCGAGGCCGGACCGGCGCCGGCTGGAACCATGACGGTTGTGCTGGGTCCCGGCTGGCCGGGGATTTTACTTCATGAAGCGGTTGGCCACGGCCTGGAAGGAGATTTCAATCGCAAGGGTACTTCGGCGTTCACCGGAAGGCTGGGCGAAAAAGTTGCTTCCGACTGTGTCACGGTGGTGGATGACGGAACCATCGAGAAACGTCGTGGGTCTTTGACGATCGATGATGAAGGCACACCAACCGAGCGGACTGTTCTGATTGAAAAGGGTGTTCTCAGAACGTATATGCAGGACAAGCTCAATGCCCGGCTCATGAACATGGCGCCAACCGGGAATGGACGGCGTGAGTCATTTGCCCATTTGCCCATGCCTCGTATGACCAATACCTACATGCTACCGGGTGAGTATGAGGCCGAAGAGATTATTGCCTCGGTGGAAAAGGGTTTGTACGCGCAAAACTTTGCCGGTGGACAGGTGGATATCACTTCGGGACAGTTTGTGTTTTCAACCAGCGAGGCTTACCTGATTGAAAACGGAAAAATCACTCGTCCGGTGAAAGGTGCAACGCTGATTGGCAATGGTCCCGATGTGATGACCCGGGTCAGTATGGTGGGAAATGACCTCAAGCTCGATGCAGGCATAGGAGTTTGCGGTAAAAATGGGCAAAGTATACCGGTAGGTGTGGGTCAGCCTACACTGCGTATCGATGAACTGACGGTGGGCGGAACAGCAACATAGCCTGGGTTAAAGCGGTGGCAGGGGGGTGTTTTCGTCCATGTCCTTCAGCAGGCGGAAAAGGGCCCGGGATGAGGTGGGTGGTTTTCCGTTTGTGGTTTCACGCCGGGCATTGCGAACCAATTGGCGAATGGCCTGACGATCCGTTCCAGGCTGTTGCTGCAGGAGCTTTCCCAGTGCCGAATCACCTGATTTCAAGAGGAATTCCCGCCAATTTTCTACCCGGTGATGTCGTACAGTCTGTTTTCTTGCTTTGTTCTGAAACGAAGCAATGGTTTCCCTGATGGGTGATAAATCGATACGTCGTAGCTGTTTGGCAATAAACTGTAATTGCCTTTTGCCGGCGACATTGGAGCGTATGTGCCCCGCCTCTTGCACGGCTTCGCGAACGGATTCATCCAGGGGTACTGCCGCCAATTGAGACGGACTCAGTTTGATCAGTTCAATCGCAAGAGATTTCACTACCTGCGCGTCACGTTTGCGCTGGCTTTTACTGATAAACTCCGTATCCGGGGAAAACTTTTCCTTGTGTACGTTCATTATCTACCTGATTGTTCTCATCCTGTTAAAGAAGCTGCTGGTCTTTATATGAAACATTATTTTGCACTACATGCGTTGAAGAGGAAAAGGCTTTATGCCTGAACAAGCCATGGTAACGCAGCCACAACTGGATCGCGAAGCGGAGCTCGACGTTCTCGAAACCCATGTGCAGGAGGCCTTGCGCCTTGCACGCAAGGCCGGTGCGACTACAGCAGAAGTTTCTGCACACACCAGTCAGGGCCTTTCAGTTGCTGTTCGCATGGGGGAGGTCGAGACTCTTGAGCATATGCAGGACCGTGGAATCAATGTCACTGTCTACATGGGAAAACGTACAGGTCACGCCAGCAGTGGCGATCTCCGTCTCGGGTCCATAACGGCCTGTGTCGATCGCGCCATGGAAATAGCCCGCCACACCCAGGAAGATCGCTACAACGGTTTGGCTGATACCGATTTTCTGGCTACGGATTTTCCGGATCTTGATCTTTGGCATCCGACAACGGTGGACGCCGAAGCTGCAATTGAAAGGGCTCTGGCTTGTGAGTCTGCCGGGCGTGCTGACAAGAGGATTACCAATTCGGAAGGCGCTTCATTCGATGCCGGCCTGGGTATGAGTGTGTACGGCAATTCCAATCATTTCATCGGCAGAAGTGCTGGAACGCGTTTTGGGCAGAGTTGCATCCTGCTGGCCGGTGAGAATAGTGGAATGCAGCGGGATTACAGTTACGACAGTCGCCGTAACTTGCAAGATATGGAATCACCCGAGCAAACCGGAATAGAGGCGGCCCGGCGAACGATCAGGCGCCTTAATGCCCGCAGGTTGCCAACGGGCGAAATGCCGATTCTGTTATCTGCCGAAGTAGCCAAGGGATTGGTAGGCCACTTGCTGGGTGCGATTTCAGGTACAGCCTTGTACCGGAACGCATCTTTTCTGAAAGACAAAGCAGGTGAGCAACTGTTTCCAGCCTGGCTGAATATCCTGGAGCGGCCCCATATGCTACGCGGGTCGGGCAGCGCTTCATTTGATGGTGAAGGGGTGGCGACCCGGGAACGAAAAATTATCGATGCGGGTGTTTTGCAAGGCTACGCTTTGTCCAGCTACTCGGCGCGGCGCTTAGGCTTACAAACTACAGGAAATTCAGGCGGGACAAGAAACCTGCTGCTTGAACCCGGTGGAAAGGGCAGTGACGACCTGTTTCAGGAAATGCAGAATGGCTTTTACGTCACCGAGGTGATGGGGCAGGGGGTCAGCCTGCTTACCGGTGACTATTCACGCGGAGCAAGCGGTTTTCTTATTGAAAATGGGGAAATTTCCTTTGCGGTAGAAGAGGTGACGATCGCAGGAAAACTGCGTGATATGTTCCGTAACATTGTGGCAGCAGGTAGTTCTGTAGACACCCGTGGCAATGTGCATACGGGACCGGTTTTAATCAGCGAGATGACGGTGGCCGGCGAATGAGCGTGTTCAAGCTCATGCGCGTGATTGTTCTGCTGAGTATTCTGTTTGTGTTGGTGGTGGGCAATTGGCTGACGGAGAAACGATTGGCCAGTTGGGACCGGCCTGCCTGGGTAGTTGTATATCCCATTATCGCCGACGATACCGAGCTTACACGTGAATATGTACAAAATATCGAGGAATCAAGTTTCGCGGCTGTGAATCGTTTTATGGAACGCGAATCCATGCCTTACGGAATCAAGGTGACGCCGGCAGTTTACATAAACGTGGCACCGGTTTCTACGGACTTACCCCCGGAAATTCCGGATCAACACAAGCCTCTGGCTATCGCATGGTGGAGCCTGAAAATGCGCTGGTGGGCCTGGAAAATAGATTTTAACGATGATTTCACCGGGACTGACATTCAAATGTTTGTTCTTTATCACGGTGTAAATAACGGCACTGAAACAAACATTTCTGTCGGCTTGCGCAAGGGGCGGTTTGGTGTCGTTAACGCCTATGCCGATAAATCAAAGAGCCCGCGAAATCTGATCATTTTTACGCACGAACTGTTGCATGTATTTGGTGCCTCGGACAAGTACATCCGCGCAACCGGAGAGCCAGAATACCCCTTCGGGTTCGCAGATCCGCATCAGCATCCCCTGTTCCCTCAAAAACGTGCTGAAATCATGGGTGTCAGAATCCCCCTGAGTGCCTTCAAATCAAAAATGCCCCGGTCCCTTGAGCAATGCAAGATCGGCAGGAGGACTGCAGAGGAAATCGGTTTTTTTGCGCAATTGATGGATTAGCCTCCAGGCGACACGGCTAATGTTCATCAAGAGCGCGGTATGCCTTGGATTGGCGCTGAATCATGGCAAGTGCTGTTTTTCGTGGCAGTAATCTGAACAGGGTTGCGATAAAGCGGTTGACACGGCCAGGAACTGCAACGATCAGGGCTGGTTTTTTCATGACAGAGTCAATTCCAAACCGGACGACTTCATCTGCGTCCATCCACATGTAAGAAGCCATTTGGTCCATGAGATCGCGGCTGCCCAGGACATCGTGAAATTCCGAGTAGGTGAATCCCGGGCACAGTGCAGATACTGAAATGCCGGTGTCCCGATTCTCCATGGCCAGAGATTCAGAGAATTTAATCAGGAAAGACTTGGTTGCACCATACAGTGTGTGCCCGGCAGAGCCTGAAACCAGGCCGGCGAGAGAAGCCACATTGACAATGTACCCCCGGCCTATCTGCTGCATTCCCGGAAGCAAACGCCATGTCAATTCGCATACCGTGCTAAGCATCACCCTCAGTGAAGCGGCATGGGTTTGCCAGTCGGGCTCGGTAAATTTTCCCGGGACACCATATCCTGCATTGTTCACCAGGAACCCAGGCTGGATACCATCGGCTTCAAGACTCGCCATAAGCTTTTCAATGGCGTCGGGCGAGGCCAGGTCCAGGGAGTAGCAACGGCATTGGATGCCATACTCCTGAGTCAGGCGATCAGCAATCGAATTGAGGCGGTCTTCACGCCTCGCTACCAGCACGATTGACCAGTTCAGGGCAGCCAGTTGATTGCAAAACTCTTCACCGATTCCCGCGGATGCTCCGGTGACCAGGGCCCATTGTGTTTTTTGCTCCGAATTCATCGCTTTGATTCCTTGTATTATCCGCTCGAAAATTGATGGGAATTAGCTTGATCCGCTTTAAATTCTGAACGTTCACATCTTGCGGTAATCATACTTCATGGTTATGCTTGCGCGCGGCAAAAGGGATGAATTTATGCGAAGAATATTACTGGCTGGAAATTGGAAAATGCACGGTTCCACCGAAATGGTTGAGTCCTTGTTGAATGGGTTGCTTGATGCTTCACAACAGGAAAGCCCGGTCGATATGGCCGTATTTCCACCCTTTCCCTATCTTACGCTGGCAAAAGCAATGCTAACAGGAAGTTCTATTTCCTGGGGAGCCCAGAATTTGAACCCCGAGCCAAAGGGTGCGTTTACGGGTGATGTTTCCGCCGCAATGCTGCTGGATTTTGATTGTCGTTATGTGTTGGTGGGACATTCTGAGCGCCGAGCCTTATTTGGTGAAAGCGACCGGGATGTTGCGCTGAGATTCGAGGCGGCAATTCAAGCCGGCCTGAAGCCGGTTCTGTGTGTCGGAGAAACATTGTCAGAACGGGAAGAGGGTCAAACCGAAGCCGTTGTGGAGCGCCAGATGGAAGCGGTATTGCAGCTCAGTGGAATCGAGGCCTTTGAACATGCCGTGATTGCTTATGAACCCGTTTGGGCCATTGGTACCGGCAAAACAGCAACCCCGGAACAGGCACAGGATGTTCATGCATTTATACGTGACAAAATCACTTCACTCGATGGTATAATGGGCGGTCATATACAGATTTTGTACGGCGGCAGTGTGAATGGTTCCAATGCCGCCGATTTATTTGCCCGGGAAGACATAGATGGCGGGCTGGTTGGAGGTGCGTCTTTAACGGCCGAAGACTTTCTCGCGATACGCGATGCCGTCGTCTGAATGCTTCTCCGCTGATTGGATTTTTTATGCAGGCTTTAAATATATTTCACGTGTTGATCGCCATCGCACTGGTCGCGTTTATTTTGATTCAAAAAGGACAAGGGGCAACCGCTGGAGCCGCTTTTGGGAGTGGTGCTTCCGGAACGGTTTTTGGCGCCAGGGGCGCCGGCAATTTTCTGAGCCGGACTACCTGGGTATTGGCCGCCTTGTTTTGTAGTATTAGCCTGTTTATGGCGGTGATGCTTTCGCGCACATCGTCGTTGCCTGAAAACGACCTTGGAGTCATTGGTTCCTCACAGGCTCAGGATCAGACACAGATTGAAACTCAGATTTCAGACGGGGTCGTACCCGTCTTTGAAAGTGATGAAGCGGCCAGCGATGCAGTCATTGATATGCCCGGTGACATACCCGGGGATACACCTGGAGATTTACCCTTATTCAATACTGATATCACAGACGAATCAGTAAGGGAAGGAGCCCGGGCAGCCGAAGACGTCAATGTCAGTGAAGAGCCGTTTACAGACGGTTCCTGATCTGGAGGCAGACGGTAAAGAACTGGCCCAAGTGGTGGAATTGGTAGACACGCTATCTTGAGGGGGTAGTGGCGATAGCCGTGCCGGTTCGAGTCCGGCCTTGGGCACCATTTTATAGACGCCTGGTGTTGGCGTCGTGATTTGAGAGACAGGTACTTTGTCAAGGCAATATTGCCATGTTCAGAGCAAAGCAAATGATCCAAAACAAGACACAGTCCGCGTACAATGGCATAGTCCTTGTTAAGGGCTGTAACGCCGTAAAGCCTTGATGGAGTACTAGCATGCTCGCAGAATATTTTCCGGTTCTTGTTTTTATCGTTATATCGGTAGCGCTGGGTGTGGCATTACTTGTTACCGGCGGTATTCTTGGCGGTCTTCTTGGTCCCGGGAAGGCGGACAGCGAAAAAAACTCACCTTATGAATGTGGCTTCGAGGCTTTCGAGGACACACGGTCGCAATTCGATGTTCGTTATTACCTCGTTGCCATCCTGTTTATTATTTTCGACCTGGAGATAACTTTTTTCATACCCTGGGCCCTGGTGCTGGATGAGTTGGGGACATACGGGCTGCTGGCAATGACTGTCTTTGTGCTGGAGCTCGTTATCGGATTTATTTACCTGTGGAAAAAAGGAGCACTGGAATGGGAATGAACAATCCCACCCCGCCGGGTGTAGTCGATGACATTCTTCGTCCCGATGCGGACCAGAATCCGTTGCTTGACCGCGGCATGGTCACCACCTCGCTGGATGCACTGATCAACTGGGCTCGCACCGGTTCCATGTGGCCGATGACTTTCGGTCTTGCTTGTTGTGCAGTGGAAATGATGCAGGCCGGTGCCGCGCGTTATGACCTTGATCGATTTGGTGTCATTTTCCGTCCCAGCCCCCGCCAATCCGATGTGATGATCGTGGCCGGTACGCTGACCAATAAAATGGCGCCGGCATTACGTAAAGTTTACGACCAGATGCCGAACCCCAAATGGGTTATCTCGATGGGCTCCTGTGCCAATGGAGGGGGGTATTACCACTATTCTTACTCCGTTACCCGCGGTTGTGATCGTGTCGTTCCGGTTGATGTTTACGTCCCGGGTTGCCCACCGACTGCCGAAGCACTGATTTACGGCATTCTTCAGCTGCAAGCGAAAATTCGTCGCGAAAACACAATCGCGCGGTGATCGCATGAACGACACACCAAAAACAGTTTCGGAGCTTTTTGTCAGTCGTTTTGGTGATTCCGTTGTTGTTGGTAAATCCCAGTCCGGCATCATGTCGATGAATATCAAAATCGAACACTGGCTGGAAGTTTGCCGTGCACTGAGGGACGAAGAAGATTTCAACTTTGAGCAGTTAACCGACCTGTGTTGTGTTGACTACCTGGGTTACGGCCAGTCTGAGTGGGACACAGAGCAAGCCAGTTCCGATGGCTTCAGCAGGGGTGTCGACAGCCTTGGGCCCGGTCGGTTTGACTGGGCTGAGCGGCCGGAAGCCGATCAGGTCGAACAGCGATTTGGCGTCGTCGTACACCTGCTCTCGTTCAAACACAACAAGCGGCTCAGAATTCAATGTTTTGCCCCTGATGAGGGTATGCCTATAGTGCCGTCGCTGGTGGAAATCTGGAATTCTGCCAACTGGTATGAACGCGAAGCTTTTGACTTGTTTGGTATCGTGTTTGAAGGACATCCCGACCTGCGCAGGATCCTCACCGACTACGGTTTTACCGGCCACCCTTTCCGCAAAGATTTCCCCTTGATTGGCAACGTGGCGGTTCATTACGACAGCCAAAAAAAGCGTGTCGTTTATGCGCCCGTTGAAATTCAGCCGCGTGTTCTGGTTCCCCGTGTGATTCGCGCCGATTCGCGGTATAAAACTGACGATGTGGATCTTGCGGCCGAAGAAACTGATTCCCCGCAAGCGGCAGGAAACGGGGGAGGCGACTGAAGTGTCTGAAATACGTAATTACACGATGAATTTCGGACCTCAGCATCCGGCAGCTCACGGTGTGTTGCGCCTGATTTTGGAGATGGACGGGGAGACCATCGTACGGGCCGACCCTCACATCGGTCTGTTACATCGGGCCACAGAAAAACTGGCTGAAAGCAAACCATACAACCAGACGATCGGTTACCTGGACCGTCTCGATTACATGTCGATGATGTGTAACGAACACGCTTATGTGCTTTCCATCGAACAGTTGCTCGGAATTGAAATACCGCAACGTGCACAGTACATCCGCACGATGTTTGACGAACTCACCCGATTTTCCAATCACTTGATGTGGATCGCCTCCTGCGGATTGGACCTGGGCGCCATGTCCATGTTTATTTACGCTTTTCGCGAGCGGGAAATGGTGATGGACATGTACGAAGCCGTCTCAGGTGCGCGTATGCACGCCGGTTATTATCGTCCAGGTGGTGTTTATCGCGACTTGCCGGAGCAGATGCCCAAGTACAAGGAAACTCCCTGGACCAAAGGCAAGGATCTGAAGCGCCGTAATGAGTGGCGTGATGGTTCACTGCTGGATTTCATCGAGGCTTTTGCCAAGGACGTTCCAAGCAAAATTGATACCTATGAAACCCTGTTGACGGACAACCGCATCTGGAAGCAACGTACGGTTAATATCGGCATCGTTTCACCGGAAAGGGCCGTGCAGATGGGGTTTTCAGGCGTCATGCTGCGCGGTTCCGGCGTTGAGTGGGATCTGCGTAAGAAACAACCCTACGCCATGTACGACCAGGTCGATTTCGATATTCCCGTCGGTGTTAACGGTGATTGTTACGACCGCTACCTGGTGAGGGTGGAAGAAATGAGGCAGTCGGCCCGGATCATCCTCCAGTGCGTGGACTGGCTGCGCGAAAACCCGGGGCACGTCATGCTCAAGAATTACAAGATCGCTCCACCAGCCCGGGAGGAGATGAAGGATGACATGGAAGCCATGATCCATCACTTTAAACTGTTCACCGAAGGCTATTGCGTCCCGGCCGGAGAGACCTATGCGGCAGTTGAAGCGCCAAAGGGTGAGTTCGGCTGCTACCTGGTATCAGATGGCGCAAATAAACCATTCCGGCTTCATTTTCGCGCTCCCGGTTTTGCCCACCTGTCGGGTATGGATGAATTGACCCGGGGCCATATGCTGGCAGATGCGGTTGCAATCATCAGTACCCTGGACCTGGTGTTTGGCGAGGTGGATCGCTGATGACAAAGAATCACAATGGCAATGCCGTGTTGAGCGAAAGAACAATTGAATCCATCGATCACTGGGTGGCGAAATTTCCGCAGGACAAGAAGCGCTCAGCACTGATCCAGGCACTGATGGCTGCGCAGGTGCAAAATGGGGGTTGGATCACTCCCGAGCTGGCTAAAGCCGTAGCCGAGTACCTCGAAGTACCCCCGGTATGGGCCTACGAAGTTGTTTCGTTCTATTCCATGTTCGATGACAAACCTGTCGGGCGCCATAAGGTGAATATCTGCACCAATATTTCATGCTGGCTAAGGGGTGCGGAAGAATTACTGGCCCATGTCGAAAAGAAATTGGGTGTCACCCTGGGAGAGACCACAAAGGACAATCGCATTTCACTGATCCGGGAAGAAGAATGCCTGGCGGGTTGCTGCGGCGCGCCAATGATGGTTGTTGACGGCCATTACCATGAGAACCTGGACATCGAGAAAATGGATGCCATTCTGGACGGGCTGGAGTGAACAGGGCATGACAGATCACAAGGTCGTTTTAACCACGCTGGACGCCGAGCAACCCTGGTCAATGGAAACCTATCTGTCCCTGAACGGTTACCAGGCATGGCGGAAAATTCTGCAGGAAAAAACAGCGCCGGAAGAAATAATTGAAACTGTCAAGGACTCGTCTTTACGCGGCAGGGGTGGTGCCGGATTTCCAACCGGCCTCAAGTGGAGTTTCATGCCGCGTTCCGCACCGGTGCAGAAATATCTTTTGTGTAACTCGGATGAATCAGAGCCCGGCACCTGTCATGACCGCGATATTCTGCGGTTTAATCCCCACGCCGTAGTCGAAGGAATGGCCATAGCGGCTTATTCCATGGGCGCAACCGTGGGCTACAACTACATTCGAGGTGAGTTTCGCCACCAGCCGTTTGAACGGTTTGAAATGGCTGTGAAGGACGCTTACGAAGCAGGCTTGCTGGGTAAGAATATTCTCGGTTCTGGTATTGACCTGGATATTCATACCGCCCTTGGCGCAGGTGCCTACATTTGCGGGGAAGAAACGGCCCTGATGGAATCGCTGGAAGGCAAAAAAGGTCAGCCGCGATTCAAACCGCCGTTTCCGGCCAATTTCGGACTGTTTGGTAAGCCTACAACCATCAATAATACCGAGACCCTGGCCTCTGTGCCTGCCATCATGCGCAATGGCGCTGCCTGGTTCCTGCAAATTGGCAAGCCGAATAACGGCGGACCAAAATGTTTCTCGGTGTCGGGGCACGTCAACAATCCCGGCAATTACGAAGTACCACTGGGCACTCCATTTTCGGAGTTACTGGAAATGGCCGGTGGAGTCCTTAACGGTCGCAAGCTTAAAGGGGTCATTCCCGGCGGATCGTCGATGCCGGTGTTGCCTGCCGACGTCATCATGGCTTGCGACATGGACTTTGATTCCTTGAGCAAGGTGGGTTCTGGCCTCGGCTCCGGCGCCGTCATCGTGATGGATGAATCTACCTGCATGGTGAAGGCTTGTACGCGAATTTCCCGGTTTTACCACATGGAGTCCTGTGGGCAATGTACACCCTGCCGCGAAGGTACTGGCTGGATGCATCGCTTGCTGAAAGGCATTGTAGCGGGCAAAGGCGAGCAAAGTGACCTGGATTTACTGCTTTCAGCTGCCGGTCAGATTGAGGGTCATACCATCTGTGCTTTTGGCGAAGCAGCCGCATGGCCCGTTCAAGGGTTTTTACGCCACTACCGGAATGAATTCGAATACTACATAGAACACGGTCACTCGATGGCCACACAACAGCAGGGGTTGGTAGCATGAGCACGGACCTGAAAGAATCTGTGGCCAACGTTGCTGAAGAAATGGTCAATATTGAGGTAGATGGCGTGTCGATACGGGCACCGAAAGGCTCGATGATTATTGAGTCAACGGACCGGGCAGGTATTGAAATACCACGGTTCTGTTATCACCCGAAATTGAGCATTGCGGCCAACTGCCGCATGTGTCTGGTTGACGTCGAAAAGGCACCCAAGCCTCTGCCGGCCTGCGCTACTCCGGTCATGGAAGGAATGAAGGTCTATACCACTTCCCGCCGCGCGGTGGATGCCCAGCATGGCGTGATGGAATTCCTGTTGATTAATCATCCGCTTGATTGCCCCATTTGCGATCAGGGTGGCGAGTGCGAACTTCAGGATCTTGCTATGGGTTACGGGCGTTCCGTATCCCGATTTACTGAACGCAAACGGGTGGTAAAAGACAAGAATGTCGGTCCGCTCGTGCAGACTGAAATGACACGCTGCATTCATTGCACACGGTGCATACGTTTCCTCGAAGAAGTCGCGGGAACCGTTGAGATGGGCGCGTTCGGGCGCGGCGACACCCTGGAAATCGGAACCTGTATTGAAAAAAGTATCGATTCTGAATTATCGGGCAATATCATCGACATGTGTCCGGTGGGTGCACTGACAAACAAGCCTTTCCGATTTGCGGCCAGGGCCTGGGAATTGGATGCGAGGCCATCGATCGCGGCGCATGATGCGGTTGGGTCCCGGCTGTATCATCACGTACTCCGTGGAAAAATCATGCGCACGGTTCCCCGGGTAAATGAGGCGACCAACGAAACCTGGTTATCCGATCGCGATCGGTTCAGCCACCTGGGCCTGTATTCCGACGACCGGGTTCTTTTGCCACAGGTGAAAGAAAAGGGGGAATGGAAGGCGGTTTCCTGGGATAAGGCGATCGATGAAGTTGTTGCTGCCTTGCGGGAAAGCGTGGAACAACACGGTCCCGAACAACTGGGGATGTTGATGTCTTCTTCGGCCGCAACCGAAGAGTATTACCTTGCACAAAACCTGGTTCGAAAACTGGGAAGCGGTAACATAGACCACCGTTTACGCGAGCAGGATTTTTCCGATGACGCAATGAGCCCGGCCTCACCAGGGTTTGAGTGCAATATTGCGGGAATCGAAGAATCAGATTCGGTTTTGCTGGTGGGCTGTAACCCCACGCAGGAAGCACCCATCCTGGGTCATCGATTGCGCAAGGCATGGAGAAAAGGCGCCGCAATTTCCGTTATTAACCCGCTGGAATGGCCGTTCACCTTCGATACCGGCCTGGATGCGGTCATCGCACCCCAGAACCTGGTCGCTGAGTTGGCGGCCCTGGCGCTTGCGGTTGAAAAATCAACGGATAAACCTGCTCCAGACAGCCTGCGCCCGGTACTGGATGAAACACAAATTGATCAAAACACGGACCGGCGTCGTGAGTTGGCAGATCGACTCAGGGATTCCGGTAAGGGGCTAATTTTCCTCGGGCAATTTGCAATGAGCCATCCCGATGCGGCCTGGTTACGCCAACTTGCGGCGTATATAGCCGATGCCACGGCTTCGGATATGAACATCCTGCCTCATGGCGGAAACCCGGCCGGGGCATGGCTGGCCGGAGCGGTACCCCATCGTCTGCCGGGCGGCGTGGAAACCCCGGGTGGCTTGAATGCCGCGCAAATGTTCTTTGATCCGCGCAAATGCTACCTGCTGTGGGATTTTGAGGCGGAATACGATACCGCCAACCCGGAACAGTCCCTGGCGGCTCTGGCCTCGGCTGAGAAAGTCATTGCCTTTTGCACCTTTGCCACCGACAAATTGCGTGAATTTGCTGACATCATTTTACCGCTTGCGCCATTGGCGGAATCCGAGGGCAGCATCGTAAATCTTGATGGCACCACCATTGAATTCGCAGCGGCCGGCAGGATTTCCGGCGAGGCGCGTCCGGGCTGGAAGATTCTCAGAAGGCTCGGTTCTGAATTGGGTCTGGACGGCTTTACGCAGACCAGTTTGAGTGAATTAAAGGCACAAGTGGCCGAAGCAACTCAGCCAGTGGTCAGGGAAATTAGCGATGGCGAGATGAAATCCCCATCCCGGGAAGAAGGGCTTTATCGTATCGGCGCACTGGCGATGTATTCGATTGACGCCTTGTGCCGGCGTTCAGAAGCCTTGCAGCAAACGCGGCAGGCAGACAGTGATTTCGTAGGCCTCAATCCCCTCGATGCCATCCAGTTGGGCCTGAGTGACGGTGGAAAAGCACAGGTACACCAGGGTGAAAGCACAGCTGAGTTGGAAGTCCGCTTCCTTGATCAGGTACCCCAGGGGGGTGCCTGGATAAGCAGCGGAACCGGCGGCCTCGGACAGGCGATTGCACCCGTCATCGTGGAGATGGCTTGATGCCTGAGACCTGGCTGGATCAGATGATCTATATGGCCATCCTGCTCATGAAGATTGTCGCGGTGGTGCTGCCGTTGATCATTGCGGTGGCGTATTACACCTATATGGAGCGCAAAGTCATTGGCTACATGCAGGTTCGCAGAGGCCCGAATCGTATTGGCCCGCTGGGCCTGCTTCAGCCCTTTGCAGATGTATTCAAACTGCTGCTGAAAGAAATTATCCTGCCGGCGAACGCCAACAAGTTCCTGTTCCTGATGGCGCCAGTGCTCTCGCTGGCACCGGCTTTTGCAGCCTGGGCTGTCGTTCCGTTTAACGACTGGATGGTGATCGCGGATATTGACGCCGGCTTGCTTTATATCCTGGCGATGTCTTCTGTTGGTGTATATGGCTTGATTATCGCGGGCTGGGCCTCGAACTCCAAGTACGCTTTTCTCGGTGCGCTCAGGGCAAGTGCGCAGATGGTTTCCTACGAAATTGCAATGGGTTTTGCACTGGTTGGGGTTCTTATCCTGTCCGGTACGCTGAATTTGAGGGAAATCGTACTGGCTCAGCAAGGCGGCCTGTTGGATTGGTACTGGCTGCCCTTACTACCCTTGTTTGTCATCTTCGTCATTTCCGGCCTGGCGGAGACCAACAGGGCGCCGTTTGATGTCGCCGAAGGTGAATCCGAAATCGTTGCGGGTTTTCACGTTGAATATGCAGGTGCTGCATTTGCGGTATTTTTCCTTGCCGAATATGCCAATATGATTCTGATTTCCGCCCTGACTGCAATCTTGTTTGTGGGAGGGTGGCTGTCCCCATTCGAAGGAGTGTGGCTGGTCGGTGATACCTTCCTCGGGCAGGGAAGTATCTTCTGGTTCCTGGCGAAAACCGTGTTTTTTATGTACCTGTTTTTGTGGTGGCGCGCGACTTTTCCACGCTACCGCTACGACCAGATCATGCGCCTGGGCTGGAAAGTATTTGTGCCGATTACCATGGCCTGGGTGATGGTTTCCGCGGTTTTTTCCGTACTTGGCGTGGTGCAGAGAGGTAGTTGATCATGAATACAGTGACTCGTTATCTGAAAAGCCTGATGCTGCTGGAACTGGGCAAAGGCGCGGCGGTAACCCTACGCTACTTCTTTGAACCCAAATTCACCATAAACTACCCGGAAGAAAAGACGCCCAAGTCCAACCGGTTCCGGGGCTTGCATGCACTGCGCCGCTACCCCAATGGTGAGGAGCGCTGTATCGGCTGTAAACTTTGTGAGGCAGTCTGCCCGGCTTTGGCAATCACCATTGATTCTACTCTAAGTGAAGATGGAACCCGCCGAACGACACTTTATGAAATTGACCTGTTCAAGTGCATCTTTTGTGGGTTTTGTGAGGAGTCCTGCCCGGTAGATTCAATCGTGGAAACGGACATTCTCGAATATCATTTTGAAAATCGTGGTGAAAATATCTTGACCAAGGAAAAACTGCTTGCCATTGGAGATCGTTACGAGGAGAGCATTGCTGCCAGTCGCCAACAGGACGCAGCATATCGCTGAGCGGAGTTGAACAGATGCCGATTACCGAAATAGTTTTTTACTCATTTTCCCTGGTACTGATCTTCGCAGCAGTGGCGGTCATCACGGTGCGCAACCCGATTTATTCTGCCTTATTCCTGGTTCTGGCATTTTTCAGTTCAGCAGCCATTTGGATGTTACTGGAAGCGGAATTCCTGGCCATCGTCCTGATTCTCGTTTATGTGGGTGCGGTTATGGTGCTGTTCCTGTTTGTTGTCATGATGCTCGACATCAACCTGGCCCCGATGAAGGAAGGTTTCATCCGTTACCTGCCGGCCGGAATTGTCGTGGCCGTGCTTATGGCGTCTGAACTGTTGATTGTGATTTGGAGCAAGGGAAGGTTTGATTTCAGCGCTTACCCGGCCCCGGCGCCACATCCGGATGGTTACAGCAATACCAAGGCCGTTGGAGAATTGTTGTTTTCCAACTACCTGCTCGCTTTTGAAGTAGCCGGAGTCATCTTGCTGGTCGCCATAATCGCGGCCATTGCCTTGACGCACAGAAAACGCAGCGGTTCGAAACGTCAAAATGTTTCCATGCAGGTACGGGTGCAGAGGGATGAGCGGGTTCGTCTGGTTAAAATGGATCCGGAGCCGAGGCAGGGAAGCTGATGTTGTTCTCGAAGGCGATAAAGACATGTTGACACTTGCACATTTCCTGAGCCTGGGCGCGATTTTGTTTTGTCTGAGCGTGGCCGGGATCTTCCTGAATCGCAAAAACGTAATCATCCTGTTGATGTGCATTGAGCTGATGCTGTTGGCAGTGAATATGAATTTCGTTGCCTTTTCCCGTTTTCTGGGAAATATGGATGGGCAGGTATTCGTATTTTTCATCCTGACTGTGGCTGCAGCCGAGGCGGCCATCGGCCTGGCAATCCTGGTTGTATTGTTCCGCAACCGCGGAACGATCAACGTGGCCGAACTGGATGAGCTGAAAGGTTGATGCCTCTGAAAACTATATTGCTGTTGATTCCCCTGCTGCCCTTGGCGGCGGCAATCGTTGCCGGTCTGTTTAGAAAACAGGTAGGCCGGGCCGGGTCACACTGGGTTGCGATCCTGGGCGTGGGAGCCTCATTCGTTTTGTCTGCCTGGGTGCTGTACCAGCAAATATTCCAGGGAATGGAAACACAAAACATCAGCGTCTACACCTGGATGGTTTCCGATGGAATACGTTTCGAAATTGGCTTCCTGATTGACCACCTGTCGGCGCTGATGATGTGCGTGGTTAGCTTCGTCTCATTCATGGTCCATATTTACACCATTGGATACATGGCCAAGGACCCTGGTTATCAGCGTTTCTTCGCCTACATCGCACTGTTCACTTTCTCCATGTTGATGCTGGTGATGTCCAATAATTTCATGCAGTTGCTTTTTGGCTGGGAGGCCGTTGGCCTGGTGTCCTACCTGTTGATCGGTTTTTGGTTTAATCGCGAATCAGCGGTGTACGCAGGACTGAAGGCCTTCCTGGTCAACCGTGTCGGTGATTTCGGTTTTCTGCTGGGAATTGCAGCGGTGCTCTATTCATTCGGCTCGCTGGATTATGCAACCGTATTCGAGGCGGCTCCGGGTATCGCGGGTAACACCGTCTCCATCATTCCCGGCATGGAATGGCAATGGATAACGGTTATTTGTGTCTGCCTGTTTATCGGCGCGATGGGTAAATCGGCGCAGGTTCCATTGCACGTCTGGCTGCCGGATTCCATGGAAGGTCCGACCCCGATCTCTGCATTGATCCACGCAGCTACGATGGTGACAGCCGGAATTTTCATGGTTGCCCGTATGTCCCCCTTGTTTGAATTGAGCGATGCGGCCCTCAGTTTTGTCATGCTGATCGGTGCAGTGACCGCGCTGGCCATGGGCCTGATCGGTATTGTGCAGAACGACATCAAGCGGGTTATTGCCTATTCAACACTTTCCCAGTTGGGTTACATGACCGTTGCGCTGGGCGTTTCAGCTTATTCAGCCGCCATCTTCCACCTGATGACGCACGCTTTTTTCAAGGCCTTGCTGTTCCTCGGGGCTGGGTCCGTGATCATTGCCCTGCATCATCAGCAGGATCTGCGCTACATGGGTGGCCTGCGTAAGCAGATGCCCATTACCTGGATTACGGCCTGGATAGGTACGCTGGCCCTGGTTGGTTTCCCGTTTCTGTCCGGGTTCTACTCCAAGGACTCCATTATCGAAGCGGTCGCGGAATCCAGCCGCTTCGGGTCTGGTGTGGCTTATTGGAGCGTCTTGCTCGGTGTGCTGGTGACGTCTTTTTACAGCTTCCGGCTGCTCTATCTGACTTTCCATGGTCAAGCGCGCTATACGGTTGATGTAGGGGCAGGTGAGCACCCACCGGACGGTGTTGTTCAGCATGCACCGTCTGAATCTCCATGGGTGGTGACGGTGCCGCTTATTCTGCTGGCCATTCCGTCTGCTGTGATCGGTTACATGACCATTGGTCCGGTACTGTTCAACGGTTGGTTGTCCGATTCCATTATGGTGTTGCCGGTCAACGATGTGGTGGCGATCACCGCTGAGCATTTCCATGGTCCGCTCGCCATGGCAAATCATGCACTCCAATCGGCTCCCTTCTGGTTGATGATTGCCGGTTTTGTCCTGGCAACAATCATTTACATGTTCCGGCCGTCGCTGGCTGATTTCTTTCAGAAAAAATTGCCGGGTATCTACCGCTTGCTTGACCACAAGTATTATTTTGATGAGCTGTACCAGAAAATTTTTATCAGCCGGTTCATTCTAATCGGCAATGGACTTTGGAAAAAAGTTGATGCCGGAGTGATTGATCACTGGATGGTAAACGGCTCAGCTCGTCTGATGAGTAATCTGTCCGGGAGAATAAGGCTCTGGCAGAGCGGATACCTTTTCCAATACGCCTTTGTGATGATCGCCGGATTGATCGGTATTCTTGCAATCTGGGTCATTTTGTAGCAGAGGGTTTAAGCGAATTATGGCAACAAACTGGCCCATACTGAGCGTCCTGATCTGGCTTCCCATCCTGGGTGGCGTGGCCGTACTGGCTGTCGGTGAGCAGCGCGCATCTCTTGCGAAGCTGCTGGCGCTGCTGGTAGCCGCTATGGTATTCGTGTCGAGTATTTTCATGTTGACGGCGTTCGAGCCGTCGACGGCAGCAATGCAGTTTTCGGAGCTCACCCCGTGGATTGCTGCATTTGACGTAAATTACAGCCTCGGAGTGGACGGGTTTTCCGTCCCCCTGATTATGTTAACGACCTTTTTCGGTGTGCTTGTCGTGATTGCCGGCTGGGAAACTATTCAAGATAAAGTTCATCAGTACATGGCTGCGTTCCTGATAATGGAAGGCTTGATGGTGGGTGTATTCAGCGCCCTGGACGCCCTGCTGTTTTATGTTTTCTTCGAGTCCATGCTGATTCCGATGTTTTTGTTGATCGGAATCTGGGGCGGTCCACGACGTGTGTACGCAACGATTAAGTTTTTCCTTTATACCTTCCTTGGTTCGGTATTCATGTTGATCGGGCTGATTTACCTCTACACGCAGTCAGGCACGTGGTCGATTCTGGAATGGCATGAATTTCCACTGACACTTGAAGTGCAGAAATGGTTGTTCCTGGGCTTTCTCGCCGCTTTCTCCGTAAAAATACCTATGTGGCCGGTACATACCTGGTTGCCGGATGCCCATGTCGAGGCGCCGACAGGCGGTTCGGTCATTCTGGCGGCCATCATGTTGAAAATCGGCGGCTACGGCTTTATCCGGTTCAGCCTGCCCGTCACGCCGGATGCTGCGGCTGCTTTTGACTGGCTGATGATTTCGCTTTCACTGATTGCAGTGGTGTATATCGGCTTTGTCGCACTGGTGCAGGAGGACATGAAAAAACTGATTGCCTATTCCTCCATATCCCACATGGGCTTCGTGACCCTGGGCCTGTTCATCGCCTTTGCAATATTCCAGAACTCCGAAGGAGGCAGGGGTGCCGCACTGGGCGTGGAGGGCGCCATGGTTCAAATGATTTCACACGGTTTCATCTCCGGCGCTTTGTTCCTTTGCGTGGGGGTACTGTATGACCGCCTCCACAGCCGGATGATTGCCGATTACGGTGGTGTGGCCAACACCATGCCCTGGTTTGCGAGTTTCGCCGTGTTGTTTTTCATGGCCAACTCCGGCCTGCCTGGAACCAGCGGTTTCGTCGGTGAGTTCATGGTGATCCTGGCTGCGTTCCAGGCTAATTTCTGGTATGCATTCCTGGCTGCTTTAACCTTGATTTTGGGTGCGGCGTACAGCCTGTGGTTGGTGAAACGAGTCCTGTTCGGCGAGATCAAGAACGATAAAGTTGCCAAGCTGAAGGATATCAATGCACGCGAGACTCTGGTTCTTGGCACGCTGGCCGTCGCCGTCCTGGCACTTGGCTTGTGGCCTGAGCCGCTGGTAAACCTGATGCATGCTTCGGTAGACCAGTTGCTGCAGCACATTCAGCAACCCAAGTTCACAATAGCAGGGAATTGAGGGGCATATGAATACAACCAACATGTTGCTGGCTGCTCCCGAAATCTGGGTATTGACCATGGCCTGCGTCATCCTGCTTTCAGATCTTCTGATCAGCGAGGAACGGCGAGGAATCATCTACATGATGGCGATGATTACGCTTATCTTTGCGGCAATCATTACGCTGCGGGGCGATTACCTTTCTGAAGGCTTGAGATCGGCAACCGCCTTCAACGGCAGTTTCATCCGGGACCCTATGGGTGATGTGCTGAAACTATTCAGTTTCTTTGTCATGGGCATGGTTTATGTCTATTCGAAGTTCTTCCTGAGAGAATTCAGGATGTTCAGGACAGATTTCTTCACCTTGACGCTGTTCGCCTTACTGGGCGTCATGCTGCTGATTTCCGCCAACAGCCTGGTGACAATCTATCTCGGGCTGGAATTGACCTCTCTTTCCAGCTACGCCCTGGTTGCTTTCGATCGAGAATCGAAACGTGGTCCTGAAGCTGCCATGAAATATTTCGTGCTGGGCTCGATGGCATCAGGCATGTTGCTGTATGGCATGTCGATGATTTATGGAGCAACCGGCAGCATGGACCTGGTGCAGATATCAAACGCTATCGCCAGCCAGGGAAGTGATAACGTGCTGTTGGTTTTCGGCCTGGTATTCCTGGTTGTAGGTCTTGCTTTCAAGCTGGGACTGGTTCCATTCCACATGTGGATACCTGACGTTTACGAGGGAGCCCCGGCGGCCGTTACTCTTTTCATTTCGTCGGTACCGAAAATGGCCGGCTTCGCGATGGCTTACCGGCTGTTGTATACGGGGCTGGGTGACTTGCACGGCGACTGGCAACAAATGCTGTCCATACTGGCAATCCTTTCCATCGTGCTGGGTAACCTGGCTGCCATTGCCCAGACCAACATCAAGCGCATGCTGGCCTATTCAACGATTTCCCATATGGGTTTCATCCTGATGGGCCTGCTGCCGGGCACAGCAGCAGGCTTTGGCGCGAGCATGTACTACGTGATCGTATATTCAATCATGTCGGCCGGCGCTTTTGGCATGGTCATCCTGCTCTCGGCACGAGGTGTCGAGGCGGAACAGCTCGATGATTTCAAAGGCCTGAACCAGCGCAACAGCTGGTATGCCGCCATCATGGCCATGGTCATGTTCTCCATGGCGGGCGTACCGGTGTTCGTCGGTTTTTTCGCCAAGTGGCTGGTCATCAAGTCAGCCCTGGATGCAGGCATGATCTGGCTCGCCATCAGTGCGGTGGTATTTTCGGTAGTCGGTGCGTTTTACTACCTGCGTGTGGTCAAGCTGATGTATTTCGATGATCCGGTAACCGGCTCGTCAATCGATGCACCGGTTGATTTCCGCGCAGTGATTTCACTGAACGGTATCATGATGCTGGGCCTGGGCATCTTCTCCGGTTCCCTGATCGCTGTGTGCATGTCTGCATTCTGACGATGCCCATTGCACAAGCAAAAACCTG
>SMVB01202346.1_pt1 | contig 40094 bp, 38 predicted proteins | sample 2456461 | NCBI WGS metagenome assembly SMVB01 (sample SAMN11095934, study PRJNA526329) | marine sediment metagenome | biome: Marine sediment; feature: Surficial sediment; material: Deep marine sediment; isolation source: Hadal surficial sediment | place: Pacific Ocean | collected 2014-05 | depth...
CTACAATCTGCAGCGCAAATGAATCGGACGATTCCGATAATTTGCCAAACATTAGAATTAGCAGTCTCTTTCAGAGTTACGATGAGCCAAATGTCGCTCTTATTCAAACCTCTCGGTAGTTCCAACTATCGCTGACGGCCAACGTAAGGCCCAATTCGCTTATTTATTTGTATATTTCTATATTTTTACATATATTATCATTCTTACAAGATATTGTGGCATCACCTCGATGGATCATAAGGCATGACTGTAAAAACCGAGCGTCGGCCCGCGCCGGCAGGCCGGCCGTTGCCGGATGAAGCGGCGGAGCAACTGCGCCCGGGTGTGCCGCTCGAAGACTACCTGCCCTACCAGTTGTTTCGGATCGTCAACCGGCTGACCCTTAACCTGCGAGAGAATTTCCGGCCCTTGAAGATCACCCTTTCCAGGTGGCGCGTTTTGTCGACGCTCACCGCCCGGGACGGTCGCAGCATCGGGCAACTGGCCGATTACATGGTGATGGAACAACCGGCTCTGAGCCGCGTGATCGATCAGATGGAACGCGACCACCTGGTGGTGAGACGACTGGCAAGCGATGACAACCGTGTCGTTCGTGTTTATCTCACAACAGCAGGACAGCAAATGTTCGAGGAGATCCGGCCATTGGAAATCAAGCATTACAAAAATGTGATCAGCGGAATCGATCAGGATGAATTAACGCAGCTGTCCGCATCGCTGCAAAAAGTGTGGGAGAACATCGACCGCTAATCCGGGTCGCAAGCAATAATGCAGCAACAGCAAGCCAACATCCCGGATTCATCCTTCCGCTTGCGTACACTGGAGGACATCTATACAGCAAGCAGCGGTTCCATTTTTATCAGCGGCACCCAGGCGCTTGCCCGCCTGCCTTTGCTGCAGCGCCGGATCGATATCGAACAAGGCCTGGACACCGCCGGTTTTATCTCTGGATACCGCGGCTCTCCGCTTGCCGGTTATGACATGATTCTTCAGCGTGCCGGGGCCTTCCTGGAGCAGCACCAGATTAAATTCCAGCCGGCAATCAACGAGGAGATGGCTGCGGCAGCGATTATCGGCACGCAACAGGTTGCCGCGGAGCCGGACAGAACCTGCGACGGTATCTTTTCGCTCTGGTACGGTAAAGGCCCGGGGCTGGATCGTGCAGCCGATGCACTCAAACATGCAAACTCGATTGGCACCACGCCGCTCGGCGGTGTTCTGGTGGTTGTCGGCGATGACCACAATGCCATTTCATCCGCAATGGCCCACCAAAGCGAGCAGCTTTTCGCCTCTTTCATGATGCCTGTGTTGCACCCTTCGGGCATTGCAGAGATCATTGAGTACGGTCTGCTCGGGTGGGCGATGTCGCGCTTCTCGGGCTGCTACGTCGGCCTGAAAATTGAGAGTGAAAGTATTGAATCGGCGGTATCGCTTGATCTGGATGAAAGCATGCCCCCCATCGTGATCCCGGAGTTTGATTTCCCGCCTGGTGGCGTCCATTACCGCTGGCCCTACACGCAACTCGACAACGAAGCACTCCTGCAAAACTTCAAACTGCCGGCAGCGCTGGCCTTTGCAAGAGCCAATCAGATCGACCGGGTTATGCTCGCATCGCATCAGCCCCGCATCGGCATCGTCACAACCGGCAAGACCTACCGCTCAGTTCGCCAGGCACTCGATGATCTCGGCATTGACGAGGCACGGGCACAAGAAATGGGTTTGAGTATTTACAAGGTCGGTATGCCATGGCCGCTGGAAACCAGCAAGGCAATTCAGTTCGTAGAAGGGCTGGATGAAGTGCTGATCATCGAAGAAAAACGCAGCGTGATTGAGAGCCAATTAAAAGATGCGCTCTATAATCTTCCCGCACGGAGGCGGCCCCGGGTATGCGGTAAAACCAACCTGGAAGGAAAGCCGCTATTACCCGGCACCGGCATTTTGAAACCCGAACAGATCGCCCGGGTTCTCGCACAGCACTGGCCTGATTTGGCGCCTGGGGGCCGTGCTGCCGAATTCCTGTCGCGCATCGATGCTCAGCAACAGATTGCCGCCAACGCCGGCACCATGCGAACCCCGTTCTATTGCTCCGGCTGCCCTCACAACCGTTCTACGGCCAGGCCAAAAAACAGCCGGGTTCTGGCCGGTACCGGTTGCCACCTGATGGCGGTATTCATGGACCGCGACACCAATGGCTTTTTGCAGATGGGCGCAGAGGGCGGCAACTGGGTAGGACAGGCGCCATTTTGTGAAACGGAGCACATGTTCCAGAACCTGGGTGACGGGACGTACACCCATTCCGGTTCACTGGCGATCCGCCAGGCGGTCGCTGCCGGCGTCAATATTACTTACAAAATTCTGTATAACGATGCGGTGGCCATGACCGGAGGGCAGCCGGTTGAGGGCAACTTTTCTGTCTCACAAATCACGCGACAGCTTCATGCTGAGGGCGTTAAAGGTATTGCACTGGTTTCGGATGACCCCGGCAAGTACCCATCCAATCTCGATCTCGCACCCGGCGTGACCATTCATCATCGCGACAGGCTCGCACATGTTGAACAGGAATTGAGCGGCATACCCGGAGTTACTGCACTGATCTACGACCAAATTTGTGCTGCTGAAAAACGCCGCCGGAAACGTCGTGAAATATCACCGATTCCAAGTACCCGCGTATTCATCAACGAAGCGGTTTGCGAAGGTTGTGGTGATTGCGTGGTGAAGTCGAATTGTGTTTCTGTGATACCCAAACAAACGGCTCTGGGCATCAAGCGGCAGATCGACCAGGCCTCGTGCAACACGGACATGTCCTGTCTGGAAGGCTTCTGTCCCAGCTTCATTACCATCAGTGGTGGGCGGCCGACAATCATCACCACAACTGAAGCCGAACGCCTGGAGGCAGCCATCGCCGAGTTGCCGCAAGCAAAACTTCCGCCGCTGGGGGAATCCTTCGATATCGTCATTACCGGCATTGGCGGCCAGGGTGTGGTCACGGTCGGGCGAATCACCGGTATGGCCGCAGACTTACAAGGCCTGAGCAGCTCTGTTCTTGATTTCCCCGGACTGGCGCAAAAAGGTGGTGGCGTGATGTCCTACGTACGACTGACCCGTCGGCCGGGCAAAATCCAGGCGGCACACGTGCCGCTGGGACAGGCAGATTTACTGCTGGCCGGTGACATGGTGACCGCACTGGATACGGAAACGATCGGGCGGATTCGTAAAGATACCACCCGCGCCATTGTGAACACCTACATTGCGCCGACCGCGGCCAATGTGCTGAACCCACAAAGCATGATTGATGCCACACAGCTGAAAAACAGCTTTCTGGACACCATCGGGAATACAGGACCTGAATTCGTCAATGCAACCAAGGTCTGTGCAAGACTTACCGGGATGTCCATAACAGCCAATATTTTCCTGCTTGGGTACGCATACCAGGCGGGAACCCTGCCGATTGGCATCGATGCCATAACGCAGGCAATCTCTTTGAATGGCGCCGGGTCGCAAACCAATATCCTGGGATTTGCTTATGGCCGGCTGGCTGCACATGACCCTGCCCTGATTGCAGAAATTGCCAATCTCGAACCAGCAGTACAATCCCCTAAACAAAAAGCGCTGGATCAACTGATAACTGAGCGTGAGCAACTTCTTTGTACCTATCAGAATTCAGCCTATGCCGGGCGCTACAGCAAGCTGGTGACTGTCGCTCGGCAAGCCGAAATGCAGTTGAATGAAGCCGGAGAAAAATTTACCCGGGCAGTGGCTGAAGGGTTTTTCCAGATCATGGCCTACAAAGATGAATACGAAATTGCGCGATTGCTGACAGACGAGTCATTCATGCGTCAGGTCCGCTCGCAGTTCTCGGGTGATTTGAAAATCAAATACCATATGGCACCTCCATTGATTGCGCCTCGTGATCGCAAAACCGGAAAATTACGCAAGATTGCATTTGGAACCTGGATCACGCCAGTACTTCGACTACTCGCCAGGTTCAAGTTCCTGCGCGGCACCCCCTTCGATTTGTTTGGCTACACGAGGGAGCGCCGGGACGAGCGTGCACGGATTGTGGAATACGAGCAAAGGATTGCTGAAATCAGCTCTTCACTGACAGCCGCCAGCCTGGATAAGGCAACAGAAATAGCGGCACTTGCCTTGACCATTCGCGGTTTTGGGCACGTCAAGGAAAAGAACGTGGAGAAGGCGGCCAAGCGCCTGGCTGAGCTTCAGGCCTCAGCCGCGCGATGATTTCCGGACCAACTCCCGGACGGTTTCACACAATTCAGGAGTCAGTTGACCCGCCTCAAGACGCCAACTCCAATTGCCACCGGTCGTCCCCGGGACATTGAGACGGGCTTCACTGCCCAGGCCAAGATAATCCTGCATAGGTGCCATGGCGAGTTTCGCCTGACTGGCAAAGGCTAATCTGATCATGTCGAGGTGGATGGTTTTCTTTGTACCACCGGTCCACTGCAGAGCACTTGCACGGGTAAGCTCGACTTCTTCTGTTGTGCGGGTGTCTTTATCACCACCCTGGAACCATCCAACGGTCGTGTCGTTATCGTGCGTGGCGGTATAACAAACACAGTTCTCTTCAATGTCCGCTGACTGAAAATCCGGATCGCTGAGCTCGAATTGCAAGACCTTCATCCCCGGAATTTCGTGGTGATTTCGAAGCGCGTCCACTTGCGGTGTAATCACACCGAGATCTTCTGCCACAATCGGCAGTTGCCCCAACTCATTGCGCATGGCATCGAACAGTGCACTGCCAGGCCCGGGCTCCCATGTACCATTACGCGCATTAGCCGACTCGGCAGGTACCGACCAATAGGCTTCAAACCCGCGAAAATGATCTATCCTGACCAGGTCCGCCATGCCCGAGGCGTGACGCAGACGTTCGATCCACCATTGATAAGCACTGGCAGCATGGTAGTCCCAGTCATACAGCGGGTTGCCCCACAGTTGGCCGTCTTCGCTGAAATAATCGGGCGGGACGCCAGCCACATGCGTTGGCCGGCCAACCTGAGCAATGCGTAGTAATTCCGGGTGAGCCCAGGAGTCGACGCTGTCGAGAGCAATGTAGATCGGCATGTCTGCAAACAGACAGATATTTTTCTCCTTTGCATGCTCGTGCAGTTTTTGCCATTGCTTGTAAAAGAGAAATTGAATGAATTTGACGCGCTCAATCGCAATCGCCGATGAGTTCCTGACACGGTTGATTGCATCGGGGTCGCGTAGTGCGTAAGGCCGGGCCCATTCCGGCCATGGGCGCTCGCCGTGCCGGGTTTTCAGTACCCGGTACAGGGCGTAATCATCCAGCCAGCGTTCATCATGCAAATGCAGGAAATCCTCGAAAGGGACTTTCAGCTTGCTTTTCGCATTGCTCATAAACCGTTTGGCTGCCCTGGCCAGCAAGGTTTTTTTCGCTGGTATCAGCCTGGCATAATCAACATGATTTTCAGGCAGACTTCTGAGGGGCCGGGCTTCATCCTCACCGATCAATCCGGCCCGCAGCAACGGTTCAATACCGATCAGATTTTCATTCCCGGCAAATACCGAAAGTGGCTGATAGGGGGAGTCGCCATAGGCGGTCGGGCCGGTGGGTAGAAATTGCCAGACCCCAAGGTGCATGCCGGACAACGCGTCAATGAAGGAAAGGGCGCCATCGCCGATATCACCCATGCCGTAAGGGCCGGGTAATGATGCCAAATGCAAGACGATTCCGGCACGGCGCCCGACCAGGGGGGAGTTTTTTCCTGTTTTTGTGTTCAATTTATTGTTTCATGCCTGGTCACGGTATGTACATCTTCAATAAGTGTCTTGCAGCATCTGCCGTGCACAAAAAGCCGCACCCTTCAGACCGGGCTGCGGATGCGTGATCAGAAGCGTCGGGGTCGTCTCCATCAGCGAACGATAACGGCCCTTGTTTTCAAAACCGGATCTGAATTTGCTGCTTTTGAGTAAATCGGGATAGCGTTTGACGATACCCCCTGCAATGTATATTCCGTCGTAGGCTCCCAGTTTGAGGGCAAGGTTTCCCGCGACCTGTCCCAGTATCTCGTAAAACAACTCCAGGACCTCGACTGCGCAGTCATCTTCATTTAAAAGTGCGCGCTGGAAAATATCAGCTGCCGGGAGTCGGACCCCTTGATTCCCGTGAATCTCGCAACAAGCACGGTACATATTTCCCAGCCCCGGGCCCGATAACAAGCGCTCATCGGAAACCCGTTCAAACCGTTTACGAAGCTGTTTCAGGAGCTCAATTTGCGCCTGGCTCTCAGGCGCAAAACCCACATGACTTCCTTCGCCGGCAAGCGGGTAAATCTCACCCGACCGAAGCAAAAGGCCAGACTCCCCCAGGCCGGATCCAGGGCCGAGCACCCCAATTGTATAGTTGTCCTTATCCTGTATCACCGCTTTGTGTCGGCCAATGGTGATCAGGTCGGTTTCATCCAGAAAGGGGATGGCGTAGGCGATCGCCTCAAAGTCATTGAGCAATCGAACCTTCGCTGATGGAAAGCGGTGGAGCAACCCGCGGCTTTCAATGCTCCAGTGGCTGTTTGTAAAGGTGACTCTATCGCCAACAACAGGTCCGGCCACGGCCAGGCAGATTACATCAGGCTCTGGAAACCCACATTGTCCAAGGTAATCGGTAATCGCGAGTTCTGCATTCTCATAGCCTTCGCACTTTACCGTCTGTTCATTTTTGAAGTCCGGCCCATTCGGGTCCGCCAACGCAAAGCGGGCGTTGGTAGCCCCCAGGTCACCGATTAAGCAACAAGGCTCGTGCAAAATCTAAAGGACGATTTTTTCATTTGCCTGGCGCAGTCGATCAGCCAGGACATTCATTACGTGCAGAGCAAAATCAGGAGTATGTTGAATCAGCATTTTAAAACTGTGCACATCAATGGGAGCTAACAGGCAATCAGTCGATGCCGTTGCAGTGGCACTGCGTTCATGCGAGTCAAGAAGCGCCATTTCTCCGACAATCCCGCCTGCGGACGCCTCGCCAAGGGACTCACTGCGTAGAGAAAACCCGACCGTTCCCTCCATAATTACATACATGAAATCACCTGCTGATCCTTCCTTGAAGATCGTGGTTCCGGCAGGAAACCTGAGCAGATCGTCTGAATTTTCGAATATTTCCAGTAAATCCATATAGTTAACCCCCATTTCGCAGCAATAAACCAAGTGCCAAAATCAGTCCTTTATCCATTCTAGTACGGATTAGATTCGAAATCTGCATTTGATTGATCTGTAATTGTGTTCGCAAACAAGATCTTACATACCAATCAGGGCTCCCAGGAGGGTGCCACGAGCCGACGTTTACCATCGTGGCTCAGTTTGACACCCGGCTCATCCTTGCCGGTCCGGTCCCATAATTTACAGGTCACCTGCTTGTGTTTCTGGTCCAGGCCCTCACAGGAGTTGGTGTATTCGCAAACGTTCACTTCGCCGCCACGGCCCAGGCGCAACTTCAGGAACCAGTCCGGGTCCGCCAGGCTCTGTCTCGCTGCACCAATAATGTCAGCTTTCCCGTTTCGCAGAAGCTCCTCGGCCTGGTCAAAGCCGTGTATACCACCGGCAACAACCACCGGCGTCTTGAACCCAGCCTGGCGAACCGCATCACGTATGGCCGCCACCGCTGCGAAGTTGCGACCGAATGGGCCTTTTTCATCGGATAAATAGGATGGCATGCATTCGTAGCCACTGGGGCCGGTGTACGGGTAAGCAGCCCAGCCGGGTTTGGGCTGGGCAGCGTCTTCAAATTTACCGCCACGGGAGATTGACAGAAAATCCATTCCGGAACGGGCAAACTCAATGCCGAAAAACATCGCATCTTCAACACCGTTTCCATCATCGATACATTCGTCGCTCAGGTAGCGGCAGCCGACACAATAATCATCACCCACGACCTCCCTGACTGCCGCAAAAACTTCCAGCGGTAAACGCACCCGGTTTTCCCGCACGCCACCATAGCCGTCCCCACGGTCATTACGTGCAGACAAAAACGAGGCCATGGTATAGGCGTGGGCATAGTGCAACTCCACCCCATCGAACCCTGCTTTCTGCGCACGTTCTGATGCCGCCGCAAACATGCCAGGCAGCACCTCTGGCAAGTCGCGTATATGCGGAACCCAGACATCAGTGACGCGCTCTCGAGCTCCCCGGGTCAGGCTTTCAAATTCCCGATCCGTGAGTACCGTTTGCAATTCGTCTTCAGAAAACGTCAGCAGCTTTTCACGGATTTCCGCATCAGTAAGCTCTGCAAAGTCCAGGCCTTGCCGATGCCGGTCCGTGATCTCGAGAAAACGACTAATGAATTTCTCGCGTTCCGGCCGGCGCCGGATGGCGAGGAAATCAATAATCTGGATGTACAGTTGCGTATGCCCCTCACTGGCGGTGCGAACCACATCCGCCAACTCCCGCAAACCGGGGATGAAGCGGTCGTCTCCCATGCGCAACAACGGCCCGCTTGGAATATCCCGAATCCCGGTCGCTTCCACGACCAATGCGCCGGGTCGCCCTTTTGCCATTCGCTCATACCAGTCCAGGATGTCTTCCGTCACGAAGCCATCTTCACTGGCGCGCCAGGGAACCATTGCCGGCACCCAGCTTCGTTGCTCCAGGTGAAGGTTCCGGTAGCTGATCGGGCTGAATAGCCGCGATGCCTCAGCCTCGGTGGCGGAAGGGGACCTGCCGGCGTCCGGCTTGTGTTTTATTCGTTGCGGGGGCTTGTACATGAAGGAACCACGGCGGTGGTTTCGATTTCGACCTTGGCTGCACTTTCGATCAGGGCGGAAACTTCAATCACCGCCATGGCCGGATAATGCTGGCCGATGATTTCCCGCCAAACCCTGCCAATTTCCTTTACCTGCTCGAGATACTCGGTTCGGCTGGTGATATACCAGGTCATTCTTACGATATGCCGAGGCTCTGCGTCTGCCTCGGCAAGTACGGCAACGATATTCCTGAGAGCCTGCGCTACCTGTCCCGCCAACCTGTCGGCGTGGATGATACCGTTTTCGTCCCAGCCAATTAAGCCGGCAGTGAATACCAGTCGCCCCTCTGCGGCTATGCCATTTGAATAGCCTTGTGGTCTCGGCCAACCGGGTGGCAGAAGTATTTTTTGCGTCATGATCCTGACTTCTCCATTCAAGCTCCCCCGTGACGTTTGCCAAATTGTTTGTATTCGTTACGGGCAATGATGACTTTTTGTACTTCGCTGGCGCCTTCGTAAATCCGAAGCGAACGGATTTCACGATAAAGCCGCTCCACAATCTGCCCGGACGTCACGCCCAGCCCGCCAAACAACTGCACAGCGCTGTCGATTACCTTCTGTGCCTGTTCGGTTGCGTGCAGTTTGGCCATCGCAGCTTCCCGGGTGACACGATCCTGGCCACCGTCCTTGGTCCAGGCAGAGCGGTAGACCAGCAAGGCGCTGGTATCGATATCAAGAACCATATCCGCAATTGTTGCCTGGGTCATTTGCAATTCAGCCAACGGCGCACCAAACAGTTGCCTGTCCAACACATGCGCCAGCGTTTCATCGCAGGCACGACGGGCAAAACCAAGGGCAGCGGCAGCGACGGTGGTGCGAAATACATCCAGAGTCGCCATGGCGACCTGAAATCCCCGCCCCGGCTCACCCAGTAATTGGCTGGCCGGAATCCTGCAATCCTGAAAAGCCAGGGTTCCCAGCGGGTGCGGTGCGATGATATCGATGCGCTCACTCACCGCAAGACCGGGCGTATCTGCCGCCACCACAAATGCACTCAGACCCCTGGAGCCAGGTGCTTCTCCAGTGCGCGCAAAAACGGTGTAAAAGTCGGCGATCCCGGCATTGGATATCCAGGTTTTCTCGCCGTTGAGAATGTAGTGATCGCCGTCACGCTCAGCGCGGGTTGTCATCGCGCTGACATCCGAACCCGCCTCTTTTTCCGACAGGGCAAAGGCGGCGATGCTTTTACCGGATGCGACCGCAGGTAACCAGGTTTCCTGCATTTCCGGGCTGCCAAAGAAACTGATCGGGCCACTTCCAAGCCCCTGCATGGCAAAACAGAAATCGGCCAGCCCCGAATGGTAGGCAAGTGTTTCCCGCAGCAGACACAAGCTGCGTACATCCAGCGAACGGGCTGATTCACCAGCAACCGGGGGAACTGAATGGTTTAGCCAGCCACCCTCGCCGAGCAAGCGTACGAGTCCGCGGCAGGCCTTATCCAGATCCGGTTCACCACCGGATCCCTGCGGATCAAGCAGTTCGGAGTTTGCTTCACACCATTGGTCCAGCCCGGTCTTGAGTTCGCGATGACGCGAATCAAGGAACGGCCAGTCAAGAAAACTTTGATCCGGCATCAGTTGCCCTCGAATTTTGGCCTTTCCCTGGCCACAATAGCCCGGTAGGCTCGTTTGAAGTCTTCGGTTTGCATGCAGATTGCCTGGGCCTGTGCTTCGGCCTCTATCGCAGTATCGAGAGGCATATCCCACTCGATATTCAACTGGTTCTTGGTGATCGCATGCGCAAAGTTGGGACCGTCTGCAAGGCGTTTTGCCATCGCAATCGCTTCCGACTGAACCGCTTCAGGTTCACACAGCCGATTGAAAAACCCCCAGCCAAATGCTTCTTCACCTGACATCGAGCGCCCGGTGAAAAGAAGTTCAGAAGCCCTGCCCTGGCCAATAATCCGGGGCAGCATGGCGCAGGCACCCATGTCACAACCGGCCAGTCCGACACGGGTGAAAAGAAAGGCTGTTTTACTCTGTGCCGTGCCGAAGCGCATATCGGCTGCCATCGCAATCGCTGCACCTGCACCCACGCACACTCCGTCTATGGCGGCAATCACCGGTTGCGGGCAGTTGCGGATGGCCTTGACCAGGTCACCGGTCATGCGGGTAAAGTCCAGCAATCCGGACATGTCCATTTTGGTTAACGGTCCGATGATTTCATGCACATCACCACCGGAACAGAAGTTTCCTCCCTGGCCCGAGATGACAATGGCCTTAACCGAGTCATTGCCTGGCAGTGCACGAAATGTATCGCGTAATTCCGCATAGGATTCAAAAGTCAGCGGATTTTTCCGTTCGGGGCGATTGAGCGTTACGAGCCCCACCTTGCCATCGAGTTCCCAGTGAAAATGTTTGGCTTTGAATGTCATCATTAATCCTCTTTTGCCAGGCAAACCTTGACCTTTCTCAGTAGTTCATCGAGTGTTGCCATTTCCTGTCGTGTAAGCCCACCGAGTAGCTCCTTGACCCATAGTTCATGGGTTGAAGACAAGCGCTCAAACTCCGCTTGTCCCTTGCTGCTCAGCCTGACCAGGTGGGTGCGGCGGTCATCGACGGAAAGGCTGCGCACCACCAGGCGGTCGGTCACCAGGCGTGAAACAATGCCGGTGATGTTTCCGCTGGAAACCAGCAACCAGCGCGAGACATCTCCCATGGTCTGCCCCTTGGGCTCACGGGCCAGTGCTGCCATCACATCGAAACGCGGTAGCGTGGTGTTGAACTCGGTTCGAAATCGTTCCCGCAACATCTTTTCAATTAATTGCGAGGAAGTCAACAGGCCCAGCCAGACACGCAATGCGCGCTTTTTGCGGGGCGTTTGTTCCAGTTTCTCTATTGCTGTTTGTGCTCTATTTTGCATTACTTATGCTCGCTGACCCGGGGTTGAAAGACTTTAGGCATTGATGACCATTTCAGCAGCCCGGGCGAGGTTCCTCGAATATTGATTGCGCCCTGCGACGTACTGTATCGGCCATCCCATTCCTCTGTAACCCAGTTGCGCAGCCGCATGCAGAGTCCAGTACGGGTCCGCCAGGTGGGGTCTGGCCAGGCAACACAGATCGGCGCGACCCGCCGCGATGATGCTGTTAACGTGATCGGTTTCGTAAATATTTCCAACCGCCATGGTTGCAATGCCCGCTTCCTGTCTGATCTGGTCGCTCAGCGGCGTCTGGAACATGCGCCCATACACCGGGCTGGCCTCCTCACTGGTCTGGCCCGCCGAGACATCCATGATGTCGACGCCGGCTGCGGCAAATGCCCTGGCAATCTGCACTGCATCATCACCGACCAGCCCGCCCTCGACCCAGTCGGTAGCTGAAATGCGAACCGACATCGGCTTGTGTTGCGGCCAAACCTCGCGTACCGCAGAAAACACTTCCAGTGGGTAGCGGATCCTGTTTTCCAGGCTGCCGCCGTACTCGTCCGTGCGCTGATTCTTTAACGGTGTGAGGAAGGAGGACATCAGGTAACCGTGGGCAAAATGCATCTCCAGCATGTCAAAACCACAGATCTCAGCCCGTTGCGCTGCACCTACGAAATCATTACGCACCCGCTCCATGTCGTCCCGTGTCATTTCCCTGGGCACCTGGTTTTCGGACGTCCAGGGGATGGGAGACGGCGCCATAACCTCCCAGCCACCCTCTTCCAGTGGCTGGTCCATACCGTCCCAAAGCAGCTTGGTTGAGCCCTTCGGGCCCGAATGGCCCAGTTGCAGACAAATCTTCACCCCATCATTGGCGTGAACAAAATCAACGATTCTTTTCCAGGCTTCAGTGTGTTCATCGCAGTACAGACCAGCGCAGCCCGGGGTGATTCGTGCCTCCGGGGATGGGCACACCATTTCGGTAATGATCAGCCCTGCACCGCCTTGCGCGCGTGCACCAAGATGTACCAGGTGAAAATCATTCGGTGTTCCATCCACCGCGCTGTACATGGCCATGGGAGAGACGACAACGCGGTTTTTCAGATCCATGTCTCGCAGCCTGAACGGTACAAACATCGGCGGAACGGTCTCACTATCGGCTTCTACCTTGTCGGCAGCCTTGTTTGAAAACCACTGCTCCATACTCTGCAACCAGTCCGAATCGCGCAGTCGAAGGTTTTCATGGCTGACGCGTTGGCTTCGGGTCAACAAGGCGTAATTGAACTGCATCGGGTCGAGATGGGTGTAACGTGGCAGGTTTTCGAACCATTGCATGGAATTGCGCGCCGCGCTTTGCAAGCGCAGCACTTCGATCGTTCGTTTTTCCCGGTATTCCTCAAGCGCCTGCTCGATGTCGGTACTGGAATTTAGAGCATCGGCCAGATCGATGGCATCCTCAAACCCAAGCCGGGTTCCGGAACCGATGGAGAAATGAGCAGTGTGTGCGGCATCGCCGATCAGCACCAGGTTTTTGTAGCGCCACCGGCCACACAATACCCGTGGAAAACTGAGCCAGGCCGAGCCACGAATGTGTTTGGCATTGCTCCTCAGGGCATTGCCGTCCAGGTGTTCGCTGAACAGATCCTCCATGTATCGCGAACACTCGTCCTGGCTCATTTCATCGAGTCCCAGCGCTTGCCAGGTTGACTCCTGGCATTCGACAATAAACGTCGATGTGTTTTTATCGAAACAGTATGCGTGCACCCAGACCCAGCCTTTCGGGGTTTCCTTGAAAATAAAGGTGAATGCCTCGAACAGTTTGTTTGTTCCGAGCCAGATAAACTTGTTGGGCCGCAGATCGATGTCTATATCCAGGTGTTCCTTGAATTCCTCCCTGAAGCGGCTATTGACACCGTCCGAGGCGATTACCAGGTCGTAATCGGCAAACTGTCCCAGTTCGGGTTCCACTTCGGTTTCGAATACAAGCTTTACGCCCACTTCTTCTGCCCGCTGGTGGAGGATATTCAGCAAGTGTTGGCGCCCGATGCCACAAAAGCCATGCCCGCCGGAAGTGATCACTTCATCTTTGAAGTGGACATCTATGTCATCCCAGTGAATAAAACCATCGGTTACTTTTGCGGCCGAGACCGGATCATTTTTTGCCAGGTCCGCTACAACGCCGTCCGAAAAAACCACGCCCCAACCGAATGTATCGTCTGGCCGGTTTCTTTCAATAACCGTGAGCTCGTGCTGCGGGGAACGCAGCATCATTGATATCGCAAAATAGAGCCCTGAAGGGCCAGCCCCGACACAAACAATTTTCATGTTTAAAACTCGACCTCAGAAATTAGTTTAAGTTTAAACTATAATAGCATGCCTTGTCCTTTTCAATGTAATATCGCAATCCATTCCCCGGAGACAATAATGAGCGTTATCGTCAGTCTGAATGAATTTTCATCAAGCGCGGGAAGGGAACTGGAACCCTCTGAATGGCTGCTGATTGACCAGGACAGGATCAACCAGTTTGCAAGCGCAACCAACGACCATCAGTTCATTCACGTTGACCCTGAGCGGGCTGCCCAATCACCATTTGGCGGTACGATTGCGCACGGCTTCCTGACACTTTCACTGCTGTCGTACCTTAATGGTCAAAACATCATCGTGCCCGAGGGCATGGTTATGGGCATTAACTACGGCTCAAATAAAGTCAGGTATCTCAGGCCGGTCAACGTGGGTGATAGAATCCGTACTCTGCAGAAAATACTCGAAGTTTCCCAGAAGTTACCCGGGCAATGGTTGGTCAAGACTGCTGTGACGGTTGAAATTGAACACAAGAAAAAACCAGCCATGATTGCGGAGACTCTTGCCCTGTACAAGGTTCAATAACAGGCTCCGCGTGCACGACGCAAGCTGAAGGAGAGCTTCTTGCTGCAGAGAATTACCCTTGCAGGCCTGGTGGCGGTGATGGCGGTTTCGACAGACCTGTACTTACCTGCCATACCCCAATTGGTCGAGAACTTCGGGGCCAGCATCAGCCAGGGGCAAGTGACCCTGAGTATTTTTCTGTTGGGCTTCGCCGTGGGTCAACTGTTCTACGGCAGTATTTCCGACACCTATGGCCGCAAACCGGTAATTTACCTGGGCCTGGCCATCTACTTGCTGGCAACTCTGGGCTGTGCGGTCGCGCAAGACATCGATACATTGATAGCCGCCCGTTTCATACAGGGACTCGGCGGCGCCTCCGGACCGGTACTGGCGCGCGCCATCATCTCGGACAGCTACAGCCGCAAGGATGCAGCAAGGGTAATGGCCGCCATCGCCGGGGCAATGGCCCTGGTGCCGGCGATTGCACCGGTTTTCGGTAGCTGGCTGCTGTACTTTTTCAACTGGCGCGCTCATTTCGTTCTGCTGCTGATCCTGGGCCTGATCACGGTTGTTGCTGTTTCCAGGTTGCAGGAATCCTGTAAAACTATCGGTGACGCTCCTTTAAAACTGAGTCAGATTTTCAGCCAGTTTTCTCTTTGCCTCAGTAAACGCAAGTTTGTGGGCTATGCCCTTTGCGGTGGTGCCACTTATGCCGCCATGTTCTGCTACATCTCAACCACTTCCTTTATCGTGATTGATTTACTGGGCGTTGAACCGGAATTTTTTGGCTACACGTTTATGAGCGTTGTATTTGGCTACATAGCGGGTGCGGTGACCAGTTCACGCCTGGTGAACCGCTGGGGCGTCATCAGGGTTCTTACATTGGGACAGGCAGTCGGTCTGAGTGCGGCAGGATTGCTTCTGCTGCTGGCATATTTTGACATTTATCGTCTTATACCCGTGCTTCTTGCTTTTTTCCTGGTGTTCATGACGGGTGGCCTGTGCTTGTCTATCAGCCAGATGGGGGCTATTTCGGAATTGCCCAAAAACGCCGGAAAAGCCTCTTCTGTTTTCGGGTTTATGCAAATTACTTTTGCTGCTTTGCTGGGTTACCTGGTGGGGCTTTTTTACAGTGGCACGCTGGTACCCACCGCAATCGGTGTTACCGTGGCAATCTTACTGTCCGGAACGGGCTACCTGATCATTCGGAATGCACATGACCCTGATGATGCTGCAGCCGATTAAATTTGATTTCATGAGAACGGAATTATGGCTGGTGACTTGAATATGGATAACTCGAAACAGCATGCAGTGGTCACGGGCGGCGCCAGCGGGATAGGTGAAGCCATTGCAGGACGACTGGCTGAAGCCGGGATGCGCATCACCCTGATGGGGCGAAATCAGGAGAAACTCCTGGCCACGGCGAGCAGGCTCAAAGCAGCCATCCAGCAAGTCGATATCAGCAATCCGGAAGATGTCCAAAAGGGCTTCGCCGCTGCCGTGCAGGCAAATGGCCCGGTTACTGTCCTGGTCAATAATGCAGGCATTGCTGAGACCAGTACTTTTTCGAAAATGAGTGACGAGCTCTGGAACTCAATGCTGGCCGTAAACCTGACCGGGACCTATCTGTGTACAAAAGCCGTGGTTGATTCAATGTCAACGGCGGGGTATGGAAGAATCATCAATATTGCCAGTACCGCGTCGCTCAAAGGATTTGCCTATGTTTCAGCTTATTGTGCAGCCAAGCATGGAGTTCTGGGACTGACAAGGGCCCTGGCGCTGGAGTTGGCGCGAAAAGGCGTGACGGTTAACGCCGTTTGCCCTGGCTTCACCGACACAGATATGGTCAGTCGTTCCCTGGATACGATTGTTGAGCATACCGGCATGGATCGGGAGCAGGCGCTGGCTGAATTGGTAAAGGGTAATCCTCAAGGGCGATTAATCCAACCGGTAGAAATTGCTGAAACTGTTTTATGGTTATGTGGTCCCCATTCCGCATCCATAACCGGGCAGGCTATTGCTGTAGCGGGTGGTGAGGTATGAGCTTGTTCTCTTTTGTGCTGTGAGCAATTTAATGCCGACCGTGTGGTTTGCTCCTCCATTGACGTAGTGGATGATGTGGGGCTTGCGGTGTAGTAGACCTGCGTCCTGGAATTTTGTCCGGTTCTGTTTATGCTTAAGGTATTAACCAGGCACTGTTAACAGGGCTTTATAATGTAGTGGTACAGTAAACCGGGCTTGGGGGGTACTCTCGCCTGTAGAAAACGGGACCAAGATTATGATGCGAAAACTGATTCTCTTTATTTGCGTATTATCATTGCCTGTCGTCGGCCATGCAGATCTCAAACCCGAAGGCTTGCCGGAAGCGGTAATTCTTTCCGCTGAACCCAATCCCCACTGGGTGTGGGTCAGCGACATCGTTTTTCATCACATGGTGGATGGCAAGGCTTATCTCGTGGACGGCGATTCGGGTCGGTTTCTCGGCATGTTGAGCACCGGTTTGGGATTCACGGCGCTGGAGCTACCCTCTGACTACTCTCAGATTTATTCACCTGAGACCTACTTCTCCCGCGGCACACGCGGTGAGCGTATCGATGTCATCACTTTTTACGACCCGCAAGAGCTGAAACCAAGCGCTGAAGTCATCATTCCACCCAAGCGTTTTTCCGGCATGCCGACACACAACAATTTTGCCCTGACGGATGATGACCGGTTTTTGATTGTGTACAACTTCACCCCGGCGCAATCAGTCAGCATCATCGACGTGAAAGAACAACGCCTGGTCGGTGAAACCACCACGGCCGGCTGTGCCCTGGTGCTGCCATCCGGCAATCGAAGCTTCCTGATGATGTGTGGTGATGGCAGCCTGATGTCAGTGACCTTGAATGACAAGGGAGAAGTCACCAAAAAGCAGCGCAACAAGCCATTTTTCGACCCGCAGGCCGACCCGGTGACTGAAAAGGCAGTTCGCTGGGAAGATACCTGGATTTTTGTCTCATTCAAAGGCGATGTTTACCCGGTCGACGTGTCCGGTGATCAGCCGAAGCCAGGAAAAACCTGGTCCTTATTCAGCGAAGCTGAACGCGGCGAGTCCTGGCGGCCCGGTGGCATTCAACATCTGGCGGTACATGAAGCCAGCGGTAAATTGTATTCACTGGTACATCAAGGCGGCAAGGACACACATAAGGACCCGGGCATGGACGTTTGGGTGTATGACCTGAAGACTCAGAAGCAAGTCCAGAAAATAAAACTCGACAAGCTTTCGACTTCCATACAGATCAGCAAGGATGATGCGCCGCTGTTGTTTTCTATTTTCATCGGCGCGCCCATACTGGATGTTTACGATGCTGCCAGTGGAAACCTGTTACGCAGCGTAGATGAAATCGGCCTTACACCAACCTTGCTGCAGACTCCCTGACGTTTCCACAAGAAGGAATCGAGCACCGTAAAGCATGCTTTTAACCTCCAACATCATTCTGTGGATTATCGTACTGGCCCTGTTGGCTGTGGTATTTGCACTGGTTCGCCAGGTCGGAATTTTGTACGAGAGAATTGCACCGGCAGGGTCACAAAAGGCGCCTTCGGGATTGAAGGCCGGCGAGGAAATGCCGGTTTTGGAGATGCAGACACTGGACGGCAATCCATTGCGCCTGGGCGGTACACCGGATAATGGAAAAAGCACCTTGCTGTTTTTTCTTTCACCCAATTGTCCGGTATGTAAAACGCTGCTGCCGGTCTTACAGGCTATTCGCAACAGCGAGGCAAGCTGGCTGGATATCATACTGGCCAGTGATGGTGATAAGGAGGAGCATCGCGCGTGGCTCGCGTCACAGGGAATGGAATCCTGGTCCTATGTCCTTTCACCGCAACTGGGCATGACCTTGCAGGTTGGCCAGCTACCGTTTGCAGCCCTGGTCGATGGAAACGGTATTTTACGTGCCAGGAACCCCGTTAACAGCAAAGCACAGATCGAAAAAATAGTAGGTGCCTGACAGGCTCCCGGGAGAACATTTTATGAAATGGCTGGACAGATTTTCTGAAAATTCCGCGAGGACAGTTGCGCGGCAGAGTTCACGGCGAAGTTTTGTTGCCAGGCTGGGCACGGTGATGGTAGGCGCCGCCACGATACCGCTGCTGCCGGTGGCCAGGGCGAGCGAAAGCTCACGCCCGCCTGCACCCGGGGAAAGTGGCGATCCCGGAAGTTGCGACTACTGGCGTTATTGCGCTATTGACGGCTTCCTGTGTGATTGCTGTGGCGGCAGTTACAACAGTTGCCCACCCGGGACCACAGTCTCTCCAATCACATGGATCGGAACCTGTACCAACCCGATAGACGGTAAGGACTACATCATTTCCTACCATGACTGTTGCGGTAAATCCAGTTGCGGCCGCTGTATGTGCAATCGCAACGAGGGTGACAAGCCCGTCTACCTGCCGTCCCTGTCCAATGACATCAACTGGTGTGCCGGTTCATCGTCCGATATTCCTTATCATTGCTCCACTGCCGTTGTGCTCGGCCTGGCGGTTGCAGATTCCTGATGTTTAAACAGGCATTACACGGGGTGCTGTTTGCTTCCTCGCTGTGCTTGCTTTTTTGTTTGAGCGTACAGGCGGAAGGCTTAAGTTCGCCACACATCAATTACATTTTACATTGTCAGGGCTGCCACCTCGCTGACGGCGGTGGAACGGTGGAAAAAGTTCCGGCACTTAAGAATGAAGTGGGCCTCTTTCTGCATGTTCCGGGTGGGCGGGAGTTCCTGATACAGGTTCCCGGAACTTCCCAGGCACCATTGACAGATACGGAAATTGCAGCCGTACTTAATTGGATTCTGGAAAATTTCAGCAAGGAGCAATTACCCGCAAATTTTGTTCCGTATAGTTCTCAAGAAATCGCCCGTCACCGAAAGCCTCCTTTAGCTAATGTCAGTGCAGTGCGGGCGAATTTGATGAAACAGATATTGGAAATGGAGGGGTGATTCAAGCCCAAAATATGCTGTCACAAACCGATAAAGAAGTTCTGAAAGACAAAAACTTCCATAAACTCGTTTCTGTGCGACGCACCGTGTCATGGTCGTTCCTGCTGCTGCTATTGGGGTCCTATCTCGCATTCGGACTGATGTTTATCTATGCGCCCCTCTTCCTTGCCCGTCCCTTCTTTAGCGATGGCGTGGTCCCGATTGGCATTGTGATGGGGTATGCGATCCTGGGTTTTTCCTTCATTTTGACCCTTGTGTACGTTTGGCTCGCCAACAGCTATTTTGAGCCTCTGGAAAGAAAAATCATTGCGGCCCTCAAACAATGAGGCTCTGGCTGGTAGTCATTGCATGCCTTGCCCAGCTTGTCGCCGCCAGTGCAGAGGCCGCACCGGCCATTGCAAGTGGAAACGGGACCGGCAACGAAATCAACACGACTGCAATTGCGATGTTCTTCGTGTTCATTACCATTACCTTATTCATTACGTTTTGGGCGGCGTCCCGGACCCGGACCCGGGCTGATTTCTATGCCGCAGGCAGCAGTATCGGGGGCTTCCAGAACGGACTCGCCATTGCCGGAGACTTCATGTCTGCGGCCACCTTCCTCGGCGTTACTGCGCTGGTCTACAGCACCGGCATGGATGCCATGTTGTTCGTTATCGGTGGAACGCTTGGGTGGTCGGTCATCCTGCTGCTGGTTGCAGAACGGTTACGCAACCTGGGTAAATATACATTTTCTGATGTCGTAGCTTTCCGGCTGGAGCGTAAACCGGTTAGAACCATGTCAGCGATCGGTTCTCTCGCGGTGGCCATTCCCTACCTGCTGGCGCAAATGGTAGGAGCCGGAGCGCTGATCCAGTCCCTGTTCAGCTTGCCTTATGAGTATGCGGTCGTATTGGTTGGTGTGCTGATGACTTTCTACGTGACGTTTGGCGGCATGCTTGCAACGACCTGGATTCAAACCATTAAGGCCATTTTGTTGCTAACCGGCGGCACCATCATTGCTTTGGGTGTGATGGTCATGCTGAAATTCAATTTTGGCGCGCTGTTGACGGCAGCAGTCGATGTACATCCCAAGGGTGAGGCCATCATGGCGCCGGGGGTGATGTTTACCGATACCATCACCATCATCTCGATCGGATTGGCCTTCGTATTCGGCACCGCCGGCCTGCCACATGTGCTGATGCGTTTTTTCACCGTGCCCGATGCGCGCCAGGCAAGGCGTTCCGTTGCCTACGCCATTGGCTTTATTGGTTATTTCCAGAGCCTGATATTCATCATAGGCCTGGGTGCTGTTGTCTATGTCAGCAACAACCCTGAATTCCAGGCGGATGGTGGCGGACTCATAGGTGGCGTCAACATGGCTGCCATACACCTTGCAAAAGTCATAGGCGGCGATCTGTTTCTCGGATTTATATCAGCAGTTGCTTTTGCCACCATCCTGGCCGTCGTGTCAGGCCTGACCTTGTCTGCCGCCGCCGCGGTGTCACATGACCTTTATGCCAATGTGATCTGTAATGGGGACGCTGACCGCAAAACCGAATTGCGAATTGCCCGCATAACGACACTGGTGATTGGATTGTTCACCATGTCCCTGGCCATCCTTCTCGAGGGTGAGAACGTGGCGGTGCTGGCACTTATCGCACTCGCCATTGCCGCCAGCGTCAATTTCCCGGTGATGTTTTTGTCCATGTACTGGTCGAGACTTACCACGCGCGGCGCCCTTGCCGGCGGTTACATGGGACTGGCTACTGCATTAGGCCTGGTTTTCCTCGGCCCGACCGTCTGGGTCTCATTACTGGGCTTTGAAACGCCGATTTTCCCATATGCTTACCCCACCTTGTTTGCGATGCTGGCGAACCTGATTTTCGCCTTCTTATTTTCGGTTACAGATAAGAGCCCTCGGGCTTTTGCCGAGTCAGAATCCTTTGACGCACAATGGATACAGTCTGAAATTGGCCCTCTCCCGGAGAAATTATGAGCAGGATAGATCACTCAAAACTTGAGCCGATTGAGAAAGCCAGCCTGGATGAATTGCAAGCGCTGCAACTGGACCGGATGAAGTGGAGTCTGCAACATGCTTATGACCATGTTGCCCACTACAAAAACAGGTTTGACGAGGCGGGTGTGCACCCTGAGGATCTTCAGAGCCTGTCAGACCTGGGTAAATTTCCGCTCACAGCCAAACAGGATCTGCGCGAGAATTATCCCTTCGACCTGTTTGCGGTACCGATGGATGAAGTGGTCCGAATTCACGCTTCCAGCGGTACCACCGGAAAACCAACCGTTGTGGGATACACGCAAAACGATGTCGATATGTGGGCCGATGTTTGCGCACGATCCATTCGCGGTGCGGGCGGCAGCAAAAGCGACAAGATTCATGTGGCCTACGGTTATGGCCTGTTTACCGGCGGGCTGGGGGCGCATTATGGCGCCGAACGCCTGGGAGCAACCGTCATTCCCATGTCGGGCGGCCAGACCGAGCGCCAGGTACAGCTGATCCAGGATTTTCAGGCCGATGTCATCATGTCCACCCCCTCTTACATGCTGAATCTTGCCGATGAATTCGATCGCCAGGGGCTCAGCATGGCAGAGTCCTCGCTTCGCATCGGGATATTCGGTGCAGAGCCCTGGACCGATGCGATGCGCCGGGAAATTGAATTACGTTGTGGCGTTGATGCGATAGACATCTACGGCTTATCGGAAGTCATCGGCCCTGGTGTCGCTTGTGAATGCATTGAAACCAAGGACGGCCCGCATATCTGGGAAGATCATTTTTATCCGGAAATTGTCGACCCGGCCAGTGGCGAAGTTTTACCTGACGGGGAGTACGGAGAGCTGGTTTTTACCTCCCTGACCAAGGAGGCATTGCCCATCATCCGTTACCGGACACGTGACCTGACACGCTTGTTGCCCGGTACAGCCCGCCCCATGCGCCGTATGGACAAGATCACCGGTCGCAGCGACGACATGATGATCATTCGCGGCGTCAACGTATTCCCCAGCCAGATCGAAGAAGAAATCCTCAAACTGGATGAGTGCTCGCCCCATTACCAGATTGAACTGTATACCGAAAAGCAGATGGACAGGATGCGCGTGCTGGTCGAATTGAAACCGCGATTTGGGCAACTTTCAAATGACGAGCGGAATGCAGTTGCCGGAAAACTGGCGCACAACATCAAATCCTACATTGGTGTGACTTCGGTAATCGAATTGCGGGATGTGGGCGGTGTCGTCCGCTCCGAGGGTAAAGCGGTGCGGATCGTTGACAAGCGTTCGCGGTGAGCACTGTACGCCCTGGGTCTGTGGCCGCAGCAATCAAGACTTCGAATTTGCTGCAATAAGCCTGGATCTTATCGCCAACCTGGATTCCAGAGTCAATGTCCAGACGAAGGCTTGCCGCGCTTGCTGACCATGTTTCACGCCACATCAACGATGTCAGTTGCATAGGTTTTAACGGCCGGACAAGCGGGCGGCTTATCGATGAGATAAACAGAAGACTTAATACTTTTTACCGTTTTGACTGACTTCAGTTATTACAGAGCTTGTTGCAATTTTCCTACGTGAATTGCCGCAAATATCCTCTGTTGAACCGGCTCATTTAAACGCAAGATTGATGCTTGGCAAGTATGTGTCGAAATTTATCTGTGAATCCTGAAACTGAGAAAATATGTAAACAGCATGAAAAATACTTAAAAAGGTAATACCATGTTAAGTACCATGAAAACAGTGACCATAAAAGCCGATGCGGAATTTGATGCGCTGCTCAGTAGTCTGGCCGGGCGGCTGAGCACGACCAGGAGCCGTGTCATCAGAGACGCCGTGAAGAACTATCAGCACTACCTTGACAGGGAAGACCTTCGGCAAAAAATACGGGCGGCTTCGCTCAAAACACGAGCGCAGACACTTGAGGCCGCTGTCGAACTTGATGCAGCCAATGCCGATGGCATTTAGGCGCGGCGGAGTTTACCTGGCAAATTTCAACCCTTCCAAGGGTACTGAACCGGGAAAGATCCGCCCATGCCTGGTCATGCAAAGTAACCTGCTCAATGATGCCGAACATCCGAGCACGACCATCCTTCCATTAACAACGCAGCTGATCGAGGATGCGGCGCCATTACGTTACCGACTTGATTCCCGCGATGGACTCGAATATGACTCTGATGTGATGCTGGACCAGACACGAACCGTTGATAACAAGCGCATTAACGGCGATATGCTAACGTTCCTGAGTGACCAGGAAATGGGTAAAATCCAAATGTACTGGCGAATTGTTTTGGATCTTGAATAAATGTGATTTATTTTGTTTTTGTTGAATACCCAATAAAAAACCGGAACGGATTCAATCGCATTCAAAGGGCTAACCCAGCCAGATTCCGCGGTGCGAAACACAGCTGCCGGAGGAAATAAGTGCATGAATGGATGATGAGGGCTTACGTCACTAATTTCCCATGTTTAACAATCCCAAATTATTCTTTCAAAGCGGTTCAAACTACCAATTTCCGGTGCTTTCCATGGATGCCCAGGGTTCCTCTGGTGGCAAGGTATCGCCTGACTGCAACAACTCGACCGAGATACCGTCTGGAGAGCGTATAAACGCCATATGGCCATCTCTGGGCGGGCGATTGATGACCACACCGGCGTCCATCAATTTCCGGCAAATGGAATATATATCATCCACTTCATACGCCAGGTGGCCGAAATTCCGCCCTCCGCTGTATTCCTCCGGATCCCAGTTCCAGGTGAGTTCGACCTGCGCTGATTCATCACCCGGGGCTGCAAGATAAACCAGTGTGAAAGCCCCGGCCGGGACATCAGTCCTCTTTATCTCTACGAGCCCCAATTTATTACAGTAGAAATCCAGTGATTCGTCCAGATCGGACACGCGGACCATGGTGTGCAGGTATTTCATTGCGATACTCCGGTTGCTAGCCCGAATAGGACACCCGTATCCCGGATGCTGGTGTCCTATTCGGGCTGGTGGGCTCAGCGTAACCTGACTCTACAGAATTTCCGAGCCTGAAGTGGATATGAAGCTGTGCAAAAAAAACCCTGACCGGAAAGTCCAGGCCAGGGTTTCATAACACCGGGAATCAGTTGCCCCAGCTATATCGGGCAGATAACCCCCACCATCTCGGCCGGCCGTAATATTGCTCGGTCAGGCCAAATACATCGGTGGTTGAAAGGTCGAATGTCTGCACCAGGTATTCTTCATCGGTGAAGTTGGTCATGAACGCAGTGAGCAACCATTTCCCATCGTTTGTAGCGTAGGAAACAGACGCGTCAAATACTGAATAACCATTTTCGGTTACGTTAGGCAAATTGCTCAGCGCAAAAATATGCTCAGACAAATATACCCCATTCACTTGCAGGGCAATCTGGCCAGTGGAAAGAGGAATTGTATAGCGAACCAGGCCGTTGAAATTCCATTCAGGTGATTGAATGGAGCGCGAAGTTACGCCTGGAGAAACATCAACTTCGATATCATTCCATGAACCACCCAGAATGATGTCCCAGTTTTCTGTGGGGCTGGCCTGAAATTCCAACTCTATGCCTTTGCTCGTGGCGTCCGTGTTAAACGTGATGGCATCCAATCCAAACAGTGTGAAAGCCTGGTAATCCTGGTAGTCGTAATAATAAGCGGCACCATTGAAACGGACTCTGCCGTCGGCATGAGTGGATTTAAATCCTACTTCGAATGCGTCCAGTGTTTCCGGGTCAAACGACATTATTTCGTCGGTATACTCTACGCTCAAGGGGAAAAACGGGGCGTTATATCCACCACCCTTTACGCCACGATTCCAACTGGTGTAAACCAGTAAGTCATCAGAGGCTACCCAATCCAATTGAACCCGCGCAGCCCAATCTGTGTCGGTGCGTTCGCCATGATAGGTCGCAATCTGCGCCAGGATATTGATATTTTTCGGATCATGATACCCTCGGCCCAGGGGATCCAGGAATTCGGCAACGTTGCTCACGTAATCGAATTCTTTTTCATCCCGGATCACTCGACCGCCCAGAATCAGGGTCAGGTTGTCACTGAAAGGGAATTCCATCTGGCCAAAAACAGACATCGATTCCAGTTGGGAACGATAGGGATTATCCAGACCTGCTTCAGCCCCGGACGTCGGAGCCGGACCGAAAATCGGGTCCGTAATGCCGCCATTGCTGTCACTGATGTCCAGATCGAGGTAGTAGACACCCACCAACCAGCGAAACCGATCAGTCTCGCCATCAAAACGAATTTCCTGTGAAAACTGTTCGGCGTCCGTTGTCAGGAAAAAATTGAAAAACCGGGATGGTGATGCGTCCGAATCCTCAATGTAGGTGCGCTCTACGGATGAGAAATCCGTGATTGAGGTTCCGTTCACGTCACCCATCGCCCACTTCAGAGTTGCGCTGATTCCGCTGGTCTCCAGTTCGTTAAACCCCGGGCTGTCGTAATCACCGGCAAATACATCACCGTCGAGGTCAACGTAGCCATCGAGAACCGGGTTTGGAATATTCGGCGTCAGAATACCAGGCAGTTGGGAAGACACGTATTCAAAAAACCCGGTCTCAATATCCTGTTGTGAGTATCTTGCTGTTATAAGGGCCTCGAAATTTTCACTCGGGGTAAACAACAAATGCAGTCTTATTGCCTGGTCATCGGCGTCGTTCAACTTGCCGCCGAGGCGATTGGTAATATAACCATCATTGGTATGTGACATGACAGCGAGACGAGCTGAAAATGTATCGGAAAAACCGCCACTGACTGCGCCCTCGAACTTAATTTGTGAGTAGTCGCCATAGGTTAGTTTGGCATAGCCCTCATTCTCCAGAGTGGGTTTCCTGGAGACAAAATGGACCAATCCACCGGTTGCGTTTCTACCGTACAGTGTGCCTTGAGGCCCTCTCAATATTTCGACTCGCTCCATATCAAACAACATGAAGCCGGTACCGGACATCTGGCTGATATAGACGTCATCCATGTAGATGGCTACCGGACTTTCGACGTTGGTGACAAAATCACTGTTGGCAACGCCTCGAATCGCAATCGCGTAATTGGCTTCACCATTGGGTTGCACGATTGTGACACCCGGCGCCATCTGTGCGACCTGTTGCGCATTGACGAAGTTCAGCGCTTCCATTTGATCACCGGTCATTGCAGTGATCGCAATACCGACGTCCTGCGAGCTTTGCTCCCGCTTCTGTGCGGTCACGATAACTTCTTCGAGCACATTGGCAACTGCGATTCCGTTCGCTAAAAGTGCACTTACAATTATGAACTGTATTTTGTGGAATCTGTGTTTCTTCATTGTCTGCTTAGCTCCCTCAGTGGCTTTTTTCGATTTTATATTGTTAGAAATAACAATCAAAAATTATGTTCATCAGATACTGATACACATGGATTTACTTTCAAGATACGCATATACCGATTCTTTGCCCATTTCCCGACCCCAGCCGGATTGCTTGTAACCGCCAAACGGCATGGTCGAATCCAGCACATTGTGGCAATTCACCCAGACGGTTCCTGCCCTCAATTTGGGCGCCAGGCGATGAACCGTACTGATGTCTTTTGTCCAGATACTGGCCGCCAGACCATAAGGTCCCTGGTTTGCAACCGCGGCTACTTCATCCAGATCGTCGAATGCTTCGGCAACGACCACCGGGCCAAAAATTTCCTCACGCACAATCGACATTTCCGGTGTGGTATTGATAAAGACCGTCGGCTCCACATAGTAACCTTCCGTTTCCATTGCATGCCCACCGACTACGGCTTCTGCGCCATCAGCCAGTCCCTGGGAAACATAAGACATGACCCGTTCCCGCTGGACGGTTGAAACCAGCGGGCCCAGTTCTGTTTCGGGGTCCAGCCCGGGGCCGATCTTCAGGCCTTTAGCGATATTGCTTACGCCTTCGACGACCTCATCGAACCGGCTGGAATGAACATACAGCCGTGATCCGGCACAACAGGTCTGACCGTGATTGAAGAAAATGGCACTTGCTGCGCCGGCGATGGCCGTTTCCGCATCAACATCACCGAAAACAATTGTTGGTGATTTACCGCCCAGCTCAAGCGTTACCTTTTTCATATTTCCCGTTGCCGCACGAGCGATCAGCCGCCCTACTTCGGTCGACCCGGTAAAAGTGATTTTGTCCACATCAGGATGCGATGAGAGCGCCGCGCCGGCGGTGTCTCCGAAACCCGGAACCACGTTAATGACACCATTGGGGAAACCCGCTTCATCCACCAGTTTAGCCAGATACAAGGCGCTTAAAGGCGTTTCTTCAGCCGGTTTTAATACGATGGTACAACCGGCGGCAAGTGCCGGGCCCACTTTCCACGAGGCCAGCAGGAAGGGGAAATTCCATGCGATGATCGCGCCGACAACACCCACCGGTTCGCGCAGGGAATACCCTACAAAACTCTGGTCCGGCAACAAGGCGCCGGACATGGGTAAAGTCTGACCTTCAATTTTCGTCGGCCAGCCGGCCATGTAACGGTAGACTTCAATGGCAAGTTTGACATCAACGTGGCGGGCTATTACGACTGATTTCCCATTATCAAGCGCCTCGAGTTCTGCGATGGTATCGGCATGCTCTTCGATAAGATCCGCCAGCCTGTGAATGAGCCTCTCCCGATCAACGGGTTTCATCCGGCTCCATTCTGAATCCTCAAATGCCTGCCGGGCAGCGGCAACCGCATGGTCAATATCCTCCGCCTGACCTTCAGCTACAGAGGCAATGACACGGTCACTGGAAGGATCGTTAACATCAAAGGTTTTACCCGAGCGCGAATCCACCCATTCCCCGTTGATGAACAATTTCTTGGATGAAGCCAGGAAAGCATTGACCTCATCGCTGATAGAACCCGGATCATTTGCCAGTCTGCTTACATGGGATTCTACTGAAACACTCATCGTCTGATTCCTCACAAATGGTGATTGAACATTCTGCAACTATCACATAAGCGAACTGCAAGCGAAATTGAACGTCTGTCTAATCAGCTAATACCAAAGTATCAAGTGAATTACAGCGCTCCCAGGAGCCTGTCGGGTTTGACCGATCGTAGCGAGGGAGAGCAGATCATGTTAAATCCGACAGGCTCCTAGGGATCAGCGGTAATGACGGTGGCGTAAGATTGCATCAGTGAAGTGCGAATCGTAGCTGCTTCCCCGCCATAAGCACCCAGCTTCCTAAGTGAAGCCACTTCTTCGGTGGTGTACGGAGTGAAGTCATCGGGAATATTTTCCGGGTCAAATTCTTCCAGCATCCAGTTGACCAGCACGGCCAGGGAATCATCCGGTAGAGGAGAGGCCGCAACCCCCGGTACTCGAATAAGGTATTCACGCCACCCGGGTACGGTCAGAAAACGGGCGACAATACCCGGCATGGGCGGAACTGCGCTGCCGCTGCCGCTGCCATCCGGGCGATGGCAACCCTGGCAATTAAGCATCCACATGGTCCGGGCAGACTGTGTGGATGGTGATTCTGCTGCCATGGCGAGTTGGAAATATCCAAGCAAGGAGACGATTAATATGCTCTTCAGCATGATTATTTTGCGGCTAAGGCTGGAACCTTGCTTCTCATGGTCAAGGTTGACTGTGAATTGTCGCCCGCGTATTTGGACCTGATTCCGGCCACTTCATCTTCGCCCAACAACATATCAGAATCTACTGCATCTGACGCCCCAAAACCGGTCGTTACATACTTAATTACCGCCGAAATTTGAGCATCTGTCAGGCCCTGTGCAGGCATGGCGCCTACATAGCGCTGACCATCAATCCTGATCGAACCGATGAGGCCGTCTATTAACACCATGGTGACGTATTCCCGGCCCTCAATACTGGCCATGATGTCCGGCATCCTGTTTTTTAAGGCCGGAAAAATACCCGGTATGCCCGCCCCATCAGGCTGGTGACAGGCGACACACCGTTGGTAAACCTCCGGGCCGTCACTGGCCAGGGCATTGCAACTGATAAGCACAGCAGCAACAAGGGTAAGCAATGTGCCAAAAACTCTGTGATTCATAAAAAACCCTTTGATCTACTCATCCACGCCAATAATGACTGCCGTAGAGCAGGTATAAGCAGAGCTACTGGTTCCGAGACACCAGTTAAGGTCATTGTTTTGCTGTGGGCGGTACGCAGGACGATCGCCTTCATTTCGATTGCACAAACAACGACCGCAACTGGTCTTGCCACAACAATCGTTATAGGAAATCACGTAGTTTTTCTTATCAGCGGGGTTATAGCAGGTTCCGATCCAGGTCAATGGGGACATTTCAGTCCCGGGCGGACAGGAACTCTGGGTGCCACCGCAGCAACTGCACAGAAAACCATCAATGGCGCAATAACGCCAGTAATCACACTGCGTGGGATCACCCGGATCCTGCGGATTGCCGGTGTCCTGTGGCGCTACACCCGGATATTGGCTCTCATCCGTAGAGGCCCGGGCCATTGGCAGCAAAGGAAATGCAGTTGCACCGACAACGGCCATTCCAAGTTTTGCAATGAAGCTTCGACGGGATGACTGCCTGGCGATCCGCCGACTGGTTTTTTCAAAGAGTTTGTCTATTCTGTTCATAATTTGTTCATCTCGTTTTGTTCAGACATTTCACGCATTGACGGAACAGGAGGCTCAGCGAGTAGCCGCTTTCAATTCGCCCCGCTTCGACCCGTTGGCTATCAGCAAATCCCCGATGGCATAAACAGCTATCACTGCAGTGCTGGCAAAAGCGGCCAGAACCCAGTCTGCCGGTTGCATTGAGCGATCTGCAGACGGGAACAATGCAAGCAGCGCCAGGGCAATCATTATCAGGTTGCGGACGATCAACCATGCACTGATTGGATGACCCTGTGAACCCCAGGCACAACCACAATCAATAGAAGTTCGCCCACGAACCAGGTTCAATGCAATGGAAAATATGTAAATGAGCAGCAGGCCGATAGCCAGAATCACGCCGGCCAAACGAGATCCGGGCAATAGGATAAGTGCCACAACTGCGAATTCCAGAATGATCAGTAGCGGCGCCAGTACCGGCACAGTCCAAGCCGGCACGACCCGGTAGTCGGCAACAACCCCGGCATGGCGTGAAATGTTCAAGACCTTGTGAATACCGGCAGCAGCAAATACAAAAGCGATCAGTATCGTAAGGGTCAATAAGTAAATTGGATCCAGTGTGGTCATTGTCTCCGAGTTCAGGTCCAGAGTGCTAGTTGGCGTGGACTACTATCGGCGTTGCGGCGTCCCCGACGGTTATGGTGCGTAGGAATTTTCCGGATCCTGCCGCGTACACATCCAGGAACATTGCAGCATTGGTCACCACCAGGTAGGAAGGATTACTACGCGTTACCGCAATCGAACCACCGGCTGTATCCAGTTTGATCCGCCGCTTGAGTGTGCCCGACTCCGGTTGAAACACCCATACTTCGGTGCCACCGTCTTTATGCGAACCGTCCTTGCCATCGGCTTGCATCAGCACGAACAGTTCCTCATCGTTCCCGGCAATAACGTGCCAGCCGGACGGCCGCCAATTCTCATCGCGCAGTTCGGCGGAAACCATGTCCCAACTTTCAAGAATCCGTGGCTTGTCTGCACGAAAATCTACCGGCTGAACGCGTGAATGGTAACTCGGGAAATAAGTGATCCCTCCAACAATGGCATTTTTGACGAATAGGGGATCCTCATCTATGTCGATGAAAGCTTCACTTCTCGTTGAGGAAGTCACTGCCCCCTCTTCAGAAAGTGTGAAGCTGGCCAGCGTGCCGTCGGCACATAAACTAGAAAACCCACGCTTTCCTGTTGGAAATACAAAATTGCAACCGGGGATGTCTATTTCTGACAAAACCTTACGATTGACCAGGTCCAGAACCGTCACCGATGCTGCCGGCGTAAAATTCATCAACAGGCCCATGCGTTCGCCGTCGGTCAGCTGGAAGGAATTAACCTGGGTTACTACCTGTTGCCGCTTGGTAGGAACAATTATCTCGTCTATGGGTTTCAGCGATACCTTGTCGATTATGACAACCGTATCCGTTCGTTCACCATAGCTGCCGCGTGAGAAAAATGTCTGTGCTGAATAAAGCTCCGGGCGCGAACTGGAGTGTTGAAATGAGCCAAAACCAGCGACACCGACTGTTCCTTTAAAATTCCGGCTTTTTGCCGCCACATCGATGATCGCCACTTTCCCATCCTGAAGCGCGTAGAAATTGAAATCATGTGCGTAAACCCAGGTATCCGGATAAGTTTCGGGGAGTGTCTCGACGCTCGGAATGGATTCGATGGGCAGATCTGCGGCATATACGCTGAGCGGGAACACCAAAACCAACATTGAATTTAAGATTATTCGCATCATGAAATACTCCAGCTGTGCGGTTTTGTCTTCCTTAAACTAACACAGCCATCCTGAATCAAAAAATTAACTAACTTCCTGCCATTCTCGATCACGCAGTTCTTTCCGCCTGATTTTGCCACTGACCGTTTTTGGCAGAGATTCGACAAATTCAATTTTTCGCGGGTACTTGTACGGTGCCGTAATTGATTTGACGTGTTGCTGCAGTTCACCGAGCAAATCAGCACCGGGCTCATAGCCTGCAGACAATACGATGAAAGCCTTGACGACCTCTCCGCGGGTTTCGTCCGGACTCGACACGACTGCAGACTCAGCCACTGCGGCATGCTCCAGCAAAATACTCTCAACCTCAAAGGGTCCAATGCGATAACCCGAGGTAATAATAACGTCATCGGTTCGCCCGACAAACCAGAAGTAACCGTCCTCATCCACAAAAGCCCGGTCACCGGTGATGTACCAGTCGCCGCGAAAAGTTGCCTGGGTTGCTGATGCCGCATCCCGGTATTCCTTAAAAAGACCAACAGGCCTTTGTGGCCTGACTCGCACCGCAATGTCGCCCTCCTGGTTAGGAGCAACAACTTCACCGTCATGATCGACAACGGCCAGGTCAAATCCCGGAGCCGGCTTGCCCATTGAGCCCGCCTTTATATCCATAGATGGAAAATTTCCGCACAACAGCACCGTTTCGGTTTGCCCATAACCGTCACGAACCGTAATACCTGTAGTTTCACGCCAGGTATCAATCACTTCCGGATTGAGCGGTTCACCTGCCGCAACGCAGTGCCGCAAAGATGGCGGTTGAAAATCGGACAGATCCTGCTGTACCAGCATGCGGTAAATGGTCGGGGCGCCGCACATGGTTGTAATTGGAAAACGCTGTAATAATTCAAGCGTACGTTGCGGGGTAAAATCGCTGTCGTCGACGAACACGCAGGAGCCGCAAATAAAGGGGCCGAAATAACTGCTCCAGGCGGCCTTGGCCCAACCGGTATCGGTGATATTCCAGTGGAGATCACCTGGTTTTTGATCCAGCCAGAATTTCCCGGTCGTCATATGGGCAATGCCATTTGAGGCCTGCGTATGGACCGTCATTTTAGGCTTGCCGGTAGTGCCCGAGGTGAAAAAACAAAAGGCTTCATCCGTGGCGAGCAAGTCTTCAGTAGCGTGATCTGATATTTCCGTCGACAGAAGCTCAGAATAATGACTCCAGCCCAGAGCCGGGTTGCCAGAATCGGCTCCCACCAGAACCTTGTTACGCAAGCCGGGGCATTTCTCAAGGATTGAGTCAATTTTGGAGCTGTTAAGAACATCGACAATCACGCAACTGGCCCCCGATGCATTGATTCGGTATTCCAGGTCAGATGCCGACAGTTGTGGTGTCGCCGGCGATATGACAGCACCCATCCGCAGGCATGCGGTGACGGCTTCCCACCACTGCAACTTTCTGCCAAGTAAAATGATGACAGTTTCGCCTTTGCGCACACCCAGAGCTTGCAGCGCGGTGGCCAGGTGTTTGGAAGTGTCCGATAATTCCTGGTAGCTGACGGTGATTTCCTGATCCCCTTTGACCCAAAATATTGCGGCGGCCTGCGGATCATCTGTCGCGTCGATGACGTCCCGTGCAAAATTAAAAGCCACCGGAACTGTAAGTTCAAAATTTTCCATTATCTGTTCGTAGCTCGACGCATTCGCAGTCATACAAACCAACTCCTTTCTTTACGCTGATTACAGCGTAGAAGCACAATCATAGATACAGCTGCTTACATAATAACCGCTGAGCCGATTTGTCGTTATAATGCAAAGGTAGGTAAATACCTTAGTATTAATCTGCCTGGATCTCATACAGGGAGAATGCATTGGCTACCCCGGCACCGTTTGGCATCGCACCAGCTGACACCAAGGTAATCAAGACCGCCGCTTCACGTATAAAGCAGCCAGCCGCTGCATTGGCCGATATTGCCCGGCAACTGCAAAGTACGGATGCGGCGATTACCTACATTTTCTGCGCCGTCGGCTATTGCACCCAGGAACTGGAACAAAGCCTGGAACGATACCCGAATTTTGGCGTGGTGGTGGGCTGCAGTTCTGAGGGCGAATTTTCACAACATGGATACCTGACGGATTCCATGTGTGCCGTTTCTTTGCCGCGGAGCCTTTTTACCGTTGCCGTCGCGCCTATTGAAAATGTTAAAAATTTCCGCCTCCAGGATGCCTCGCATATCGTAAATTCCCTGAAGGGTTCCATGGGTTCGCGTTTCCGGACCGCGGCACCTTCGCAAATGCTGGCGATTTTGCTGGCCAACGGACAGGCCAAGAATGAAGAAAGGCTTTGTGCCGCACTGGGGGCGGAATTAAGTGGAATTTCACTGGTGGGTGGAACTGCAGGAGACAGTTGGCTAAGAAGCCAGGAAGCACCGGCCCGCAACAGCAAGGTTCTGATCAATGGCCGTTTTCGAGATGACTGCGCACTGATCGTTCTAATCCACAGCAGGCTCAAGTTCAAAACCTATCTTCACAGCCACTACAAGCCGACAGACCGCCGTGCAGTGATTACAGCCATGTCATCTGAACACCGGACAGTCAATGAGATTGACGGGCGCCCCGCGGTGGAGGCTTATGCCGAATTGTGCGGCCTGGAGGAAAAAAACCCTTCATTTGCCGATTTTTCCCGCTGGCCGGCGATTGTAAGAATAGGCGGGCAGTCTTTTCCACGCGGCCCGATGGGCACGACGCAAGACGGCGGCATCCGCTTTGCCTGTGCGTTGGATGAAGGCGTGGTGATAAACATTGCAGAACCCGGCGATATGGTTGAAGAACTGGAGGCGTTCTTTGCCGGGATTGAAAAAGAACTTGGAATGCCTGCGCTGATACTGGGATTTAATTGTGCCGCCCGGCAATTCGAAATGAACCAGCAGGGTATCAAACCGCAAATCTCGGAACTCATGCGGCGCTACAATGTCCTGGGTTTTTCAACCCTGGGTGAGCAATACAACACCATTCATGTCAATAATTCCTTTACCTGTGTTGCATTTGGCGCTGAGCTAAATGACTGAAGTCACATCTGCTCAAAAAGTTGGCATCGATATCGAGTCACTGACACTCGAGAACCAACGATTAAAAAAAACACTAAATGCGTTGATGAAACGCGTTGAACGGGATATTGACCAACAGGCAGATGCTTTTACGCTGTTTCGAACTGCGGCTAAGCTTGAAGAAGCAATCAAGGTCCGGACGAAGGATCTGGAGACCGTCAATAAACGCTTGACCCATGAGCTTGACGTTCGTCAACAAATCGAAGAAGCCCTGAGGTTAGCCAAGGAAAAGGCGGAAGAAACCGATAAACTGAAGACAAAGTTCCTGGCCGCAGCCAGCCACGATCTGCGCCAGCCCTTGAATTCAGCCTTGCTCTTCCTTGAGGCTGTTGAGGGCTCTGGCCTGCCGTCTAAAGAACGCGACTATCTGAACAAGACCAGGGTAGCACTCGGTTCATTGAACAGCCTGCTGGTATCTTTGCTGGATGTGACCAAGCTCGATAGCGGCATGATTGAACCTCACATCAATCACTTTCAAGTGGCCGACGTGCTCAACCCGCTTGCTGACGAATATGCGGAGTTGTCCAGCAATTCATCTCTCTCCTTCCGGCATGTAAAATCCTCGGCAGTCGTGAGGTCAGATCAGCACTTGCTTGAAACCGTCATTCGTAACCTGGTAACCAATGCCATACGCTACACGCCCAGCGGAAAGGTATTGATGGGATGCCGCCGCCTGGCTCAGAAGGTTCGTATTTGTGTCTATGACACCGGTGTCGGAATTCCTCCGGAAGAACTCGATCGCATTTTCGAGGCTTATTACCAGAGCTCAAACCCGGGAGTGACCCAGGCCACCGGAATGGGGCTGGGTTTGTCTATCGTTGACAGGATTTCTGCTCTGCTTTCGATTGAATTACATGTGGTTTCGAAACCGGGAACAGGATCCATGTTTGCAGTCGATGTACCCTTGGGAGATTCTCAGAAAATTATCGAAACCCAGTACCCTGCCATCATCGCAGACAGCCTTCATGACCGTACGATTGTGGTCATCGATGACAGCGCAGATGTCCTCAATAGCATGAAAGCAAATATTGACCGCTGGGGTTGCCGGGCAATATTTGCCACCGACGGAACCCAGGCCCTGGTTGAACTTATTGCAAGCGATCAGGATCCTGATGTCATCATTTCAGATTACCACCTGGCCAATGGAGAGAAGGGGTTTGACGTCATTGATCAGATTCGCCGGGAATTTTCCCATGATATATTCAGTGTTCTCATGACCAGTGATCCCGACCCGAAAATCAGGGATTTATCCCGCAAGAAAGGCCATGCTTACATGTCAAAGCCGCTGAACATGGCAAAACTTCGCGCATTGCTCAGCAAAGCCTGAATTCATTTTTTTTCCAGGACATCTTTGGCCAGCATTGCGGCCTGAACCCGGTTACTGACTCCCAACTTACGCAAGATCGCCGATACATGGGCTTTAACGGTAATTTCGGTAATCGACAACTCGTTGGCAATCGCCTTATTCGATTTCCCTTCCGCCATGATCTCAAGCACGGTCTGTTGACGCTCAGTCAATGAAGATTGCTCCGTTGCTCTGTTTTTTGCTCGCGGGCGGACAGAACGGCGTAACCAGCTTGAAGACACCGCAGCTGCAGGCATAAAAACACCCCCTGCCATCACCAGTTGAAGTGCGTTACGCATGGTTGTCCTGCTGGATGACTTGGGCAAGTAACCCGTTGCTCCATACTCGATGGCTTCACGCATCGTAGTGGCTTCTTCAACGGCTGAAACAATCACAATGGGAGTCACGGAAGTCCGGTTCCTTACCAGCGTCAAACAGGTAAATTCGGTTGCATCCGGCAGTTTCAGGTCCAACAGGATCAGGTCGAAGCTGTCATCGCTTTGAACCACGTCAAGCACTTCAGCCTGAGAGGCACAGCTGACGATGTCGGCCGAGGGATAAACTTCTTTTACGACAAGTTCAAGGGCATCACGGTAAAGCGGATGATCGTCGGCGATAAGTATCCGCATTGCCGGGGTATTATTCCTGTCGTGGTCTATGGCATTCAATCTTGTGCTACTTTGGTAGTACGCTCAGTCACACACCATACCATTGAGCTAGTGTAGTGTCCCAAGTTATATGGGACTCTTAATCGCCACACAGTAAGGGACACTGCAGGGGTGACAAAATGAAGTTATCACTCATAAAATGTATTGCACAATCCACTTTTCCCGAATGAATGATAAAAATGACTAATCTCAGCTATGTAAATGGGGTCAGCGACAAGCCTTTAGTTTTCAAAACCATCGGCGAACTGCTGGATGAAGCCGTGTCGAAGAACGCCGACAAAGAGGCTATCGTGGTGCGTCACCAGGATGTTCGCCTGAGTTATGCGCAATTGAATGAACAGGTGAATCGTGTGGCAGGCAATTTGCTGTCGCGGGGCATTGAGACCGGAGACCGGGTCGGCATCTGGTCCCCAAACAACCTGCAATGGGTTGTCAGCCAATTTGCAACTGCAAAAATCGGCGCCATACTGGTGAACATCAATCCGGCATACCGGATTTCCGAGCTTGATTATGTTCTCAACAAGGTTTCCTGCAAAGCCCTGATCCTGGCGGAAAAGTTCAAGACCAGCGACTATGTCAGCATGCTGATGAACCTGGCTCCGGAACTTGATGAGTGTGCTCCGGGCGAACTGCAAGCAGAAAAAATTCCGGCACTGAGAACCGTCATTTGCCTGGGTGATGAGGAACATCCCGGTATGTACCGCTTTTCAGACCTCGAACAGGATGTTTCAGCTTCCTCCTTACAAAAGCTGGAATCCATTGCGGCCTTACTGCAACCGGACGACCCGATCAACATACAATTCACCAGCGGAACAACCGGTTTCCCCAAGGGTGCAACGCTGACCCATTTCAATATTCTGAATAATGGATATTTTGTTTCCGAGGCGATGAGATTCACGGACAAGGATCGATTGTGCATTCCGGTACCCTTGTACCATTGTTTCGGCATGGTGATGGGCGTTCTGGGCTGTGTCAGTCACGGGGCAACCATGGTTTTTCCGGACGAGGCGTTTGACCCCCAAAGTGTGCTGGAAACAGTGCAGGCTGAACGATGCACCGCTTTGTTCGGTGTTCCGACCATGTTCATCGCCGAATTGGCGCACCCGGACTTCCAAAATTACGATTTGTCCTCATTACGCACCGGAATTATGGCTGGCGCACTCTGCCCGGCCGATACCATGGAACGGGTGATGGGCGAAATGAACATGAGCGATGTGACCATTGCTTACGGAATGACCGAAACCAGCCCGGTAAGTTTTCAGACTTCCGTAGATGACCCGGTAGACAAGCGTGTCAGCACGGTCGGGCGGGTGCATCCCCATGTGCAGGTCAAAGTAATTGATGAGGACGGGCGCGTTGTGCCAACGGGAACAAAGGGCGAACTGTGTACACGGGGATATTCCGTCATGCTGGGATACTGGGGTGACGAAGAAAGGACCCGTGAATCAATAGACCCGGCCGGCTGGCTGCATACCGGGGATCTGGCCGTCTTAGACGCAGAAGGATATTGCGACATCGTCGGACGCGTCAAAGACATGATCATCAGGGGCGGTGAAAACATCTATCCACGTGAGGTGGAAGAGTATCTGCTCCGCCATCCTAAAATCATGGATGTATCGGTATTTGGTATCCCTGATGAAAAATACGGTGAGCAGCTCATCGCCTGGGTGCAGGTTGTAGAGGGCGAAGAACTGGACGAGGCGACGGTTAAATCCTTTTGTGACGGTCAGATTGCACATTACAAAATTCCCTGGAAAGTTAAATTCGTCAATGAGTTTCCGCTCACCGTGACGGGCAAGATCCGAAAATTTGTAATGCGTGATCAAATGATCGCCATGGAATCCTGACGGGGGCTTCGAACCATGGAAACCACCCTTGCTGTTTCCAACACGATGCTGTGGATCCTCGTACTGGTCCTGGCCGTGATGGTATTCGCACTGGCACGACAAATCGGAATTTTGTATGAACGGGTTGCACCGGCAGGTGCCCTGATGTCCGGTGCCGGCCTGAAAACCGGGGAAGAAATACCCGTTTTAGACCTGGAAACACTTGATGGCCACGCCATTCGGATAGGCGGGAAACAGGGCAATGGAAAAAGCACCCTGCTCTTTTTTCTATCCCCAAACTGCCCTGTTTGCAAAACCTTGATTCCCATCATGGCGGCCATGCGAAAGAGCGAAGCCAACTGGCTGGAAATTATTTTTGCCAGCGACGGAGACGAACAAGAGCATCGGGAATGGTTGCGGAAGGGTAATCTGGAATCCTGGCCTTATATCTTGTCCGAGCGACTGGGTAGGACCATGCAGGTAGCCAAACTACCCTTTGCTGCATTGATTGATGAAAACGGGATTCTGTGCGCGCGCGGACTGGTCAACACCCGCGAGCACATCGAAAGCCTGTTTGAAGCCAGGGAACGGGGTGTTGCTTCCATCCAGGAATACATGAAGAAAAAGCAAATCAGGGCTGAACAACCGCGCTAGCGATCCGAGCCAAGAGCAAAAACCGAACGCTCATTGTCCAATTGGCTCTGTACGTCGTCAGAGCATATGGCACCACTTCAGGCTTTTTCCAGGAGACAATTTCTGCCCGTACTATCTCCAGTTTAGCCTGCTAACCGCAGATTTTGTACTTTCCTCTGCGTCAACGTTCTGGCTGATCCAGGGCCACATCAACAACCAACTCCCGTACAGGCTCGGGTATCTTGTTCCGGTATTGACGTGATGCCCTGCTGTGGTTCTGTAAGCCATCAGGACCATCACGTTCATAAGCCTGATACCAGCGGTAGAAACTGCTGCGACTGAGGTTAATCTCAGCCAGGGTCCGGCGTATGGACAGTTCGGAGTCTTCCACCAAGCGGATAATGGCCAGCTTTTCTGATGCGGTATACATCAGTCGTCGTCCAATATCACACCCTGCCCAGTCAGACTTTTTTTAAGCCAGTCATTACGTAGATACAGCTCAGCGACTGCTTGTTTGAGATTGGTGTTTTCCTTTCTGAGACCAACCACTTCATCACTGGTGGCTTCACGAACGGTATCCCCTGCCAGACGCCTCTTGCCGGCTTCCAGGAAGTCCTTGCTCCAGCGATAGTACAAATTGCTGTTGATACCCTCCTGGCGGCATAGCTCTGCTATCGAGCTCTCGCCACGTAAACCATCCAGCACGATGCGAATCTTTTC
>SMVB01111162.1_pt1 | contig 40057 bp, 37 predicted proteins | sample 2456461 | NCBI WGS metagenome assembly SMVB01 (sample SAMN11095934, study PRJNA526329) | marine sediment metagenome | biome: Marine sediment; feature: Surficial sediment; material: Deep marine sediment; isolation source: Hadal surficial sediment | place: Pacific Ocean | collected 2014-05 | depth...
ACTGGAATCACCTTTATCACATACCGGTCGAAGACAATGACCACCGCCTTATTGGCCTGGTCTCACACAGACCGCTGCTCAGATTCCTTGCGAGCGATGAAGCGCGCCGTGCGGACGGTCCGATCGCGACCCGCGAGATCATGGAACGTGACCTCATTACAGTGGGCCCAAGCACAGGAACGTTGGAAGCGATCGATTTGATGCGAAAACACGGAATCTCCTGTCTCCCGGTCGTGCAGGATGACCGCCTGATCGGGCTCATTACGGAGCACGACTTCATGCGTGTGGCTCGTGTCTTGCTCGAGGAGATGCTGTCCGAGTGAGTCCATTCGTCGGCGCTTCCGAACAGCGCCCCCTGCTTGACGATCCTGCATTCCCGGCAATTGAGCGCATTCTGGGACGATTCGGGGGCCATGCTGCCGGACCCCTGGTCCTTGTCGTCGCCGGGCTCCACGGTAATGAGCCCTCCGGGGTCACCGCCTTGAGGCGTGTCGTCGCGAAACTCCATGAGCGCCAACCACAGTTCCGGGGTGAGTTCATTGCGGTGGCAGGCAACATCGCAGCTCTGAAAGAAGGCGTCCGGTTCATCGAACGGGATCTGAATCGGGGATGGAGCGTTCGCAGCGTGGCTCGGTGTCTGGATAGACCGATGTCAGCCGAAGACAGAGAGCAGGCAGGCCTGATCAACGTGCTCGTCCCGCGACTACGAGACACGGACGCAGAAACGTACGTATTCGACCTGCACAGCACATCTTCGGCTAGTGCGCCCTTTCTGACGCTTGCGGATACGCTGGAGAATCGGAGCTTCGCCCGACGCCTGGGGATGCCGCTGGTTCTGGGAATCGAAGAACAGATCGATGGTGCGATGCTCGAGTATCTGGGCGGTTTTGGCCCTATCGCGCTCGGCGTCGAGGCGGGCCAGCATGACGACCCTGTCTCCGTTGACATCCACGAGGCGGCTACGTGGATGGCCCTTACGGAGGCAGGCTGTCTGTCCCGCAATACTCGCTTGTTCGACATAAAGGAGTGCCGGCGACGTCTCGGTATCGCGAGGGCCGGATTGCCGCACGTATTCGAGGTCGTGTATCGCCGCTGCGTCGAGCCGGGTGACGGTTTCGAGATGGAACCGGGCCATCGAAACTTCGAGCGAGTTCGGGCCGGCCAGGTCATCGCACGAACGAACAAGGGACCGGTAGAGATTCCGGAAAATGGCTGGTTGTTCTTGCCGTTGTATCAGAAACTAGGAGACGACGCTTACTTCCTCGTCCGACCTGTTCGGCCGATCTGGCTGCAAGTGTCACGGGTACTCCGGCGACTCGGGTTCGCGCGATTCCTGCCTTTACTTCCCGGAATTCACTACGCCCGAAAACGCACGGACACATACGTGGTCGACCGCAGCGTCGCGCGCTGGCTTGTCATTCAGTTGTTTCACTTGCTGGGCTATCGCCGCATCCGCACGACTTCCAAGGTCGTGGTGTTTCGCGGCCAGGGCGCTAAAGAAGACCTGTAGAGAGGGCTTCTAGAGACTGACTTCGGAACTGGTGTCAGCAGACCGGTAGCACGCCTCCAGAATCTTGAACAGCGCAATCTGGCTGCTCTCCGACTCGATGGGCGTCTCTCCCCTGACGATCCGAAGGAAGTGCGCCCATTCCTGGCGATAGGAATCCCGGTAAAGCGCACTCGGGGCCCGCTTGACCGGCGGCGTGACGTCCACGATACCGGTCTCTATCCGGCGATGTACTCTGAGTGGCGCCGATGCGGCACTGCCGCCCGATCCGAGGATCGTCAGCTCGTGCACGTCCCTCTCATGGATCAGTTCCCATGTCACCTCGACGTCAATCGTCGCCCCCGTCTCCGTGGCCAGGTGAATGAATGCACTGCTCTCTGCACCGGAATCCCCCTGAAGATGCGCCGATGCCCGTCGAATCGCTGGATATCCGACCGACCATAGAGCCATATCGAGGGCCTGTGCACCCAGGTCCATCAATACGCCGCCACCGGCATACTTCGGATCGGTCCGCCACCCGCGCCTGGGGCGACGCGAACGTCGATTCAACCAACTCGAGCGCACGAAGAATATTTCGCCCAGCTCGCCGCTCGCCACGAATTGCCGCAGCAAGCGGAAGTCGTGCCGAAACCTGTGGTTGTTGGCCACCATGAGCTGACGGCCCGCCGAGTCTGCTGCTTCGATGAGGCGTTGGGCCGCCTGACTCGAAACCGTCAACGGCCGCTCGCACAGTACGTGGGCCCCGAGCTCAAGGGCGTCCAGGACACCCTGCTCATGCGCACCGTTGGGAGTACAGATGAGCACAGCATCGAACTCAACACCCGATGCAAGTCCCACCAGGTCATCCGCCACCCGCTGAATGTCAAACCGTTCACCAATCGTCTGGGCCTTCCTGCTGTCCGGATCGGCGATGCCAACGATCTCTACGCCTGGCAGCCGCGCGAGGATCGGGAGATGGACGACCTGCGCCGCCCCCCCCGCCCCCAAGACCGCTATTCGAAGTCGCCGGTCAGCCACTCAGGAACCTCAGTTTCCCGTCATCAGGAAGATGCCCAGCGCCACGCCTGCATTACTCGCATCCGTAACTGCGGAGCCCCTGAACTCGCCGTACACATTCCATCGCCTGGACAGGGCAATCTGCGCCCCGATCACGCCTGAGACTCCGGCGGTGACGACGATGTCATCGAGAAACGTATCCCGGATCGCATCTCCGTCATCATTCAGCAAGTAGACATCCAGCCCGACACCGATGTATGGCAAGACCTTGCTGTTTCGCGACATCCATTGGAAATCCGTGCCGAATATATAGGCCGAGCGATCGATAGTGCCCAGGTTGATGGTCCCGGAATCGAGCCCTGAAGCTTCTTCGAGCTGTTCCTCCAGCTCCCTGACCTGGCTTGCATCGACATCGGCCTTCCAGTAGCCAAGCCGCGATACGACACGGATATTCGGTCCGAGGAATCCGAGGTCGAGCTTGGCTCCGATACCCACGGTGTTCTCGTTCTGGCTCGCATCGACGGTGAATGCTTCCACACCGATCGCGCGGATGCCCAGATTCGTATAGTCATATTCCTCCAGACCCTGAGCCACCGCCGGCTCGGCCATCGCTCCCAACGCCAGAATGACCAGCGCAACTACCCCCCATGTCCATCCCCTGTACAGCCCGGCTGATCCACGCATTCCATTAGTCTCCCTAGTGTCTTGTTTCAGTAAACCGACACCAATTCGGTGCCGGGGTAATAGGTAGCCAGTATTGTCTCCCACTTCTGTCCCGCGCGAGCCCTACCGATTGCACCCCATTGACACATCCCGGATCCGTGACCATAGCCACGTCCGTGTAGCTCTATGGTACCATCATCTCGTGTGACGATATCGAAGTCTGTCGACCCCAGAATCCGACCCTCATCGTCCTGCAACGCGATACGGATGTCCAGACGTTCAACAACGAACTCCGAATTCGTGCCCCGTATCGCGAGTGCCCGGACACGGCCCGACGGGGTTCGCTCGGCAATTCGCAGACCAATCACGTCTCCTATCTGGGCGACCGACGCACCAAAAATCCGCTCCATTTCGCGACGGACCCGGCCGTTCAGATCGACAGTTTGTAACGTGTCTACCCAGCGATACCGTGGTGATGCAGCACAGTAATCCGTCCCGTCCGGGGCGCGGTCCGATACGGATCGAAGATACGGGGCCGAAGCTCGGTCAAGCACCTCCTCAACGGGAGACGTGCGGCCACCACACGTGGAATGGTACATCGCGCGAATCGGGAGGCCGTCATACATCAGAATCCGACCCTTGGTCTCGTTTACAGCACGAGTTGACTCAGGCCGCTCGGCCGCCATTCCGCCATATGCCTGATCCTCTACCGAGCCGAACACGTCAAACCCCATTTCCTCGCGTGCCCTGAGATGCGCCACCGCATACGTTCGGGCCGCCACTGCCTGCGCAGCCACGGCAGCGAATTCCTCTTCGCCGCGGGGTCCGATCTCGATCGGGACCACTCCGAGCAGGTATTCCTCGAGCAGGAGTTCGTTGACGGCGTTCATGGCTGAATCCTCTACCGCGAACACCTCGATCGCCCCCCGGTACGGGACTCCGTCAAGCATCACCGGATCCGTACCTGACGGCTCAATGCGCACCACATTCACGAACGAAAGGACAGGCCCGGCCGTGGGCGCGACCCGCACACCGCTGCCCTCCCGGGCCACTTCCAGCACGGCGGATCCGATGCTCTCCAGTAACAGAACATCGGTCTGCGCGTCCAGGACACGGAGACCCGTCGTTGAGACCAGGCTGAGCGGCCCGGTGGCGCCCACGGCAACACCGACGCGAATCATCGGACCCTGACCATCCCTTGATGTCCGCGCAGCGCCCCATGCTACTGCCGTGGCAAACACCAGAGCGAGTGACCCGACCAGCAGCGACGCGCGCGACGCAGAGGCCGATCGGACCAGCCTGATCACCGTCCCCATCCTCCATCGAGTCCGATCATCGCTACCGGTAGGGCCCGTCCTACGTGACCCGGCACCGTCAGCCCATCGGCAGCAGCTACCGACCGAATCTCGCGCAGGATCTTCCCTTCCAGGTCGAAATCTCCGGCACCCGTGATTTCGATCTCCACAAGCGTACTTGCCGGAAGCATATCCGATGCCGGCCCGAGGCAGGTGATACCGTCCACATCGTCGGCCTGCGCACGGGTCCGACCGACGATCCTGCCGTCCTCCGGCCGTTCGATGATCGCCTCGCACGTCCGTCCGACTTCGCGCCCCATCAGATCGGCGCTGATCGCCCGCTGGACCTCGATGACCTCCTCCAAACGGCTGGCAGCTACGTCTTCAGGCACAAACAAGTCCTGCATGTCGGCCGCCCGCGTGTTTTCCTGTGGTGAGAACGCGAATGCGCCAAGGCGATCAAATTCGACGTCTTCCATGAAATCGAGTAGCGACCGAAACTCGTCTGCCGTCTCACCGGGAAAGCCAACCATGACGGTCGTGCGCAACGTGAGGTCCGGGATGTCGGACCGCAGACCCTCGATTCGAGCGTAGAGCCGATCGCGGCGCTCGGGCCGACGCATCCGTTTCAGTACCGGATCGCTCGCGTGCTGAATCGGCATGTCTATGTATGGCAGGATCCTCTCCTCGGTGGCGATCAACTCGACAAGTGACTCGCGCAGACCGGCGGAGTATATGTACAGCAAGCGAAACCACGGGATCGACATCTCGTCGAGGAGTCGGCAAAGGAGCGAAACGAGATCCTTTCCATCATCACACTCCCGCCCATACAACGCGAGGTCCTGCGCGACCAGGTTGAGTTCCACGGCACCCTGAGCTTCCAACCGCTGAGCCTCGGCCAAGAGGGCATCCGCGCTGAATGATCGGTGCTTCCCGCGCCACATGGGAATCGCGCAAAACGCGCATCCATGATCGCAGCCCTCGCTCACCTTCAGGTAGCGCACATGGCGGCGCTCCGCGATCGGCTGCCGCACGCCAAGATGGTCCTCCAGGCGCGGACCGAGCAGACCCCGATCCCGCAATTCGGGAATCAGTCGATCGACGTCACGAAGTCCGATGAACAAGTCGATCTCCGGAAGTGACGATTCCAACTCGTCGCGGTATTGCTCGCCAAGACAGCCAAGCGCCACCACGGCACGGCACTTCCCTTCGTGCTTGAGGCGACTCACATCCAGCAGCACGCCAATCGATTCTTCCTTCGCTGCATCGATGAACCCACACGTGTTCACAACGATGACTTCAGCTTCAGTCAAATCGCGTACATGGTGGGCTCCATACGCGCCGAGGGCGGCGAGTATGCGCTCGGAGTCAACGGTGTTCTTATCGCAACCCAGGCTCATGAGCCCCAACTTCATCGCGGTGTCAGCCCTCGAACACGTCGGCGTCCGCCGGTGGTGTGAACCGGAAGACTTCGTCGGGGATCGGCTGATTCGGCTTCAGATCGCGTAGCACCACGGTCCGTAGCGTTTCGTTCGTTTCCAGAATTTCGAATTTTCGTACCAGAAACGTGGAGGCGTCGATCCATATGCGGACCCGACGGTAGGGAGACTCGCCCGTCGGCGTCAGCCGGATCAGCCGGGTAGCGTGACCGTCGATCATCTCGCCTTGTTCGAATACCGCATCATACCCGCTGGCAGCCTCGTCGAAGATCCTGCCCTGGAGATCCACCATGCCCGACCCCGTAGCTCCCGCATCGATCGCGCTACGAATCACCTGTCCCGGGTGGGTGCTCGGGTAGTACAGCCAGAGATAGCTGCCATCGGCAACGATCAGGTCGTCGACGGGATCACTGAAGTCCATCACGAACCGACCCCGACCCTTCTGATACCAGGTGCCCGAACCAGTCCGACTACGGCCAAGCAGGGTAACTTCAATGGTCTGTTCGAACTGTGCCTCGAGCGAGTTCAAGCCGTCGTAAACCGCCTCGGCGCGCGCGAGAACCGCCCGCACGTCGTCGGCGGATTCCTGGGCCGTTGCCGGTCCGGCCGCCACCAACAGTCCGCCTGCAATGGCAAGGACCAGCACCGCTTGCTTTCCATGGTTTGACTTCACTCGGGTCCCCCGCTTGTTCAACGGTTCCAAATCTTCCGGCTCGCCCCCCTAACCAGAAGACGAGTACCCGCGTCTGACGGTCACCGTTCCGGAGTATCGTCACGGAGATCATCACCACGCATCAATGCCTCCAACCGGTCAAGCGAAATCAGTATTTCGCGGGGTTTCGAGCCGTCCGGCGGACCCAGGACGCCTGCCGAATGCAGCTGGTCAACGATCCGAGCCGCCCGGCCATAGCCGATCTTCAGACGTCGTTGGAGCAGACTCGTCGATCCCGCATCGTTGTTGATTACGATCTCGGCGGCCTTGTGGAAGTACTCGTCCCAGTCGGTGAGGATCTGGCCACTCACGTCTACCTGGCTTTCCTCGATATCGATCTCCCGGACTTCCTCCAGGATGTCTTGTTCGCCGGCTGCCACGCGGCTCTCCTCTCCGGTCGCCTGCCGCCGGTACCAGTCAACGATCGCTTCTGTCTCTTCTGTCGAAATAAACGCGCCCTGGATGCGGTACGGATCCGACTCGCCGGGGGGAAGAAACAACATATCTCCGTTACCCAGAAGACTCTCGGCACCATTCTGATCGAGGATCGTCCGACTATCAATTTTCGACGCCACCCGGAACGCGATCCGGCATGCGAAATTCGCCTTGATCAGACCGGTAATCACATTGACGGACGGGCGCTGGGTCGCCACTACAAGGTGGATCCCGACAGCTCGTGCCTTCTGTGCAATGATTGTGAGCGGCGTTTCGATTTCGGCCTGTACGGTCATCATCAGATCGGCCAGCTCATCGATGATGACCACGATGTATGGCAGTGGTCCTTCGGTCCAGTTCCCTCGACCCGAACCCGGCGGTGCAACGATATCCGCCCCCCGACGGATGCGCTGGTTGATTTCGACGATATTTCGGAGGGCGTTGGCGGACAGCAAGGCATACCGCCGGTTCATCTCGAATACCACCCAGCGAAGCAGTGATGCGGCATCATTATTGTCCGTCACGACCGGATGCCGAAGATGGGGCAGATCGTTGTAGATGATCAGCTCGACCATCTTCGGATCGATCAGCAGCAACCGTAATTCGTTCGGAGGGTAACGGTACACCAGGCTCGTGACGATCGTGTTGATGCACACAGACTTGCCGGAGCCAGTAGCGCCGGCAATCAGCAAATGGGGCATGCGAACCAAGTCGGAACAGTACGGATTCCCGGCCAGGTCCCGGCCCAGCGCAAGGGGCAATGTCATGCGAGACTTCCTGTAGGCCGGTGCATCCAGGACTTCTCGAAGCATGACGATTTCCGGCTGCGGATTCGGCACTTCGACGCCCACGGCACCCTTCCCGGGGATCGGAGCGACGATCCGAACGGACGGCGCCTTGAGGGCGAGGGCCAGGTCATCGGACAGTGCTACAACCCTGCCTACTTTGACTCCGGCAGCCGGAACGACTTCGAATTGTGTCACCACTGGCCCCGTCGTCCATCCACCAATGGAACTCTCCACCTTGAATGTCTTCAACGTGGATACCAGAAGTTCACCGAGCCGTTTCAGCTCATCTACGTCCAACCCGGAACCCCGACGCTGCGGCGGCATGAGAAGGTCCATCGGCGGGATCACCGCACCTGACGGATCCGCCGTGTCAACCAGCTCCAGCTGGGCACTCCCATCGATTTCAGGGGGTTGTGCTCGTTGCGGTATCGGCTTCGGTTCGGGCGCGGGTCGTAGCTTTGGTTCCGGCTTGGATTCAATCTCGGGATCAACATCGACGGCTTCCCAGGGTGACTCCTCTTCGACCTCGGGCCGACGAGCCAGCACGCTTGCAAAGGCGTCGCGTGCCTGGGGCCACAGACCACGAACCCGGCGGACGAACGCTACCGCACCCCTGTTCGCTCCGCGCACGGCACTCCCGGCGCTATCAGCCGGAGACCAGCCGAATGTCAGTACCGTGAGGCTGACCAGGACCGTAAACACGATGAGTTGCGCGCCCACTGCACCGAATCCTGACAACAGCGCTGAACCGAGCGTGGAGCCGAACCAGCCAGCCCCCCCCATGGCGGTCTTCCCCAACGCGTGTCCAACCAGCCACCAGGCCGATGGCACAAACAGTACGGCTACGCCGAGGAAAATTGACCAGCGGACTGCAGCCTCCTGGCTCAACCAACTCAAGTAACGGACGCTCCAGATGAACGGAACGGCAGCGAACAGCAGGGCTGACCCACCAACGGCGAGAATCAGCAGGTGCGACAGGATGGCGCCCGCAGGGCCAATGAGATTGGGTTCCGGTGTTCCTCCCCGAAATACCGTCGGGACGATGGCCAACGCGAGCAGGACACCGAGCGCGAGCAGGCCCACACCGAGCGCCTCGGCACGCTGGCGTTCGTTCATTCGCTCGTCGGTTGGTTGAAGTCCTCGAGAAAGTGCGTGTCCACCTTGCCGGCCACGAAATCCGGGTGCCGAAGCACTGTGCGCAGAAACGGAATCGTCGTGTGGATTCCCTCTATGATGAACTCGTCGAGCGCCTGTCTCGCGCGACCCAGGGCCTCTTCGCGAGTTGCTCCGTGCGCAATCAGCTTACCCAGCAGCGAATCGTAGTACGATGGTACGTGATACCCGGCATACACATGACTGTCGATGCGGATTCCGGGACCACCCGGGGCATGGAATGCGGTAATGGTGCCCGGGGACGGCCGGAAGTCATGGTCCGGATCTTCTGCATTGATGCGGCATTCGATTGCGTGCCCCCGCAGTGGCGGCGGCTCCCGAAGTTCGAGCACCTCGCCCGCTGCCGAGCGGATCTGCTGCTTGATCAGGTCAACGCCCGTCGTGACCTCGGTCACCGTGTGCTCGACCTGAATGCGCGTGTTCATCTCCATGAAGAAGAACTCGCCCTCCGGCGACAGCAGGAATTCCACCGTACCCGCGTTGGAATAGTCGATCGAGCGGCCTGCTTTTAACGCGGCCTCACCCATGGCCAGGCGTGTTTCTGGGGTCAGGGCCGGACTCGGAGCCTCCTCGATGAGCTTCTGATGACGTCGCTGGATAGAACAGTCCCGCTCACCTAGATGGACGAGGTTCCCGTGCTTGTCACCCAGAATCTGTATTTCTACATGTCTGGGTCGGTTGACGAATCGCTCGAGGTACAGGCGTCCGTCGCTGAAGTTGCTCACAGCCTCGTTACGAGCGACAGAAAACGCCTTTTCGAACCCGTCGGAGGAATGGCAAACCCGCATGCCCTTTCCGCCTCCACCGGCCGCGGCCTTGATCATCACCGGAAAACCGATGCGCTCGGCCTCGAGACGTGCCTCATCCACGTCCTCAATCGCACCCTTCGAGCCCGGCACAACCGGGACGCCCGCAGCCATCATCGTCCGGCGGGCTTCCGCCTTGTCGCCCATCCGCCGGATCATATCCGCGGTCGGACCAATAAAGGTCAGCCCGGAAAGTTCGCAGATCTCCGCGAATTCCGCATTTTCGGCAAGAAAACCGTAACCGGGATGGATCGCCGTCGCACCGGTGATCTCAGCGGCTGCCAGGATTCGCGGGATGTTGAGATATGATTCCCTGGCTGGCGCCGCCCCGATGCAGATATCCTCGTCGGAGAATCGCACATGCAACGAGTCACGGTCCGCCTCGGAAAAAACTGAAACCGTGCGAATTCCAAGCTCCCGACAGGCGCGGATCACCCGAAGGGCAATCTCGCCGCGATTTGCTATGAGGATCTTGTCGAACACTTTGGAAAGCCTGCCTGAGCTCCGTGGGACTCGATCAATCGGACTCGATGTGGAAGATCGTCTGGCCGTACTCGACGGGATCGCCGTCTTCGACGCAGATCGCCCGCACCGTGCCGCCGACTTCTGCTTCCAGTTCGTTCATCAGCTTCATGGCTTCGAGAATACACAGGGTCTGGCCCTTACTGATCCGGTCGCCGACTTCCACGTATGGCGGCGCATCGGGAGCTGGGGACCGGAAGAACGTTCCAACCATCGGAGAAGCTACCTCCACGATCGAATCGTCGATTAGCGATTCCTCGAGACTGTCCGGGGTCACAGCCGGTTGCTCCGTGACGGCGTCCGCACCCTGGCCACCCACCACGCCTGCGGGCGCCGAAGACGCACCCCCCCCGGCTACAACGTGCACGGGAGGAGACTTAGAGATACGGACGCGGGTTCCGAAACGGGAAATCTCCAACGAGTCAATGTCCGACTCGTCCACCATGTCAATGAGCTGTCGGATCCAGTCGAGATTGATCATTTATTCGCTCGTTCAAGGTACTTATCAACCGTCCGGTCTATCCGAAGTACGTCGCCACGCTCGATGAACAGCGGAACCTGGACGATCGCGCCTGTCGCCAAAGTCGCCGGCTTTGTACCGCCTTGTGCCGTGTCGCCCTTCAACCCGGGATCCGTTTCGATTACCTCGAGTTCTACGAATTGCGGGAGTTCTACAGCCAGAACATTACCATCCCGGGTCAAGCCTTCGCACTCCATGTTTTCCTGGAGATAGCTGAGTTGACTCTTGCCGATCGTCTCGGCACTGATGGGCGTGATCTCATAGGACTCCATGTCCATGAAGTAGTACAGGGTTCCATCCGTATATGAATACTGGATTGGACGCCTCACGAGTCGGACCTCAGTAACCTTTTCACCAGACCGAAACGTCTTTTCGACGACTGCCCCGGAAAGAACGTTCTTGAGCTTGGTTCGCACAAAAGCCGGGCCTTTTCCGGGCTTCACGTGCTGAAAGTACGTGATCTGGACGAGATTACCGTCTATGTCCAGCACCATTCCATTACGAAAATTAGACGTATCTGCCATATTCGGGATTCAGAGTTCGATGAGATCGGGCGAGGAACGTGTCAGGACCCGGTTTCCGTCCGGTTGAACGACAACAAGCTGTTCAATACGGATTCCGCCTCGACCCGGAAGATACACGCCCGGCTCTATCGTGACCACGTTGCCCACCTCCAGCGTGTCCCTGGCATCTCTGTGAATCCGGGGCGCCTCATGGACTTCGAGACCTACGCCGTGACCGGTACTATGCCCGAATCGCTCGGCGAGACCCGCTATCGCAAGCTGATTTCGGGTCGCAACATCGACGGCCGAACACAACTCGCCCGGCCCTGAGGCCCGAATGCCGGCCTCACAGGCAGCCAGCACCTCACGGTGCATGTCGCGCTGCCAGTCCGCGGCCCGGCCGGCCGTGAACACTCGGGTCATGTCCGAGCAGTACCCGTCGACCGAAGCGCCGAAATCCAGTAAGACGAGATCTCCTGAGGCCAGTGGTCGTTCCGTCGGTGTGGAGTGTGGAAGTGCCGTCCGTTCTCCAAACGCGACGATGGGTTGGAATGGCAACAATCCCGACCCGGCACTGCGCAGATGGTACTCGAGACGTGCCGCCAGTTCCGTTTCGGTTACTCCGACTTTGATCTGCGGAATCATCTCGTCGAGAACCTTATCGGCGAGATCGACGGCTGCTTCGATCGACGCGATTTCGACATCGTCTTTTATGGCACGTTCACGCTCGATGATGTGCTCTGTCGCCTCCCAGATGACGCTGCCACAGGCCGCCGTCAGCCGGTCGCGGTCCGCAACGCTCAGCCGGGCTGCCTCGAACCCCAGTCGGCGACCACGCGGTGCCGTCTCCAGCCACTCGGAAAGAGCCGCCCAGGTTGAGCCCTGAACGATTCGGGGCACGACGAGTCGGGTGAGCTCCTCCGCAATCTGCGTTTCATAACGGAAATCCGTGAACAAGGTCGTCCGGTCCGATTCGACGAGAAGTACGCCGGACGAGCCGGTGAATCCGCTCAAGTAACGGACATTGGGCAGGTGTGAGACCAGCAGACCCGTCAGCCCGAACCCGGAAATCTGAGCTCGGACACTCTGAACACGTCTCTCCACAGACCGGTTGTACGCCGGGCCCGGATCGGTCAACGGCGACCGGCCAGATGCGTAAGGAGGCCGCGCATGCCCAGCACATAGCTCTCGGGACCAAATCCAGTGACGACCCCCAGGGCGACATCGGCCAACACCGAATGGTGGCGGAACTCCTCACGGGCGAAGACATTGGAAATGTGCACTTCAACAAACGGGTGACCCGAAGCCACAAGAGCGTCCCGCAGGGCGACGCTTGAGTGAGTGAATCCCGCAGCATTTACGACCCATCCCGTGACTTGTGATGCCTCGGCCTGAATCCAGTCAACGAGTGCGCCTTCGAGATTCGACTGGAATGACGTTACCTCTGCGCCTGCAGCACCGGCCGACTCTACGATCATCGCGTCGATCGCAGCCAACGTCGTCGAGCCATACACTTCCGGTTCACGCCGGCCCAGAGTGTTGAGATTCGGACCGTGCAGCACTCCTATCCGAACGCTCATTTCCCGATTCTCCTCAGCCAGGCCAGAAACACCTCACCCTGACCGGACGCGTGAGCCTCCGGCTCGACATCAGCCGATGATTCGGGCACGTCTGAATCCTCGTTCGGGGGCTCAGCGTGCTCTGCCTCGGGTTCATCCTGAATTGCGGTTTCAGCCAGTAGCTCGTCGGGAAGCGGCGCCACTGGCGCTATCGCGGCCAGTCGTGTATCGAGCCGTGCCAGCGTCGTCTGCATTTCCTCGTCTTCCGGCCGATCACTGAGCAGTTCCCTGTAGATAGCGGCGGCTTCCTCAACCAGGCCCTGCTCTTCGTAAAGCTGCGCCATCGTCCGAGTCAGGAGATCACCATCGGAGGCGGGTTCGCCCTCGTCCGGGTCCTCAAACCACCATGCTTCAGCCTGACCGTCGGCAGCCGGCTCCGCTTCCTCGGGTTCGACACTCGGTGAGTCCGATTTCGAATCCGGGGTCCACCATTCTTCTTCGGTTTGTGGAAGCGGGTCGACGCCAGGCGGCAGGTCCCGATTCGCGGACGCTGCAGCCGGGTCTGGCGCACCGGTGGAATTCTCGTCCACGGCGTCCTGAGATCCCTGATCCAGGCCAGATATCCGTTGGAACCATTGCCGCGCACCCGCTAGATCGCCCCGTCCCCGAGTCAGTGCCGCAAGGCCACGCAAAGCCACGAGATTGCCGCTGTCCAGCTCCAGAACGCGAAGAAAGGCCTCCTCCGCTGACCCGGATTGGCCCAGATCAATGCATGTTCGGGCTCGGATGATGTACGCACTCGGATAGTTACGGTGCCGGCCGATCCCGGATTCCAGTATCTCGAGCGCCCGCTTCGGATCCCCGGCTTTCCTGTAGGCGTCAGCCAGACGAGCGAACACCAGACTGTCCGGATTCTGCCGGTACTGGTCTTCAAAGCGCTGGATTTCGCTGCTGTCTATCGGGTTCTGACTCATACTCACTACTCCCGACGAAATGCTGAGTCGGGGTCTCAGGAAACGCTGCACCATCATACTCGAATTCTAAGGTAGGCAAACCGTTTCCAACGTGTCAAACGCTCGAGCTCTGTCAAGAGCTTGCTCGCCTCGAGCACCGGGAATAACCTTATAGGCTGGATTTGCGGGCCAGTTTCACCAATCCGCCGGTCCGTCCAGTATCACAGAACTGTAAGGGAGTGCCGGGCATATGATGATGCAGACGATCCGCCAAAAAACGCGCTTTGCGATCGTATTTCTTGCGTTCGCCTTCGCGGGATGGCTCGTGTTCGAGGGAATACAGAGCCGGGACACGCAGGCGGGTTTGGGCACGAATCCAGTGATTGCGGTGATCAACGGGCAGCCCATCCGATACCTCCGCTGGCGTGACTATTCCACGACGGTCCTGAATCAGGCGCGGGCCCAGAAGGGCACGGCTCTCACGGACGAGGAATCCCGGCAAGCGGAGGCCGACGCCTGGGAGCAGATGATCCGTGTGATCGTCATTGAGCAGGAAATTCAGCGCATCGGGATCACCGTAACCGACAGAGAGATCCAGCAGGCATTTCGCGTTTCACCGCCGCCAGATCTGATCCGGAATCCTGCCTTCCAGACCAATGGCCAGTTCGACTACGCAAAATATCAGGCCTTCTTCGCCGACCCGAGTGTAGACGAACAGCTGCTGCGCTCGATTGAGGCGTACTATCGCGACGAGATTCCGCGACGCCGATTCGAGCAACAGCTGCTCTCAGGTGTCGCGGTGAGTGATGCCGAGGCGTGGCAAGAGTTTCGCGCACAAAATGAAACCGCCGTCGTCTCCTTCGTCACCGTGGATCCTGCGGTCGTTGTTGCCGATTCCGACGTTAGTATCAGCACGTCCGATGCACGGGCTTACTACCGGTTGCACCGCGAGGACTTCGAGCGTCCTGCAACGGCTACCGTACGTCTCGTATCGGTCTCGACGGTCCCGACGGTATCTGATACATCTGCTACGCGCAGTCTGGCCGACTCGGTACGCATGGAAATCCTTTCTGAACGGCTCGACTTTGCCACCGCTGCTGCCGAGTTTTCCGCTGATACGATTTCCGGCCAGTCCGGCGGGGAACTGGGCCGTTACACGCCAGATCAGCTAGTCGATCCGATCAGCACGACGGTCGAAAATCTGGACGTGGGCGATGTCTCCGAGCCGGTTCGCACGGCGGCCGGATATCACCTCGTGCTTGTGACTGATCGTACGGCTGACACGTCTACCGTCAGCCACATCGTGTTCCCGATCGCGTTGTCTGCCCAGGGAGAGGACGAATTGTTCGGCCTCATGGACGATCTGGAAGGCATCGCGTTGGATTTTGGCCTGGAATCGGCCGCCGACTCATTGGGTTTGAATCTTCGGTCGGATGTCACGCTGACGGATGGATTCGATTTCGTTCCGGGGGCCGGCTCACTTGGTATCGCAGTGGACTGGGTACTCGAAGAAACGACCGAGTTGGGTGAGCTTAGTGACTTCTACGAGAACGGGTCGGGATTCCACATCGTCGAGCTTATATCGCGCACGGAGTCCGGCGAGTTCAGCTTCGAGGATGTCCGCACGCAGATCGAGGCGACTCTCGGCACACAACGTCGCCTCGAATTCGCGCGTGGTATCGCCGAGGCGCGTGTGGCCGAGTTGGGAGATGGCGACTTGCAGTCCCTGGCGGCAGCGACCGGTTGGTCGCTCCAGACGACGGAGGCATTCCGCCGCCGTCAGTTTGTACCCGGACTCGGACGCGATACCGAAGCAGTCGGAGCGGCATTCGCAGCGCCAATCGGTGTACCCGTGGGACCGTACCCTGCCGGTGAGGTGCTTGTCGTGCTTCAACTCGCCGAGCGCACCGAGGCGGACGCTCAACTATTCGATGTGATGAAGAACCAACTGCGGGCGCAAATGGAATCCCAACTCGTCCAGCGCCGTGCTGTCGCCTGGATTGAGGCCATCCGACAAAGCGCTATCGTCGTGGATCACCGCGACCGATTGAATCAGAATACCAACCAGGTCGCCATCCCGCCCTTAATCTAGATAGAAGCCTGTTGCAGAACTGAGACGGCTCCGTGCTGCCACCGTGACCCTTCGGGCAAGCGGCGATTGCACGCACGGTCACCCCAATTCCTCAATACGCTTTCAGGAGTCGCGCTCTTCCCGGACAGGCTCGGCTTGCCGGGCTGGCGACTCACTTTGCTGGTTGGTTTCGGATCCTTTGTCCTCAAGCTCAGCGCGTACGTCCGTGTGTACTTCTTTTACCGAACTCCTGAACTGTCGAATTCCCTTTCCCAGCGAAGCACCGATTTCCGGTAGTCGCCTGGCGCCGAACAGCAGCAGGACGATGAACAAGAGGATCAGGCCTTCGGGGATTCCGATATTCGGCAACATGATGTGCCCTTCCTTAATTGGGCCCGGACGCTTCCGGACTTTAGAGTAGCGATCTGGCGAACCACGCCAACAGTAGAATCCCGACAACGCTGAGAATGTTCACGCGAAGGACGAGCGGGCCCACGGTGATCGCGGCGACCAGCAGGTCTACAGTCAGTGGCCCCAGGGATGCAGCGACGGTTGTGATGAAGAATTCCCGCGCTGCACTTGCCGGCGCCAGTGCCATCAGCTCGGTGAGGAGGGTGCCCAATAACATCCCCCCTGCGACGATAAGCGTTACACGCTTGGCAGCTGGTCTCCGCCTGCCGCCGAAATCGAGACTCACCTTTGTCGCTCCAATACAAAGTCAACGATGAGCCGAAGCACCCGCACGATCGGATCCTCCGGAATTGCGTCCAGGTGCGCTCCCGCCGACCGGGCGAACCCTGCCGCTTTGTCCCGTGCGTAGTCAAGTCCTCCCACGTCGCGGACCGCATCTCCGACCGCACGCACGCGATCGTCCGAAGGCTCAGGGTCGGCAAACAGGTCGTCCACTGCCGAACGAGCCGAAGCATCCATTTTCGGGAGCGCGGCGATCAACGGCAGGGTGACTTTATGTTCCTTCAAGTCGAGACCTGCCGGCTTTCCCGTGATATCCGTCGACACTGTATAATCGATCAAGTCGTCTATGATCTGAAATGCCATACCAAGGTCCTGCCCGTATGCCGCCAGTGGAACGCGGTACTCCGGCCGGCCCATCAGCGCGCCGATTTCACAGGCCGCAGACATCAGCGAAGCTGTCTTGCAGTCACACAGGCTGTAGTAATCTTCTTCGCTCGTGGTCAGGGCGTCGTAAGCAGCGAGCTGCCGCATTTCACCAATCGACATTCGGTTCGACGCGGCGGCAAGAATTCCTACCGCCTCCGAATTCCCTGTTCGAGTAACCTCGAGCAGCGCCCGCGAATACAGGTAGTCACCCATGATTACGGCTACCTGGTGAGTCCACACGGCGTTGACCGTCGGCATCCCCCTTCGCTTGGGTGAATGATCGACGGAGTCATCGTGTACGAGGGTCGCTACATGCATTAGTTCGACGATGGCAGCCATGCGGACCGCACGTTCGTCGGGTTGTCCACCAACTTCATTGGCCAACAGGAGCAGAGTCGGACGAAGGTACTTGCCCCGCACCGAGAACAGGTACTCGCTGACTTCGTTGATCGGCCCGAAATCCGCCGTCACGAGACCGCGCAGCGTCGTCTCCATCCGTTCGAGACGATCCTGCACCGGAAGGCGAAGCACTTCGAGTGTGGGCAGCGCTGCTTCGAGCATCTCTCTCCGTTGGGCATACTGACAGCGGACAAAAACTGCGGGAAGATACCGTCAGTGGGAGAGTTCCGACAACAGTTCAGCGGCGTCGCGATAGCCCGGGCTGGCCGCCTCTACACGGGCAAGCGTGTCTCGTGCCTCCGAGTCCCGTCCCTCGGCACGCTGGGCCTGGGCGAGGTAGTAAAGGGCCCCGACCATGGAATGGTCGTCGGCAACAGCGTCGATACGGGGGGGGAATTCCGCAATCAGCGCTTCATGGTGACCCTCCTGATGCAGACATTCCCCCAGTGCTTCGAGTGCCTCGGAAACATCGACCAGGTGCGGCAATGCTGCCCGAAGCTCCTCCGCGGCTTCCTCCCACATTCCCATCTGACGGAAGGCAAGACCGAGTTCGCAACGGGAATTTGCCTCGGCGATCGGATCCGAAGCCTGTGAGTCAATGCCTGAGTCTGCTCCCGACACGACGTGTTCCGGATCTTCCGAGCTCTCCAGGCCGAGGTCATCCAGCAAGGCGTCGAATTCCGAACGCTCGGCGTCAGAAGCACGTGTTCGTGTGGAGCGACTGGACGATTGGACGGACGCCGCTTCCCTCTCCTGCTCCAACTCCTCCCGGTCAATGTCCGCGATGGCCCCCCTGGCCTCCTCGTTTTCCGGATCGAAGTCGAGTATGCGTCCGTACGCAGTTCTGGCGCTCCTGGAGGCGCCCTGTCGACGCAGACAGGCTCCGAGCTGGGCATACGCCGCGAGCAGCCCCCTGCGATCGTTTACCATCAACGCCAGTTCCGTCTTCTGATGGCATAGAACGACGTCATCGGGCTGCAGCACAAGGAGTCGATCCACGACGGTCATCGCCTCTCGCGGACGGCGAGATTCCTGGAGCTGTTCCAGGAGTTCGTACAATATGGTCTCTGCCTCCTCGGGTCGGTCTGCCATTCGGTGATCTTCCGCTGCCTTCAGGGCCTGAATGTACTGATCGTCAACCAGCAGGGCTTCGCTAATCGCGTCCGACGGCTCTCCCTGTTCGAGTTCCGACAAGAGTTCATCCAGTTCTCTGAGGTCATCGTTGCCGACTTCGGGCAGTGGTCCCTGCTCGACACCTCCCTCGGCCTGGTCGAAGTCCAAGGGTCCGACAGTGGGAAACAGTGCTTCCAGCGATTGCAGCTTATCGGCTGCCTGCTCGATTTCCGTCCTCACGGTCTGAAGCCGCTCAGCCAACGAGTGGTCTTCCCCCCAGCTGTCGGCGAGCGTCCGAGCGAGCTCGTCCGCCGACTCATCCATTGCGGCATTCGACAGGACCTGGACGATATGGATGGCCAACTCGGGCAGCGTTTCGCGGCTCTCTCCCAACTGGCGCAGCACAAGAGCGGCACCGGACGCGATGGGACGGGGGCCCTTTACAGCAACGGCGAGTTCCCGCACGGCCTCCTGGAGAAGGTCCATTTCAACGTAGGCGGCGCCGAGTTCAGCATGGGCTCCGAAGTCTGTGGCGTGCCTTTCTTCCGCCCGCCGAATTCGATACTGGGCCAGGCGAGCTCGGAAGTAGTGTCCGTCCATATCGTCCGGCTCGTCGACCGAGTCCTCCTCGACGACTTCGTCAGCCTCATCCGTTGCATCCGGAATGATTCCGGTGACCTCAACCGCATCGAGCGGGACCACCTCGGTCTCCGGTTCGACGTCGGGCATCGGTGCCGGATCTACGAGAGGAGACTCGATCGCAGGCGGGGCAGCGTATTCCCCGCTCGGCCAGCGCGATACGAGACACTCAGCAATTCGAGTGTTCGCTGCCTCGACGAGGGCGGGATCCTGAATGGCTCGCCGGAATTCCTCGATGGCCTCATCGATCAGGCCAATGGTCATCAACTCAACGCCGAGGTCGTAGCGTACGGTGAGATCATCGTCAGAAACGTTGTCAGCCAACCAGGCACGGAATCGCCCGAGCATCCGGCGGGTTGCGTTCAGCCCGTCCGTCGCTGGTTTACTCGAAGCGGTTGCCGGTCGCGGTGGCGGGACAGGCTCGAATCCGCACTCGCCGCCCGTCGCCTCGAGCTCTCGGGCTACGAGAGTCGCCAGATTTACGGGTTTGCCGATTGCCGGGCTCTGTTCCGCGTCGGGGCGGGATCGCTCCGAAGTAGCGGCCTCTGTCTGGCCTTGAGATTCAAGCTGCTGGATCTGGCCAATGAGTGCCGATACGTCACTGCCCCGAGAGAGCCGTGCGTCATGCACGATCTTGATCTGGCCGGCCGCCTCTGCTGTGTCGCCGCGGCTTTGAAGCGCATCGGCGTAGGCGAGCCTGATCTGCTCGTCGCCCGTTTCCGCAACGAATTCATCCACGGCCTGTCTGGCCTCAACCAGACGCCCCGATTCGATGGCGCGTCCCACAAAGATCATGCAGTTACGACGACCCTCGGCAAGCAGCCCGGTGCGCGCGTGAAGTCCACCCAATTGTCGATAAATCGCGTCCCGATCGGGGGCGATTCGCAGGGCCTTGTTGCATAGCGCGATAGCACTCGTGTGCATTCCCTGCGCGGCGTAACACTGCGCCGCCTGCTCAAAGCAGTCGACGGCCGCGCCAGCTTCGCCCAGTCGCATGTGGAGATCCCCGATCCGGTTGTAGATACGGAGATCAACTGTCTCAGGGTCGAAATCCAGCGCCCGCCGGTACAAATCGATCGCCCGTTTCCAGTCGGATCGCTGTTCCGCGCGTCTCGCGTCGTGCTTCAGTTTCTGAAAATTTGTCATTATCGGGCTTGGCTTGTCCTCATTATCCGGAATCCGGGCATCAATTCGGTCGCCGGCAACACGAACTGGAGCCTGGATACAGATCAAGAACTCGGCCAGCAATTGGTGGGATTCAGCCGGTTCCTTCAGCGCTGAGACGACCGACTAATCAGTGCGCTGAATGTATTCACCCCTGATCTCCGGGGCGTCCTGTAAACTTACGGAAACCTGGAAGATCGTATTGCCATTCGGAGACCGGGCAAACTGGAAGCTAGCCAGCCACCGGTGCAGGTCGCGATCGAGCGAAATCACGTTCTGACCGAATTCCGTCTCGGTGAAGTTGTACTGCGTAGTCCACCTGACTGACCAGTTAGGAGTCGGTCGCAGAGACAGGGAGGCATTCATGGACTGGCTTTCGGTGCCGACGTCTTCCGGTCTCACTCTCAATTGGCTGTAAGTAACCCGTAGACTCCACGGACCGGCTCCCGTACCGAACGGCTCCTCGTCCCCATAAATTTCCTGGTCCCGGAACCGGTCCCTGGCGCTTGTCGAGGGTGCCGGGGGCGTTTGAATCGGGCCGCTGCGCGCACCGAAGGCACTGCCTGCGCCGCCCCCGCTGAACGTGAAGCTCGCCGTGACCCGCTGCAGGAACGGTGAGAAATCGCGGTCCTCACCCAAACCGCGAAACAGGTCGTGCGTCATGTTGATGGAGAGCCCCCGCAGAAGATCAGATGTCAGGCTGTTGGTGATCGACTCGGACACAAGGACGGGCTCCCCAAGTTTCGCCCGTTCGAAGTCGAACCGGATTGACGAGGTCCGGATCCCTAGCAAGGTAATCGTCTGATCACGCGGTCTTCGCGTCGGTGCAGGGCGGACCCCCAATAGCCCTGACTGCTGTTCCAAACCGGCTTGAACGCTGTCAGTCGGGACCCGCTCGATTCCTACCGAATCGGCCTCAGACTGCGGGGTCTTCAGCTTGGCCTCGAATGTCTGATTCAGGCTGATCGACAGTTCGTTTCGCGCGGCTCCGGCGGTCGTCGGGAAGCTGGGAATCGCGGCGAGGGCAGAATCCAGCACCACGGCCGGAGAGTAGGTCCAGTTGAACGCTGGCGAGAACTTGTGTCTCACCCGAGTGAAGCCGGCGAATCCAGGGTAAAACCCGTACAAGGCAGTGGACAGGGTTGCTCCGAACCGGGCTCGGGTCGGGGCCGTAACGAAGTTTCCGCCTGTCTCGATACTCCGGAAAATCGCCCCGTCCGCACGAATCTGGGGACGAAGCACGGTGGATCCTACCAGGTTTATCTGGTAATCCACGCCCGCGACCCAACTGTAGATCGTCTGGGTCTCCGACGGGAGTTCCATGAACAGCGAGTCCTGCGGCGTCGTTTCAAGGTCATTGAGATTCGCGCTGCCCGAAATGTTCAGTCGCCCCGCTCTCAGGCTAGTCCGGAGCGCTGCCAGCGTGGTCACGACATCCGAAGCGGAGTCCGCGCGGATTGCCCGGCGGGAAAAGTTGCCGGATCCACTGAGCTGGAGGTTGTTGAACGGCCCGGCTCGATTAGCAGGAGCCGCGAATAGTGTGATCGGCGACGCACTGAGATTCAAGCTGGGGAGCGTGGTTTCAGTGCGGTCGTCGTTGAGAAACTGCCGGCTACGGGCACTGGCTGACAGGTTGCCGAATGAGAACCGATGGTTCAGGCCCAGATCGGAATCCACTGTCTGAGTCTGCTCGCGCGGATTGACGCTTTGATCCTGAAATATGCGCGTGTTCTGAACGTAGTTTACGGATGCGCGAAGCGTTGTATTGAGACCGAGTTCCTGATCGTGCGTGCCCCGCAGCGTAAGATTGTTGCCTGTAGAACTGAAGCTCTGGCCATAGGTGATCCCGCCACGGATAAACTGCTTCAGAAAACGATAGCGAAAGCTGCCGTTGATGCGAGTGTAGTTGCCGCTGAACCAGTCGACAGTCGCCTGGGCATCCAGGAAATCGTTGATCGCCCAGTAGTAGCCGAAGTCCGTCACCTGTCGACTTGTGCTACCCGAGGTCTGGACCACGTCGTTGAGCCCGAATCGCGGCGGTATGATCCCGCTATGTCTGCCCGGCCGGATATCCGCCGCAAAAAACGGTAACCAGAAAATCGGCACCCTGCTGATGTACAGAACGACTGGCCACGCAACGAGAACGTCTCCGCTGACCATCTTGATCTGCTTGGCCCTGAACGTGTAGTGAGGCACGTCGAGTTCGCAGGAGGTGAAGGAACTGGACGTCGCGTACACCGTGTCCTGTGCAAGCGGAATCACATTGCCCATGATCCGCCAGGTAACGCCACCGGCGTTGAAATCGCTCTCGGCCTCGAACACGGTCCCACGCAGTGACGCCACGTCATAATAAAACAAGGAATCGCTCACCACCCGCTGGCCATCCGATCCGAGCATCTCGATCGATCGACGGGCCTCAATAAACTTGTGTGCTCCAAGGTACCGCACGGTATCGGCCGACAACACATTTCCAACCCAGTTGAGCTGTGCGGTCCCGAACAGGTCCAATCGTTTGTCGGGAACGCCAACGCTCACCGTTTCCCCGCGGTACTCGATCACTTCGAACCCCGGCAACCCGGCAAGTGCTCGAAATATCTCGTCCTTGTCGGGAAACTCGCCACCGCCCAGGCCCTCACGGCGCGTCCTAAGTTCCTGCTGCCGCAGGCTGCTTTGGATCACCGCCAGGCTATCGGCCGAAATGCTGTCGGCCGAGATCCCCAGCGAGTCGAGCACGAGTTCCAACTGACGGTCCCGGAGCGAGTCCCTGCTTACCCGCGGGGGACGATTCGGCAGATCCTGACCATGGACACTCGATGGGAGCGCGCTGGCCACGGTGATCAGGCCAAGAATCGACAGCGCTGACTTCCGCATCAGGCCGACGACTCATCCCGCCGCTCGCGACGACCGACCATGCGTACGAGCAGAATCGACAGCTCATACAGAAGGAGCATGGGCGCCAGCAGCATCAGCATCGTGCCGGGATCAGTTGGAGTAAGCAATGCCGATGCCACGGCAAGGCCCACGATCGCGTGGCGCTGATACTTCCTGAGCCCCGCGGACGTAACGATCCCGAGCATTGAAAGGAGAACGAGCACGACCGGCATCTCGAACACCATGCCAAACGCAAGGATGAGACGCGTCGCAAACCGCAGATACTCGTCCACGGTAATGATCGGACTCAAGCTTTCGGCCTGGAAGCCGAGCAGGAACTTCAGACCAAGCGGCAGGACGAAGAAGTAGGCCATGGCGATCCCCGCGAGAAACAGGACGAAGCCAAGGCCGATAGCCGGAATCACGAACCGACGCTCGTTATCGTACAGGGCCGGCTCGAAAAATCTCCAGGCATGCCAGGCGAGAACCGGCAAGGCGAGGATCAGGCCCACGACAAAAGACAGCTTGAAGGTCACGACGACCGGTGTGGTGGGGTTCGTGAAGAACAGGTTCTGTCCTGGCTGAACGAATTCAAGCGGTCGCTTAAGTATCCCGATTACATCGAAACCGGTCACGACGAAGAAACCCGCGATGGAGAGGACTACCAGGGTAGCCAGACTCCAGATCAGCCTGCTGCGCAACTCCTCGAGATGGTCGAGGAACGGCATCTCATTGCTGTCCTTACGCAGACCGTTAACCCTCCTCCGGCTTTGTCTCCGGGTCGAACAGTTCCTGCTGGCCCCTGGCGCGGTATTGGGCCTTGCTTAACAGTTCCCGGACCTCTTCCATGAATTCCGTCGTATCCTGAAAGTTCCGGTACACGGAAGCGAAGCGTACGTAGGCCACCTGGTCCAGTGCCCTGAGTTGCTGCATTACCAGTTCACCAATGGACTGACTGCTGACCTCCCTCTTGTCGGTCGCTTCGAGGGACTCTTCAATCCGGTCGACGAGTTCCTCGATCATTGCCAGCGAGACTGGACGCTTCGCGCAGGCCGTCCCAATGCTTCGCAACAACTTCACCCGGTCGTACGGCTCCATGGCACCGGTTGTCTTGCGGACCGACAGGGGCTCGTGCTCGACGTATTCGTAGGTAGTGAATCGTTTCGTGCAGGCAAGGCACTCGCGGCGACGCCGAATCGTTCTCCCGCCTCTACTCAGGCGCGAGTCGACGACCTTGTCTTCAACATGGTTGCAAGCTGGACAGCGCATCGTGCGCGCCCCCGACTCAGTCTTGGAGCTGGGCGAGTTCGCGCCGGGCCAATTCGACTTCGTCGCTATCAGGATATCCCCGTACTACGCGATCGAAGTAAGTCCGTGCGTCATCGATGTTGCCCTGCCGGAGTTCGATCCGGCCGCTCTTGTACAGAGCGGTCGATGCACGCCTCGAGTTTGGATACAGTTCCAGAACACGCGCGTACTCGGCCAGGGCGGCGAGCTGGTCATCGCTCTCTGCAAAGGTCTCGGCCCGAAAGAATTGCGCATCCGGCGCAAGGGTGTCGTTCGGATAAAGCCGGAGGAACTCGTCGAATCCGGATCGGGCCGTCTCGTATGAACCCCGCCGAAACTGTCGAATGGCAGCCTCGTAAAGTGCCTGCGGCTCCGCAGTCGCTTGCACCTGCCCATCTGCCGAAATGGGTCCGCCGGAGTCTTCCGGAACCGTCAGCGCACCGCCACCGTCTGCGTTCTCCAGACGAGTCAGCTGGCGCTGCGTCTCGCCCGTAAGTGCGAGCAACTGGTTCAGTACTGTATTCAAATCCTGAATCTGCCGCTGTAAATCTACGCGGCCCGTGATGTCCCGGCGCTGCTGGACGTTGAGACTGTCCAGCAGCACCGAGCGTAAACTACGAATCTCGCGGATCAGCGAATCCCGCTGCTCACGATCCGTTTCCATCTGCGCGACCAGATCGGTCCGCAGTTCGACCACATCGCTCTTCGTCGCACACCCGGAGCCCACCATGGCGGCTGCGATTACGACGATGGTGCTCCGGGTGAAGTTCAAAGTGCGTCCAGGTTTCCGATGACGAATTCCGCACGACGATTCTGGGCCCACGCCCCTTCATTGGCGCCCTGGGCGGTCGGACGTTCTTCGCCGTAACTGACGGTCGAGAACATGTCACCGGTGAGCCCCAAGTCTACAAGATACTTCATCGTAGACTGCGCCCGACGCTGGCCGAGAGCCATGTTGTACTCGAGCGATCCGCGCTCATCGCAATGCCCCTCTATGGCGATGCGAAGATCGGGATGCGCAAGGAGCACGTCCGCCTTGCGCTGCAGAGTGGCTGCGGCTTCATCCGTGATGCGCGACCGGTCGAAATCGAAGTGAACCTGCTCCCGAAGGACGGTGATCGCGTCAGCTTTGGCGCTGATCCCCGCGGTCATGTTCGCGCATTCAGTGCCTGCGTAATCACGATTGATCTGCTGAACGAGGCTGCGGGCCCTGTTGACGTCGCCGGCAGCAATGGCCTCCGACGCCTGCTCGCACAGCTGCATCGCGGCCGCCTCACGCTCCGCGGCAAGGGCCGCTGCGAGGCTGTCGGCGTCAGGTGTCGCCGCTTCCACGACGACGGGCGGCGGTGGCGGCGGTGGCGGCGAACCACCACAGGCCACGGCTCCCGCACCAATGAGGACGAGCATGGCTGCGATACTTCCGTTGCGGTGCATTTTGTTGCTCCTTCGAGTCGGTACTTTGCATGGACAGCGAAATTTGTTCTACGAGCCCTACGCACGATATCACGATGGGCCAATAAGTGTCTGCATTCTAGCGTACACCCAACCTTCTGCCAAGACGGTTTCCGACGATCACGGAATGCCTGCTAACCGGTGTCAGCGCAGTGAACTCGACCAATCGGGCAGTTGATCCACCTGGCCCGAGGTCAGGGTCCTGATCTGGCCGCTCACGACGTCTAGAATCAACAGAGAGTTCCCCCTGCGCCCGGCCGAGGCGAACACGAGGTGACGTCCGTCCGGTGCCCAGCTCGGATCCTCGTTGCTTCCAGCAGATGTCATGACCCGTCGGTCTCCACCATTCGGATTGACCGTGACGATCTGAAAAGTGTTCTCCACCCAGGCTTGATAGGCGATTCTGTCACCCCGCGGCGACCAGTCCGGCGATGTCGCATACCCTCGCTCGCCAAACACGTAGCGACTGATCAATTGAGGCGCACTACCCGCTGCGGACATAACGTAGATTTGCGGATTGCCCAGGGGCGATGAGGTAATCGCCAACTGGTCGCCGCGCGGTGAGTAGGCCGCATTCAGTGTCTCTCCCGCAGTCGTATGCGTCAGTCGTTTCATGCAACACAGTGGCGACCGGCCGAACTCGAACAACTCGGTGTGGTCTCCTGTCGTTCGCGCGAGCACGATCCTGGTACCGTCCGGCGAATAGATCGGCGTTACATTGAGGCCTTCAACCCCGGAGATGAGCTTCGTTCGACCGGATCCGAGATCACGCTCATAGACGTTCGGTTTACCTTCGATGTACGAGACGTATAGAAGATCTTTCCCATCGGGCGATAGCGCCGGTGAGTAAACGATCGTGTTTTCCGAGGTCAGCCGGGTAAGACTCTCGCCATCATAGTCGATGGCGTATATGTCAGAGCTACCGTTGCCCGTCTTGCGCCGGAACACGATCCGAGTAGCTGCGATCCCCGGATCTCCGGTTGCCCATTGGACGATCTGATCGGACACGCGATGCATGGCCATGCGGAACTTGCCATCGGCAACCGCAGGGAGGAAGAAGGCCTGCACCTCCTTCAACTCCCCAAACACGACGTCATGCAGACTGACCCGCAGGACGGGTGCTGTCGGCGTCCCCGCCATCTCAGAAACAACGAGCCACACGGTGCCCAATTGATTCCACAAGGCGTAGTTGACGGCCCCTGCACCGGTGAGCGAGTCGGGTACCGGAATGATCTCGAATCGATCCGCATAAGCCAGATCCGTACGGAGGATGACCTCGGCCGCTCCGGCGACCGCCGCAACGGTCGAATCCGTTTCAATGGCTGTAATGACCAGGCCTGGTTGATAGCTGGGCGTATAGGTGATGCCTAAGCGGACATCGCCGCGGTCCTGGGCCGGAAGTGCAGTGGCTACGAACAACAGCGCCGCAACGACAGCAGTCACGGATGTTTGATACACACGTGTCATATGACTCAATTCCTCAAATTCAACGGGAGCTGGGATCAAAGTAGAAACTCACCCGGAGTTGATCGAACGGGAAAGCCTCGGGAAGCGGTCCGAAAACGTCGGCTCTCGCCGCTGCCTCAATGGCTCCTCGAGCCTCAAGGTCAAACGTTACGTCACCGGATCGGCGGAGCCATTCGACCTCGCTGACCTCCCCGGTCCGGTCGATCACAAATCTGATTTCCGCCTCCAACGGGCGGGCGGTCTCGGGCGGGCGCCAGTAGCGATTGATCTGCCGGACGATGTTGTTGGCATATTCCGGATCCACAAACCGCGCGCCTTCCGTCTGGACGTTGAGAGCTTCCTCACCGGTTTCGTCCGCCCGGGCCGGCTCCCGCACTGGCTCCTCTACCTGCGGAACCTCTTCAACGACCGAAGGAAGCTCCGTCTGTGGAACGGGATCGTCGGTCTGTTGCGGGGGTGGCGGACGATTCTCCTCCTCTGCCTGCCGGGGCGGGGCCGGCGTCTCCCTGAGCGGCGCCTGTAGATCGGCAGCTGCGATCAGCCGGACCTGGTACGTCTTCGCTGTCAGAGGTGGCGTTGAACGCACTGAGAACCCGAGCAACACCGCGAATACAAAAACATGAAGACCCAGCGAACCCCACATGGCGACCAGCGGTATCCTCTGCTCCGGATTCTCACGTCCCTTCATACCGGATCCTCAGTTTCGTCGCCGAGGTTCCGGCTCGGCAATAAGGCTGACTAGTTCCAGATCCGCTTCCTTCAGCGTGCCGATTACCCACAGGACTACGCCGTACGAGACATCCGTGTCACCCTTTACATAGACAGTTTCACTATCGCTGCGCTCTACGATCGGCCCGATTGCCGCGGCAAATTCATCGCGAGATACTTTCGTGTCATCGATGAAAATCTGCCCGTCCCGATCCACTGTGACGACTACGCCTTCTGAGACCTGGAACGGTGCGGAGGGAGCCTTCGGCACGGACACCTCTACACCGCCTTGAAGGATGGGCGTGGTAATCATGAAAATGACGAGCAGGGTGAACGCGACATCTACCAGGCTCGTAACATTGATTTCCGCTCGAATGGGAAGACTGCCGATACCACCGCCGTCACGGTTGCGGCTTCTCACTGGAAGCCTGCTGGAGAACTGGGGCGAGCCGCATTACGAGCGACCGACCCGCGTGCGGCGGGTGCCCATCGGATCCGAGGCGGCGTAACGCAGGCATGGCGAAAGCTACGCACGGGAGCGCCAACGAATGAGACGGTCATGTGCCGCTGTAACCCTTCGGGCGAGTGATAACGCCGCGGTTGATCGTTCGTCTCTCCTCCTCGCCGTAGCGGTGCCATGACTTGTCGTCGTTCCTGCTCTGAACACGCAACACTACTCACGCGGCCACCCCAGTTCTTCAGCAGGCTTCTAGACCCGGCCTTCCCGCGCCAGTGTGCCGATGAACTCAGCCGCAAAGCCCTCGAGTTCGCTGGTGAACAGAGCCAGCTTGCCTGCGTAGTGGTTGTAAGCGATGACTGCGGGAATCGCGACGGCCAGACCCGCTACCGTAGTCATCAGCGCCTCTGCGATACCCGGGGCAACCGCGGCGATGTTCGCACTACCCTGCGCCGCGATACCGATAAACGAATTCATTACGCCAAGCACGGTTCCCATCAACCCCATCAATGGACTCACTGATCCGATGATCGCCAACCAGTGGAGTCCGTGCGCCAGCCCGTCGCGTTCCACGGAGAGTTCCTTCTCGAGCACCAGAAGCAAAACGTCAAGCTGGGTCGGCGTAAGTCCGGGCGTGCTGCCTGGCGTATCCCTGAGAGCCGTTGGTCTGAGCTCGGTAAAAAAGTTTACGCCACGCCGGAAGACTCTGGAGTATGGTGATTCCACCAGATGTGTGAGTGCCTTGTATATGCCTACTAAACCATCTGCTTCCTCGATGCCTGCCACAAACTCGTCGCCGTGCTGTCCCACACGGCGGAATTCTTTCCATTTCCAGAAAATGATCACCCATGAGACAAGCGAAAACGCTGCCAGCACAATCAAAATGATCTTCGTTATGGGCGTCGCGCCCAGGGCAAGATCCCACGGATTGGAGCCGAAACTCCCGTCCTGCAATAATAAGAACGATGCTGATGTGCCGGTCATCCTGCTGTCCCTTACAAGTGTTCAGCGATGTATTCGTAGGTGCGACCGAGTCCCTGTGTCAGGTCGATCTCTGGAGCCCAACCGGCAGATCGCAGGCGCGCCGTGTCCAGCGAGCTTCTGAGCAACTCCCCCTGTCGCGCCGTCGCAAAATCAATGTCCGCTTGCTGGCCGGCCACACTCAACAGCGTTTCTGCGAGCTGACACACGGACACTTCGTTGCCCGTCGCGACGTTGAACGCTACGTCATCGATCGTCTCAGGATCCGAAATCGACAACTCCGAGACGGCCAGGTTGGCGGCCGCGACATCTCCGACATACACGTAGTCGCGTGTCTGTTCCCCGTTTCCGAAGATCGTCAGATTCAGGCCCTGCAGCAGACGACGGCAGAATACAGCGACCACTCCCGCTTCGCCGTGGGGGTCCTGGCGCGGCCCGTATACGTTTGAGTAGCGCAAAGCGACACCCTCCAGACCGTGCACCTTCCGGTAGTAGAACATGTAGTATTCGCCAGCAAGTTTGCTCACCCCATATGGCGAAATCGGCGCCTTGGGAGCCCGTTCACCCGTCGGAAGCTGCTCTGGTTCACCATACACCACTCCCCCGGAAGACACGTAGATGATTCGCCCGACGCCAGCCATGCGCGCGGATTCCAGCACATTCAGCCAGCCATCGGTGTTGATGGAGGCATCGAGCCTGGGATCCGCCACGGACACGCGAACGTCGATTTGCGCCGCATGGTGATTTACGAGATGCGGTCGGCGATCCTGCATGTACTGCGACAGTTCATCCGACCGAATGTCCATCTCGACGAATTCCACGCCGTCCGGAACGTTGTGCAGTTTTCCGGAACTGAGGTTATCCAACGCAATGACCTGCCAACCGGCATCACGGTATGTCTGGCACACGTGTGAGCCAATGAAGCCGGCTCCGCCGGTCACCAGAACGGTGCGAGACGATGTATTCATGATCCTCTGATGTCGCGCGGAAAGTGGATGTTGGGCGGGCACACGGCATCCTCGCAGCTGAGTCGGGCGCTGCCGGCAAGCCGTCGACTACGGCCTACGGCATGCGGCGCACGAGCCGCACGGGGTCACCCGGACGGATTCCGGGATCGCGTATGTTGGTTACCCGGGCCGTCGCAGTGTGCTCGGTCAGGTGAACGATTCGGACAACAATCAGAGCATCCGTGACATTCGTGACAATAGCCTCGACTTCACCACGCGGGAACACGGCAAATTCATCACCGAGGCGCACGTCATCGACCCGTCCAAGGTCGAGGAAGACCATCTGCCCCAAGCCCAGAAGTACTTGCGGGACTTCGAACCCTACAAGCGTCCCAATCATTTCGATTTCGGTCTCAACCGCCCGGGCCGCCGGATCCAACGCATACTCGTCCACTGCGATGACCGCGTCGTCAACCGAGTAATTGCCGAACACCGATACCACCGTCGTCCGCGCACTATCGGACCACAATCGATCAACCCGTAGAAGTGCCATGGACAGCATCACTCGTCCGTAGCCCTCCTCCATCCGATCCCAGCGCACGGCCTTGAGCGTGTCTCCGATCGATGGCGACAGGCCTCCCAGCCCTATCACCACCTGGCCGAATAGACGGACCGATGAGGGCAGATTCAAATCCAGCGGATTGTCTTGGAGTACACGAACCGTGGTGCCTTGAGGCCCGACACTGGCTTCAGGCAGCAACAATGCAGCGCGTCGAAAGTCACTCGATGAAACAGCGGGCCGTGGAGCCTCTTCATGAATCGCCAACCGGGACTGCTCGGAACCGTCGGCGCGGGATCTCCGGAACAGGGAGTTCTCGGGAAATCCTCCGACGGCAGCGACGCCTGCAACGTAACCGTCGGCAACAGCAAGCGCCCCGGGGATTCGCAACGTTTCGCCCGGATATATCCAGTGCGGATCCTCAATGATCGTCGGGTTGAGTTCGAAGATGTCATCCCAGCGAAACGGATTCGACAGATACCGGGCAGCAAGATCCCACAACGTGTCGCCTCGACGCACGGTGTGACGACCTGAGGCCTCGGGCGTTTGCTGCGCGACTGCCGGCGTTGCCACAACGAGCAATGCCGCCGCCAATACGAGCATCGAGGTGCGCGGCACAAAGCTGCCTTTCATCTCCGAATCCTCACTCAGAACGGAAGGTCGTCTTCGTCGGCGAGTGACTCATTGCTGAATTCAGATAAATCGCCCGACGGCGCTGCATTGCTGCTGCTACTGCTACTGCTGCTGCTCCGAGACCAGGCTTGCTCCCCGCCACCGTCGCGACCTCCAAGCATGATCAATTCCCGTGCCCGAATGTCGGTAAAATACTTGACCTGACCGTCCTTCCCGTCAATTTGACTGTATTCGATCGAACCTTCCACGTAGACTTGGGAGCCTCGCTTCAGGTACCGCTCGCAGACTTCGGCCAGCTTGTCCCAGCAGGTGACGTTGTGCCATTGTGTCTTTTCCTGCTGCTGCCCCTGCCGATCATTCCAACGGCGGGAGGTCGCAATGCGCAACTTGGCGAGACGGATGCCCGTGGACGTGCTGCGCATTTCGGGATCGGCGCCGAGGTTCCCGATGAGTTGCACCTTGTTCAGCGATCTCGACATGACCATCCTCTGATGATGCGGTTGCAGTTGTATCCGGAGCAGAATTGCCGTCCGGTGGCCCGACTAACGCAACCTGTCCCGGTTGCGGAATCCTGTCAACGACACCGGATCTGGCGAACTTCAGTCTTCGGGAGTATCGAGGGCACGTCTCATGAGAATCGCATCTTCAACGGGTTCGGAGTAATAGGCCGGACGGACCCCGACGTTTACGAATCCTGCCTTCTCGTACAGTCGACGCGCATCCGCGTTAGCCTCGCGTACCTGCAGGAAGACCTGAACCGCCCCTCTACGGCCGGCTTCGCGCATGGCCCCTTCGAGAATCCAGCGGCCGAGGCCACGCCGTCGGGCTTCGGGAAGTACAGAAATGTTTCCTATTTCTGCCTCGTCGGCCACATACCACAACACGGCATAGCCTACGAAAACGCCCGTTTCTTCGGCTACGAGCAACGAGGCGCTATGGCGGCGCATGAGGCCGCGGAACGTCGTTTCCTGCCAGGGAATCGAGAATGAACGGCGTTCAATGTGAAGTACGTCGGGCAAGTCGGACTCGCACATCACGCGCAGGAAACGATCCGAGCGACCTTCCGGCACATCAGACATCGCCGAGCCTGCGCTCCGCCGACGAAGCTCGCACATACGTTGGCTCCCAACGGGCGGGTTCATTGATTCGGCCAGCTTCGGGATAGGTCCAGGCGAGACTCAACAGGGAGGCCGCCCGCGGGCGCCCGTGGGCAACGGGAAGAAGCCTCCGACCCGACTCAACTACCCGTGCGCGCAGCAGATCTGGCAGCACACCGGTGAACGTCCAGGCATCCGGATCGAGTCCAGCAAGCACCTCGTCGAGCGGCGCGGCGAACGGTGCGAACAATTCTTCGAATTCCTGCGAGATTCGGTAGCCGGCTGCATACACCTGATCCCGGCGCGCATCGAGTAGTGCGCAGATCTGGCCGTCAGCATCCACACCCTCTGCGCCAGCAGCGATGACCGCAAGACTGGAATACGCGAACAGAGCAGCGCCGGTAGGAAAGCAGATGCCCCGAGCGAGCGCGGCGGCAATCCGAACTCCGGTGAACGATCCCGGCCCTGCCCCTACGACGACCGCCCCGAGGTCCCGAGCAGACCGGCCGGACTGTCGTAGCAACTCGTCGATCGCCGGCAGCACCGTCTCCGAATGCGTAGCACGGACGGACAGTGTCATCTCGCCAAACACGACCCCGTGTTCACCAAGAGCCACGCTTCCCTCCCGCGTGCTGGTATCTAATGCAAGCGTCAGCATGGAATATCCGGCGGAGGGGGAGCCGTTCCCAGTGCCTCGATGGACACGAGCCGGACGGTCGGGTCGGCCGTGAATTCGAAGCGTACGTCCCACCGGTCGGCCGGCAACCAGCCACCGGCAAGATTCGCCCATTCGACGAACACGGGACCATCGGCTTCAAGCAGGTCCGGCCAGCCCGCATCGATCAATACCGTTTCCAAGTTAGCTTCGGTCGCTGTTTCGGTAATCCGATACAAGTCTGCATGATGCACCGTAGTGTCCCCTGAGCGATGCACGTTGACGAGCGTATACGTCGGACTGGGCACAGTGCCCTGAATCCCGAGACCACGACAGGCCGCTCGAGCAAACGTCGACTTCCCCGCCCCGAGTTCGCCATACAGGGCAACGAACATGCTGGCTTTCCCGGCGGCGCGCCCGACGCACTCGCCCCAGGCCCTGAGCTGTGCTTCGTCGAGCAACACGCCAGACCCGGGGATCGAAGAATGTCTCACGGCTTGGATCGCCCCCGGTCCGGTCTTGCAGGTGCTGTCGTGTCGAGTTGCGCACGCACGTCGAACAGCTGGTCTCTCAACCGCGCGGCCCGCTCAAAGTCAAGATCCGCTGCCGCCTGTTTCATCTCTGCCTCGATCACTGCAACCAGATCGGCACCCTTCCGACCCGCATAAACGGATTCCGTCTCGGCGACCCGACCCCTGGATTTCGTTTCTCTTTTGGCGATCCTCGCATCGGCCACCGTGGTCGTGAACCGGATTTCCCTCACAGATTTCTGGATAGTTTTCGGTTCGATTCCGTGCTCCAGATTGTAGGCTGCCTGCGTCTCCCGCCGGCGATTCGTCTCTTCGATCGCCCGCTGCATCGACTTCGTAATCCGATCTGCGTACAACACTGCCGTCCCGTTCACGTTGCGGGCGGCACGGCCGATCGTCTGAATCAGCGAAGTAGCAGAGCGCAGGAATCCTTCCTTGTCGGCGTCAAGCACGGCCACGAGCGAGACCTCGGGCAAGTCGAGTCCCTCACGAAGCAGGTTGATTCCGACGAGCACGTCGAACGTGCCGAGCCGGAGGTCGCGCAAAATCTCCACACGCTCGATCGTCGGAATATCGCTATGCAGATAGCGTACACTTACGCCACGCGCATCAAGGTATTCTGCCAGATCCTCCGCCATGCGCTTGGTCAGCGTCGTGACCAGTACTCGCTCATCTCGACCCGTGCGGATCCGGATTTCCTCGAGCAAGTCATCGACCTGATTCGTCACCGGACGCACTTCGACGGCCGGGTCGAGAAGACCTGTCGGTCGGATCAGTTGCTCAACAACGACTCCGCCACACCGTTCCAGTTCGTATGGTCCAGGAGTCGCACTGATGAACAGGGTCCGGGGCACGATTTCTTCCCATTCCTCGAAGCTCAACGGCCGGTTGTCGAGCGCCGACGGCAGTCGAAACCCGTGTTCGATAAGGGTCATCTTACGGCTCCGGTCGCCCGCATACATCGCGCCGATCTGCGGCACTGACACGTGCGACTCATCAATCACCATCATGAAGTCATCGGGAAAATAGTCGAGAAGACAGTACGGCCGCTCACCAGGCTCACGGCCATCGAAATAACGGGAATAATTCTCGATTCCCGGACAGAATCCCATCTCACGCATCATTTCCACATCGTACCGAGTTCGTGTCTCGAGCCGCTGCGCCTCAAGCAAAAGGCCGTCCTTCTGGAACTGGAACAGCCGATGCTCCAATTCATCGAGGATTCCGTCCACCGCTTGCTCCAGCCGGTAAGGCTCGATCGCGTAATGGGTCGCCGGGAAGACAGCAGTGGACTCGAGGCGGGCGATCGTCGAACCGGTCAACGGATCAATCTTCGTGATCCGCTCAACCCGATCGCCAAACAGCTCGATGCGGACTGCCTGCTCCTCGTACGCCGGCATCACCTCGATTACATCACCCCGAACACGGAATGTGCCGCGATTCAAGTCAAAATCGTTGCGGGCGTACTGAATGCCAACGAGTGTGGTGAGGATGTCCCGGCGCGACTTCTGCTGGCCGACATCCAGGGTCAGCATCATCGATCGATAGCCACGCGGATCACCGAGTCCGTAGATCGCAGATACTGACGCTACGACCACCACGTCGCGCCGCTCCATCAATGAAGACGTCGTACGCAGCCGGAGCCGGTCGATGTCGTCGTTTATCGAGGCGTCCTTCTCGATGAACGTGTCTGTGGACGGCACGTAGGCTTCCGGCTGGTAGTAGTCGTAATAGGAAATGAAGAACTCGACGGCATTCCGTGGGAAGAACTGCTTCAGCTCTCCGTACAACTGGGCAGCGAGTGTCTTGTTGTGGCTCATTACGAGCGTAGGCCTGCCCGTCTCGGCGATCACGGCGGCTACCGAAACGGTCTTGCCACTTCCCGTGACACCGAGCAGAGTCTGCCAGCGGCGACCTTCATCCAGGCCCGCCACGAGTTCGCGGATCGCCTGCGGCTGGTCGCCGGTGGGCTCAAACGGTAGCTGAAGATCGAACGTGTTCATGCGTTGGCGGTGCGGGCTCGTGAAGGAGGCCTGGCGCCTTGCCGGGCTGCCGAACGAGGTCCACGTTGGCACGTTCCCAAGTGTGGTACAAGGCCGCTCACGCGGTGTTCATGCTGAGAGTGTGGAGTTGATGCGAACCAAAGGCCTTTGCCGGTCAATTGGCCTGAGTGCCCTGATCACGCTGGCCGTGATGCCTGCATCGGCTTGCGATGATGGAACGCGGGCCCGCGATGACGCCAGACTGGCGCTTGAACAGCGACGCGAGCAACTGGTCATTCAGTATATATCCGTTCAGAACCATATTCGGGCGCTTCAGGGCCAGGCGCTCGACGATTCGATCGTCATCGAACTGCAGGCACGGTTCTACGAAGTGCTGCGGGTCAAGATGACTGAGCTGGAACCGCTGGCCGAAGCCTGGCTCGATCGGGCCACGGAAGTCGGAGCCGAGTTGGAGCGGCTGACGGGCCCGTTGCTGCTGTCACCTGGTGAAGATCCTCCGCCTGCCGAAGAGCGCACGGCCATCGGACGGGAATTAGCGCAGTTGGAGAAGACGATGCGGCCTGTCCAGTCAGAGGCCCTGGAGGATCCCGAGGTGGCTCGCGCATTTGCCGAACTGCAAGAATCTGTGGCGGCGACCATCGTTCGTCTCGACCCCAACGCGGCCCTGACCCTGGATCAGATGCACGTCATCGACGAAGAGATCCGTAAACTGGACCGACAGCTCGCCGAGTTGGAGTAGCTCCCGGGATCGTTGGAGTAGCTCCCGGGATCAGTCGACCGGATCGCCTTCCAGGAGGGCGGACGCCTTGGAACCACCCGCCAGTGTGAGATCGCTGTCTCCGAAGCTTTCCTTACGCTCGACGGACAGCACCCCCTTCACGCGTCGAATCTTTCTGAGCACTTTTTTCAACTGGCTGAGATTTTCGACCTCCACAACGAACTGACCCTGCATCCCACCCTCGACGGACGTGATGCTCGCCGACTGAATGTTGGTCCCCGTGTCACTGACGGCCCGTGCCATGTCTGCGAACAAGCCGTGCCGGTCGGTTCCCTCCATCACGATGCGGACGAGGAACCTCTGAGCGTCGTCCGTGCCCCAATCGATGACGACGCGGCGCTCTGGGACGTTGGGCAGATTCAGCACGTTCGGGCAGTCACGGCGATGAATGGAAATACCACGTCCAACGGTAATGTATCCCATTACATCATCGCCTGGAACTGGCTGACAGCACTGCGAATAACGCACCATCAAATTGTCCATGCCCTGGATCTTCACGCCCTTCGGCGCTGTCCAGGCGCGCTGGACAAGCTTCGACAGCGGTGTCACGGTCCGCTTCGCGGGATCCCGCTCATCCGGCAATACGGCATGGACCACCCTGGCGATCCCGATATCGCCACGACCGACCGTCGCGTACAGCCCGTCGGCGCCGCCTCCAATGCTCAGCTTCTCCGCCGCCCCGTCCAGATCTGAGTCAGTCGGCTTGGCCTTACGTCGCCGCCACTCACGCGCCAGGATTTCTTTGCCCAGTTGGGTTGCCGCCTCCTGTTCTTCATCCCGGATCCAGTTGCGAATCTGATGGCGGGCGCGGCTCGTGCGGACGAAGGCCAACCAATCCCGGTTCGGTCGCTGATTGTCGGACGTCAGGATCTCGACCCTGTCACCGTTCTTCAAAGCGCGGGCCAACGGCGCGATCCGGCCGTTCACCTTGGCACCGGCGCACCGATTTCCAACTTCAGTGTGCACGGCAAATGCGAAGTCGATCGGCGTGGCCCCGCGAGGCAGCTGCTTTACATCCCCTGCCGGAGTGAATACGAAGATTTCGTCCTGGAACAGATCGATGCGCAGGAACTCGAGAAACTCCTCGGGCTCATGGGTTTCTTGCTGCCACTCGAGCACCTGTCGGAACCACGACAGCTTTTCGTCCACCTCATCGCCAAAAGAACCTTCCTTGTATCGCCAGTGGGCAGCGATCCCCAATTCCGCGGTCCGGTGCATGTCATCGGTGCGCAACTGGATTTCGTACAGCCGACCGCCCGGGCCGAATATCGTCGTGTGCAGGCTCTGGTACAGGTTGGACTTCGGTGTCGCGATATAGTCGTGAAAGCGCTCGGTCAACGGCGTCCACTTGTTGTGGATCACGCCGAGTCCATGATAGCAATCCCGAATCGTCGGCAGCACGACCCGCACGGCCAAGACATCGTAGATCTCCTCGTACGGCTTCTCGCGCTTCTGCATCTTTCGCCAGATCGACCACAAGTGCTTGGCCCGGCCGTGCACCAGGCAGTCCAGGCCCGCCGCTTTGAGTTCCTCTGAAAGCGGTTCGACCATGCGCCGGATCAGGTCTTCGCGCTCGCTGCGTTTCTCGGCCACGGTGGTCGAGAGATCCTTGTATTCCGCCGGCTCGAGAAACTTGAAGGCCAGATCCTCCAGCTCCCAGCGCACCCTGGCCATACCCAGCCTGTGCGCGAGCGGCGCGTATATCTCGCGCGTTTCGAGCGCGATGCGGTGTTGACGGCTCGCATCGAGGTGCTCGAGCGTGCGCATGTTATGCAAGCGATCGGCAAGCTTGATAATGATCACGCGTGCGTCCGCAGCCATCGACAGCAGGAGCTTTCGGTAATTCTCGACCTGGCGCTCAGCCAACGAACGGAACTCGACCCGAGAGATCTTGGTCAGGCCATCAACCAGCGTGGCAATCTCGGCACCGAACTCCTGGCGGATTTCATCCAGGCCGACCTCACTGTCCTCCACCACGTCATGGAGAAACGAGGCCGCAATTGTCACCGTGTCGGGGTGGATCTCGCCGAGGATCGACGCAACGGCCGTGCAGTGAGTGATGTACTCCTCGCCACTGGACCGTGTCTGTCCGGCATGCTTTTCTTTGCTGTATTGGAAGGCCAGGGCGAGCAGATCCATATCGAGCCGTTGCTCTTTGCCCTCGACAGCATCAAGGAACACCTGTGGCAGAATGGACCGTGCACCACCCTCCCCTTTTAGAGGGGGCGCCTGCGGATCAGTAGCTTGCGGTCCACCTGGCGGCACATTGTCTCCCTGTTGAGTTCCATCGAATCTTAGGCGGAAACCGGCTTGCTGCGCAAAACGGCCGCAAAGTGATCGAGCCAAGCCGACGCATCGCATACGATCAGCAACCGTACTACACTTCCCGGGTCTCGTAGTCCCGTCCCAGAATCTGAAGCTGCTGGAGCCATGGAAAAGGCGGAGATCCGGCCCATCGAACAGCTTGACGATCTGGCGATCGCAGGCGTCATCCGGGACGTGATGACGGAATTCGGCGCCGTGGGTGAGGAATACTCGATCGTTGACCCCGAAGTAGATGCGATGACCGCGGCATATGCAGGCCCGGCCGCCGCCTATTTCGTGGTGTTCCTGGATGGATCGCTGGTCGGCGGCGCCGGAATCGGACCACTCGCGGGTGGCCCGCCCGGCGTGTGTGAGCTGAAGAAGATGTATCTATTGGTAGAGGCCCGCGGTCATGGCCTCGGCCGCCGGCTCATGCACGATTGTCTGGAAGCAGCACTCGAAGCCGGATACCAACGCTGCTATCTGGAGACGCTGGAGCACATGGCAGACGCTCGGCGGCTTTACCAACTCAACGGATTCGCCCGACTCGACAAGCCGATGGGAGACACAGGACACTGTGGCTGCAACGGCTGGTATATCAAGGACCTGTAAGCCCCGTTACTCAGTCATGCGTGCGAGTCGGAAGTCTGGACCGGTCCGCCACCATCAATCCCCGCTCGAGCAGACTGACGAACGTCGTGTCTCCAAGGACGATGTGATCGCGGACGGGGATACCCAGCAGCCTGCCACTCTCCACCATCTGCACCGTCACATCCAGGTCCTCAGGAGACGGATCCGGATCGCCGCTCGGATGGTTGTAGGCAAGGATCAGGCTCGCCGCTGAGTGGGCGATCGCGGGGGCAAACACTTCGCGCGGATGGACGAGTGACGAATTGAGGAGTCCCACCGTAATGCGACGATCGATGAGCACACGGTTCTGCGAGTCCAGGTA
>SMVB01242650.1_pt1 | contig 40050 bp, 35 predicted proteins | sample 2456461 | NCBI WGS metagenome assembly SMVB01 (sample SAMN11095934, study PRJNA526329) | marine sediment metagenome | biome: Marine sediment; feature: Surficial sediment; material: Deep marine sediment; isolation source: Hadal surficial sediment | place: Pacific Ocean | collected 2014-05 | depth...
CAATGATCGCACCAACCACTCTGCTGACTTTAAATTTTTCAACCACCCATGCAACCGCAGGCTCTACCAACGAGATTGCTGATGTTATGGCAGCGAATACCACTAACAGAAAGAACACGGCGCCAAATATCTCGCCGCCCGTCATCTGCCCAAACGCCAGGGGCAGAGTAATGAACATCAGTCCTGGCCCTGCAGAACTTTCGAGCCCATTGGCAAAAACCAGTGGAAAGATAATCATGCCAGACATGAGAGCAACACCAGTATCCATCAACGCGATGGTGGTTGCCGTCCCAATGACAGTTGCGTCTCTTGGCATGTAAGCCCCATATGCCATGATCGCACCCATACCCAGGCTCAGGGAGAAGAACGCCTGACCCATGGCAGCCAGCACTGCCCCCCAGGTAAATTTATCGAAGTTAAGTGCGAACATGAAGGATAAGCCCTCCATAAAGTGACCGGAGGTCAGGGCAGAATAAAGCACCAGAACCACTAGCAGCACAAACAGCGCTGGCATCAGGTACTTGACCGTTGTTTCCAATCCCGGACCTACTCCGCGAGCGGTGATGAAAATGGTTATTGTCATAAACAGGGTGTGCCAGCCAACTACCGACCACACATCACCGGTAAAAGCCGTAAATGCGGTTTTTGCAAATTCGGCATCCGCACCAGTGAACGCTCCCGAACCCATCTGGAATATATAGGACATTGCCCATCCGGCAATCACCGCATAGAAAGACAGAATCATGAACCCCGCAATGGCTCCCATCCAACCAACAATCTGCCAGCCAGGGTTGGCATTCGACCGGGTCGTCAACTCTCGCATCGTATTGATTGGACTTTGACGACCTTCTCGACCGAGGAGAATTTCTGCTGACATAATCGGAATACCGATCAGGAAGATACAGAGAAGATAGACAACAACAAATACTCCACCACCATTTTCCCCTGCCAGATACGGAAATCGCCAGATATTCCCCAATCCTACCGCTGATCCGGATGCCGCCAGGATGAACATTAGCCGTGAAGACCACATACCATGCACGGATTCGGTTGCTGCCATAGTCTTACCTTGTTTGTTTCAAATGGAGTTATTATTAATCTCATTCGCATTGTCAGCGATTTACAATTCCGCCTCAACCCATTCTTGCTCTTACCCTCATTCAGGCTCGCCCTGCACTGTACATTCATGGTCTCACGCCTATAATGGCGGCCCCACGGGAGTAATCATGGCCAGAAAATCGAAAGCCAGCCCGGGCACTATTGCCAGAAACAAGAAAGCGAGATTCGAATATCAACTCCACGAAAAATTCGAGGCTGGGCTAGCGCTAACCGGGTGGGAAGTCAAGTCTCTGCGAGCTGGCAAAGTGCAGCTCACGGACACCTATGTGCTTTTGAAGAATGGTGAGGCATTTCTTCTGGGTTGCAACATCACACCGCTGAATACTGCTTCCACACATGTCACCGCTGATCCACAGCGAACCCGAAAATTGTTACTCCATAAAAAGGAGCTTTCGCGCCTGATTGGATCTGTGCAGCAGAAGGGTTATACCTGCATCCCATTGGCACTCTATTGGAAGGGCAACAAGGTGAAATGTGAAATTTCCCTGGCCACGGGTAAAAAAGACCATGACAAACGCGCCGATCTCAAGGAACGCGAATGGAACCGGGATAAGAGCCGGGTTATGAAGGAGTTCAACCGATAATCTGTACCCTTGAATTACCCGCATACAACGCCATTAAAAGAAGGTAAAATAGATTTTCATCTGGGGGTGACCTGGCTTCGACGCCGGTTGCGAACCCTGAGGTGCATGCCGAGAGGGTAGTGACTCTCGTAAAACAATCGCTGTAACTTATTATAGTTGCCAATGACGAAAACTACGCGCTAGCTGCTTAGAACTTTTCTTGAAGGCCTCGGCCTTTAGGTACGATTTAAGTTAGCTTGACCCGGGGCGAATATACCCATGTATTCAATCCGGGTGCACGACTCATGGGACCGCTGCCAGACCCCGCTTGTGGTTAAAGCAGTTGAACTTAAAGCAAGCTCGCCTTTTAATCCCTGCTCGTCGGGCCAGTGAAAGGTTAAACAATAGACGAACTAAGCATGTAGAGCCGAAGGCAGAGAACTGACGGACGCGGGTTCAACTCCCGCCACCTCCACCAAATTCATGGCTTGCGCCTCCGGCGCAATACATGAATGCGATCTTGATGCCACGAAGGCACCAGAACTTTTCGCAGAAAAGTTTAAGTGCCCCAGAACGAACTTACCTTGTTCTGACCAATCCCAGATTCACGACCAACCAACTATTCCCGCCTAACAATCTGCCCAGGCCTCGCACCAGTCTCTTTATCATCTTCCCAGACAAGCTCACCATTAACCCAAACCGCCTTAACTCCCGTTGAGTATTGAAGCGGGTCATCGAATGTCGCATGGTCTGCAATCTTATCAGGATCAAATACCACTATATCCGCTGCATATCCCTGTTTGATCTCACCACGGTGACTTAAACCTAAGTTACTTGCGGTTAAACTGGTCATTTTTCTAATCGCTTCGGGCAGGGAAAGAACACCTTCTTCACGGACATATCGCGCTAACACTTTTGCAAACGACCCTTGACCCCTGGGGTGTCTTCCATCAATGCTGCCGTCAGTAGTAATCGACGTAAAGGGCCATTTCATGAAGTTTTCAATATCTTTTTCGCCAATATTGCGCCCAATAATGCTTTCATCTAAATCATCCCTGTCGGCGCGCTGCAACAGAACCATCAACAAATCCACTGCATCTACACCTTCCGTAATGGCAATTTCTTCCAGGGTCTTCCCAGTGTATTCCGGGCGACCTTCGTAGTGCGCGAAAATGATAGTTGATGGGGCGGCGATTGAGGTAAGCGCATACTCTGCTGCCGTTCGATCATAATAATCCCTAGAGGGAATAAGAATTGATAAGGTACTTTGCCAACCGTCATACGGGTAGATATCAGCGGTAATGTCCAGGCCCTCTTCGCGGGCAGAATTCAGCTTTTCTATAAACTCCACTGACGATCCGTATAGCTCATACATTGCCAGTTTGATATGGCTGATATTTGCCGCAATATTTGCTTCCCGGGCGATGGTGAAAACCTCATCGAAAGCCTCTGCGACCTTAACGTCCTCACTTCTGATGTGGCTTGAGTACTTACCTCCTGCCGTTGCAGCAATTTTTGCCAAAGCGACAACTTCACTGGTGGTGGAATACATCGCCGGTTCATATTCGAGCCCTGTTGATAATCCAAGTGCACCTGCTTCTAAATCAGATGTCAGCAAATCTCCCATTCGGCTAATTTCCGCATCTGTTGCCGGACGCTTATAGTCCGCCCCCATCACTTGCGAGCGATAATTATTGTGGGGACCAAAATAGCCAAGATTTATCGCTGCTGGATTTTCTTCAAAATGGGCCAGGTTATCGGCAATGGAAATATGGGACCCCCCAAATTTTGAACTGTAACCATCCAGCCCGCTGATTATTGTTGTGATTCCCTGGGCCAGTAAACTTGCCGGGGCCGGTTGTTCCATGAGCTTGCTATCATGATGGCTGTGAGGATCAATGAAGCCGGGAGAAAGCGCCATCCCCTGTGCATCCCAAATATTCTCACCTTCATGTGCCGGACTATCATTTGCAGATAGAGCACCGATTTCTGTGATAGTACCGGCCCTTATTCTTATATCGCCTCGATAAGGATCAGACCCCGAACCGTCATAAATCAGCGCATTTTTTATTAACCACGATGAGGAAGTGTCCAGAGGCTTCACTTCAACCTGGTTAAGTGAACAGGAGAAAACAGATGCCAAACCAATGGCCAGTATGAAAATAGTCTTTATATTCTTAAGCATGTTGTACTCCTGATCACATTCAACATTAACCCTTCCGTTAACTCACAACCAAGCCTGCATTGAGTACAACCTGGCACACCTACCGATTTAGAGTGCTCCGGCTGACCCTCACCGCGAAGACACCAGGTGTTACACCAACCCCAATTACTGTTCAGCCATCACCCTGGCCAAAGCCTCAGGCGTGCGCCATTTTTCACCGCGCAGGCGAAGCACATAGCAAGCGGCTGTGATGAGAATCATGACAACAAACACAACCCAGGCTGTCTTTGGGCCAAGCTCAAAGACCTTGATGACAAAATACTGAACAATAAGCATAAACCAATGCAACAACACCGATACCCACATCAGCCATCGAGTGTCGCCTGCACCTCTTAGTACACCGCCTACAACCAATAACGTTGCGTCTGCCATAACGTAAGTTGCAAGGCCTACCATCATGAATATCGACAATTCCATAATGCCGTCTGTGTTTGGGCCGTCAGCAACAAAAATAGCAACCAATGGCTCCCGCAGAGCAACGAACAGTATTGCCAGAATACTCGAATAACCCAGCCCAACTAGAAAACCGGATAACACGACCTGTCGCATCCGGTCCAGATTGTTCTCTCCTATAAATCTTCCAACCATGCTAATAATGGCTACATTGAGTCCGATCATGGGCACAAAAGAGACAATATCCCAATTGAAAACAATTGCCGCTGAGGCTGCCTCAATCACACCATAAGACTGGTACATCAGCAAAAACAGGTTAAAGGCGGCTACATTGAGAAACATTTCAACTCCAGAGGGCACGCCCAGCCTCAGGTAACGGCCGAGTATTCCCTTGTCCAACACCAATGACTGGTCAACAAGGTATCGCTGGCGGTGCAAACGTTGAAAATAGAAAGCCAGAAAAATACACAGGCTGAAAAGCGAACTGACAATCGTGGCATATGCCGCGCCTTCAATACCAAGCTCAGGAAACTGCCAGACTCCAAAAATCATGGCGTAGGTTAGAGGGATGTTCAGGACTACACCCAGAGTATCGGCAATCATCACTGCCTGGGTTTTTGCAATCCCTGCAAAGTAGGAAGCAAAACAGGTTTTGATCAGGCCGATACCTGAACCAAAAATCAGAATATAAAAATATTTCTTTTCAAGTATTTCAAGTTCTGGTGCGTGGCCCATGATGGAAAACAATGAACCGGTGAAGTAACCGATGATCAGTAGCGATGGAATAAACCCCACACACAGGATAAGCCCCTGGGTGACAACACGCGTGCACTTCTCCAATTCCTTTGCACCATAATATTGTGCAACCAGTGCATTTGCATAGGAGAGAATGCCGATGAATAACGACATGCAGAAGAATGAAGCCACACCACCGCCTAACGATGCAGCCATGTGAGTGGGGCTGATGAGAGACATAAAGTAACGATCAGTAAAAATCATGACCGCAAAAGCCCCTTGTGAAACAACCATCGGGTAAGCAATGGAGAGCAGCTGACTCATTGTTTCTTTTTCGATTTTAAAAAACTTCATCATCGTGTACTAAATGGTTACTGCCTGACAGAACCTTAAATAGAAGCCAGCATGGAATATAACCTGGCATACGACCATCGGCAGCCTAACGCCGAATATCCCCCAACAATACCCTGACCACTTCTCTCCCATCCTGCCCATAACACATACACACCATCTCTCCAGAATCTCTTGGCGGCATACCGCTGCCTTGATATCCCCGTTCGCTACAGTAATTTCCGCAACGCTGCGAAACAGATTCTGGTCCAATATTTCCAACGCTTAATTGATGGAGCAAAATGATGATGATCAGAATCACTGTGGCAGCACCGGAAATCAAGATATGCCTGAGGCGATGAACCGGGTGTTGCTCATTCCGCCTACCCACCCTGTAACCAGTTGCGACAATTATCGCCAGTACAAATACATAGGTAATGCAAAACACGACCGCCATGAGCGTCTGGCTATATTCAGGCCAGCTATCATCGCCAAAGACGAAAAGCCACAACAACCCGGCAAAGGCCCCCAAAAACATCGTGGAAACAATAAAAGCAATGACGATGCCTGGAATACCGAACAGGATTGAGTAGAGGTATCGATTTTTCAAAGAGCTTTCCTTTGTGAAGAACTATCCATTGCCAGGAAGCTTCCCGGCGCCTGTCACGGCGCAGGAGATAATGACATTTCGATTCAAGGACTACTCACTTAATTCAGCAACAGCCGGTGCAGACTATGGGATTTACAAGGCTGCATCAAATCGGCACTTCACTTCAATTCGATTGGCAGGGATAATGTTTCTATCACCAGACAAATGTATCAAATGGATAAACCGCAAAAAGAACTGGCTGTCATATTAATGAATCTCGGCACGCCGGATGAACCAACGGCACCCGCGATTCGTCGATATCTCTCAGAGTTCTTAAGAGATCGCCGCGTCATTAGTATTCCCTGGATTATCTGGTTACCGATCCTGTATCTTTTCATCTTGCCATTACGACCAAAAATTTTAGTCCACAAGTATCAATTGATCTGGGGGAGATTTGATGGGCCTATCCGGAACATAACAAGAGCACTTGCCAAAAAAACAGAAAGCATGCTGGCGAGCCAACACCTCGGTTCAAAGGTTTACGTGAAGGAAGCGATGACCTATGGCAACCCTTCGCTTCACAGCGTGGTCGCTCGCCTGCAGAAATCAGGAGCCACCGAATTCTTGTTTGTGCCACTTTACCCACAATATGCTAATGCAACCACGGCGGCAGCCCATGACCTGATTTCCCGGACTCTGGCTGAATTCCCAACGCCAAATTTTAGATTCATCCGTGACTACCACAACCATCCCCGCTACATTCACGCCATCACGAAGTCCATTGAGCATTACACTTCCTTCCTTGATGCTGGGGCCTTGCTGGTGTTTTCTTTTCATGGGATCCCGGTGGCGCGGGCAACTCAAGGTGACAATTATCCAGCGCAATGTCAGCAATCGGCAGAATTGATCGCCCGGAGTCTGGGCCTAAAAGAACACCAGTGGAGGCTGACATTCCAGTCTCGTTTTGGTCCTGCAAAGTGGCTCCAACCTTACACCAGCGAGGTCATGGGTCAGCTCCCGTCAGAAGGGATAAAAAACGTGTTGATCATTTGCCCGGGGTTCGCAACAGACTGTCTCGAAACGCTAGAAGAAATAAAAGTATTTAACAGGGACATTTTTATAGAAGCCGGTGGGGAGCAATTCAAGTATGTAAAGGCGCTCAATGCGACTCAGGATCACGTGAAGTTAATGTCCGTACTAGTGGATGAGCACCTGTTCACGGATGAACGTTAGGTCGTTTCAGGCTCGGTACTCTTTTCGTCATCGACGATGGGTGGGTGATATAAAAACCCGGCTACCCGATCACGACCTTGCTCAACGGCAAATTCCAGCGCCTTACCCGCATTAGTGACAAGTTCATCAGAGTTTTCAGTTCCGTGAAAGATAGTAATCCCGCCAGAAGTCGTGATTGTCATATCTTCATCATCAGCAACCTGGATCTGGCTGATCAGCTGGCTGATTCGATTGATGATCATCACCGCGTCATCTTCGGTGGCGCCCGAGAGTAGGAGCCCAAATTTATCAGAACTCAATCGGGATACGACGTCGACATCTCGCAGGGCCGCTTTAACGATTCTCGTAAAAAGCTGCAGCACTTCATTGCCACTACCAAGACCGTGTTTATCAACAACCTCATCAAACTGATCTACCTGCAGAACGGCAAGCGTGAAATAGTAACTACCACGTTCGCTCATTCCACGGTGTTGTGTCAGTACATCCCTGAAATGAGACTCGTTGTAACAACCTGTCAGCTCGTCCAGTGTGGTGATCGATGAAAGCCTGTTTTTAATCTCTGTGAGCTCATCTTTTGTTGCCTTAAGTTCCCCTGTGGCATGCGTTAACTGGCTTTCCATATCGCCCAATGCCCGGTTGATCGTCAGGATCGGCGCTATCATCATTAACGTCATTGCAATCCCAAGTACAACAAGCTGTTGCGTGTTTCCCGCAGGAATCAGGAATAGTACAAGGCCGTAAAGCACCAGGGTATTAACACCCAGTAGCAAAAAGATCCTGGTTTTATGTATCATCTCATTCCTTTTTGTGAATTGAACTCCCCTGGCTGGCTAAAAGCTGACACAAGAGCCGGGATGAACAAGTCATAAAGAGTTAACCAGTTTTCGTCTGGAAGTAAATATTGAGGTGGTTATTTCCTTCGCATGTGCATATTTTATGGACCAACCACCAGCAAAGTATGGCATCTACTACTCTGCCATTGTACTTTCAGGACAGGAACTAACTCTCCAGATGATAAAGGAATCAGGTCTTCGCGCCAAACGCAAGATCCATTGAATGTAGATCGACAATAAAAGGTACCGAAATGACTTCACTCTTCTTTGTGTTATCCCTGCTTTTTGGCTGGTCAGCCTACAATCTCTATCGCCCCATCTACCGGCCTCAGGGGTTAACCGTGGTCAGTTTTCTTTTCGGCTGGCTGACCGGTGAGCTCGCTCTGCACCACATCCTTTGGCAATCCATACTCGTCTCCCTGTTTATATGGGGCGGCGCTGTCGACGGGTTCTTTGGCGCTCTTGGAATGCTCATCTGCCTGGCAGCATGGCTTGCTATGGGTTATTTCTATTTTCAGGGTAATGAAGCAGCTGATGAAATGGAGGCGGCACTTCAACTTGCACTGGGTGATGAATATCAGAATGACATTCTGGAGGATTTACAGGCCCAGTTCCCATCATCACCTGATTTTGAAGCGATTAAGAAACCATTTGGTGAAATTGATCCGGCGGTTGAAGTACTTAAAGATGTCTCGTTTGGCAATCACAATCAAACTCTGGACATCTACCGTCCGCGCCACAAGGTCGATGGCCGGCCGGTTCTTTTCCAGATACATGGTGGTGGCTGGACAGAGAAAATGGGAAGCAAAAACGAACAGGGTCTGCCTTTGATGGCCCACATGGCGAAAAGAGACTGGATCTGTGTTGCCAGTTCCTACAGATTAAGTCCTCAGGCCACATTTCCAGAACACATCATCGACTGCAAGGAAGCCCTGGTATGGATCAAGGAACACATTGCAGAATATGGCGGGGACCCTGAGTTCATCATTGTAACGGGCGGTTCTGCCGGAGGACATTTATCTTCACTCATGGCACTTACTGCCAATGACCCAGAGTTTCAACCAGGTTTTGAAGATCAGGATACAACGCTTCAGGGAGCGGTGCCATTTTATGGCGTTTATGATTTCACTAACGAAAATGATCTGCAAAAACACGATGGCCAGAAGAGCTTCTTTGAAAGTTCAATTATGAAACTATCCCTGGAAGGTCATACCGCGGAATATCAGCAAGCGTCACCGTTGTTCCGCATACATGATCAGGCACCACCCTTCCTTGTCATCCATGGAGACAAGGATACGCTGGTACCCGTTGAGGAAGGCCGGTTATTCTCAGAGAAGTTGCTAGCGGAGTCATCAAACCCTGTTGCCTATGCAGAGATATCTGGCGCCCAGCATGCATTTGATATCTTCCCGTCAATCCGGAGTGAGCACGTCAAACATGGTATTGAGCGATTCCTGATGTGGCTCTACACCGGCTACTTGAAGGAAAGTGACCGGGGAACGCCTGATTGAAGCATTTTTTAAAAAGTGGAGATTGATAGTTCCTGACTGGTAATAAATTCCAGCAATGCAGGCTGACCGCTCTCAGTGGCTTCTATTCCGCGTTTAATAGCCGGGATGATCTCTGACGGTTCGGTGATTCGTTCGCCATAGCCGCCAAATGCTTTAGCCATATCGGCGTAGTTACCGGAAATGTCAGTGCTTCGATATTTCTCCGTGGCCACCCGCATAATCGGTAATTCAATCGCCATTGAAAAGTTGTTAAACAGGATTGACAGAATCGGCAGTCGTTCTCGAACCGCCGTCTCGAAATCCATACCGGTAAACCCGATCGCAGCGTCTCCCCAGACATTAATACACAGCGCATCCGGCCTTGCCAGTTTCGCACCCATGGCAAGTCCAAGACCATAGCCAAGCTGGGTAGTTTTCCCCCAACCAATATAACTAAGGGGCTTGGTACTCTCCCAGAACGGCGTTATCTGATCTCGCGGGCTTCCTGCATCATGTGTGACGATCGTATTGTCTATATCAACCGTGTGCAACAAATCCCAGATAACACGGTAAGCATTGATGGGTGACTCGTTGCTGGTCAATTTTGGCATCCATTCACTTAACCAGGCTTCTTTTGTGTCTTTAATTTTAGCCGGCACTGATTTGCTTCTTGCATCCGACTGGGTCTTGTCCTTGCCCTCCATCGCTTTTACTACAGCTTTGAGCGTTAACTTCGCATCTCCCAAAAGAACATGCTGCACCGGGACATCCTTGTTCAAGTCCATCGGATCCAGCGTCGCATGGATAATGGTCTTGCCACGTGGCATCCGAACACCGAATCCCGTTAAGGCAAAACTGCAACCGATCCCAAAGATAATATCTGAATCCTGAAGGAAATCGTGAACATTCCTTGGAATGGCGCGACCGCCCGAACCCAGGGACAATGGATGATTTTCGGGAAACGCACTTTTACCTTCAAGGCTTGTGGTTACCGGTATATTCCATTCTTCTGCCAGTTGCCTGAGTTCCGGCCATGCTTGTGCGTAATGCACTCCCTGTCCTGCGTAGATAACCGGTCGCTCGGCGCTGGCAAGTAATTCAGCCACCTTGTCTACAGCAGCGGCTTCCGGTGTTGATTTAGCCGAATAACTTGGCTCGTAGATAAAGTCATCATCCACTTCTTCGCCAAACACATCGAGTGGCACTTCGATCAGCACCGGTCCACCACGACCATTTCGAAGCTGCCAGAAAGCCCGTCGCATCACTTCAGGCACGGCACGCCCCATAGTGATTGGTTCCGCCCACTTGGTGATGTGCTTCATATTAAGAGTCGAGTTGAAGTTCGGAAAATAGTTGGCCAGCCGGCGCTGGTAGCCCGCAGGCATCACCAGGATCGGCACTGATTCACTATAGGCCTGGGCAACACCACCAAAGGCATTTTCCGCGCCGGGACCATGTTGCATGACAAACACGCCAATATCGTTGCCAGAACTCAGGCGACTGACCGCATCTGCCATGTGTAACCCAACTCTTTCCTGGCGGACAATAATGGTTCGAATGTCCGCTTCGGCAGCGGCCTCAATGATTGGATTGACCGGGTAGCCGATGATGAACTTAACGCCTTCTTTCTTCAGTACTTCTGCAATTGCCTTAGCGACCAGCATGACTATCTCCAGTTATTTCTACTTTCATTTTCAGTCTATCTATTCGGACCGCGATCCATTGGATAGGGTTGCCACCTCTCCAGGTCAACCCTTGGCAAGACAGTCGGGTTCACACAGCTCATCGGCCACTTGCCGCCGAGCACCAGCGCAACTTCCCGACCAACCCGCCTTCGCGTTTCTGGCCGCATCCGGGTGGTGGCAGAAGCGACATGAGGACTCAGAATGACATTATCCATGGCGATAAGCGGGTTATCCGGTTCCGGTGGCTCTTTCTCCAGCACATCCAGACCTGCCGCGGCGATCTCACCGTCCTGAAGAGCCTTAATCAGGGCTGCTTCATCTATAACCGGTCCCCTGCCACAATTAATCACCGATGCACTATTCTTCATTTGGCCGAATTCTGCGCTGCTCAGCATGCCACGGGTGCCTTCATTGAGCCCCGGATGAACCGACAGATAATCCGAGCGTTCGAGAAGTTCTCCGTATGAAACCGGCTCGACTCCCTCACCCGTTAACTTCAATTCACTGACATAAGGATCATAGGCAATAACATGCAGGCCAAACGCCCTGGCACGCCTTGCAACCGCACGGGCTACATTACCGAAAGAGATAAGTCCAAGAGTCTGTCCCCACAACCTTGGCACATGATTCAGCATGGGACGACCCTTGTACCAATCACCATCCTTGACGAGTTTATCTTGTATCTTTACCTGCCTGGCACAACCCAACAATAGCATCATGGTGTGGTCGGCAACTTCCTCGATAAATACATCTGGAACATTGGTCACGACAATACCGGCCTCAGTAGCCGCATCTATATCAACCATATCGACACCGACACTGCCAACACCAATAACAACACATTTCTCAAGTCCGGCAATAATCTGGCTATCTATATGGATGCCCCAGGACGTAATCAACGCATCAGCATCACGGGCTCCTTTGATGAACGAACCCACACTGGAACCATCCACTTCCACGATCTCCGCTACTGCATCAAGCGCTTCCAACTCAAGTGAGTATCTCTGGCTCACTGGGGCCTCTTTGGCAACCGCAGGTAACTGTAATGCGACTTTCTTTTTCGTTGTTTGTGTTGTCATGGGTGACTATAAACCTAAAGAACTTCCTGACGTAGATCACTATACTGAAGAGACCAGCGCTCGGATGCAAGACCGAATAAAAGGACTGCCTATGCAACAGTGGACAATCGGTAAGACCAGGATCACCAGGATCGAAGAACTCATCGGTCCACTTTTTGACCCGACGATGTTCTTTCCCGACTACGACAGGGAAGTTTTCGATCTGCACCGGGACTGGATCTATCCCCATCACGTGGAAGAATCATCCGGGCGAATTATTGCCAGCATGCATTCCTGGTTGATCGAAACACCGCATCACAAGATTCTGGTTGACACATGTATCGGCAATGACAAGGAACGAATGCCGTACCGCAATTGGCACAGGATGCAAACACCCTGGCTGACTAATCTGAATGCAACTGGCGTCACACCGGAACAGATTGATTTCGTCATGTGCACCCATCTTCACGTTGACCATGTTGGCTGGAATACCAGGCTCGAAGATGGTCAATGGGTACCCACCTTTCCCAATGCAAAATATGTATTTTCGGAAATTGAGTTCAAATTCTGGGAGGAACAGAGGAATATCGAGACCTCCGAAGACTTCAGTATCGTCAATAACCAGACATTTGATGACAGTGTCCTTCCTATCATGAACCTCACACAACTCATCGAGGGAGAAACAGATTTAATTGATGATTTACTGCATATTTCACCGGCTCCCGGGCACACTCCCGGCAGTATCACGCTGACACTATCCTCAATGGGCAACAACGCCCTGTTTACAGGGGACATCTGCCATCACCCTATCCAGGTTTATGAACCTCACTGGAACAGTGCTTTCTGTGAACTGCCGGAGCAGGCAATTCGCACTCGACGACAGGTACTCGAGTCCTGTGTGGAGAAGAATTCCCTGATGATGCCTGCCCATTTTGGGCCATCATTTGCAGGTTACGTCAGGGATACTGGCAAGGGTTTCAGTTTCGAATTTTCTGAGAGCCAGGCCTAAAATTCTTCATCCGGATCCCAGTTAGGGTCCATCATGCCAAAAAACTGATCCAGCATGCGGTAGGTTAAACCCCACACTATCTGGCCCCCCACCTTATAACCCGGGTATCGATGGTGTTCACCCTGGATTTCAAATCCGCCGGTAGTCAGTGATTTACCAGAATGCATATCATTGAGGGAGCCCCATAAAATTTCTGCCACTTCATAGTTTGGAGTAAACTTGACACCTGGCTCTTCCAACAAATAGACAAAGGGAGTGACCACAAGGTCAAGATTCCGGCCTCTTGGATTTGCACGTACTGCATCAATTTCGCCAAAGAATCGGCCATGGGCAACCAGATCCAGGCCAATTTCTTCGAGCACTTCCCGCTCCGCTGTTCGTCTCAAATTCTGGTCTTCGGGCTCAGAGTGCCCACCAGGGAATGCCATGTGTCCCGACCATGGGTCACCTTTGTGACTCGCCCTTAGTATAAATAGCACCTCGGTAACCACATCAGTCGACCTCAACACAATCGCCACAGCAGCCTGCCTGGTATGGTCATGCAACTCGTAACTCACAGGTTGGTGCTTTGAAATTGCTTGTTCGATACTTTTAATCGATAACATGGCCGCAGTGATTCCCCTTTATTAGGCGATGGAGATGCTCATTAATCCAAGAGGACATTTCTTAAAAAGGATATACTCATGTCATTAACAGGTTCCAGTGACTCAGTGACAAATAGTTTCCAATTCTACCCTGGATGCCTGATGGCTCGAGATTCTTAACCTCTTCATCGTGTTGTTCGCCTACCAATTTGTTGTAGATCAAGACACGATATTGAGACATGATTCTCATCTTAGATTATTAGTTAAGAACCCCAGTATGTGGACTATGCAATCCCGACACAAATTAACACCTATTCGATTCATCCAGCACGGCTTCCGGCGATGGCTATTATTTTCACTGGTCCTTGGATCAATTTTTCTATCGGGTTGCGCAACTAACCCGGTTACCGGCAAGAGCGAACTCTCATTTATCTCCAAAGCCCAGGAAGTATCAATCGGGCAGGAACAATACCTTCCAACCCAGCAGTCAGAAGGTGGGCTTTATAGTGTCAATAAGGAGCTGACTCGCTACGTTGACACTGTCGGTCAACGCATCGCCAGCGTAAGTGATCGGCAGCTGCCGTATGAATTTGTCGTACTCAACAACAGTGTACCGAATGCATGGGCCTTGCCGGGGGGCAAGATTGCAGTAAACAGGGGTTTACTGCTGAAACTCAATAGTGAAGCCGAGCTCGCTGCTGTCTTAAGTCACGAGGTCATCCATGCCGCCGCTCGCCACGGTGCGAAATCAATGCAGACCAGCATGCTGCTGCAGGGCGCCATTATGGCTACGGCAATCGGTGTCTCGGATTCTGAGTATGAAAATTATATTGTTGGCAGTGCCCAGCTAGGCGCCCAACTACTGACTCACAGATACGGACGCACAGCAGAGCTTGAAGCGGATTACTACGGCATACAATACATGGTGAAAGCAGGCTACGACCCGGCGGCGGCCATCTCACTACAGGAAACCTTCGTACAACTGTCAGCGAATGACGAAAACAGCTGGGTGAAAGGATTATTTGCCAGTCACCCTCCTTCCCAGGAGCGGGTCGACAAAAACCGGGAGACCGTCGCGAGCCTAACAGGGCTTCACCAGGATCTTGAAATCGGCGACTTACGTTACAAGGAAAAGATAGCCTACCTGGTATCAAAGCAAAGCGCCTACAACGCATTTGACCAGGCGAGCGTACTTGCCTCCAGCAACGAGCTGGATTCTGCCCTCAGCACTATTGACAGGGCGATTGGAACTGAGCCCATTGAACCAAGGTTCTATGGGCTAAAAGCGGACATCTTTCTTAAGAAGAGACAGTACAGCAGAGCAAACCAATTTTATGACAAGGCACTCCATCTCGACTCCGAATACTACGAGTACTATCTCGGGCGTGGTCTCTCCATGGCAGGACTCGGGAAACAGGAAGCGGCAAAAAGAGATCTTGAACGAAGTAACGAACTATTACCCACTGCCGTTGCGATGAATCAGCTTGGCCAGTTGTCATTGCAGAGGGATGACCAGAGAAGTGCAAAAGAATATTTCCAACGTGCTATGTCAGCCGGGGGTGATACCGGCCAGCAAGCAGCGGCGGCCTTTACAGAACTGGACTTACCGGAAAATCCTCACCGGTATATTGAATCAGAAGTCTTTCTCGACAAGGGTCGGCTGCTTGCCAGGGTGGTAAATCTGACAAACCTCAACATCTCTCACTATGAGGTGACCTTCTATGTGACCGTAAATAACCAGAGAGTCTCGAGGTCGATCTCACTGGGCACACTTGGTGCTCACCAACGAGACCAGGCAGACTCAGGATTACAGTTTAAGAATACAGATCGACTCGAAGATATGGTGTCCAGGGTGACGGTTGCCTCTCTCTAACTCTTCACATCCATGACATTGTCTGATGGGTTCCTGTCGATAAGTTTATGGAACGGATCAATGCCCACAGAAACCGGCGCCTTATCAACAACGATAGTGAAACTTTCCCTATTCGAAGTCACTTCAACCTTTTCCAGGTAAATAACCTCAGGGACTTTCATCTCACCTTGTTCTTCTCCGAGAATGCCAAGGTCAACCCAGACTGAGATAGGCACTTCCTCTTCCTGACCTTCTCCACTGGCTTCAAATTTATGGGCTTCGACATCGATTTGGACCTCAAACTGGCCATTTTCCAGTTTACGAACGGCTGAATCTGCGACTTTAAGATCATACAATACGATTTTTTCGAACAGGTCAGTAATCACATCCTGATATTCCTGGGGTGCATTTTTCCTTATCAGGGCCAGCAGTTGTCTGGTCGTGGGATATGGCGGTCCCTTGAATGCAAATTCTTCAATAAACTCTGCAAGCGCCGCATTGACCGCATCGGCACCGACATAATCTTTCAATGCATAAAGTACAACACTGCCTTTTCTGTAATGTATGTAAGGTTGATTTTCAACCAGGAGCAAAGGGAGTTCTTCGATCAGTTCTCCTCCACGGTCCCTCAAGTAACGATCGAGCTCAAACTCAAGGAATCGCTTCATCGTCTCCTTCCCGTACTTTTCTTCCATGACCATTAAAGCCGAGTATTGCGCCAGGCTCTCGATAATCATGGTTGATCCCTGAACGTCCGCACCGAGCACCTGGTGAGCCCACCACTGGTGCGCCAGCTCATGGGCTGTTACATAGTAGACGTAATCGATCTCTTCCCTGGAGCGGAGATCAGCTACAAAACCAATTGCTTCAGAGAAAGGAATGGTATTCGGAAACGACTGCGCAAAAGCACCCTGGTAGGCGGGAAACTCCAGGATTCTAAATTGGCGATATTGGAATGGGCTGAACTTTTCGCTGAAGTATGCAAGAGAATCCTTTGTTGACTGAATCATCGTGTCAATATTGTAGTCATGCAGGTAATAGACTTCGATGTTGATGCCATTCCATTCGTCCCTTTTGACCTTGTAATCTGCCGAGAGGAAGGAGAAGAAATTCCAGATAGGTACATCCATCTTGTAGTGGAAATATTTACGGCCATCCTTCTGCCATTCCTTCTGCAGATAACCTGGGGCAAGCGCGATCTGGTCAGATGAAGTCGAAAGGATCGTTTCGAACTCAACCCTGTCTATATCGCCTAGCCCGTTCCTTTGCCAGGCGGCCTCATCATCAATTTTCGCCGCCCTTTCAATGGGCGGTAAATCATGTTCCCGCCGTTTGTTGTTGTCCGATAATTCGAAACTACCCGAGTATCCCAGTAACGGGAAAAAATCAATATTACTGATGAATGTACCATTGGGCGTCACTTTCACACTATGTCCACCATTGGCAAAGCCAGGCGTCAGCCAGCTGGTTTCGAATTCAACGGTGACAATAGCGCCCACTGCCAATGGCTCACTGAATTCATATATCTGGAATCCATGTTGCCTGTCATCTTTAACCAGAGTGGCACCGGGCAAATCAAACCGGGTGATCTCGACCAATGGCGAATAGCTAACATGTAAATCGTTGATCACCTCACTAGTCTTATTTTCAATCTCGTAACTGCCACGAAGAAACACTTCCCTGTCTTCGGGATAGATATCCACTTCAGCATAGACCTTTCGGGTCGTCGGGCGCGGCATAAATTCATATTGTTTGTATCGTTTCTCATATTCGGCTTGAAGCGCCTCACCATCTTTGTTGCTGATAAAATCATTGAGTACATTGGTGTTGTAATACAGAAAACTACCGGTGGTTACCCAACCGATTGAAATTGTGACAAGCGCCAACTTGATGCCAGGTGTCAGCCGCTGTTTAAAAACGCTTAATCTGCCAGCCCAGCCATCTTCAAGTCCTCTTGGCCACAGAAGATAGATCGCTAGTAAAACCAGCGCGCCAAACCAGGCCCAATAAAATGTCTGCCAGAGATAGGGTTCCAAATTATGTGAATAACCGGTGAAATCAGAATACACCGGGTTTGTCTCACGAAATCGGTAGAGATAGTTCTCGAGCCCGATAGCTGGCATCGAAAGTGTCGCCAATAGATAGAGCACCATCATAAACATTGCGATGAATTTGTTGCGAGTAATAACGTAGAAGAAAATAGACAGCACTGTCATCAGATAAAGCGGAAACTGGAAAAAGAACAATAACCCCTGGAGATACTGAACCAGGTTGATGTCATAGAATTCTTTATAAACCTGAACTCCTATCGCCGCTAGCATGGCAATGAGCAGCATGGAAACGATAACCATCAAAATCCCGGTAAACTTCGCCCCCATCATGACCCAGTTAGAGTGCGGCATCGCGTCCATGATTTCATCGATTTTGACATTCTGCTCACGCACCATCAATTCACCCGAATAGTAGATAAGTACGACGAGTAGCGAAAACGAAAACGCACCGTTGATGACGCGAATCATAATGCCAGTTGTTGGATAGACGGCGGTACCAAATAGGTTTCCCAGGTTACCCATGGCATTACCCACGACCATGAAAATACCCAGGGCGAGCAGAGTAACAAAGGGCACAGAGAACAATATATTCCTGATTTCCAGCCTCGTCTGGGACAGGTACTGTGTGATGCCGGTTGCAAAACCGAACCGCTGAGTCACGGAGGGTAAGCCAAAGGTGGCAGGTAATTGTTCCGGCAGATCCTCAAGCACTTTCTTCTTAACCTGCTTTCTGGCCTTATCCAACGAAAACGAAAATGTAAAATAGGCAGACATGAGGAAGGCTATGCCAATGGCCATCCACAATAGCCTGTTGTACAACAGCTTGCCTTCAAAAGCTGGCAGGTTGGAATTTTTCTCAAACACTGTCCAGTACCGTGTGGTTTCCTCGAGTGAGGTCACACCAAAAGGGTCCAGTATGCTGGTGATTTCGACTGTCTGCTTCTCGGTAAACGTATCGATAACGAAAGAAAGCATAAGAAGCGCAACCGCAGAAACGTACGTTGCCATGGTGCTGCGAGTAACCGTGGCAACGCAAAAGAAAATGCACGAAAAAACGAACAGGTTTGGTAAAGCGATCGCCCAGGATGTGAAGAAATAGGCACCTAGGTGAGTACTGGCGACCCGCTCCTGATCGAGCCAGGGCATAAACTCCCCGACCAGAACCCCAAGCATGCCTGCAAAATACAATATATAGGTAAAAACCAGTGCGCCAAAGAACCTGCCAAATAGATAGTGCTTTTTCTGAACCGGAGTAGAGAAAAATAGTTCCGCCATTTTCAGGTCGTAATCCCTGATCACGGTACCTGCGGAAAACGCGATGGAACCAAACAACGCAAATATGGTGAGCGAACTCAAGGTCATCATGACCGTGTATGGCGAGTTGATATTGATATTGTCAACACCACCCACCATGGTTACATTTGGTGTCGTGGTGGCGAGGAAGGTGATCAGGAAAAAAACACCTGATAACACATAGACCAGGTTCTGGCGACGATGAAATTTAATCTCAAATCTGAATACGTCTAGCAACATGAACAACCCCTAAAGAACGATAGCAATACCGTTGTTAGCCAGGGTCGCGAAGTAGACATCCTCAAGGTCTGCGTCTACTGCCTCGAAGCCTTCAGGCTGGCTGTCGTGGAACACGTGAATGACAGTTTCTCCGGCACTGAGATGAGAGAGAATCACCTTGTACTCACTCTGGTATTCACTGAGGGATTGTCGTGTTACTTTCTTCTGCCAGACACTGCCTTCAATACTCGCGATGACCTCGTGAGGTTTCCCAGTCAGCAATATCTGCCCTTCCCCCATAATCGCCATGTTGGAACATAGATCGGATACATCATCAACGATGTGGGTGCTTAGAAGAACAACAACATTTTCGCCAATTTCTGCAAGCAAATTGTGGAATCGATTTCTTTCTGAGGGATCAAGACCGGCGGTCGGTTCATCGACAATGATGATTTTCGGGCTGCCAATCAGCGCCTGGGCAACACCAAATCTTTGCTTCATGCCACCGGAGAATGTATCAATCGCCTTGTTGCGAACATCGTAAAGATTAGTCTGGTTAAGAAGCTCGAGAACGACTTCTTTACGTTCACTTTTATGGGTGATTCCTTTCAGCACGGCAAAATGATCGAGCATGTCTAATGGTGTCATCTTCGGATAGACACCAAATTCCTGTGGCAAATAGCCGAGAATTTTACGCAACTCCTCTTTTTGATTAATCACATCCAGTCCGTCAAGGAAAATACTGCCGGAGTCAGGTTCTTGTAGAGTTGCAATGGTACGCATCAATGATGACTTACCGGCACCATTGGGCCCAAGCAGCCCAAACAGACCCTGTGGGATTTCAAGAAAGATATTGTCCAGCGCCTTCACGCCATTCTTGTATGTCTTAGAAAGCTCTCGAATGGTTAGCATTTATTCTCCAGGGTTATTGTCGGACTCGGCTTCCCGTTCTGGCCACACTGCCAACAAACGTTTCGGACAAGATTTACAAATAGTGTCTGCTGACAAACATCATCTACCAATATCCATCTGCAGAATCCAAGCCAATTCTATATATCGTTGTTTTTTATGACATTTTCATACATCGCGCATTGGAATGCAGGTCAATTTACCCGACTATTAGTCCGTATGACAACACAAACGTCTGGCAGGTTCGCCAGCGAAAGGCTAACGGGTACACCGGCAAGCCCAGTCACCTCTAACCTAGTCGCAAATAATGTCCAATTAGTTTGAACCTTTGAGGCCAAGGCGAACAAATTGTTCATCAGGTGCCTGCATAGCTGCCAATGCGGTGCGAAGAAGATCCAGCATCTGTTCCTCAAGCGGATCGCCAAGGCAATTGCGCTCTTCGAATGGATCTTCCTTCAATTTGTACAAGTGATGGTCATCAATTTGAGGATTTACGGACCAATAGGGCAAGAGATCCCCTTGTTGAAATGGTTGCCTGATGACGGGAATTTCTGTATCCGGCATAAAATCAAGATAAGCCCGATGATCAGGTTCCGGCAGACGAAGCCCCGGGATCGGAGTCGGCATTGTGGACCATCGATTCGACCACATGGACAGTGGAAAACCATCATTCACTGGTGCGCGGATATACTTATTCTCACCATCCTGGATCTGAACCCACTGGCCGTAAACGCCACCGATTGCCCACTCGCGGATGCTTGTTGCTTCACCATAAACCAGCGGCAACATGGATTCACCGTGGCTGGCATATCCAGATTCGACTTCAAACAGGTCTGCCAGTGTTGCATGAATATCGACGTTGGTCGTCAATGCACTCACTTCACCACAATCAACCCCCGGTGCGGCAATCATCAAGGGAATATGGCCCAGGGTTTCATACTGCGGCACTCGTGGCTTACCCCACAGATCTTTCTCACCCAGATAATGGCCATGATCGGTACACAGGATAAACAACGTGTCGTCCCATAGATTATCCCTATCCATGACATCAAGAATTTTACCAAACCAGTGATCGATCATGCTTAGTTTGGCACCATAGTTCGCCCTGATATGACGCCCCTGTCTCTCGGTAATGATTCCTTTGTCTATGCCACCAATTGCATAAGGCGGCCAGATGATCAGATCCTCATCCCAATCCGGATCATATTTCTTGTTCCAGGGTGCCGGCGTGTCAAACGGTTCGTGTGGATCAAATTCATCAACGAACAAGAGGAAACTTTCATGTGCCGTTCCATTCACATCGAGCCAGTCTGCGGTCGCCTGCATTGTCTTTGGCCCTGGAAAGTCCGCCTCCTGCCGAAACCAGGTCCTCGATAAATCATAGGGAGCCTTGTATTTATGCCCCGCCAGGGCGCCTTTGCAACCTGCTGGTAATGTCGGCGAACCCACCCAGCTGGGATCCTCCCGGGTTTTCCAGGGATCACTCTCGTGGCCACGCAGATAATCCCAGGCGAAGAAATCGGTGTGGTAGTTTTCACCACCCGTCTCGAACAGATGGGGGTGATCTGAGAACAGCATGGTGGTAGTGCCTTTTTGCCTTAAGTAATAAGTAATCGGACGTTCCCACAATTCAATGGAACCCCAGGGGCGCCAGAGAAAATCCATGGTACCCACCAGGATGTCGTGCCGGGCCGGCATACAGGGTAACGAGCCTGTATAGTGGTTAGTGAAAGCGACAGACCGCGCGGCTAATCGATCCAGATTGGGTGTTTCGAATTCTGTCCCGCCATAGCAGCCAAGCATATGTCGATTCAGGCTATCGAGCAGTACAACCACGGCTTTGGTAGGCTTTTTCATGGAATTTTTCATTACGAATACCGATATTTTTGTTAACCATATCAAACTTTTTTCTGGAACATAACGACAAAGTGATTATGAATTCGGGAACCAGTTATGTTTGGTAAGACTACCGACGAGAAGTTAATCCAAAAGGCCCTGGACGGTTCCGAGCGCGCCTGGTTTACGCTGCTGAAACGATATGAAAAACGTTTGTACAACTACGCCTTACGAATGACCGGTAGTCCTGATGATGCAATGGATATCCTGCAGGACATTCTGTTATCGGTTTATCGCAACCTGGCTTCATATAGAGGAGACGGCGTTTTTGCCGCCTGGTTATTCAGAATAGCTTCTTTTCGGTGTACGGACTTTTACAGAAAACGAGGTCGACAATTTGCGTCAACTGATGAGGTGGATGTTGTTGATGAGTTCGGTGCCGATGTTGCCGATCAGGTTGATAGCAACAAGGGGCTCACTCGACTGATGGGATTATTACCCAACGATCAAAAGCACGTGGTTGAACTAAAGTTCTTTCAACACTTTACCTTCGATGAAATTTCCGCGCAATTAGGCATCTCATCCAACACGGCAAAATCTCGTCTATACGCGGCACTTAAGAAGATGCGGCAACAACATACAGACTTTATGATGACAAAGGAGGGAGCATGAAAACAGAGTACTCCTGCGAACAATGCAAAGATAAATTGTTTGATCTGGTTGGCAGCGAACTGCCAGCACTTGAACAACAACTTGTCGACAAGCATTTACAACACTGCGAACAATGCAGTGCCGACCTGACCGCCATCTGGGACCTCCAGAGCAAGGCGAGCCAATGGCACAATGAACGTGTGCCGCGCTGGAATCGACAACGTTTCTTCTTCGAGCCCTCACCATGGCCACTCAGGATGCAATGGGCTGCCAGCTTCGCATCGATCATGGTGTTGATACTGGTGATGATGGAGGCTCGAATTTCTACCGTTGATGGCCTCACACTTGATTTCGCTGACAACGAATCGACATTTATTTCACGCGAGGAATTAAGCCTGGAGCTAGCGAGTTTCCAGAACCAGCAACAATCACAACTCAAATCCAGCGTGCAAAGACTTACCGGTCAGCAAATTGTGACTAACCAAATGTTACTCCGCACTATTCTCGAAACCAACCGGCAGGAACGCAGGCAGGACATGGGCAATATGCTGGTCTTATGGGAAGCAGCACAGGATCAATATTCAATGTCCACTGAAGAAAGCCTCCGATTCCTGATTACCAGCCAGGCACAAGATCGCCGGGAAATCAGGGCTCTGAATAGCGCTTTAATTGACAACACCCAACTCAACAACGATCGGAAATTTTGAGGCTATTATGAAATCCAAATTACTACTTATAGCATTTGGTATCACACTGGTATGTTCCTGGTATGCGTTCGCAGCCGCTGACTATGCGCAGATCAAAAAGGACATTAGTGTGATGTCCCAAATCGTTAAAGGTGCACTTAAGGCTGACCCTGACTGCAAGCAATGTCGCGTTAGTATCAATGGGAAATATCTTGCAGAGCAGGGCGTAATCTTCCTGATCAAGGGCCACAGCGCTGGTTATTCGTTGATACACATTGATGGCGACAACGAATACAGTTACAGCTATACATTTGATGACCAGACATTGAGGAGCTTCGAATCCCTGCAAGGTCTGGAGGCCCTTGAAGGATTGGAAAGCCTGGAATCGTTGCAAGGTCTGGAAGCCCTCAAAGGATTGGAAAGCCTGGAATCTCTGGAACATCTCCCGGAGATGCTGAGCGAGATAATAGCAAGCGTCTCGTCATCGGCGATACCGGACTCGCAAGGTGTGGAGTTTGCCAGGATCATCCGAATCGTGGACGACACCACCAGAGAATCCCTCAGGGAAATTCGCAGAGCGCGCAGGGACCTGATCCAGGAGATCCGTGAGAACGAAATCGAGATGATTCATATCGAAGAAGCCGATCAAAGACAACTCGAAGCCAGCATCCGGGAGATGGAAGAGCAGGTGAGAGCGCTGGAAGACCAGCAAAGGGTGATAGCGAAAGAAGCACAACTATCTCGCCAGGAATACCAGAAGAAACGTGACGAGCAACGCCATAAAAAATTCGTTGTCAGACAAGCACAACGGGAACTCATGCAACGCAAAGTGTTGGCAGCATTTTGTGACTATGGAACTACATTACGCAGCCTGCCTACCGGGGAAAAGGTCACCCTGATATTCGAAAATTCGAGTGAGGAAGATACCATCATGGTCTTTGACCGGAATGAAGTGACCACCTGTGAACGCGGCAAAGAGGATCTCAAGAAGCAGGCTATTACCTACAACTTTTAACAAGCAAAAGCGACTCCTAAAACAATTGAACAAGTGTGTCAGAATGAGGTCCCTAAAAAAGGAGCAGCTTTAACATGAGCCAGGTTACCAGCAGAGAAGTTCATCTCATCTCCCGGCCTGAGGGCCTGCCAGTCCTTGAAAATTTCACCACCGTAGAAAAGAACCTGGAAATGGAACCAGGTAAGATACTGGTTCAGAACCTGTACATGTCCATTGATCCCGCGATGCGTCCGCCACTCAGCAACGGCCAGACAAAACTTCACGAGGCTATGGGCGCCGGTGCGATCGGTAAAGTCATCGACACGGACAACAAAGATTTTCCTGCCGGTTCCTATGTAAGCCATCGTTTTGGATTCAGGGAGTACTACCTTTCTGCAGGTGATGACCTGGAACTCATCGAACTCCGGGATGAACCATTAACGACTCATCTCCATGTTCTCGGCACTACCGGTTTAACAGCCTATGGTGGCTTGCTGGTTACCGGAGAATTGAAAGAGAAGGAAAATGTTTTCGTTTCCGCCGCAGCGGGTGCTGTGGGCAGCATTGTTGGGCAGATCGCAAAAATAAAGCAATGCAGGGTTGTCGGTAGCTGTGGCTCAGATAACAAGGTTGATTATCTCGTTAATGAGCTAGGATTTGACTACGCATTTAACTACAAAACAAACAGCATCGCCAAGGAGCTGCACATCAGTCTGCCCGATGGCATTGACGTCTATTTCGAAAATGTTGGCGGTTCACACCTGGATGCAGCCTGCGGGCAAATGCGACCAAAAGGAAGAATACCCGTCTGTGGCATGATTTCTGCCTACAACAATAAGGGTGCCCGCTCTGAAGGCGTCACTACGCTATCCAACATGATCTACAACCGGGTTACCATGAAAGGATTCGTTGTTTACGAATTTGCCGATCTCCGTGATCAATTTCTGAAAGACATGCGCCAATGGATCTCCGATGGGAGAATCAAATATCGTGAAACCATCATGCAAGGTATCGAGCAGGCACCGGGCGCCTTAATTGGATTGTTGGAAGGAGCAAATACCGGCAAGATGATGGTCCAACTAGCTGAAGACAATTAACATTCATCAATCTTATCGTTATCTAAGGAGACTTGGCTCACTTCTTATTGCTATATTGATTGAATGAGAAGTAATCAACGCCCGTCGCCTGAAACATCTGAATTACCACTAGCGACAGATCCAGAGGTTCCTGAGGCACGGCCAAACCGTTCCTGGCACAGCACCTTTGATGCATTCCAGATTGTAAACTACCGCTGGTTTTTCGCCGCGCTATGCGGAAATTTTGCTTCGATGAACATGCAGATGTTCATTCGTGGCTGGCTGGTCTTCGAAATTACAGGCTCCTACGAAAAACTGGGTTGGATGACGGCTGCCGGAGGCATCGTCGGCTTATTCGCTGCCCCCATTGGTGGCGTAGTAGCAGACCGTGCTCGACAGAAAAAGTATGTGCTTCAAATTAGTGGTTGCGCCAATGCCTTTATCACCCTGGCAATGGCCATTGTCATTACAATTGACCGACTCACTTTTGAACATCTACTGCTGGCATCAATATTTCAGGGGCTGGTGATGCACACCATGATGCCTTCCCGGCAGGCACTCACTCGAGATGTTGTTGGTCTTGACCGACTGACCAATGCTATTGCCCTGTCTACTTCCGGTATGAACACTGCGCGGCTGATGCTGCCCGGCCTGGCGGGTGGCATGGTTGCAGCTCTCGGTGGAGGCCACGGCTATATCGACCCGGCAAAATGGGTCTACTTTCTGATGACGGCGCTCTATCTCTTCTCTGCCTTAATGATGTTTATGGTCAAGGTTGATGACAGGCCCATCCCGGCGAAACCCGATGGTCCCATCATTCGGGAACTGCAATCAGGCTTTAGATACGTTCTGCAAACACCTGTTATCCTGATGCTGCTGGTTTGTAACTTCCTGATGGTGTTTTTCAGCCTGACATACTTCATGTTACTGCCCGGGTTTGTTAAAGAAGTGCTCAGCGCCGGTCCGGCTAGACTTGGACTTATTATTTCTATCTCCGGGGTTGGCTCACTTATTGGCTCCCTTTACATTGCATCGCTGCCGAACAAAAATCGGGCAAAGGTGCTCTTGTCCGGCGCAATGCTAATGGGTATTTCCCTGTTGCTGTTCTCCATGTCCACACACTATTGGCTATCCGTTGGGCTTCTTACTATTGTCGGGCTCGGGCAAGCTGCCCGCATGTCGCTGTCAAATGTACTCATTCAGTCTTATGTGAGTGATGAGTTTCGTGGCAGAGTCATGAGCATATATATGCTGGAAATGGCGGTATTGATGATCAGCATTTACCCCATCAGCGTATTTGCGCAGGCCTTTGGACCGCAATTAGCGGTTGGTGTATCTGCCGCCTGTCTCATTGTGCTGGTGGCGGGGCTATTTTTCTACCCGGCTTATCGCGACCTGGATTAACCCGCTACCTGATAACGGAAGCAGGAAACATATGAAAGATGTAAGAATTTGGGATATCCCCACTCGCCTGTTTCACTGGTCACTGGTGATCCTGTTATGTATATCTTTCTACACTGGTTTATCCGGCGGGTTCAAGGAGATGGACTATCACATGATCAGCGGCTACTGCATTCTCTCCCTGGTGCTGTTTAGAATACTGTGGGGATTTTTTGGAGGCCACCACTCAAGGTTTACAACATTCATCAAAGGTCCTTCAGTTATTTTTTTCTATGCAGCAGGACTACTTAAGAGGGGAACGCACCATGCCGGTCACAATCCACTGGGCGCCTTAAGCATCATGGCAATACTCATGGCACTCATCGTTCAGGCCTCGACAGGACTTTTTGCTAACGATGACATCATGCTGGAAGGTCCGCTCTCTCATCTGGTGTCGTACAAGACCAGCAGGATGTTAACGGGAGTTCACAAAACGAATATCTGGGTGATAGGATCCCTGGCGGGATTACATGTCATCGCAATCCTGTTTTATCAGTTCTACAAGAAAGAACCACTAATAGGCGCAATGTTTACAGGCAAGAAGACGTTAAACGAATCAGAAGAAAAAAAATATTGCCTTCCAAAGGAACTGATTGTGGGCGCCCTGACCTTGTCTATCTCTGCCGCGTCGGTTTACGCAATAATTACCTACCTGTGACCATCAAAGCTAATAATCCAGTTATGTCGCAGGTTTAGTGATCATGTTCCTCGCGGAAATTATCATGGCATCCCTTACAACTTTGACCCAGGGATTTCATCGCAGGACCGACGGCACTCATATCCCCGGTCTCTGCCGCCCTGGCCATTCCATTCGCTGCTTCAACAAACTTTGATACGGCCTCTTTGAACTCATCAGGCTTCTCCCAGATGGCAGGTAATGCTTCAGATTTTGAAACGCCACTTCCCTCGGGATAGATATGAGGAACAATTTCCGCCAGCTCGGCCATACCCCTGGCATGAAACGCCAGTCTATCCAAATGAACCTGCCCTCGAAGTATTGCAGCCATCGAACTCATCTGCCCACCGACCGTACTCATGACCCCTTGTCGATACTTAAAATCTGCTTCGCCATCGGCTAGCACAAGCGGACTTGTCATCATAGAAAGGATTGACAGCAGTGCAGTTACATTCAGGAGATTTCGCATTATTCTTCCTTCTCATTGAGGTTTCTTCGGTAGAGCTTAACCAATCTGGCGGATAGTATCACTAGATTGACCTGATCTCCCGGCAACAGTATGGTTGTTTCAATCTCTACAGAAGAAATGACCATGGTGACTAAGAAAAGTTTTCCTTTTGAGGATTCTCTATCCAAATTGGAGGAGCTTGTTGAGCAAATGGAAAATGGCGACCTGTCCCTGGAAGATTCTCTCAAAAGTTTCGAAGAAGGCATAAAATTAACCCGTGAGTGTCAGAAAGCCCTGAAATCCGCCGAACAGAAAGTGAAACTGTTAATCGAGCAAAATGGTGAAGTGGTAGAAAAGCCTTTTACTTCAGATACCGACGAGGACTAATGGATCTTGCAGCATTCAGGGGCAGGATTCAGCTTCAGCTGGAGACTATTCTCGATCAGCTTGACGCCCCCCAGCCTTTAATCGATGCAATGCGCTACGGTGTATTTAATGGCGGCAAACGTATTCGACCGGCGCTGGTATATCTTGCCTGCGATGCACTCGATACAGACCTTGACCAGGCAGATATTCCAGCCAGTTCAATCGAGCTGATCCATGCTTATTCCTTGATTCACGATGACTTACCGGCTATGGATGATGATAACCTCCGTCGCGGTAAACCCACATGCCATATTAAGTATGGTGAGGCTACCGCAATCCTTGCCGGTGATGCTCTGCAAACACTTGCCTTCGATATCCTTGCCCGGGATGAACTATTGGCTCCAGAAACAAGAATCCGGCTTATTAGCGAACTTGCCAGTGCATCCGGTGCCGGTGGTATGATCGCCGGACAGGCAATTGACCTCGCCTCTGAAAATGTGGAAATCGTCGCCCCGGTCCTTGAAAACATGCATCGAAGGAAAACCGGCGACCTCATCAATGCATGCCTGTCTTTCGCCGCGATCCTTGCCAGCGCAAAGCCTGAGATCACCGACATTCTGCAACGATTCGGCGATTCCCTTGGCCTCGCATTTCAGATCAGGGATGATATTCTGGATGTCACTGGCGATGCATCTTCGATCGGCAAACCCGTGGGTTCAGACGTTGAAAATAACAAATCAACATTTGTGTCAGCCTATGGATTGGCGGGCGCCAAAGATAAACTGAATCGACTCTCACAGGAAGCTGAATCTGTGCTCTTGCCGCTGGGGGAGAAGGCAGAACCACTCAGGGAAATGGCGAGATTTATCGCCAGCCGAACTCACTAGCACCGCCAAATTGAGCAAATGCCGCCACTTTATGGGTTCAAACCCCTGAATGGTGTAGAATCCTGCACCCCAGAGTTTAAATACCTTGATAGCTTCATGATTGACCAGATTCCCATAGAGAGGCCAGATACACCGTTGTTGAATTCGGTCGATTTACCTGAAGACCTTAGAAAACTTGGCGAAGAAGACCTCGAACCACTGGCAAAGGAACTACGACACTTTTTGCTTTATTCGGTGGGCCAGACTGGCGGGCATCTTGGCGCCGGCCTCGGCGTGGTTGAACTCACCATCGCTCTTCACTATGTGTTTGAAACACCTAAAGACCAGCTGGTCTGGGACGTAGGGCACCAGGCTTATCCTCACAAGATACTGACCGGTCGTCGCGATCAAATGCGCACCTTACGGAAACCTGATGGAATTGCACCATTTCCGGTTATTGAGGAGAGTGAATTCGATACCTTTGGTGTAGGACACTCATCTACCTCGATAAGTGCGGCACTTGGCATGGCTATCGCTAATCGGTTACAGAAAAAACAACGCCGTACCGTAGCAATTATCGGTGACGGTGCAATGACTGCCGGCATAGCTTTTGAAGCGCTCAATCATGTTGCCGATACTGACGCCAATCTGCTGGTGATCCTGAACGACAATGCCATGTCTATTTCCCATAACGTGGGAGGCCTGGCCAAATATTTTGCAAGGATCCTCAGTAGCCGCCCATACCTGACGATGCGTGAAGTCAGCAAAAAACTACTCAGCCGTATTCCACATGCCTGGGAACTTGCAAAGAGAACGGAAGAACACATGAAAGGTATGGTCGTTCCCGGCACCCTGTTCGATGAGTTGGGGCTGAACTATATGGGCCCTATCGATGGCCATGACATCACGACCCTGGTTCATACACTTCAGAACATAAAGGACTTAAAAGGTCCGCAATTTCTACATGTCGTGACGCAAAAGGGTAAAGGCTATGGCCCGGCCGAAGATTCTCCGGTCGGAACCCATTCCCTATCGAAGATTGAAAACCCTTCAACAGTGACGACACCGAAATTACCAAGCTACTCAAATGTTTTTGGCGATTGGCTGTGTGATATGGCAGAGCGGGATTCCGCGCTGGTTGGCATTACCCCGGCGATGAGGGAAGGGTCTGATCTAATCGAATTCTCAAGTCGATTCCCGGATCGCTATTTTGATGTCGCCATCGCAGAGCAACATGCAGTTACCCTTGCCGCAGGACTCGCCAGTGAAGGCGCAAAGCCGGTGGTGGCCATCTATTCCACCTTTCTGCAAAGAGCCTACGATCAGCTGATTCACGACGTCGCAATTCAGAACTTCGATGTATTGTTCGCGATTGACAGGGCAGGACTGCTCGAAGACGGGCCGACCCATTCCGGCGTTTTTGATCTTGCCTACCTGCGATGTATTCCCAACATGGTGGTTATGGCGCCCGCTGATGAGAATGAATGCCGACAGATGCTCTATACAGGCTATCTGTATAAGGGGCCAGCTGCCGTTCGCTATCCACGCGGCTCAGGGCCAGGTGTGGAAGTCAAAAAAGAAATGTCTAAACTTGAAATCGGCAAGGCAAGACTCATCCATCAGGGCAATCGCGTCGCTATTATTTCTGTCGGTTCAATGTTGCAAACGGCAGAAGCTGCTGCGCTGGAGCTGGGCGCAACGCTGGTCGATTTACGTTTTATTAAACCACTGGATGAGGACCTGATCCGAAAAGTAGCGCTAGAACACGAATTGCTGGTGACGATCGAAGAGAACTCTGTCATGGCGGGTGCAGGTTCAGCAATTAACGAGCTTCTTAGCTTTCTGGGGATCAGCGTGCCCACTTTGAACCTGGGTGTTCCTGACAGGTTTGTTGGTCACGACAATCCTGCAAAGATGCTTGAGTCATGCGGTCTAGATCCCGAAGGTTTATTGCGTTCCATCAGGATGCGACTGAATGAGAGCGAGAGCGTGTTTAAGCGTATCAAACGCTAGTTCTCGCTCTGATCTGTTCATCTGAATTGCAGTCAGTGATTAATTTTCCTTATTGCTAAAAAGATGTCCCAGTTTTCCGGCTTTAGTCGCGAGATAACGGGCATTATGATCATTCTGTCCGGTTTCAATCGGAAGCCTTTCTACTATTTCGATGCCGAGCTTGGTCAGGGCGGTCACCTTAACAGGGTTGTTGGTCATCAGCCGAATTCGCTTAATCTGCAAATGAGAAAACATATTCCTGCACACAGAATAATCGCGAAGGTCAGCATCAAACCCTAGTCTTTCATTGGCTTCAACGGTGTCCGCACCCTGATCTTGTAATGCATAGGCACGTATTTTGTTAATCAGGCCAATACCTCTTCCTTCCTGTCTTAAATAGAGGATGGCACCACAGCCTTCATCCGCCAGTCTCTGCATCGCAGTTTGAAGCTGCGAACCACAATCACACCGCATACTAAAAAGGCAATCACCCGTCAGGCATTCAGAATGAACCCGGCACAAAACACTATTCGCAGAAGATACGTCCCCCAGGGTCAAGGCTATGTGCTCCTGGCCCGTGTCAGGGTCTTCAAAGCCATGCATTTCGAATTCACCAAAAGGTGTTGGTAGTCGACATGATGCGACATATACAACTGGCATTACCGCTCCAGAAAAACAAATGACGAATTAACTACAGAGGATGATTTTAACAGGACTGGGTCTGAACTAATATTACCAGTGAAATTGGCTCAATACTGTGCCTGAAGCAGCATTAAACCTGCATTCTCCTCGATTTTGACATTCTTCAGAAAAGACATCCCGAGCAGGATATCGACAGGAAATTCACCTTCCAATATGACTGCTTGTATATTGCTAGCGCTAATCTCACCAACATGGACCGACTCAAGGATGACAGCCCTTGATCTGACAATACCACTGGCTGTCGTCGTTGGCATCAACTGCCCGGACTGGAACTCAATACCCAGGGATTTCGCCATCACCGAGTTAATGGCAACCACGTTAGCCCCCGTGTCAATCAGAAACCGGACGGGCCTGCCATTGATGCTGCCGGTCGTGATGTATTGCCCTTTTTGATTGATCTGGACAGCGACATTCCTAATGGTCGGCGGCTCATACGCCGAGTTGATTCTTTCGCTAAGTTGCAGGGTAACTCGCTTCCCGCCAAATTCAATCACCGCCTGTTGACTATCTGCGCTGATGAGCAACACACCCTCTGGCGAAGTATTTCCGGCTTTGATCAGGCGCTGTGTTCCGTTGACTCTCAACACGGCTGCGTTTAAGAACAAGCCTAATACCTCAATATCCTGCTGTTGCGGAAAGGCAGCCTGCGAAATGAACAATATCGCCAGAAGTGCTGATCTCATAGATAGGTCTCAATCGAATAGGCCACACATTGAAGCAGGCCCAGACTATAGAGTCCCGCAGCAACATCGTCCATCATGATGCCAAGCCCACCCGTTAACTCGCGATCGAAGAAGCTGACTGGCCAGGGTTTCAGTATATCGAAGAATCTAAACAGTATGAAACCAGCTACAAGCCAATACCAGCCTTCAGGTAACATAAAGAGCGCAATCCACAGCCCAACGAATTCGTCCCAGACGATTGCCGAGGGATCCTTAATCGACATGTCGGCTGCAACCGAACCGCAGATCATAATCCCGGCGACCAATGCTGCGCCAACGATACCGGCATAGATTCCCGGGTGAAGACCAGAGAAGATTAAAAAAACCGGCACAGCCGCCATCGTGCCAATGGTTCCTGGCGCCTTCGGCGCCAAACCACTGCCAAAGCCAAATGCCACGAAGTAGCGTGGATCCGTGAAGACCTTGCGAACATTCGGCCTCACACTAATTCCTTGTCGAGTCGATTATCAAAAGTGTCGAAATCCTGCCTGAGTGAATTCATGATCTCCCCCGGTGCCCACAAACTCAACACCTTCCCCTTCCTGTATCGAGCCGATTCGGGTTATCGGTTTCAATATCTGAAGCGCAATGTCTTCTATTCGAGACCGTGAGGATTGCGGCGCGCAAAAACAAAGCTCATAGTCATCACCTGCCGTCAACGCTAACGATATGGCTTTGTTGCGTTCAGCGTAATCCAGTATTGCATCGGAAAGTGGCAGCAGTGAAATATCTATTTCTGCTCGTACCCTGCTGCTTTTCGCCAGATGTCCAAGATCAGCGCTAAGCCCATCTGAAATATCAATTGCCGCGCTGGCGAAAGAGCGAAGCCGTTTACCCAGTTCAATTTGCGGTTTTGGATTCAGGTAACAATTTTGCAGGTCAGGATAATCATCACTCGCCGCCAAAAACAAAAGCAGGCCCGCGCCAGCATCACCGGGATGACCTGAGACATAGATGTCATCACCCGGGGCCGCTCCATCACGCTTCAACGATTGTCCGGGTGGAGTCAATCCCATAACCGTAAAAGTCAGTGAGAGAGGCCCTTTTGTCAGGTTGCCACCGACCAGTGGCAATTGAAATTCGTTCGACAGGTCTGACAGGCATCCGGAAAATTCGCTTAACCAACCATGATCAACTCCAGGCATTGTTAAAGCCCCGGTGAATGCGAAGGGTTCTGCACCCATCGCTGCAAGGTCACTGACTGCTGCAGCAAATGATCGTGTAGCAACAACAATGCCACTCGCGTTATCGGGGAAATGGACGCCCGTTACCAGTGTATCCGTCGACACAAGGAGTTCGTGTCCCGGTGGCACAGAGAGAATCGCACAGTCATCACCAGGCCCTGTAATGACAGTCTGCTCGGATTGCCATCCGATTCTGGAAAAGTATTTATCAATAATGGCAAATTCATCATCCGCCATATTCTCTATGCCTCAAGAATATTCGTTTCTATCGTATTTCAGCCTGGCGATACTCTTTCGCCTGAAGATCAAGAATCGAATTTACATATTTGAAACTCTCGCTGGCGCCAAACAGCTTTGCCAGCTCTATGGATTCATTTATCACGACTCGATAAGGGAGATCGATCCTTTCCATCAATTCAAATGTACCAATCAGCAGAATAGCTTTCTCCACCGGGTCAATTTCAGATATGTCACGATCAAGTTTTGTCTCAATGCATTCCAGCAGTTCAGATTTTTTTGCAGCGATGCCAGATAGAAGCTCATGGAAATAGGTCGTATCCACACGTTTCATATTATTGTCTTCACGGAACTGACGTTCGACTTCAGCCGCAGAATCACCCGTCAACTGCATCTGATAGAGCGCCTGCATGGTAAATCTCCGGGCTCTGCTTCTCGCGGCTATTGATGATTTCATTGAAGCTTTCTAATCAAACTGACCATTTCCAAAGCAGTCATTGCGGCATCTATACCTTTGTTACCCGCTTTCGTGCCGGAGCGTTCAATGGCCTGTTCAATGGTGTCTGTGGTTAATACACCAAAGGCAATGGGGAGCTCTTCCTCAAGTGCGACCCGCGAAATTCCGCTGGCACACTCACCTGCAACATATTCAAAATGCGGTGTGCCACCACGGATGACGGCTCCTAATGCAATAATGGCATCACATTCCTTTTTCTTTGCCACCTTCTTCACAGCAAGCGGCATTTCGAAGGCACCAGGGACTCGCACAACGGTAATGTTGTTGTCAGAAACACCGTGACGGGTCAGTGTGTCAATCGCTCCGGTTAATAATCCCTCTACGACAAACCCGTTGAACCTTGCGACTACGATCGTGAAATTGGCTGTGCTGGCGGAAAAATCGCCTTCAATTACTTTTGTCATCTTGTCTATCCTGAATTTTTCTCTCAATTGGTTCTGCCGTGACCCTGATGTCATCGCCGATGATGCGGATATCTGTTACTTTCACATTGAAAAGGTCGCCCATAGTATCAATTTCTGGCATCGAGAGCAGTGAACGCGCCGATGAACCCATCATCTTCGGTGCAATATAGATCACCAGTTCGTCACACAATCCCTGATGCACCAGGCTACCCGCCAGGTTTGGCCCGCATTCAAAAAGTACTTCGTTGCACTGTTGTTGAGCCAGATACTTGAGTAATTCCCCAAGATCTATTCTATTGTCCCGGTTGGTTTTAACTTCGATCACACTCGCCTTACACGCTGATTTCAGATCCACGCGTAAAGATCTCCCGGGAGCACAGACAAGCACATTGTCGGCGTTTGTTAGAATTTTCGCTTCTGTCGATACTCGTAACATCGGATCAAGAATATAGACCGGTCTTTTTCTGCCTGCACAAAGCTCTGCATATTCAATTCCCACATAATCGGCACGTACTGTCATCAGCGGGTCATCATCAATGATCGTCTGTACACCAGTGACGATAGCTGAACTCCTGGCCCTCAGTTTTTGTACATCCTTTCTTGCATGGGGTCCCGTGATCCACTGGCTCTTGCCATTGGCCAGCGCCGTCTTACCATCAAGGCTCATGGCCATTTTTAACCGAACGAAGGGCAAGCCAGTCTCAAAACGTTTGAAATGGCCAGGGTTTAACTGGCGAGCCGAGGCCTCCATCATAGGCACCACGACTTCTATTCCCGCATCCCGCAACATCTGAAATCCTTTCCCGCTATTCCTTTCATGAGGATCACTGGTCGCTGCAACGACCCGCGCAACCTCCGCATCAATCAATGCTCGGGCACAAGATGGTGTTCTTCCCTGAAAGCTGCAGGGTTCAAGTGTGACGTAGGCAGTGCAGCCTTTTGCATGGTCTCCTGCCGCGCGCAGGGCATTTGCCTCTGCATGTGCCTTGCCATCAGTCAGGTGAAATCCTTTTGCAAGGATCTGATCATCTTTGACCAGAACGCAGCCGACTCTCGGATTAGGATCTGTTGTGTACAGGCCCTTCTCTGCAATCCTCAAGGCTTGCGCCATAAAAGTGGCATCATTCACTTTTCATCTGCCTTCATTTATCTTTTTTAGCTTGCTTGTTCATTCGCTCGATCTCTTCCCGGAACTCATTAACATCCTGAAAACTTCGATACACGGAGGCGAACCGCACATAAGCCACGTCATCAAGCTCCCTGAGTTCTTCCATGACAATTTCACCTACTTCACGGGTTTCTATCTCCCGCTCCCCGGTGGCCCTGAGCTTGTGCTTTATGTTATTGATTGTTGATTCCAAAACTTCAAGGCTCACTGGCCTCTTCTCCAGAGCCCGGGTCATACCACTACGCAGTTTATCTTCATCGAACGGTTGTCGACTTCCATTGCTCTTAATGACCCGGGGAAGCACCAGTTCAGCCGTTTCAAATGTAGTGAAACGTTCACCACATTCCTGGCATTCTCTCCGCCGCCTGACCTGGTTACCGTTAGCAACCAACCGGGAGTCGTTAACTTTGGTTTCCTTATCTCCACAAAATGGGCAATACATTATTCGGCACTTCTATTCAATTGTGATTTTATTTTACGCTATTCCACAATCTGGCGTTTTATTCGCGCCAGGTTGACCTGGGGCTAGCATCATCTCGCTGCTCTTCTATGATGATAGAATGTAACAACTGGATTTCCCTTAACACTGACACACAAAACCGTACTAAAAAATGGCTCAATACGTATATACCATGTCTCAGGTGGGCAAAGTGGTGCCGCCCAATCGCACCATACTGAAAGATATCTCTCTTTCATTTTTCCCCGGCGCAAAAATTGGTGTCCTCGGAATAAATGGCTCTGGCAAGACCAGCCTATTGAGAATCATGGCAGGTGTAGACCACGATTATCTGGGAGAAGCGAGGGCGCAGCCCGATATAAGAATTGGCTATCTGCAGCAGGAACCGGAACTTGATCCGGAAAAGGATGTTCGTGGCAATGTAGAAGATGGCGTCCGGGAGACAAAGAACCTGATTGAAGAGTTCAACCTCATCAGCGATAAGTTTGCCGAACCCATGACTGATGATGAAATGGATGAGCTACTCAGGAAACAAGGTGAACTGCAATTAAAAATCGACGCCTGTGAGGGCTGGGACCTGGATCGGAAACTGGAAATTGCGGCCGACGCTCTCAGACTGCCACCCTTCGAATCAAACGTCGAAACCCTGTCCGGCGGTGAACGCCGTCGAGTAGCACTCTGCCGACTGCTCGTCGCCAACCCGGACTTGCTGTTATTGGATGAACCAACCAACCATCTTGATGCCGAGAGTGTTGCCTGGCTCGAACGTTTTCTAAAAGACTTCCCTGGTACAGTGGTTGCGATCACTCACGACCGCTACTTCCTGGATAATGCGGCAGGATGGATACTCGAACTGGATCGAGGATATGGCATCCCCTATGAGGGAAACTACTCGGCCTGGCTTGAAGCCAAGGACAAACGAATGGCCGTCGAAGAAAAGCAGCAGCAGTCGCGGCAAAGATCCATTAAGGCCGAACTGGAATGGGTACGAACCCAACCAAAAGCCCGGCATGCAAAGAACCGTGCCCGACTGGCCCGGTTTGAAGAGATGAACTCCCAGGAATTCCAGACCCGCAGTGAAACATTAGAACTCTATATTCCACCGGGCCCCCGACTTGGTGACCTGGTACTGGAGATCGAAAAAATCAGCAAGAAATTTGATGACAAGGTATTGCTGGATGACTTAAGTTTTACCGTGCCGAAAGGTGCCATCGTCGGAATCATCGGTGGTAACGGGGCCGGGAAATCAACCTTGTTCAGAATGATCTGCGGAACCGAAACCCCCGACTCAGGTGAGCTCAAACTTGGTGACACGGTTGTACTCGGGTACGTCGATCAGAGCCGGGATTCACTTGAAGGAGACAACACTGTCTGGGAAGAGATTTCCGAGGGTGCAGAGATCATCAAGATTGGCAGATACGAAACCCAGTCTCGTGGTTACGTCAGCCGATTTAATTTCAAAGGTTCTGACCAGCAAAAACTGGTAAAAGATTTATCCGGCGGCGAACGCAATCGCGTTCACCTGGCCAAGCTGTTGAAGAAGGGAGCCAACTTTTTGTTACTGGACGAACCGACGAATGATCTGGATGTAGAAACGCTGCGCGCGCTGGAGATGGCCATCGAATCCTTCCCGGGCTCCATCATGGTGATTTCCCACGACCGCTGGTTCCTTGATCGAATTGCAACCCATATATTAGCGTTTGAAGGTAATAGTAAGGCCGTTTGGTTCGAGGGTAACTACACCGAGTACGAAGACGATCGAATGAAGCGGATGGGACAGAGTGAAATTACTCCCACAAGAGTAAAATACAAAAAGCTGGCGTAAGCCACAGTACATCTCCGGATTTCTGAACCAGGCGGTGATAGATCTGGTGTATTGTTCGCGTTTTCCACGTAGGCACCTGAAATATTTCGTGCTTGCCGCGAAGAAAAGCAGCGGTAACAAACTCAATCGCTAATCGTCATATAGCGCATCGAGAGCATCTGCTAACTTACCGACACCGATGACCGCCATACCGGGGATCGGGTTTTTCGGAAGGTTTGCCTTCGGTATTATGGCCTTCTTAAACCCATGCTTGGCTGCCTCCCGCAGCCTTTCCTGGCCGTTAGGAACGGGTCTGATTTCACCGGAAAGACCAACCTCACCAAAACAGATCATTTCAGTAGACAGGGCTTTATTTCTAAAACTTGAAACAATTGCCAACAACAGCGCGAGGTCGCTACTGGTTTCAACCACACGTATCCCGCCTACCGCATTGACAAACACATCCTGATCACCAACATGCAGTCCACCATGTCGATGCAATACGGCTAGTAGCATCGCCAACCGGTTTTGCTCAAAACCGACGGCAACTCGCCTCGGGTTTCCAAGTGCACTTTCATCGACAAGAGCCTGCGCCTCAACCAACAAGGGCCTGGTTCCTTCCCACACCACCATGACAATACTCCCGGGTGCCGGTTCACTTCCACGGGACAGAAAAATAGCCGAAGGGTTTGAGACCTCAACCAGCCCTTTTTCCGTCATGGCAAAAATGCCGAGCTCGTTCACTGCCCCGAATCGATTCTTACTGCAACGCAAGGTCCTGTACCTGCCATCGGCATCGCCATCGAGCATAATGAAAGTATCTATCATATGTTCCAGTACCCTGGGCCCGGCGAGGTTGCCTTCCTTGGTGACATGCCCCACGAGAAACAGTACGGTGTTCGTCTTCTTCGCATGCTGGATCAGAATCGATGCGGATTCCCTGACCTGGCTGACACCGCCCGGTGCGGAATCCACATCTTCCGTATGCATCACCTGTATCGAATCAATCGCCAGCATCGACGGCTTCAGTTCATCCCAGGTCGAAAGGATGGCTTCAATGTTGGTTTCAGACATGATCTTAAGTTTGTCGAGCGGCAATTGTAGCCGCCTGGCCCGCATTGCCACCTGGGCGAGGCTCTCTTCCCCGGTGATGTACAGCGCTGAGTGTGAATCAGCGAGGCCGCAAAGCACTTGTATCAGCAGGGTACTTTTACCAGCACCCGGATCGCCACTGATCAGAATGACAGATCCTGGTACCAGACCACCTCCGAGAACCCGGTCCAGCTCTTCAAATTTTGTTTGAATCCTGGGGGCATCCTCTGAGGAAACCTCAATCAGCGTCTTCGGTGCAGACAGTGTCCCTGAGAAGCCTCTCCTCCTTGCTTTGCCTGCAGAACTGTCAATGGAGAGTCGACTTAATGTATTCCATTGCTGACAGTCATTGCATTGTCCCTGCCACTTTGCATGTTCAGAACCACAATCAGTGCAGACGTATACCGTTTTACTTTTGGCCATGATATCCGGTCACTTCAGGGAGATAGTTTCTTGGAACCCGTGTGGTCACGCCACACATCAATGTGTAAGGAACCGTGCCTGTATTTTTCGCCACTTCTTCTATGGGTACATTCTCGCCCCAGAGCTCGACTCGATCTCCA
>SMVB01127870.1_pt1 | contig 40017 bp, 30 predicted proteins | sample 2456461 | NCBI WGS metagenome assembly SMVB01 (sample SAMN11095934, study PRJNA526329) | marine sediment metagenome | biome: Marine sediment; feature: Surficial sediment; material: Deep marine sediment; isolation source: Hadal surficial sediment | place: Pacific Ocean | collected 2014-05 | depth...
CCTCGGCGGCATGCGTGTCCTGAACGCGAACGTCGGGCAGTCCGAGCTCGGGGTCTTCACCGACCGACCCGAGACGCTGACCAACGACTTCTTCGTGAACCTGCTCGACATCGCGACGGAGTGGAAGGTGGTGACCTCGGACACCAAGGACGTATTCGAGGGTCGCGATCGCGGTACGGGGGAACTCAAGTGGACCGGCAGCCGCGTTGACCTCGTCTTTGGTTCGAACTCTGAGCTCCGGGCGATCGCAGAGGTCTACGGGAGTGACGACGCCGAGCAGAAGTTCGTTCGTGACTTCGTTGCTGCGTGGGATAAGGTCATGAATCTCGATCGCTTCGACCTTGCCTGATCTCAGTGAGGTGATCACTCTAAAATCGGGGTCAGAGCCCTTTTTCTGATTAGCACATTAATACTGCCCGGCTGGAGAAAGGGCTCTGACCCCTTTTGCACAATTCTCGTGCTGTTACTCTTTTTTTATTCCGGCTAGAATCCAGCTCCGACACTTCTGCTTTCGCTTGGGGCAAAACAGGTAGATGAGCAAACGTTACGATGCGGCCGACATCGAGGTCCTGCGTGGACTCGATCCTGTGCGGCGGCGGCCGGGCATGTATACGGATACCTCACGGCCGAATCACATGGCGCACGAGGTGCTCGACAACAGCGTCGATGAGGCGCTTGCCGGCCACTGCAAAAAAATCGAAGTCACGATCCACACTGATGGTTCCGTGGAAATCAGCGACGATGGCCGCGGCATGCCCGTCGACATCCATCCGAAAGAGAAAATTCCGGGGGTTGAGCTGATCCTGACGCGCCTGCATGCAGGCGCCAAATTCAATAAGGAAAACTATCAGTACTCCGGTGGTTTGCACGGTGTCGGCGTATCCGTTGTCAATGCACTTTCGAAAAACCTCGAAGTCTGGATTCGCCGCGGTGGAATCGAATACAACATGAGTTTCGTTGGCGGAAAAAAGCGCGGAAAACTCGAAAAAGTCGGCAAAATCGGCAAAGCCAACACGGGCACAACCATTCGCTTCTGGCCCGACAAGCAATATTTTGATACGGAAAAGATCTCTGTAAACCGGCTGAAGCATGTCCTGCGGGCGAAAGCCGTGCTGTGCCCGGGACTGACCGTGCGGCTGAAGGTCACCAAACCGAAGGAAAAGGTTGAGTGGTGTTATTCCGGGGGACTGGAGGAATACCTGCTCGAGGCGATGGAAAAGGTGGAGCATCTGCCGGCTGAACCATTTGCGGGCAGCATGAGCGGCAAGCACGAGGCAGTTGACTGGGCACTGGCCTGGCAAACGGAGCCCAGCCAGGTGGTCGTCGAAAGCTATGTAAATCTCGTGCCGACGCCGCAAGGCGGTACTCACGTCAATGGATTGCGCACTGGCCTGACTAACGCCATGCGTGAGTTCTGCGAGTTCCGCAGCTTGCTGCCCCGGGGCATTTCGCTGGTGCCTGAGGACATCTGGGACGGGCTGAACTTCGTTCTCAGCGCCAAGCTCGAGGATCCGCAGTTTTCCGGGCAGACCAAGGAAAGACTGACTTCTCGCGAATCCGCGGCGTTTGTCGCGGGTGTATTAAAGGACAGCTTTGCCCTGTGGCTCAATCAGCACCCGGAAACCGGCGATACTATCGCTCAGCTGGCGATCGCAAAGGCACAGGCGCGGCTCAAAGAGGCAAAGAAAGTGGTCCGCAAGAAAATTGTCTCGGGCCCGGCCTTGCCCGGCAAACTTGCGGACTGTACCTCGCAGGAGCCCGAGCTTTGTGAGATTTTCCTGGTCGAGGGCGACTCGGCTGGTGGCTCCGCGAAACAGGCGAGAGACCGCATTACGCAGGCGATCATGCCGCTGCGGGGCAAGATACTGAATACCTGGGAAGTTGAATCAGCCGAGATCCTGGAATCACAGGAAGTACACGACATCACCGTCGCCTTAGGCGTCGACCCGGCGAGTCCCGACATCAGTAATCTTCGTTATCACAAGATTTGCATTCTGGCCGATGCGGATTCCGATGGCCTGCATATCGCAACCCTGCTTTGTGCGCTGTTCCTGCGTCACTTCCGTGAACTGGTGCTGGCGGGACATGTGTACATCGCGATGCCGCCGTTATATCGCATCGACGCAGGCAAGGAAGTGTTCTATGCACTCGATGACAGCGAGCAGCAGGGCATCCTCGACCGTATCGACGCCGAAAAAATCAAAGGCAAGGTGACAGTTACGCGCTTCAAGGGACTGGGCGAGATGAACCCGCAGCAGCTGCGCGAAACGACGATGAATCGCGATACGCGCCGTTTGGTGCAACTCACCGTCAAGCCCAGTGACAAGACGGATCAGCTCATGGACATGCTGCTGTCGAAGAAGCGCTCGGCGGACCGGCGCAAATGGCTCGAGACCAAGGGTAACCTGGCCGAGGTATGAAGGACAACAAAATGCAAAATCAGCTGAACCTGGAAGGTGTAGAGCGGCTTGCGTTAAAGGATTTTGCCGAGAAGGCTTATCTCGACTATTCGATGTATGTGATTCTCGATCGGGCCTTGCCACAAATCGGCGATGGTCTGAAGCCGGTGCAGCGGCGCATCATCTACGCGATGAGCGAACTGGGCCTGTCAGCGGGACAGAAACCCAAGAAATCAGCACGCACCGTCGGCGATGTCATCGGCAAATTCCACCCGCATGGTGATTCGGCCTGCTATGAAGCCATGGTGCTGATGGCGCAGGACTTTTCCTATCGTTATGCGATCATCGACGGCCAGGGTAACTGGGGGTCGACCGATGATCCCAAGTCCTTCGCCGCGATGCGCTACACCGAATCACGGTTGAAGCCGTACGCAAGAACGCTGTTGTCCGAACTCGGGCAGGGCACGGTCGACTGGGCGCCAAATTTCGATGGCACGCTCGAAGAACCGGTCGTGTTGCCGGCGCGGTTGCCCAATTTATTGTTGAACGGTACGACCGGTATTGCGGTCGGCCTGTCCACCGATGTGCCGCCACACAACCTGCGTGAAGTGGCCAGCGCACTCGTACATTTGATCGACTGCCCGAAGGCGACTATCGCTGACATCATGAAGCACATCAAGGGTCCGGATTTCGCGACCGGCGGTGAGCTGGTGTCGCCACGGGCCGATATCCAACAGATTTACGTGACCGGCAACGGAACGTTGCGCTTGCGCGCAACCTACAGGCAGGAAAACGGTGACATCGTGATTAACACGTTGCCCTACCAGATATCCGGCGGCAAGGTACTGGAGCAGATCGCGACGCAGATGCGCAACAAGAAGCTGCCGCTGGTCGAGGACCTGCGCGACGAGTCGGATCATGAAGAACCGATTCGCCTGGTCATTACGCCCAAGTCGAAGAACGTCGACGTTGACGAACTCATGTCGCACCTGTTCTCGACAACGTCCCTCGAGCGAACGGTGCGCGTCAACATGAACATTGTCGCGCTGGACGGACGGCCGAAGACGTTCAACCTGATCGGCATCCTGTCGGAGTGGCTCAGGTTCCGGCGTGACACGGTCAAGCGCCGCCTGCGGCACCGGCTGCAGATTGTTTCAGACCGGCTGCACGTTCTCGACGGTCTGTTGATTGCGTATCTGAATATCGACGAAGTCATCAGGCTCATTCGCAAGGAAGACAAGCCAAAGCCGGCCCTGATGAAGAAATTCAGGCTGTCCGATATTCAGGCCGAGGCGATCCTGAATCTTCGCCTGCGAAATCTTGCCAGGCTCGAAGAAGTGAAAATCAGGGACGAGCAGCAACAGCTCAATGAAGAACGCAAGGGTCTCGAGCAGATGCTGAAAAGTGCGTCACGGCTAAAGACCCTGATGAAAAACGAGATACTGGCCGACGCACAAGACTACGGCGACCAGCGGCGCACCCTGATCGTCGAGCGGGAAGCAGCACAGGCGATGGACGAGACGCAACTTGTCGCCAGCGAGCCGGTTACGGTCGTGCTATCGCAGCGCGGCTGGGCGCGGGCGGTGAAAGGCCACGATATCGGTCCTTTAGTGCTGAACTACAAGTCGGGCGACGGCTTTCTCGCTGCTGCCCACGGGCGCAGCAATCAGCTCGCGATGTTCATCGACAGTACCGGCCGCGTGTACAGCGTCATTGCGCAATCGCTGCCCTCTGCCCGCGGCCAGGGCGAACCGCTTTCCGGCAAGTTCAAGCCGCCTGACGGTGCCGAATTCTGCGGCACCATGATTGGCGAACTTGTCCATCAATGGCTGCTGGCAAGCGATGCCGGCTATGGATTCATCGCGACACTCGAAGACCTCGTAACGCGCAACAAAGCCGGCAAGTCGATCTTGCGCGTGCCGCCCGGCGGCAGGGCCGTGGTGCCCTCGCCGGTACCCCCGGATACTGAGTGCCTGATCGCGGCAGTGTCGTCGATTGGACGGCTATTGTGCTTCGAGATGGAAGAACTGCCGGAGCTGGCCAGGGGCAGGGGCTTGAAGCTCATCAATATCCCGACCAGAAAGTACAAGGCTGGCGAAGAACAGCTGGTCGCGATGGCGGTCATTCCGGAAGGCGGTAATCTCCGGGTGCATACCGCCACGCGCATGATGACGATCAGGTGGGATGACCTGGATGACTATTACGGCGAGCGTGCGTTACGCGGCAGCATGCTGCCGAAGGGATGGAGATCCGTTGTCCGCCTCGCAGCTGAATTGCCGGAACAGGACTAGCAGCCTGCAAGCTCAGGACGCTTTCGATTTTTTGGCAGCGCTGCGCCCGGACTCTATTTCGATCACGGTGTCGCTTTCTGAAGATGGCATTTCTACCGTCAGATCCGGAATTACGCTGGCATCGTTGAAATCCTCGTTCTCCGCGCTGCCTGATTCTGGCAAGTTCGCCGTCAGTTCGGCTGTATTCTCCGTATCCAGTGAGGCTGGCATCTCAGCCGTGTCGCTGCTGACATCCTCGTCGTCCATGCGTTCTGCCAGTGCCCGCGCAGCTTCTTCAATCTCCTGGTTGAGGGCCTGAGTCGCAGTCAGCTCGTCTTCGTAATCCTGTTCGAGAATCTGGTAGTCACCTTCCTTGTTCAGCGTTCGTTGTGTGTCGTCGCTGTCCGGGTCGGCGTCCGTATCTATCAGTATGGCCTGCAAATCTTTCGTGGTCGAAGTGTTGTCGTCGAGGGCAAGCTGGGTGGCATCCACGATCATCGACATGTCGTAGTCTTCGTCGGCGACGTCATCGTCGTCTTCGTCATCGTCGGTCGGCAGTATCTCGCTTTCGAGAATCATCTCTCTCTTTTTCTCGCTGGGCGGAATGATGTCAGTGGGCAGCAGGTCCTCCTGCCTGGAGGCCTGCTCGGTAATTTCCAGATCAACGTGGTAGTCGTTGCCGTTGCTGGCCGAGAAGCCGTAGTCCTGGGCTACCTCCATTTCTCCACGGTCCTGCAGGCCGGTGCCGTCGTCGAGATCGGCATCGAGGGTAATTGCCCGGGAATTAAGGGTGTCGTCATCAAAGTTATAATCGAGGTCCGCTATAACCGGCCGCGGCGCAGGCTCATCGCCACGGCGTCGGGATGGGACTGACGGTGTGCTGACTGCAACGGATCCAAATCGATCCCGGAGCGCTCGGCCGAACATAAACAGACCAAGCATCAGCGCCAAACCGGTGCCGCCAAGCCACATCAGCCATGACCATGCACCGCTGAAACCACCGTCGGCTGTTCCCGTGCTGACGATGGCAGGGGCTGGCTGGGCAATCCGCGGTGTCTCGATTGCAATGTCCGGAATGTCGACGATTTCGTCGGCGCCAACCGCTATAACGAACGGTGAATCCGTACCGACGATGATATCGCCCGGTCGCATCTCAGGCACGGCATCTTCTTCAACCGTTGCTACCGCCGGTTCGGCAGCCTCTTCAAGCGTTGCTGCTACCGCCTCGGGAAACGGTGGAGCTGAAGTATCCGCAACCGCAACGCCGGAGTAGGCAGCGGCTGATCCGGGGTCTGAATTAACCGTGTTTGGCTGAACCGCGCTGCTGCTGTCTGCAGTGGCGACTGCGGTTGCACCCGTCAGGTCGGGAATAAGCAACCAGCTGCCGGCTTTCAGAAGATCCCGATCGTTGTTCAGGAACGCGTCGGGATTGACTGCAAAAATTGCGTCAACCGCCGGCCAGAGTGCGATGGATCGATTCTCAATCCGCGATGCTATCTGCGACAGCGAATCGCCTGCTTGTACCCGGTAGCGGCTGCTCGCCGCGATCGGGGTGTCGTCCCGCGGACGCACGCTGGCCGGAACGATCCGCGTCGCTTTTTGCACACTGACGATATCGGTTGCGGTTACCGATGAAGTCTGCACAGGGATCAGCGGTGCCGCATCGGTACTGAGTGCCACGGGTTCACTTTCCCCAAGTGGCGCGGGATCGATCATCAATGTGTAATCACGCGCAAGGCGTGCCGTGTATGGACAATTGACCGACAGCTGCATCGCCAGGAGTGGCTCGCGTATCGGCGTACGGCCGTTCAGCACGATCACGCCGTCTGTAATCGTGACTCGGGTGTTGCTGACGACCGGGATACCGTTCATGGCAATGCCGGGCTTCAGGAAAATGCAATAATCAAATAATTGCTCGTTCGGATTCAGCGCATAGGCGATGCTCGCACGCAACGGCTGACCGAGGGCCGAATCGACCCTGATTTGACCAAGTTCAAGCGCCGACGCCGGCGCGACGGCAAGCCCGCAGGCGCCGCTAACAGCGACCAGTGCAGGCAAAATCTGCATGTTTGTCTTGCGCTTCGCAGTACTCAATTTCCTGTTCTTGTGTTTGCGTGTATTTGGTGCTTTCACAGGCCGATACCCCGGTAATCCAGATTGCGTGATCCTTACGCTCGGTTTGCGCCCCAAATCAAACATGTACAGCGGGCGAGGTTCAGACTATGTGGCCCTGAAATGGCTGTAAACGTGCCTTTCCCATGTTTTGTAAATTGCTGCTCCAGGAGCCGCATTCAGGCCCAAAAATGTGATATGGGTCACAGGTTCGTCTTTGATTGACTTAACGTAATTTTGGCCACAGCAAAGAGGTTTTTCGGGATCTGCGCAACAACGATCTACTCGTTGCCGATAGCCTCGAGCGTCGTATGCACGACTTTGGCGGATTCCTGCAGGACGACTTCGGGTTCGTGAACGTAATGGCCCTGCATAAAGTGTACGCCGAGCTGAAACAGCACCGCCATTTCGTTGGCATTTTCAACACGCTCAGCGATAGTTTCGATACTGCGCTGCTCGGCCGCCGCGGTTACCTTCCGTACACTCTCCTGCAAATTCATGTCTGTCGTCAGCGAATGCATGAGTTCGCCGTCGATCTTGATGTAATTGGGTTCGAGAATATCGAGGATCTGGAAACGATTCTTGTCGATGCCATAGTGCTCAAGCGCAAATTCGATGCCAACCTTCTTAAACGCATCGACGGTCTTCTTGGTGTCCTTGATGTACTTGGCCGCTTCCTGTTCCGGGATTTGTACACACAGGTGTGATGGATTCAATTTGCGCTTTTCGAATTCCGATTGCATCCAATCGACAAGCGATGAGTCCACCATCGAGTGGTGCGACAGTTTGACAAAGACTTTTTCTGCTTTGTGTCTGGTGCAAAATTCGATCGATGCAGTAACCATCCAGCGATCGATTGTCTTCATGAGATTATTGCGTTCGGCCGCCGGCAGGAATTCTGATGGCAGGACAGCGGTACCTTGCTCATCAATCATGCGCACCAGCATGTCGTACATCTTGTGCGCGTCACTTCGCAGGCCGGCAATCGGCAATTGCGCGAGCCGGAAGCGGTTGTCCATGAGTGCAGCCTTGATGTGCCTGACCCAGATTGCATCGTATTTCTTAAGGCGTGTGCTTTCTTCACGGGATTCCCGGAGATAAACAGAATTTCCACCCTGGGACTTCGCATGGCTGTGTGCATCCACACACGCGCCAACCAGTTCCTCGAGATTTGCATAGACGCCGCTGACACCGACAACGCCGACAGTGCAGGTCAGCCTGACATCCTGGTCGCCGATCCTGAACGCATGTTTGCTGATGTGATCGACGAGTTGCTGTCCCCATACTTCCGCGTCTCGTATGTTGCCTCGTTCGAGCAGCGTCATAATGCCAGTGCCCTCGAAGCGGCCAGCGACATCCCGCGGGTGCATGCGTTTCCGAACTTCTTCTGCAAATTGCGCCAGAATTTCTTCAGTATCGAGAATGCCTACGTCAGCACGCACCTTCGAAAAATCGTCGGGCTTGATAAATGCGAGCGCGTGTAAGCCGGATTTTGGTTTGCGCTTGAGACGTTTCGTCATGCGCTCCAGGAACTGGGCGCGATGAAAAAACAGTGTTGTCGGGTCACGTTTGAGAGCCTCGTGCGCCAGCATTGTAGGTTCTTCAACGGCAACTTTTCGGGGTGCGATGAGTATCTGTACATAGGGCCCGTCGTCGAAATCTGTCAGGCGAAAGTCGAGCTCCAGTGTTGCCGCATCGCCTTCACCGATGGTGGACTTTACGACCAGTTTTTCGCCGGCCTGCCATTTCCCCTTGGTCGTGGCGATGATGGCGCCCTTGATCGCCGCCTGGCTTTCGCCGAGGAAATTGTCCATGAGTGGCAGCCCGATGGCTTCCGCTTTTTCCTCTGCTTGAAACAACTCGACCCAGGATTTGTTCACCTCAATGATGATCCCTTCCTGGATGTAGGCGATTGCACTCGGCGAGTTCTCCATGTAATCGTTCAGTTGCCGCCGATACTCGAATGCGGAATTCATTGTTGAATCAAGTGCCCGTTCGACGCGATACGCGCGCAGCTCCCGGCCGACCACAACCTGCAATCGTGCTTTGTTGTCGATCGACACGAGATCGCAGGCGCCGTCATTCATCGCCTTCAGGATGGTGTTTTCATCGGCCGTGGTCTTGAGAGCCAGCAATGGTACTTCGGGGATGTATCTGTCTTTCTGCTTGATGACCTGGCGAATTGAGTCCGGATAGCGATCGTCATTCACGATAACGAGTTCGAATTGCTGTTGTTCCAGCGCTTCATCGAACTTGTCCGGGTTTTCAACCCAATGGCAATGTGCGGCGTGTCCGGCATCCCGAAGCGCCCCGTTCACGAGCTCGACATCGTCCTGAATCTGGGTCAGAACGGCGATCGCTATACTCTGTCGCTCGTTCAAATCTCTTTCCTTGGAAATGGCGCGGGCCCTGGTGTTTCCGGGGTTCTCAATAGAACAGAGAAGTCTATACAACACCGTCACACTAGTCCCTGACGCTGTATCAAAACCGTGACGGAAATCAAATAATCGGCAGCCTCGGTACGGGATCAGCAGTCAACATGGGGGATTCGCGCCTGGATCGATGGTATTGCTATTTGTTATCAAATGCTTATCGTGTACGTCCCTGGTGCGTGGCATCGCCACGCCAGGCTGGGTTATGTCAACAGCTTGCCATTAAAGTTCGGTTCCCGCAAAACTCATGGATTAATGACGCCCGGTTACAGTGCCGGTCAGTGGAAATGAAATGGCCAATTACAACAGCAACCAATTTCGCTCGGGACTTCGAATCATGATCGGCGGCGATCCTTGCGTGATCGTTGAAAACGAATTCGTAAAACCCGGCAAAGGCCAGGCATTCAATCGCGTCAAGATCAGAAATCTGAAGACCGGGAAAATCGTTGATAAAACGTTCAAGTCCGGCGACAGCGTCGAAGCTGCAGATGTCCTGGAAACGGATATGCAGTATTTATATGCTGATGGTGAGTTCTGGCATTTTATGCTCGAAGATACGTTTGAACAGTTTGCAGCGGACGAAAAAGCTGTCGGCGAAGCGAAGCAGTGGCTGAAAGAGCAGGACATCTGCCAGATTACGCTGTGGAACAACACGCCGATCCTGGTTACACCGCCGAATTTCGTCGAACTCGAGATCATCGAAACGGATCCCGGCGTTCGCGGAGATACGGCCAGCGGCGGCGTCAAACCGGCGTCACTTTCGACAGGGGCAGTAGTCAAGGTGCCATTGTTCGTTGAACAAGGCGAACTAATAAGGGTCGATACCCGAAGCGGTGAATATGTATCCCGGGTCAAATAAACTCGCCAGGGCCCGGGAGCAGGCTCTGCACAAAAGTTTCGCAGAGTAGTTCCACGCCTGACTGATCCGCTTCGCTGAAACGTGACGGTTGCGGGCTGTCAATATCCAGCACGCCGATCAATTCTCCGTGAATCAGGAGCGGCACAACAACTTCGGATCTTGATTCCGGATCGCAAACAATATGCCCGGCGAATTCATGAACGTCGTCAACGCGTAGCGTCTCTCTCTTTTCGGCAGCGGTGCCGCATGCACCCTGACCGACCGGAATTCGCACGCATGCGGGCAAGCCCTGGAAAGGGCCCAATACAAGTTCCTTGCCGCGGAGCACATAGATGCCAAGCCAGTTGATTCCGGGTATGCCCGCATACAGCAGGCTGACGAAATTGGCAGAATTCGCGAGCGCGTCTTTTTGGCCGGCAAGCAGCGCAGCAAGTTGCTCATTCAATGACTGGTAATCGACGTGCATGTTACTCAAATAATGAAATTCGTTACGGCGCTGATGTCGCTTTGATCTTCATGCAACATCAACAGCCGGTCAAAGCCGATTGCGACGCCGGCGCAGGGCGGCAATCCGGCGCGAAGCGCGTTTATGAGTTCCTGGTCAATTGGATGGACTGCCGCTGCATTCCTGCGACGCGCAAGCCGGTCCCGTTCGAAGCGCGTCAATTGTTCGTCTGCATCCGTCAGTTCAACGAATCCGTTGGCAAGCTCGAGGCTGCCGTAAAATACCTCAAAGCGATCGGCCACCACTGCATCGTCGGGACAAATACGTGCGAGCGCCGCCTGGCTGGCCGGGTAGTGAAATATGACCGTCAGCCTGTCTGTTGCAAATTCCGGGACAATCTTTTCCGCCAGAACAAGATCAAGCCAGGCATCTGCATCGTCGCCGATTGCACGCTTTAATTGTTCATCCACGTTCATGGAAGCAGCCAGTTCCGCTATGTCCCGCGTGCGCGGACTAAAGTTCATCGTCTTTTGAAACGCGTCTTCGTAACTGATTAAATCAACCGAGGATGCCAGGCCCGATCGGGCAAGGAGTGCCGCGACGAACTCGATCGTATCGTGCATGATGTCGTGTAAGCCAAAATTCAGGCGGTACCACTCTATTAACGTAAATTCCGGCAAATGATGGCGGCCGCGCTCACCATCCCGAAAGACTTTGCAGATCTGATAAATGTCGCCAAATCCTGCCGCAAGCAGGCGTTTCATTTTGTATTCCGGCGAGGTGTGCAGGAAAAGTTCCGGTTCCATCGCAGAGCGGGCGGACACACTTTCGATATGCGGGTCCGTTACAGGGATCTTCGACAACGCGGGCGTATCAACTTCCAGGATGCCTCGCGCGTCGAAGAATTCGCGGGCACGTCTTAGCAGCCCGGCCCTGCTGGTGGCGACAGCAGGGCTGGCCATCGGTCGCCAGGACTCGTTGTTCACGACGATTGCGGGGTAATTCGGCCGATTGCCTGACCCATCCTGACGTGGCCACCTGGACCTGGTTCGAACGAAAACTCGCAGGAGTCCGGCGGCAGCAAGATGATGACGGTCGAGCCCATGTTGAACCAGCCGAGCAAATCGCCCTTGTTCACCTCGGTTGGGTAACCCTGCTGCAGGATGTCGATATCCTGCACCACACCTTTGTGGCGTGGCCGGATCTGGCCGGTCCAGGGTGTACTGATACTGCCGACATGCAGCGCGCCGACCAATATCACAATCATCGGACCGGCATCGCTGTTGAAGTGGCATATCAGTCGTTCGTTGCGCGTGAACAGGTTCGGCAATAGTGAGACCGTGGATGCATTGACGCTGTACAACGCACCAGGTACGTAACGCGCCGCGACGAGAGTTCCACTCAGGGGACAATGAACACGGTGATAGTTGTGCGGAGCAAGGTAAAGGGTCGCAAACGAACCGTTACTGAACCGGTCGGCGTCTGCAATATCGGTCATCAGCAAATCGGACAGCGAATAGTGACTCCCCTTCGCCTGCAGCAACATGTCCGATTCAATGTTGCCGCAAGCGCTCACGGTTCCGTCGACAGGCGAAACGATTGAATTGGCCCCGCTATCGATCGGTCGTGCGCCGTCGACCAGTTGCCGGGTAAAGAAATCATTCAAGGATGGATAACCATCGGGCACGGGCAGGGCGGCCTCCTCTACGTCGATTCTGTAAATACTGACAAAGCGGCGAATCAGGAAATCCTTGATCGACTTCGTGCGAATTCCGGCGATATGAAATATCAGTGCCGTCAGCAGATGTTTAGGCAAGACATATTGCAGCAGTACGAACGGCCAGGCCGGCAGTTTGCGCATGGGCATAACTACTCCATGATCAAAGGAATATCTGCGACAAAGTGATCGATATTGTGTGGCGCGCTGAAAAGTGCATGAAATTCGGCACGCTTGTTGATCATGATTACAACTGCGGAATGATTAACACTGTAGTTGCCGTTTTCATCCACAGGTTTTTCGAAAAAAATACCGAGCGCCGACGCCAGTTTGCGCAGCTCCGTCAATGAACCGGTCACGCCCGTCAGGCCGTCGCCGAATTGTCCAATATATTCAGCCAGCACCTCCGGCGTATCCCGCTCCGGGTCGACACTTATTAATACGATGTCTGGAAAAGTACTGTCGCCCCCGGCCAAAACACGGCTGCGCGCGATCGCCAGTTGCGTGAGCGTCGCCGGGCATATGTCCGGGCAGTGAGTGAAACCGAAGAAGACCAGGCTCCAGTGGTCATCGAGTGATTCGTTGTCGAATACCGCCCCGTTCTGATCGAGCAGGCTGAATCGCGGCAGCACGGCCGCTTGTGGCAGGATCGTCGCGTGCAGCGGTTGGCCACGCGGCCCCTGGAAGGCCAGGACCATAAACAGGGTGCCACCTGCGAATGCCGCGATCACGAGACCGGTCGCAAGGATGTTTCGTAGTGAAGCCATAGCGACAGTATTCTAACTTAACGGCAACTTTGGACACGCATGATAGATTGGCATTTCACATGACGGTAGAAGATTTCATCCGGCGCACGGCGCATGCGTTCGAGCAGGCGGGGCTGGTCTATGGGCAGGGCACCGATAACGCAATTGACGAGGCGGCCTACCTGGTGTTTGGAGCGCTCCGCCTGGATCACGGGCAGGCTGCCCGGCATTACGCAAGGGTGCTCAGCGGGGCAGAGCAGGCGCGCCTGGGCCAGCTGGTCGAGCGGCGCATACAAGAGCGAGTGCCGGTTGCGTACCTGCTGCAACAAGCCTGGTTCGCTGGCCTGGAATTCTATGTGGATGAGCGCGTGCTGGTGCCGCGCTCGCCACTGGCCGAGCTGATTGGCGACCGGTTCTCGCCCTGGATTCAGGCCGACAAGGTGCACAGAGCGCTGGATCTCGGTACCGGCAGCGGCTGTATTGCGATCGCCCTGGCGTTGGCGATTCCGGATGCACAGGTCGATGCGATTGATTGTGACGAGGATGCGCTTGCCGTCGCTGCGATCAATGTGGACCGCTTCGGGTTGCAATCCCGGGTGCGGTTGCTGCAGTCGGATTTCTTTGCCGGTCTGCGCCCTGGCAACGCGGCCTATGACATCATCATCAGCAATCCGCCCTATGTTAAGCGCGAGGAATTGGACGCGCTTGCCCCGGAATTCAGCCACGAACCGCCGCTCGCGCTTGCGGCGGGCGTTGATGGTCTGGATTCGGTGATAGCGATCCTGCATGATGCATCCCGCTTCCTCGCCGAGGACGGAATCCTGATCGTCGAGGTTGGCAGCAGTCAGCCGGCCCTTGAACGGCGCTTCCCGGCGTCTGGATTCATCTGGCTGGAGTTTGCAATGGGTGGCCAGGGTGTATTTCTGCTGAGCAAGGACGAACTGGATCGTCATCAGCAACAATTTGCCGCAGCGACCGCTGAACCGGGTTATTAGCAGGATGTCAGGCAACAGCTTCGGGCGACTATTTACAGTGACGACTTTCGGTGAAAGCCATGGTCCGGCAATGGGCTGTGTCGTCGACGGTTGTCCACCCGGATTGGAACTGAGCGAGGCCGATATCCAGGTGGACCTCGAACGCCGCCGGCCCGGGAAGTCACGGTACACGACACAGCGCCAGGAAGCTGACCAGGTCAGGATTCTCTCCGGTGTGTTTGAAGGAAAGACCACCGGCACGCCGATCGGGTTGTTAATCGAGAACACAGATCAGCGTTCGCGTGATTACAGTGACATCAAGGACAAGTTTCGCCCGGGTCACGCCGACTACACGTATCAGCAAAAGTATGGCATGCGTGATTATCGGGGCGGCGGCCGGTCGTCAGCCCGGGAAACGACGATGCGTGTTGCCTCCGGAGCAATCGCCAGGAAATATCTCAGGGAGAGGCTTGGCATCGAGATAAAAGGTTATCTTTCACAACTGGGTCCTATCCAGCTCGAAGCCCAGGACCTTGAATTCGTCGACCAGAACCCGTTTTTCTGTGCGGATAAGGACAAAATCCCCGAGCTCGAGAAATTCATGGATGATCTGCGGCGCGACGGCGACTCTATCGGTGCAAAGATCAGCGTGCTGGCCAGCAACGTGCCGCCTGGTCTCGGCGAACCCGTGTTCGACAAGCTCGAGGCCGACCTGGCGCACGGCTTGATGAGCATCAACGCGGTCAAGGGTGTGGAACTGGGCGCTGGCTTTGCGGCAGTCAGTCAGAAAGGCAGTGAACACCGCGATCAGATGTCGCCCGAGGGGTTCGACAAGAACGATGCCGGGGGCACGCTGGGCGGCATTTCTTCCGGCCAGGACATCCTTGCCAGCATCGCGCTGAAGCCCACCTCAAGTATCGCGAAGCCGGGTGCGACCATAGACAAGGCAGGCAGGAAGTCAGAGATAGCCACCCACGGGCGCCATGATCCCTGCGTTGGCCTGCGTGCGACGCCGATCGCCGAGGCGATGGTTGCGCTGGTATTGATGGATCATTACCTGCGCCATCGCGGGCAAAATGCCGATGTCGATTCGGTGACGCCGGTCATTTCCGGTAAGATCCAAAGCTGAACGAAGATGTCAGGTGCAATCGATATTGCTGTTATCGGCGCGACCGGCGTAGTCGGTGAGGCTATGCTCGAGATACTCGCGGAGCGAAAATTTCCGGTTGGCAAGGTGCATGCGCTCGCCAGTGAACGATCTGTCGGCAAGACGGTGATGTTTGGCAACAAATCCCTGACGGTATCCGATCTTGCGGAATTCGATTTTTCGCAATGCAAAATCGGATTGTTTTCTGCCGGCGCCTCTGTTTCTGATGTTTATGCACCCAAAGCGTCGGCCGCCGGTTGTGTCGTCATCGATAACACTTCGCGATTTCGGTATGACGATGAGGTTCCACTCGTGGTGCCGGAAGTCAACCCGGAAAAAATTGCGGAATACGCGCAATCGGGAATCATCGCAAACCCGAACTGCGCTACCATTCAATTGGTTGTTGCGTTGAAGCCGATTTACGACGCGGTTGGCATAAAGCGCATCAATGTTGCGACTTATCAATCGGTATCGGGCGCCGGAAGAAGTGCGGTGAAGGAACTGGCCAGGCAAACATCGGACCTCCTGAATGGCAGGCCGCTCGACATTGCAGGTGATGCAAAGCAAATTGCGTTCAACGCAGTGCCGCATATCGATGAATTTCTGGATAATCGTTACACCCGCGAAGAAATGAAGCTGGTCTGGGAAACGAGAAAGATTCTTGACGACGACAGCATCGCCATCAACCCGACGGCGGTCCGGATTCCGGTCTTTTACGGGCACTCGGAAGCGGTACATATCGAGACCGAAACGAAGATTTCTGCCGGGGATGTTTGTGAATTGCTGCGAAACGCGGCCGGTGTTGAACTGATGGACGGGACAGAGGCCGGCCAATATCCGACCGCGGTCACAGAAAGTTCCGGAAACGACCCGGTATATGTGGGTCGGGTGCGCGAAGATATCAGTCACGCGCGTGGAATTAACCTGTGGATCGTGTCTGATAACATTCGTAAGGGCGCTGCTCTAAATAGCGTCCAAATAGCTGAAATATTGGCCAAAAACCATTTATAAGCTATAGTTGCCGGTCAAACCTTAGGACCATCTTTGAATCAGGGTTCAAGCTCCGGAGCAGTCCGATCTGACCGGTATTGGGAGCTGGGGAAAATTACTATGCCGCGTAGACTTAATCGCCTGTGGCTGCTGCTGCCATTGCTGCTTGCGAGTCAGTCATGGGCCCTGGGGCTCGGAAATATACAGATGAGTTCGGCGCTTAACGAGCCCCTGCGGGCTGAAATTGAATTGCTTGCAGCAACCCCCGAAGATCTCGATAACCTTACCATTCAGCTCGCGTCCCCCGAAACATTTGCCCGATATGATCTTGACCGGCCGGTGTATTTATCGCGTGTGCGAATGCGGATCGTCAAATCAGGCGGCGCTACCGGAAACTTCGTCAGAATCACCTCGCTGGATCCGATTACGGAGCCATTTATTACTTTTCTCGTGGAAGCAGTCTGGCCACGCGGCCGTTTGTTGCGTGAATATACTTTGCTGCTCGATCCGCCGACATTTGCACCGCTACCGGTAACGCAATCGACGCAGGCGGTAACCGCGCCGGCACGCGCGGCGCAGACCGATAGCGGTCAGATTCAGCGGCCTGCGCCGCAGCCACCGGCTTCGCCGCCTGCACCGCAAGCTGCCGCGCAAGCACCCTCGCAATCCGCCCAGGCAGCGCAGCCCGCGCCTTCCACTCCGGCAGATGAGCCCTCAGCGACCCTGGGCCAGCCGGATTTCGATACCCGCGCCGGCGGTGATCTCCTTATCCAGCGTGGCGACACCTTGTGGGGCATTGCGTCACGTGTGCGGCCTGATTCCCGATTGACAATGAATCAGACGATATTGGCGATTTACGAGGCGAACCCGCAGGCTTTTGCCGGCAACATCAATGTCATGTCCGCAGGCGCGATCTTAAGGATTCCAAGTGCGGATGAAGTGTTCCGTATCAGTCGTGGCGATGCGCTGGCTGAGGTTCGGCGGCAGAACGCGGCCTGGGGTGGTGGCACAGTGGAGGTTGGCATGCAATCTCAGCCGGCCCTGACGCTGGTCCCGCCCGATGACGATACAGGCCTGCTCGATGATGGTCCCGGTCAGGTGGCGCGCGACGAGGCGGTTGACGATCTGATCAGTGCGGATGAAGCGAGAATCGATGAACTCGAGGGAGTACTGGCCGATCACCAGGATTCGCTGATCGAGATAAGCGACAACGAGCTGGCGGCACTTCGTGCCGAGCTGGCGGAGCTCCGTGGCGAGGAACCGCCGGAACCATTACCGGTCGACGATATTGTTGACGATTCCGGTATCGATGATGCGGATGAGGTGCTGGCCGCTGATGAACAGCTCGATGCCGAGCCGACCGCCATCGATGACGAGCTGCTGGCCGGTGACCAGCCGGTCGATGATGAGATTGCCGATGACACCACGCCGGAAGTTGTGGATGCGGCGCCGGCCCCACAGGTTGTGGTCACACGACCAGGCGATAAAAGCCTGATCGACACGATAAAGGATTACGGCGACATCATACTGGGATACGCCGACAGCATCTGGGGCATTATCGGTGGCGCACTGCTCCTGGCGATGGCCCTGCTGGTCTGGTTTGCGCGCCGCGCCGGACGCGGCGATGACGAAGACTCCACCGGTGTGTGGGAATCGCTGGAGCAGGATGACGTGGACATGGCATCGACGGAACGTCTGCAGGCGCTGGCAAGCAACGAGGGCGAAGGCGCAATCGTTGTTGTCGAGCAGGAAACAGTACCGGTAGCCGACGAAGATTCGACGCTGGATACCTTCGCGGCGACTGTGGTCGAGGTCGAGCCCGCGGCCCCTGAGCCCGAAAAAGACCTGATGATGGACATGGACACCGCCGAGGTGCCCATCGGCGCGGATATGGACACCGCCGAGGTGCCCATCAGCGATGCCGTGGCGCCGGAAGCTGAACAGGATTTGATGTCGGATACTGCCGCGTTCCCCGCCACCGAGGCGGAGCCTGCGGCACCGGAAGTGGAAGTGGTAACCGATGCGACCATGGTCCCGGAACCGGTCGAGGCGACCAGCCCCAACCAGGCGCTCGAAGATACCTTCCACAGCGACACCGGGCTCAATCTCGACCAGGCGGATCCGCTCGCTGAAGCCGACTTCCACATGGCGTATGGTCTTTATGACCAGGCCGCTGATCTTATCAACGGCGCGCTTGAAGTTGAATCCGAGCGCGAGGATTTGCTGGCGAAGCTTTGCGAAATTTATTTCGTCTGGGGTAACAGGGAAGCGTTCGTCGATGCTGCAGGCAGATTGCGTGCGGTGGTCAGCGTTGACGAAAATCCGGACTGGGACAAGATTGTCATCATGGGTCAGCAGATCGCGTCCGATCACGAGCTGTTCTCGGGTGTCAGCGCTGCCGCCGCAACGAAAGCAATCGATCTCTCGTTCGAAGGTGCAGATGAGGTCGCTGAGCTCGACCTGGATTTCGAGGCGGCCGGTGACGCCGAGACGCCGGCAATCGATCTCTCCTTCGAAGGTGCAGATGAGGTCGCTGAGCTCGACATGAATTTCGAGCTCAGCGAAGCCGACGCTGCGGTCAACGATGTCATTGATCTTGGCGCCGGGAGTGGTGAGGACACGGCCGAATCACCCACGATCGATGCATCGCTGCAAGACGAGACTTCGGAAATGCCGGCGACTTCGGGATCATCCGATACGCCAACGATCGAACAGCAGTTTGCAGGACTCGATGCCAGCGGGGAAATTCCGGCAGTGTCTGATGATGCTGATGCGACAGAAATCGCGAGTCTGGTCGATCTCGACCAACCGGACGACGTCAAACCCGCCGATGCGACCGCAGAAATAGAACTCCACGATCTCAACCTGAATCTGGACGGTCTTGAAGATACTCAAATCGCGGGCGATGATGAGCTGGATTATCAAGTCCCGAACCTCGAGGATACGGCGGAAAGCAAGACCGATGAGAGTCTTGCCGCGACCGGCGAGATGCCGGTATTGGAAGATATCACCGACACCAACCTCGCGATTCCGGGCGAAGACACTGACGCTGGCATCGATGCGAGTCTGCTGGATGTGACGGGGCAGACTCAGGTTCTGAGTGAGGATAAGCCTGTCGATAGCGCGAATGATGCCGCTGCATCATTGGCAGACGATGACATGACCATGCGCGCATCGCTGGATGCCGATGAATCAACCGTGCTCACGGATGCCGGTGCTGTCGATTTTCAGCAAACCGAAGCGCTGCCGAAAGAGTCGTTCAGCAGCGATATGGCGGTGGACGAGACCGGCGAGGTGCCGAGTCTCGCCGGCAGCACCGACATCGATCTCGACCTTGATGATCTGACGGGGGTACTCGAAGTCAGTGAAGTTGGCGATACCATCGACCAGGGCCGCGATGCCCCGACGGTCGAACAGGCAGTGCTCACGCAAGGCGATGTCGATCTGGATGCTGGTGATGCCGGCGCCGCTGACGAGGACAGTCCGACCCGGGAGGCCCTCGCGACCGGGGATTCAGGCCTGCAGGAGGCCCCCACGATGACCGAGGTGGGTACCAAGCTGGATCTTGCACGCGCCTATATCGACATGGGTGATCCCGGCGGTGCCCGCAGCATTCTAGAAGAGGTGCTGGACGAGGGCGACGAAGCCCAGCGTCAGCAGGCGCAACAATTAATGGATTCAATTCCGTCCTGATCGAGGTCGTTTTTTTTGACGAGCTTGCGTCGCTTCGCCCGCAATGACGTTGGCCCTGTTTAAACTATGCGCATAGCGCTCGGCATTGAATATGACGGCACAGCCTATAACGGCTGGCAGCGTCAGAAGACCGGTATCGGTGTACAGTCCCTCGTCGACAACGCGATCACCAGGGTTGCGGATGAACCGGTAGAGACCGTCTGCGCCGGGCGCACCGACACCGGCGTGCATGCATCGGCCCAGGTAGTGCACTTTGACAGCAGTGCGCAGCGCCCCCGGAGGGGCTGGATGCTGGGCGTCAACGCCTATCTGCCTGACGACATCAGTGCCAGCTGGGCCGCTTTTGTCGACGATGAATTTAATGCGCGTTTTTCCGCAACGTCCAGGACCTATCGCTACCTGATCCTGAACCGGCGCGTGCGCTCGGCGCTCCAGCGTAATCGTGCCTGGTGGATTTACGAGCCGCTTGACGTGCAGGCAATGCAACAGGCAACAGAAACGCTGCTTGGTAAACACGATTTTTCGGCTTTCAGGGCAGCCGGCTGCCAGGCATCGACGCCAATTCGGGAAATAAGCAACTTCCAGGTAAAGCGCAGCGGTGACTGGTTGTCGCTCACGGTGACTGCAAACGCGTTCCTGAAACACATGGTGAGAACCATCGCGGGGTTGCTGGTGACGATCGGTAAAGGCGACGAGGAACCGGCTTGGGCGAAGTCTGTACTGGAGGGCCGGGACCGAACGCGCGGTGGTGTCACAGCACCGCCGCACGGTCTGACCCTGATCGGTGTCGCCTATCCCGGGCAATTCAAGATTCCAACGGGCGATTCCAGGGTCGAAAAATACGGCGAAATATCCTGGGAGCCCGCCCCAATCGTCCCGTGCTGACGAAACTGGATCTATTGATTGCTGCCGCATTGATCTTCAGCGATTAGAATCGGAAATACGCCAAGGCCCTGCGGGCGATGGTCATGGACCAGCAGGGGGAATGTCCCCGGGTTCCCCGGATTCGTTTATGATGCGAGCCTATGAGCTGGTTTGAGAAATTGATGCCATCGCGCATCAGCACCGAGCAACGGACGCGCTCTGTGCCGGAAGGTGTGTGGATCAAGTGTCAAAAGTGCGATGCGCAGTTGTATCGGACAGAACTGGAACGCAATCTGAATGTGTGTCCCAAATGCGATTACCACATGCGCATCGGTGCAAGAACCCGCTTGGACTTTTTCCTCGATCCTGACTCGCAGGAAGAAATCGCGGCGGGTCTCGAGCCGCTGGATCCATTGCGTTTTCGTGATAGCAAGAAGTATCGCGACCGGATTTCGCAGGCGCAGAAAAAAACCGGCGAGAAGGACGCCATGGTTACCGTCAAAGGCCGATTGTTCGGCCGGCCGATTGTTGCTTGTGCATTCGAGTTCGGTTTTATGGGTGGTTCGATGGGCTCAGTGGTCGGCGAGCGATTTTGCCGTGGCGCCAGGTATTGCGCTGAAAACCGGGTGCCGCTGATCGCGTTTTCGGCGAGTGGCGGTGCAAGAATGCAGGAGGCATTGTTTTCACTATTACAAATGGCCAAGACTTCGGCGGCGCTGGCGGTATTGGGTGAGCTGAAAATTCCATTTATATCGGTACTGACGGACCCGACAACAGGCGGTGTGTCGGCCAGCCTGGCAATGCTGGGCGATGTGAATATTGCCGAACCCAAAGCGCTGATTGGATTTGCCGGACCGCGGGTTATCGAGCAGACGGTCGGCCAGAAACTTCCGGAAGGGTTTCAGCGCAGCGAGTTTCTGCTTGATCATGGCGCGATCGACATGATCGTCGATCGGCGCAAGCTTCGTGAGGAAGTGGCTGACCTGCTCGCAAAATTTGAACACCGTCAGAATCCGGCGGCTCAGACCGGCTGAAAACCACCAGAGCCCATCTCATCAACCAGACCGGTTCATTCACTTCTCTTGACGACTGGCTGGAGTGGCTCGAAACGCTGTCGCCCCAGGAAATCGATCTCGGGCTCGATCGCGTGACGGCAGTGCTTAAGCGTCTGGAGCTGCGGCGAGCCGAACGCGTCATCAATGTTGCAGGAACCAACGGCAAAGGCTCGAGCGTCGCGATGCTCGAAGCGCTGCTCGCGAATGGCGGATACAAGACCGCGTGCTACACATCACCGCATGTGCTGCGATACAACGAACGTATTCGTATCGATGGTCTTCTGGCCAGCGATGCCGAGATTATCAGTGCCTTCCAGCGTGTGCAGTCCGCACGGCTGGACGTACCGCTGACTTATTTCGAGTTCGGGACGCTGGCGGCGCTGGTTGCGTTCGCGGAATCGGCTGCTGACACCCTGATACTGGAGATCGGCATGGGTGGCCGCCTCGACGCAGTGAATGCGGTTGAACCCGATGCCTGTCTTATCACGAACATTGCGCTCGACCACACCGCCTGGCTCGGCATCGACATCGAGTCAATTGCAGCAGAAAAAGCCGGCATCATGCGCGCATCAAAGCCTGTCATTTACGGTGCAGAGGAATCGCCCGGCGCGATCACCCGGCAGGCGGCAAATATCGGTGCGGACCTGCGTCTGGCAGGAAAGGACTTCGGATTCGAGAAAAACAACGATGCTCTCTCATCCTGGTCGTGGCACGGAAGACAGACCAGGCTTGCAGGTCTTTCTCCACCGGCACTGGCGGGCCGCATACAGATACAGAATGCAGCAGCGGTGCTTGCGGTCATTGAAGCGATGGGTCTCGAGCAAATTCTGACAACGGCGCAGGTCAATGACGCCTTCGGCAAACTGTCGCTCCCGGGCCGCTTCCAGGTGATTAACTCGCGCCGCACCTGGGTCCTCGACGTCGCACATAATCCGGCGGCGGCGGCGGTGCTCGCCGCATCGTTGCAGGACCTGTCGCAGCGGGGAGGAATAACGGCTGTCGTTGGCATGCTCGCCGACAAGGATGTTCAAGGGATCGTTGAGCCGCTGTCCAAACTGGTCGATGCGTGGATTGCGGTGCCGCTGCAGGCAACCAGGGCCGAGCCGGTAGCGTCATTGGCGCAAAAAATCGCGAACTGCAGCATGAAGCCCTGCAGGATTGCGGAAACCATAGTCGGGGCTCTGGAGCTTGCTGAGCGGCGGGCTGCTGCGGATGAATTAATCCTGGTTACCGGGTCGTTTTACGCTGTCGGGCCGGCACTCCAATGGTTGCAGCAAGCCAGTGCCGTGGCCGGTGAAAAACCGGCTTAACAGGCGCCCAAAAGGCTGGCAGAGTTGCGGCTTTTTCTGTGGGTCAGGACAGCGGATTCCGATACGTTATACTCAGCGTCGCTGAGGGCATCAGTTTTTGCACTAATCAATGGACAGAGCACTGAAAGAGCGCATTATCGGAGCGATCGTACTCGTCGTTGTGGCCGTATTGATCGTACCCGTGTTTCTCGACGGGCCCTCCGACGATGTCGAAACCGTCAGCAAGGTTGTCCGCTTGCCTGGTCAGAACAAGCAGGAGCGCATGACGCAGACCGTCGTGCTGAATCGCGACCGTACAGAGCCTGTTCCGGCCAGCACACCTTCGCCAGCCGCGGCGGAGACGCAGCGCAAGCCGGCAACAACGGAGCCTCCTGCAGCAGCCAGGAAAGCGGTATCCGCACCGCTCGGCGTCGACAGGAAACTGCCGGTCGTGACACGGTCATCGACCGGTATGTGGGCGGTTCAGCTCGGCAGTTTCTCGAACCAGAAAAACGCGGAGCGGCTGGCCGCGGATTTGCGCAAGCAGGGATACGCGGCATTCCTGAGCCAGTTGCAGACAGGATCGGTAGCGTTACACCGGGTGCGAATCGGACCGCAGGAGGACCGCGACAGTGCAGAGTCCGTGGCGGCCCGGCTGGCCAGGTCCGGACACGTCGGGCAGGTCGTGCCGCACCCCTGAGCTGGATCATAAGCCGAGGTGCGAAAAGCGACCGTTCTGTTAGACTCCGCCCCGAACCTGGCTTCGCTCTTCAACTTAAGTTACTCGACCCCGAATATCTCTGATGACCATCGTCGACTTTGTGATTGTTGTTGCGGTACTCGCATCAATCGTCGTCGGTGCCATTCGCGGAATCGTCAGGGAAGCTATCGCCATCGCATCGCTGCTGGTGGCCATCTGGGCAGCATTGCATCTCGGTCCGTATGCGGGTGGCTGGCTGGGCGGCTCGATGGGCTCATCTGAACTCGAACTGTGGGCCGGCCGCTTTCTCGTCTTCATCATCATTCTCGCGATCGGCGGGCTGACCGGGTGGAGCATTTCCAAAATCGTCAGGATGGCCGGTTTGTCAGGCACTGACCGGTCGCTCGGCGCCGTATTCGGGCTGATCCGTGCAGTGGTTTTGATTGGTTTGTTTGCGCTTCTCGGCCGATATGCAGCGTTCGATGCAAAAACCTGGTGGCTCGAATCCGAACTAATTCCGCACGCGGAAACGGTGGCGGACTGGATCGAGGTGATGGCGCCAAAAGGGTTGGATATATTACAGCCGGATGAAATGATCGATGATTTTTATCTCAGCCTCCCGGACTTCACTTAAGTCTCGCGATAATTAAGCGATAAGCAAAGAATAAAAAATGTGTGGCATTGTCGGAATAGTTGGAAAAAAACCTGTTAACCAAGCGATCTACGATGCGCTGACTGTCCTGCAGCACCGCGGGCAGGATGCGGCGGGCATCGTGACCTGGGGTGAGAATGGACTTAACGTCCGCAAGAGCAACGGCCTGGTTCGCGACGTATTCCGGACGCGCCACATGTTGCGCCTGACCGGCAATGTTGGCATGGGACATATTCGTTACCCGACTGCCGGGGGAGCTCAGGCGTCAGAGGCGCAGCCCTTTTACGTCAATTCGCCGTACGGCATTTGTCTCGCGCACAACGGCAACCTGACCAATTACCGGGCGCTTGCCGATCGCCTGATACGGGAGGACCACCGGCACCTGAATACGAGCTCCGATTCGGAAGTGCTGCTGAATGTCTTTGCACACGAGTTGCAGATCAGGGCCAGTGGCAGGCCGACGCCGGATCAGGTTTTCGATGCCGTTGAGGCCGTTCACAAACGCTGTTCCGGCGGTTACGCCGTCGTTGCAATGATCATCGGGCATGGCCTTGTTGCCTTTCGCGATCCGAACGGCATCCGGCCGATCGTTGTCGGTCGCCGGGAAACGCGCGAGGGAGCCGAATACATGGTGGCGTCCGAGAGCGTCGCGCTTGATTTGCTGCAATTCGAAAAGCTGCGCGATTTAGGTCCGGGCGAAGTGATATTCATCGAGAACGCAGGAATCATGCACAGCCGCGAGTATGCCGACGCCACGAGTTGCTCGCCCTGTATTTTCGAATTCGTGTATTTCGCAAGACCGGATTCCATCATCGACGACTTGTCCGTTTACAAAGCGCGCCTGCGAATGGGCGCGCAACTGGCCGGCCAGATTGTGCGGGAATGGCCGGACCACGACATCGACGTCGTCATTCCTATTCCTGACACGAGTCGCACTGCGGCGGTACCGGTTGCCTATCATCTCGGCGTCAAATATCGCGAAGGGTTTGTCAAGAACCGATATATCGGCCGTACCTTTATCATGCCTGGCCAGGCCGAACGTGCGCAATCCGTGCGCCGCAAGCTGAACGCAATCGACCTGGAGTTCAGGGGCAAAAATGTGCTGTTGGTCGATGACTCGATCATTCGCGGCACGACTTCACGTCAGATCATCAGGATGGCCCGAGAAGCCGGCGCCCGCAAAGTTTATTTCGCATCCGCCGCGCCGCCGGTACGCCATCCGAACGTCTACGGCATCGACATGCCCGCGGCATCGGAGCTGATCGCCAGTGGCCGTTCGATCGAAAAAATCGAGGAACTAATCGGCGCTGACCGGCTGATTTACCAGGACTTGCACGGTCTCATTCGCTCCGTGCGCCACGATGATTCACACATCACACAATTCGATACGTCGTGCTTCTCGGGCGAATACGTGACCGACGATATCACCGACGATTATCTGCGGGCGCTGGAGGAGGCGCGGTCCGATGGCGCCAAATCCAGGCGCGAAGCCAGGTCCATGATGCTGGAGCTGAGCGTCGCCGAAGAGGCAAACGACCCCGGTACCGCGGTCGGTATGTAGTGAGCCCGCGCTGACGCGCAGACCCCAGGCATGAGTATCAAGGTCATGATCATTGACGGGCAGGTCGAGTTTCGCAGCCTGCTCATGCATCATGTCACCACGCATTGGCCCGATGCGATTATTTCCGCGTACGATCCGATCGAGGCCGGTCATCTGCCTGAAGAGTTTTCAGGGGCCGGCAACGACATCATCCTGCTTGGTGATAAGCAGGGCAGGCGTGACCCGCTCGCGACTTTGAAGCAGTTCGTAACGACGCCTGGATTTCCTGCCATCGTCTATTTCGGTAATCGCGGACGAGCCGCTGCCACCAAGATCGGCGCGGACGCATTCATGGATCGAAGGAAGATCCATCACGACAAGCTGGTCGTCGTAATGGACGACTTACTGCGAGCGCGGCACCGCGTAGCCTCGACTCACTCTCTCTTCGTCGGAGACATTAAGACCGGCATCAATCCGCTGATTAAGGGCTATCGTTTCCTGAACCGGCTTGCGGTCAGCGATCACTCGGCCGTTTATCTTGCGGAAAAAGAATCGGCCGGCATAAAAGTGGTGCTCAAGGTGTTCAGGCAGGTCCCGGATTTCTCCGACGGCGTCGGTGCATTCGATCGCTTCCTCCAGGAATACGAGATAATCGCGGAACTGGAGCACCCGAACATCGTGCAGATCTACGACCTCGGGGTCAGCGACGATCACGCTCACATCGCGATGGAGTATTTGCCGGGCGGTAACCTCAAACAAAAAATCGAAAGTGGCATCCTGGAGAGTGACGCGGTTGATTACACGCGTCAGATCGCCGGTGCACTGGCCGATCTGCATTCGGTCGGCATCCTGCACAGAGACCTGAAGCCCGGCAACATCATGTTACGCGAAGACGATAGTATCGCGCTGATCGATTTCGGCCTGGCGAAACGGATGCCGGTCGACCGGGAAATAACGGGCAGAGGCCAGATAATCGGTACGCCCTATTACATGAGTCCGGAGCAGGGCCGCGGGCGCGATGTGGATGAACGTAGCGACGTGTACAGTCTCGGTGTCATCTTCTATGAAATGCTCACCGGCGAAAAACCCTATCGCGGCAAAAATGCGATGGCCATTATTTTCAAGCACAGCGAGGCGCCATTGCCGGTCCTGCCGCCTCGCCTGAGTCAGTACCAGGCGGTTATCAACAAGCTGCTGGCAAAGAAACCGGAAGACCGCGTGCAAAACGCGGCCGAGATGTTCGATTGGCTGTGATGCGATCAGTGCCTGAAAATATTGCGGCGTTTGTCGATACGCCGACGCCTCGCGAATGGATTGAAGAGGCGAGCAATCGGCTGCCGGAGTTGCTGCTGGACCACGCAAATTGCGAACTGAAAGCGGCATCCACGGCGCTGGCGTTCATCTACCGCTATCCGCAAAAAACCGCGCTCGTCACGCGCATGTCGCGCCTTGCCCGGGAAGAGCTCAGACACTTCGAACAGGTCAGGAAGATCATGCAGGAGATGTCGCTGCCGTTCGAGCAACTCTCCGCATCCCGCTATGCCGGATCATTGCGCGATGCGGTGCGCAACAATGAACCGGAAAGACAGCTGGACTTGCTGCTGGTTGGCGCCCTGATCGAAGCCCGCTCCTGCGAGCGCTTCGCTGCACTCATACCGCATCTGCCGGACAACCTGGGCAAGTTTTATGCGGGACTGCTGGACTCCGAGGCCAGGCATTTCGAACATTACCTGGCGTTCGCCAGATCCGAGTCGCAACTCGGCGAAGATGCATTCAATCAAAGGCTTGGTGAACTCAAGACGCTGGAAGCCAGGCTGATCACCTCACCCGACGAACAGTTCCGCTTCCACTCAGGTGTTCCCGCGTAAATTGAGTTTGCTTCGCTCGCTGGGGCGAGCTCCTACAGTTTATTCAAGAATTTCGCAGGAGCTCGCCCCAGCGAGCGAAGCAATGCCGGTAATTGTTACGCGCTGTCGCAGGAGCTCGCCCCAGCGAGCGATACCCTGGCTAGCGCTGCAACACACTCAACACCGGCCCGCTCTCATCCCAGCGCACCACACTGCCCTGTGTAAACCAGTCACCCAGCACAATCCGTGACGCCGGCTCGCCGTCCAGGTTGAACCTGTGGATTCCGGGGCGATGCGTGTGACCATGCAACATGGTATCGACGTTTGCCTCACGCATTGCCCGCTCGATGGCGCGCTGGTTGACGTTCGCGATCTTCTGGTTAATGGCGCCGCCGTGTGCAGCACTGGCGGCACGCGCCTGTGCGGCGAAGGCCAGCCGCTCGCGCAGCGGTTTCTTGAGCATCATTGCCAGCCATTTCGGGTCCCGAGTCATCTTGCGGATGGTCTGGTACTGAACATCATCCGTGCAATAGCGGTCGCCGTGACTGAGCAGCACGCTTTCGCCGTACAGCTCAACGACGTGGGGATCGGGCAGGATTTGCACGCCGGTCTCCTGCGCGAATTTTTCGCCAATCGCGAAGTCCCGGTTGCCGTGCATGAAGTAAACCGGCACCCGCCGGCCGACCAGCTTGCGCAGGGCGTTTTTGACAGTCGCGTAGTGTGGATTCGGATCGTCGTCGCCGACCCAGGATTCGAATAAATCGCCCAGGATGTACAACGCGTCAGCGCTGGCTGCCTCATCTTTGAGGAAAATCAGCAGCTGCTTTGAAATCTCCGGAAGCCCGGCATCCAGGTGCAGGTCTGAAATAAACAGTGTCGTCACGATGAAAGCCTGGAAATTCTAGTCGTCGTAAACGACGCGCGAAGCTTTCTTGACGACGATGGGCACGATCGGCACATCTTGTGAGAACCGGCCGCCGGGACCGGTGCGTACATTCGCGATGGTATCGACGACATCCATACCTTCGATGACATAGCCAAACACGGCGTAACCCCAGCGATCCGGCTGCGGGTCGAGCGCGGTGTTGTCTTTGACGTTAATAAAGAATTGCGCCTTGGCTGAGTGCGGGTTGCCGGTACGCGCCATGGCAATGGTGCCGCGCATGTTTGTCATGCCGTTGCCGGCTTCATTATGTATGAAGCCATCGGGCTCTTTAGATTTCAGGTCCGGCGTGAAACCACCGCCCTGGATCATGAAATCCGCTATGACGCGGTGAAAGACAGTGCCATCGAAATAGCCGCTGTCGATGAGTTCGAGGAAGTTCCGGGCAGTGACCGGCGCCCGCCGGCCATCGAGCTCCAGGACGATGGTGCCCTCGGTCGTCTCAAACTTGATATGCGGATGCGCGGGCAGCTGGTCCTGTGCCAGGCCGGCGGCCGACAAGCTTAATAGGAAAAACAGGGTCAGTGTCTTGCTCATGTTGGCCAGGTCCTTTGGTCTAGCCCCAGGTCCCGCGCACGATACCATGGGTCGTGATTTCGCAGGAGCCCGGCCCACCGGGCGATCCAGGCCGATCACCTCGCGGGCACGGACACCGATAGTTGTAAATTGACTGCCCCCGGGGGCGGTCGTATCATCGTGCCCCCGCCAGGCCCGGCCTCGGCGGTGCGGAGACTGGACGTTACAATGTAGCGACCTGGCATCGGGGCATGGCGCAGTCTGGTAGCGCATCTGCTTTGGGAGCAGAGGGTCGGGAGTTCGAATCTCTCTGCCCCGACCAATCGTTTTTTTGTCGGGAGAGTCAATGACCCATTGAGAGCGCCCGTAGCTCAACTGGATAGAGCACTGGCCTTCTAAGCCAGTTGTTGCAGGTTCGAGTCCTGCCGGGCGCGCCACACTCGGTAAAAGTATATACGGGCTTTGGAATAACAGTAAGATTCGAATATTGTGGTGGGCGTAGCTCAGTTGGTAGAGCCCCGGGTTGTGATCCCGGTCGTCGTGGGTTCGAGTCCCATCGTCCACCCCATTTCAGAATAGAAATAGGTGGGCGTAGCGGGGCCGCGAAGCGGCAAGGTAGAGCCCCGGGTTGTGATCCCGGTCGTCGTGGGTTCGAGTCCCATCGTCCACCGCAATTCGCCCTGGCGGGCGAATTGAAACGCAAATGGTTGGTGCGAATTGATCTTTAGTGCGACAGTATTATTGGCACGATGACCAGCCACGATGTATATCGAAGGCGAATGGCCGGCGCGAATTGATGTTTAGTAATATATTCGAAGAACAAGATAGCTTGGAACCACGAATAGCGGATCACTAAAGATCAATTCTCACCTGTCAACAAAGTTATGCTGATCAACGCGGGAGAATTGGGGAGCTAGCTCAATTTGGCAGAGCAAGCGGCTCTTAACCGCTAGGTTCAGGGTTCGAGTCCCTGGCTCCCCACCATTCCTGTAATCACACTGCGGATGCGGTGCCGGCGTTCGTCCTTTCGTCGAAAATTCTTACAGAGTCACGCACGCGAATGCAATTTTGCGGCGGTATTGCCGGCTTATGGCTGCCATCGGGCGCTCAGCCGAATCGATAGTGTGAATGGCGTCTCAGTTTTCACGCCAGAGGTGTCGATTACTTTAACGATCGTAGAAGTTCTATTTTTAAGTGACTGATATAAAAGCATAAAAAAAATGGCATGGTATTTGCTTGATACTTGCCATGACTACTTATATTCGCAATCTCATCTGTATCCCGGCAATCGTGCTATGTGCATCTGCGGGCACGGCAGCGGCAGGGCAACTCGATCTGATCGTCAACGGGCGTTCGCACCACGTCAATTCGGACTACGACTGGAACGAGAACCACTATGGCCTCGGACTCGAGTACCAGTTGGACAGCTCCTCGCGCTGGCTCTGGTCAGTCAACGGCAACGCGTTTCTGGATAGCCAGAACAACATGTCATACATGGCCGGCGGCGGCCTGAAGAGACGACTGTTCCAGTCGGAGCACGGGGCCGGTTTCTACCTGGATGCGGGGCTGATCGCGTTCATTATGGCGCGCGCCGACATCTATGACTATCTGCCGTTTCCGGGCATTCTGCCGGCGGTGTCCTTTGGCACCAGACGCGTCGGCGTGAATCTGACTTATCTGCCGAAAGCCGCGGTGCGCGACTTTGCGCAAGCCAAGGTCGTGGATCCGGACATCGGCGGTGTATTCTTTTTGCAATTCAAATTCCGCCTGCGAAAACTGTCCCGATAGATCTGCCTCCAAACATGGCTGTGTGAGGCGCCCGGGTATTCCGGAAACTCTTGATCGTCAGGTTCGGGATCCGATTCCCAGAGCGGCACTACTTATGCTTAGCGGGTCATTCCTGGAAATTCGCGATTGGTGCCCAATTATTTCGCGTTATACTACGCGGCTGAACTAGGGAGCAGCGGGCTCACACGCGAAAGTGGCGGAATTGGCAGACGCGCTGGGTTTAGGACCCAGTGGGGCAACCCGTGAGAGTTCGAGTCTCTCCTTTCGCACCAGGCCCCCTGGTCAACGCAACTCATTGATAATTAACGATTATATTGATCTTCTCCGATCGGGCTTGTGGTCGCAACCGGTCACGAATAAAGGGTTTGGAAGATGATGGTCACGGTCGAATCGACGGGAACGCTGGAGCGCCGCATGCGCGTCGAGTTGCCTGCCGAGCGCATCGAAAAAGAAATCGAGTCGCGACTGAAGTCAGTCGGCAAGACTGCCAAAATCAAAGGCTTCCGGCCTGGCAAGATACCGGCCAAGGTCGTGCGTCAGCGCTACGGAACCCAGGTACGTCAGGAAGTGCTCACGGACCTGATGGGGCAAAGCTATCGCGACGCCGTTGCACAGGAAAACCTGAATCCTGCCGCGCAGCCAAAAATCGAACCCGAACGCTCGGGCAAAGGTGACGGCTTCGCATTCGTGGCAACATTCGAGGTGATGCCGGAGGTCACCTTGAAAGGCGTGGACAAGATAGAAGTCACGAAACCCGAAATAGATATCACTGATGAAGATTGCGCTGACATGCTCGAGAATCTTCGCAAACAGAAAGCGACCTGGAAAACGGTCGAACGCGAGGCCAGGGAGGGCGATCGTGTGGTGGTTGATTTCGACGGGCGGCTGCAGGGCGAGTCGATCGAGGGCGGCACCGGGAGCGAGGTGCCGGTGGTGCTCGGGCAGGGTCAGATGCTGCCGGATTTCGAGAAAGGCTTGACTGGCGTCCAGGCGGATGAGGAAAAGTCCTTCAAGGTCAAATTCCCGAAGGACTATCACGTTGGGGAGTTGGCCAACAGGAAAGTTGATTTCACGGTTCAGGTACATCGCGTCGAGGCAGAAGAATTGCCGCCGCTGGATGACAGCCTGGCGGAAGTCTACGGTGTGAAAGAAGGTGGGCTGGACAAGTTGCGCGCGGACATCGTCGAGAATATGGAACGCGAAGCCGAGCAGAAGATTCGCAGCGATATTCGGGAACAGGTGATGAGCGGACTGCTTGCAGCTAACCCCATCGAGGTGCCGAACTCGTTGATTCACCAGGAGGCGCATTCGATGCAGCACGAGGCCATGCGGCAGCTCGGTATCGGGGATCACGAGCAGGCGCCACCGCTCGATGAATTTACAGAAGGCGCGGAAAAGCGCGTTCGGCTCAGCCTGTTGATCCAGCAACTGGTTGCTGACAACAATATCGCCCTCGATGCGGGCCGTTTGCGCGAGCGCGTTGAGCAAATCTGCGCCGGCTATGAGGACTCCGGGGCAATGGTCAGGAATTACCTGGCGAACCCGCAGGTTATGTCGCGAATCGAGCCGATGGTCATGGAAGAACAGGCCGTGGAATGGATTATCGAACATGGCGTCGAGACGAAAAACAAGATCACCTTCAAGGAATATATGAAACCTTGATCGTATGATTGGCTTTGCAGAGCCACAACGAACGACAACAGGAAGACTTATGAGCGCACAAGCATTGAACCTGGTCCCGATGGTGGTCGAACAGACGGCGCGCGGAGAACGTGCCTACGACATTTATTCGCGATTATTGAAGGAACGGCTGATTTTTATCGTCGGCCCGGTCGAGGATCAGATGGGCAACCTGATTGTCGCGCAGCTGCTTTATCTCGAATCCGAGAATCCGGACAAGGATATCCAGTTGTACATCAACTCTCCGGGCGGTTCGGTGACCTCGGGTCTCGCCGTCTACGATACGATGCAGTTTATCAATTGTGATGTCAGCACGATCTGCATCGGCCAGGCCGCCAGCATGGGCGCCTTGCTGCTTTGTGGCGGCGCCAAGGGCAAGCGCTACGCGCTGCCGCATTCACGAATGATGCTGCATCAGCCCAGCGCCGGATATTCCGGGCAGGCGACGGACATCGACATTCACGCGAAGGAGGTGCTGGAGCTGAAACGGCGCCTGAATGAAATTATGTCCTTCCATACGGGTCAAACATTTGAGCGGATCCAGCAAGACCTGGAGCGGGACAATTTCATGGGCAGCGAGGAAGCCATGAAATATGGCCTGATTGATACGATGCTCGAAAGGCGCACGCAAATAGCCATCGATAAAAAGAGTGATTCTGATTGAAATCAGTTGCTTAAGGAAGCAATCTGCGCTTATGAGACTTGGCGCTTTGCACCCTCCAGGGCCGCGTGTTATATAAACAGACAGTCGTAACAGACTGATTTTTGGTCGATCGAGGCAGATGACGTATGAGCGATGATTCCCGCGGCAAGAACGAGGACGGCAAGCTCCTCTATTGCTCGTTTTGCGGCAAGAGCCAGCACGAAGTTCGCAAGCTGATCGCGGGACCTTCGGTATTCATTTGTGACGAATGCGTAGAGCTCTGTAACGACATCATCCGCGAAGAACTCGAGGATGCCGGTGAGCCTGGCCAGGACGCGCTGCCGAAGCCCCAGGAAATCAACGCGGTGCTCGACGAGTACGTGATCGGCCAGCAGCAGGCCAAGAAAGTACTGTCGGTTGCCGTCTACAACCATTACAAGCGTCTTGAGGATCGCGCCGGCGATCGCAATAAAGACGACATCGAACTTTCGAAAAGCAACATACTCCTGATCGGCCCGACCGGTTGCGGCAAGACGCTGCTCGCCGAGACCCTGGCCAGGTTGCTGAATGTTCCGTTTACGATCGCGGATGCGACGACGCTGACCGAGGCAGGATACGTCGGCGAGGATGTCGAGAACATCATCCAGAAGCTGCTGCAGAAGTGCGATTATGATGTCGAGAAGGCGCAGACCGGCATCGTCTACATCGACGAGATCGACAAGATCTCCCGCAAATCGGACAACCCGTCAATTACACGTGACGTCTCTGGCGAGGGTGTCCAGCAGGCACTGCTGAAACTGATCGAAGGCACGATCGCCTCAGTGCCGCCGCAGGGCGGCAGGAAGCATCCGCAGCAGGAGTTCCTGCAGGTTGATACCAGCAATATTCTTTTTGTTTGCGGCGGCGCATTTGCCGGCCTCGAAAAAATCATTCTGGACCGCTCTTCGAAGAGCGGCATCGGTTTCATGGCCGATGTAAAGACTGGCGAACAGGAGCAAAGCATCGGCGAGCTTCTGCATGAGGTTGAGCCGCAGGATCTGATTCGCTACGGGCTGATACCCGAATTCGTTGGCCGCTTGCCGGTGGTGGCGACGCTCGAAGAACTGGACGAGGATGCGCTGGTTAAAATCCTGATCGAGCCGAAGAATGCGCTGACCAAGCAGTATCGGAAACTCTTTGATATGGAAGGCGTGGAGCTCGAGTTCCGCGACGACGCATTACGCGCGGTCGCGAAACGGGCGATGAAGCGCAAGACCGGCGCCAGGGGCCTGCGGACGATTCTCGAAAGCGTCCTTCTGGACACGATGTACGATCTTCCGTCATCGACCAGCGCCAAGAAAGTCGTTTTGGATGAAGCGGTTGTGGTTGGGGAGACCCAACCGTACGTTATCCATGAATCTGAGGAGCCGGCGACGGTCGACATCGCGCCGCGGCGGCGTTTGACAGGTTCTGATCGATAAATGAGGGGTCAGAGCCCTGTTCTCAATTGCGATCTGAAGTTGGCAGTTGCAGTCAGGAACAGGGCTCTGACCGCTTGATTTACCGCGCTTGATATCGGCCGAATCGGACGCATGTCCTAGGCCTTACAAGCAACTACCCGGCAACACGTGCGAGGGCTGAACCTGTGTCTGAAGACGATCTCAGAGTTGATAGTGATGTAAGCGAAGATGTGGATGACGTGAGCGGCGTGCCTGTACTGCCGCTGCGCGATGTTGTCGTGTATCCGCACATGGTGATTCCGCTGTTTGTCGGGCGTGAAAGATCGATCGTTGCACTCGACCGTGCAATGAATGCCGACAAGAAGATACTTTTGATCGCACAGCAGAGGGCGGATCTCGACGATCCCCAGCCCGAGGACCTGTACCAGGTCGGCACGCTGGCCACGGTATTGCAATTACTCAAGTTGCCGGATGGCACCGTCAAAGTTCTGGTCGAAGGCGGCGAACGCGCCACGGTTGACAAAATCATGGTCGGCGATCATTTCTCGGCCGAAATTACGATCCTGACCGAGGAGACGCCGGACAACGAACGCGAGATCAACGTGCTGGTGCGCTCAGTCATTGCGCAATTCGAACAGTACGTAAAAATAAACAAGAAAGTCCCGCCCGAGATCCTGACTTCGTTGTCCGGTATCGACGAGGCCGGCAGACTCGCCGATACCGTTGCCGCACACATGACGCTGAAACTGGCGGAGAAACAGCGAATCCTCGAGCTTTGCGACATCAAGGTACGTCTCGAGCAGATCCTCGGCATCATCGAGGGTGAGATCGATATGCTGCAGATCGAAAAGCGTATTCGTGGCCGGGTCAAGCAACAGATGGAGAAGAGCCAGCGCGAGTACTACCTGAATGAGCAGATGAAGGCCATTCAGAAAGAGCTTGGCGAGCTGGAAGACGCGCCGAACGAACTTGCCGACCTGGAGACCAAGATCGGGAAAGCCGGCATGACCAAGGAGGCCAGGGAAAAGGCCACCTCGGAGCTGAACAAACTCAAACTCATGTCACCGATGTCGGCGGAGGCGACCGTGGTCCGCAACTACATCGACTGGTTGCTGAAAGCACCGTGGAAGAAACGCAGCAAAGTACTGCGGGACCTCAATCGTGCCGAGGAGGTACTTGAGGAAGATCACTACGGGCTGGAGAAGGTCAAGGAACGCATCATCGAGTACCTCGCCGTACAGCAGCGTGTGAAGCGCGTCAAGGGACCGATCCTGTGTCTGGTCGGACCGCCGGGCGTTGGCAAGACTTCGCTCGGTCAGAGCATCGCGCGCGCGACCAACCGGAAATTCGTGCGCATGTCGCTGGGCGGCGTGCGAGACGAGGCCGAAATCCGTGGTCACCGTCGCACCTACATTGGATCGATGCCTGGCAAGATCATCCAGAACCTTGCCAAGACGGCCGTGAGGAACCCGCTGTTCCTGCTTGATGAGGTTGACAAGATGGCCATGGATTTCCGTGGTGATCCGTCGTCGGCGCTGCTCGAGGTACTGGATCCCGAGCAGAACTCCACGTTCAACGATCACTACCTCGAGGTCGATTTCGATCTCTCGGATGTCATGTTCGTGTGCACGGCGAACAGCCTGAATATTCCGCCGCCGTTGCTCGATCGAATGGAAGTGATCCGCCTCCCGGGTTACACCGAAGACGAGAAGCTGCACATCGCAATCCGCTACCTGATTCCGAAGCAGTTGAAAGAACACGGGCTCAAAGAATCAGAATTGTTGATTACCAGGCCGGCGGTGCTCGACATCATTCAGCACTACACGCGTGAGGCGGGCGTGCGTAACCTGGAACGCGAAATTTCGAAGCTCTGCCGCAAGGTGGTCAAGACACTGTTGTTGAAAGCCAGGGATTCGGTTATCCGGATAAAACCGTAAAGCTTGCAGAAGTACCTTGGCGTGCGCCGTTTCCGTTACGGCAAGGCAGAGGACAATAATCAGGTCGGCCAGGTCACCGGCCTGGCCTGGACAGAGGTCGGTGGAGAGCTGCTGACGATCGAGACAGCCGTCGTTCCGGGCAAAGGCAAGCTTACCCATACCGGCCAGCTGGGCGATGTGATGACCGAATCCATCCAGGCTGCGATGACCGTTGTCAGGAGCCGGGCGAGTGTCCTGGGCCTCGCAGAGGATTTCCATCAGAAGGTCGATGTGCACGTCCACGTACCCGAAGGGGCTACGCCAAAGGACGGTCCGAGTGCGGGAGTTGGCATGTGTACTGCCCTCGTGTCGGCATTGACCGACATCCCCGTGAAGAGTGACGTGGCGATGACCGGAGAGATCACTTTGAGGGGTGAAATATTGCCCATCGGCGGTCTCAAAGAGAAGTTGCTTGCAGCCCACAGGGGCGGCATTGAGACCGTATTGATACCGTATGAAAACGAAAAGGACCTTGTTGAAATACCGAAGAACATCAAAGACAAACTGAATATTGTTCCGGTGAAATGGATCGATCAGGTGCTGGAGCTTGCTTTACAACACATGCCGGTTCCGGCGTCCAAATCCAAGGGTAAAAAAGACGAGTCTCTGGAGCGTTCCAAAGGGCAAAAATCGACCGATATTGTCCGCCCTCATTAATTTCTGAAACCGCTAAAACACTGGGTTGTTGACGGTGTTTTGGGCGCTTGGTATAAGCTACGCGTGCTCAAGGTCAGGCTGCAGGTCAAGCCTGACGGGGCGTTGGCGATATCGATTGAGGTTTCGCCGGCAAACAGGGTAGCAAGCGTTCTTCAATGTGAACGTTAACGGAGATGCGGGAACAGTCTTTGGCATTCCGCATTTGTAAAATTCATTATCAATCTGCGAAGGGTGAATGCATGAACAAGGGCGAACTCATTGAATCGGTAGCAGCAAAGGCAGGAATGTCGCGTGCAGACGCAACCAAGGCGGTCGACGCGGTACTCGAAAGCGTGACCGAGACACTGGCGGGCGGCGGCGGAGTTTCGCTGGTCGGCTTTGGCACATTCTCGGTTAAGGCTCGTGCAGCACGCATGGGACGCAACCCGAGAACGGGTGAAGCCATCCACATCAAGGCGAGCAATGTGCCTGGATTCAAGGCTGGCAAAGCTCTGAAGGAAGCCGTAAACTAGCGCGCCCTTCAGCAGGGCGAGATTTGGGGACCGTTTAATTAATTGTCCCTGCGGATTTGGGGACAGTTACCTTAATTGTCAGTTTGCCGGCCGCGTTGGCGACCGGGCAGACCAATTAAAGGTAACTGTCCCCAAAATATTCTGACTGGGTGCTTAGCTCAGCTGGTAGAGCATCGCCCTTACAAGGCGAGGGTCGGCGGTTCGATCCCGTCAGCACCCACCAGGCTACGGAGTGGTAGTTCAGTTGGTTAGAATACCGGCCTGTCACGCCGGTGGTCGCGGGTTCGAGTCCCGTCCACTCCGCCACGAAACGAAATGGGGACCCCTTCATGGGGTCCCTTTTTTGTTCACTTGCTGATCGGTACGGGCTCGAAGCCGCGACCATAGACAATCGGGTTCGACAAATTCGCCCGGAGCGAATTTGGACGCCAGAGGCGCTTTCGCGAAGCGAAAGTCACGACCAGGGATGGTCGTGATCAATCCCGTCCACTCCGCCATGTAAAAATGCCGGCCCCCGAAGGGGGCTGGCTTTTTTTTGCCGAAATGGACGCGCCGAGAACCCGCGACAGCTACCACCGGCACCGATACGCGAACCGGCGCTTGGCCTCTGCCACCCGCTCAAGTATGATTCGACGCCTGAAATTCGCCCGTGCGAATCATTTTGGGCCCTGCCAGTCCACTGCTGCAGGCACCATTCATCGACCTGACTTAGCGCTATGCTGCAAAAAATTCGTGATCGATTAACCGGTGGTTTTGCGATGGTCATATTGGGCATCATCTTCGTGCCGTTCGCCTTTTTTGGCATCAGCAACTTCAACTTCCTGTCCGCCGGATGGGTCGCCAGGGTCAACGATGTCGAAATTTCTCAGTTTCAACTTGAGAACGCCTACCAGAATCAGCTGCTGCAGTTGTCGGAGTTCGGCGAGCTGCCTGCCGAATACCTGACGTCGATCAAGAGCGGCATCCTGGAAGGATTGATCCGTGACACGCTGGTTCGGGTGCATGTCGCGAAATCCGGCTACCGGATCGACGATGCCATGGTGACCGCTCTGATTCAGGATGCGACGCAGTTTCAGGAAGGCGGCGTGTTCAACAAGGAACTTTACTACACCTGGCTCGACCAGACGGCGCAGGATGCAGGCTTGTTCGAGGCACAGCAACGACAGGGCATTCGCATCAGCCAGTTACGGCGAGGGATCGGGGCGACTGCATTTGTGACGCCGGCCGAATATCGCCGCTACCTGAACCTCTTCGGCGAGCAACGACAGGTATCGATTGCGACCTTTGATGTGGCTGCGCTGGCCGAAACGGTGGTCGTGAAGGAAGAGGACATCATGGCCTACTACGATGCGCGGCCCAATGCCTTCCGCTCGCCCGAGACCGTCGACTTCGAGTACATCGAGCTGCGTCGCGATGTGCTGACGCAGGCGATCGAAATATCCGAAGAAGAACTCCTTCAGTATTACGAGGAGTCTACGAATCGCTTTCAGCACGATGAGCAACGTCGGGCAAGGCACATCCTGATAACGTTTGATGACGATGAAGCGGCTGCCGAGGAGCAGGCTGCCGCGCTGACAGCGCGTGCCAGGGCAGGCGAGCCGTTCGAGGATCTCGCTCGTCAGTATTCGAAAGACGGCGGCACGTCCGGGCAGGGCGGCGATCTGGGCATCATTCTACAATCGCAGATGCCGGGTGCCCTTGGCGATGCGATATTTGCCATGCAGAAAGGCGAGATTCAGGGCCCTGTCAGGAGTGATTTCGGTTTTCACGTCGTGCGGCTCGACGATATTGCCGGTGGCGGTCCCCTGGCATTCGACGAGGTGCGCGGTGAACTCGAGGGCGAGCTCAAGACCCGGGCAGCTGACGCCGAATTTCTCGAGCTGGAGCGCAAGCTCGTTGACGCGCTGTTCGATGTTCACGAGTTGCAGGTCATGGCTGAAACCAGCGGCCTGGAGGTCGCCCTTGCAACGGGTTACACGCGCACCGGTGGCGCGCCGTTTGGTGGCAGCCAGGCCGTCATAGACGCGGTGTTCGACGAGAGTGTTCTGACCGACGGACAAATCAGTGATGTCATCGAGATCGACATCAATCGAACGGCGGTTATTCAAGTGAAGGCGTATCACCCGGAGGTC
>SMVB01157521.1_pt1 | contig 39826 bp, 34 predicted proteins | sample 2456461 | NCBI WGS metagenome assembly SMVB01 (sample SAMN11095934, study PRJNA526329) | marine sediment metagenome | biome: Marine sediment; feature: Surficial sediment; material: Deep marine sediment; isolation source: Hadal surficial sediment | place: Pacific Ocean | collected 2014-05 | depth...
CCTGGCTTTACCCTTTACATCTTGTAACCCTATGTTCAGGTCGACGAGGCTCGCCAGTATTCTTGACACGACATGATCACGGGAAAGCGACAGTACTCCCTCAGATATCGCGATTCGATTGACACAAGCAATAACGCCCATCAGCTTCTGTGTGATTTTTTTTGGTAGTTGCACCATTTGCAGGGGAGCGGAATAAAGCGAATCGAGTAGTCCCATTACAGCATAGTGGTCTGCCGATGGCACACTAGCCGTATCAAGACTAGCTAACGACCTCAGCACAGTAGGCTCTACAACGGTTTCTGACTGTATTACACGAAGATGTTCAAGCAAGGTGTTTGTATCCATCACCGGTTTTTCGGTTGGTGAACGCGGATACTCGGCAGCAAGAGCAGCATAGAACGTTTTTGAATCCATTACCTTCCTTGTCAAGGGGTCAGGTTGAGCGTCAATCAATTGCCATTATAATCGTTGCATTGCGTTTCGGGACTTGACCAACTGGAATGCGGGCGACTTCCTCGAATGTAGCAACATCAATTACAAAAGTAGCATTGTTTCCTGCAGTGCCAATATAAGCATAGCGGCTATCAGGTGTGAATGTAATCCATTCCGGATGTTGGCCAACAAAAACACGACCAACCGCTTCCAGTTCAGGTAACGAGTAAACATATGCATGGCCAAAAACCTTGCTTGTCGACCACAAGGTCTTGCCATCCGGGCTTACGCCAAGTCCATGGGCTGGCGCCCCTTGCAAACCATCATAATGCGCATGCACGCCTGAAATATCCGGGTGCGTGATTCGGGCAATTTCCCGCCGTTGGTTAAAATCGACTACTGCAAATCCATGAAGAGAAGATAGCTGTACATAAATATTCCTGGTGTCCCCGTTCTCATACGTATCGAATGCCATGGGTCTGATTCCCGCACTCATCTTCAGTGTCCATGCCAGTTCATCGGTTGCTGTTTCTATCACATTGATCGTACTGGTATGGATTGATCCTGCAACGGCGTATTGACCGTCGGGCGTAACGTAAATGTTATGGATAGCTCCTTCAACCGCCAGGGTTTTTATTCTTTGCAGACTGTCGGCATCAATAATATCGACGCTACCTGGCATTTCCATAATAGCGACATAAATTTTAGCGCCATCCTTGCTGACTGCGATGTTGTTTGGTTTCCCACTCAGTTGAATTCGTCGATATACGTTGAGCGTTCTGGAATCAATAACATCTAACGTGTGCAGTGATTCATTGGTCAGGTAAATCCGTTCACCACCGGGAGAACCAGAAACGCCATGGGGGATTTCCACATTTTCGATAATGCCAACCACCGAATTGGTTTCCGGATCTATGATATGGCTAATATCCCCGGCTGAATTGGTCTGGATGATTCTGACTGCAGTGTGATTTATCGGTTTGCGCTGCCTTGCGCCCTGGACCCAACGACTCAGTATCTGCCACTCAGGATCACTGGTGTCGGCAAAATGTTTTCCCCCTCCGTGAAACGGGTCTCCACCGGCTGCCTGGGCCAATGGGTGAGTCAGGAAACGACTGTTTAAAGGGTCTTCACCAGGCGCCACAAATGCCGAGGCAGCTTCAAAGTTCTTGCGGGACTCTTCTTCATTCCAAAAATATGCTCCCTGCGCCAGCGGCTGTAGATTGAATCCACTATATGCTTTACCTGCATGACAACTAACACATTTAATATTTCCAGTGCGCTTCGCGAGTAAAATGGGTTGCACCTCATTCCTGAAAAATTCAAAATCCAGTTTCGCATCATCTTCGATTGCATAAGCAATTTCCGACAAGAATAGCAGAAGCAGATTAATACCAATCCAGAAGTATAGTCCTCTCATAATTCGCACCTTTGTTAGACTGTTGAAACATGCCATCACCGTACAACGACCGCACAACCAATACATCCAATCGTGAAAACATTTCATTAGTAAGCATAGTTTTTGGCAAAGGCAAGCGCGAAGGTTGAACCCGGTCGTGATCGCATGTCCCGGCAACCGTTTTTCAGGCATACATAGATTCGTCGCGCGGCATTAAGTTTAGCACTACTGGCGATTAATCGGCACTTCCACCTGGCCGGGTTTTCCGACACGATTTCTCAAACACCTGTGATCCAGATCTGTTTATGATCTTGAAAAAACCCTGCACATAGCGCAATGATTTGCGACCTTCCTTTTCCGTCAGTCCGGTTACAGAATTAAATAGCCCCGCTAAATTCGATTCCACCGTTCGAACACGATCCAACGCACTATTCAAAGTTTCCGGTTCAGTACAAAATCCACGATATTGGCGGACCCGTACATCCTTGACTTTTACCATGGAGTTGCTACCGGCATAGAGTGCATCAACCATACCGGAAAAGTCAAAGTCGTATGGCACACTGTAAGTAATATTGTTGGCACGAATGAGTTTTGCATTGTGACAACATGATTCTCCTTCCATCGGGGCAATGAAGGAGAAATCAGTATTGCCAATCATGTACTGGAATATGCTGCTCTGCGCCAGGTGCAGGGGATCAAGATCTTTCGAAGCAATGTAATCAGGTTCGATATGCTCACCACCGGTGCGTTTCGCCAATGCATCGACATCCTCAATAAAAAAAGCGGGTTTGGTTTGTTGACTTTCACCATCCTGGTAGTTGACCTGCAACAATTGTACCCTGAAACTTTTATCAGTAACTTCGTTGAACAACCTGTACGCCAGGTATTCTTCGTAAGTATTCACCGAGTAACTGCGATTCCGTTTGCAGTGGGTCACCAGCTTGAGATGTGCCTGGCCCTCAAATACAGTTCCCCGGACCTGCTTGCGGCGGAATTTCACCATCAGCGGCGGAAATTCACACTCCTTACGGCGAAAATTGCCCCGAACCCGAAGCATTACATCCAGTGAAATGTCATCAACCAGCAATCGCAACGGATGCCAGCCCCGCTCTTCTCCATTATCACGAATCAGCTTGTCGATATTGCCCTGGATTGAGATCTGCAATCGTTCCGGGGAATTGAACAGCAGCTGCGCGCCTGAATAGTCCGCAAGGAGTATCGGTAGACAGAAGAGACAAAATCGAGAAACCTTGATCACCATTATGTTCTCCGACTGAGATAACGGATCAGCCTGCAAAGGCATTACAGCGAAACAAGCCACTATTTTATACGTGCAAGTTTATACGTATAGGCACCACCGGGTTGCATTATTTCGTTCCACCTCATAAATTGATAACAATAGCTGAATATCAGTAACAGGGTAGCGACTCCGCAAGCTTCTCCAGAGGATCGAACATGAATAAAGTACCAGGATTACACCACATCGCAATCTGCACCAGCGACATGAAAAGCCAGATTGAATTTTTCACGGATAAATTGGGGATGGAACTGCAGGCGCAATGTTTCAACACCCAATTGCGTACGGGAATCACAATCATGGTTAAAGCCAAGAATTTAACGCTGTTGTTTATCTCCATCATATTGACTAACGGCGCTCTTGCTGCATCCCTGACCGCGTTCACACACGTCAATGTCATCACAATGCTTGATGACAAGATCAGGGAGGACCAGACAGTTCTCGTATCCGGAGATCGCATCTACTCTGTCGGGCCGAATATTGAAATTCCTGAAAAAACAATCGTCATCAACGCCAGGGGGAAATACCTGATACCCGGCCTCGCAGAAATGCATGGCCACACGCCAATCCCTGGTGGTGATGCCAGCTCACAATTTGTAAAAGATATGATGTTTCTTTACATCGCTAACGGTGTTACGACGGTGCGGGGAATGCTAGGCGCCCCAGGTCAACTCGATCTGAAGAAGCAAATTGAAGACGGCGATCTAATAGGACCGACTCTTTATCTGGCCGGGCCCAGTTTTTCAGGCGGATCTATTACATCGGAAGCTCAGGCTATTTCAAGAGTGGAGAAGCAGGTAGCGGAGGGCTGGGATCTGATAAAGGTTCATCCTGGTCTGACCCGTCCGCAATACGATGCCATGGCAACCACTGCCCATCGTCTCGGGATCAGGTTTGGAGGTCATGTTCCCGAGGATGTTGGACTCGTTCATGCAATAAAAATGGGGCAACACACGTTTGATCACATCGACGGCTACCTGCAACAGCTTGATTTTCCGGACAAGCAGGTCAATGAAGCTGCTATGCAAAGCCTGGTTGCGCTTAGCCGGGATGCGAGGGTCTGGATAGTGCCTACACTCGTACTGTGGAACCATGTCATTGGCCTCGGTGATGCAGAAGAAAAAAGAAACTGGGCGGAAAACGTTTACTGGCCGAAACCGCAGGTAGATCGCTGGTACCAGAGTATGAAGCAGCGTGGGGGACGGGGTTCGCTGGCAGAAAAGCGAGCCTACTCAACAGCCCGTAGCCAACTGTTGCTGGCATTATATGAGGGCGGTGTCGGCATTCTGATGGGAACCGACTCACCACAAATATTCAGTGTGCCGGGTTTTTCGATTCATCGCGAAATGGCGGCGATGGAGGATGCGGGCATGTCCCGCTATGCAGTACTGGCCTCTGGCACACGAAATGTTGCTGACTATTTGCAGGGGTCACATTCCCTTGGTGTGATCGCACCGGGTCACCAGGCTGACCTGATCCTTACGGAGGACAATCCGTTAGTTGATTTGTCGACAATCAGCGCGCTATCAGGCGTCATGGTTCGCGGACATTGGATTCCATCCAGTGAGATCAATTCAAAATTGAAATCCATACGCGACAGAATGAGCCGGCTCTAGGCACTTTCATCTGTATGCCTTGTTAGCCTGGGTTACCCTTGCATTATTGTCCTGGGCACTACCGGTAGGGGCATCTGATGATCAGGATTGATTGACTCACACCATCAGAACCTGCGACAAGATTGAACCCGGCCGGTCACAATCCGGGCTTTAGAAAAACTCTGATGGAACAGAGATAAAAATCAAGGCCTACCAGGTTCACCAACCATGAATGGTGGTAGTATAAGTCACCAGAAACAGACAGAATCCAGCGGAGTACTGAACGAGTGCAGACTTACGCAATTGAAACTCCAGACAACGGGTTAGTGACCTACACGGACAAGAAACGATTGTTCTGGTTACTGTCTCTGGCGAATCCCCTTATTCCTTTTGTTGGGATCGCGGGCCAGACAGTGACGGGCAATGATTTCTGGCTATTAGCGCCACTGGCCCTGATGTTTGCCATGGGCCCCTTGTTGGACTGGTTATTCGGGGAGGATGACAACAATCCACCGGAAGTGCTTGTTCCTCAACTGGAAAAAGATCGCTACTACCGGATCCTGACATATCTTACTGTTCCACTGCACTTCATCATGTTTTTTGGTTGTGCTATCTGGGTAGGGACCCAGGACCTCCCCTGGTGGGGTTTCCTCTCGCTAACGATTGCAGTTGGCTTCGCAGATGGTTTCGCGATCAACACAGGCCATGAACTCGGCCACAAAAGAACAAAGCTGGAAACCACTTTAGCGAAGATTGTGCTTGCAGTGCCTGCCTACGGACATTTCTGGATCGAACACAACCGCGGGCATCATCGCGATGTGGCAACACCCGACGACCCTGCAAGTTCCCGCATGGGTGAAAGTATTTATAAGTTTGCCCGCCGGGAAATTCCTGGTGCATTCCACCGCGCCTGGATGATCGAACATGAGCGCCTTTGCCGCAAAGGCGTACCAGTATGGAGTTCCAGCAATGAAATATTACAGAGCTTCCTGCTGACGATCATCATGCAAATTGGATTGATAGCCGCATTCGGCTGGATCATGCTTCCGTTCCTGGTCATCCACAATTTCTTTTCCTGGTGGGTTCTTACCAGCGCAAACTATATCGAGCACTACGGGTTACTGAGAAAGAAACAGGCAGATGGCAGGTACGAGCGCTGTCAACCTCATCACAGCTGGAATGCCAACCACAAGTACTCGAATCTGCTGCTCTTTCATCTGCAGCGTCATTCTGATCACCATGCGAATCCTACCAGGCGTTACCAGAGCTTGCGCCACTTTGAAGATCTGCCGCAGTTACCCTGTGGTTACTACGGCATGTACATCGTTGCTTACATCCCGTGGCTCTGGTACAAAATCCTGGATCCCAGGTTACTCGCCCTGCCGCACATCGATGGAGACCTGGACAAAATCAATGTAGACCCGGATGAGAGGGCACGACTCTATGCAAAATACGGTCAGGCAAGTGGCTGAGTATCGCTGTCCGGGCTGCGGCTACACTTATAATGAATCTCTCGGCGATGACCATGAAGGTTATCCTCCCGGTATGTCATTTCATGATTTACCGGATGATTTTGTCTGCCCGGCTTGTTCAGTCCGTTATAAGGAAGACTTTGTTTCAGGCAAGTCCGAGGAGTAAAGACTGGCTGACTAACCCGGATTAACCTGGTGACAGGCAGTAAGCTGCTCATTGATGAGCCTGATTGTTTACAGTCGCAATGCTTAAGGAGATAAATTTGGATTTTGATTTTTCAGACGAGGAGAAGTTAATTCGTGACCAGACTGGCCGCTTCCTTGACGATCACTGCAAGCCTGAGATAGTTCGCAAAGTGCTGGAGGGAGACGAGCCTTATGCAAGAAACCTCTGGCAGGGATTGGCAGATATGGGGCTGATGGCTACTGCGATACCCGAGTCCTATGGAGGTCTGGGTGCGGGATATCTCAGCCTTTGTGTTATCGCTGAACAACTGGGAGCCCATCTTGCACCCGTGCCATTTTCATCCTCCGTCTATCTCGCGACAGAAGCAATTTTGCAATATGGTAATGAAGTCCAAAAAGAAAACTGGCTACCCAGGCTCGCGGCTGGAGAAGTCATTGGCACTCTCGCCGTCGTCGAGACGGTGCAACAAGTGACCCCGGCATCCATCGAGGTAGCATCCACCGGATCAACAATATCCGGCAAAAAGTTAATTGTACCGGATGGCGGCATTGCTGATATGGCGATTGTCCTGGTGAAAGATGGTGATGGACTTTCGATGGTTATCGCGGACCTGGATAATGAATCAGTGGCAAGAACAAACATCGAAACCATCGATCCCAGCAGAAACTCATCTTCGATCATCTTCACCGACACTCCCGTTGAACTGTTAGGGGAAGCAGGATCTGGTTGGGATATGCTACAGAATATATATAACCGTGCTGCTGTACTCGTTGCATTTGAACAAATTGGAGGCGCACAGAAGGCGCTGGATATGGCAGTGGAGTACGCCAAACAGAGGTTCGCCTTCGGCCGGCCGATCGGTTCCTTTCAGGGATTGAAGCACATGATGGCCGATATGTACGTTGCATTAAAACTCGCTGAATCGAATTGCTTTTACGCGGCCTGGGCGCTTGAAAATAATTCCGAAGATTTCATCGTCGCCGCTGCCACTGCCAGGATTTCCGCAACGCAAGCATTCCAGTTGTGTTCCAGGGACAATATTCAAGTTCACGGCGGTATGGGTTTCACCTGGGAAGTAGACTGTCATTTGTTCTATCGACGATCAAACTACTTAACACTAGTGTTAGGTGGTTTGTCCGTCTGGGAAAATCGACTCATCGAACACTTACCAGCAGGCAATGCGAACTAGGGGGCGATATGGATTTTAGTGACACAAAAGAAGAGGCAATATTCCGCCAGGAAATTCGACAATGGATTACTGAAAATGCACCCGCCTACCTTAAAGAAAACCTGGCCTCAAGCGGTTTTGCAAATACGAATACCGGGGATCACGATCCGTTGCTTGAAGCCAAAAAGTGGCAAAAGAAAAAATCAGCTGCCGGCTGGGCCTGCATTCAATGGCCAAAGGAATATGGAGGCCGTTCCGCAACCCCGATTCAGAGTGTTATCTGGAATCAGGAGGAAGGTGTCTACGGGAAACTATCTGCTACCTTTATCATCGGCCAGGGGATGTGCGGCCCTACCATTATGGCTTACGCTTCCGAGGAGCTGAAAGAAAGATATTTACTGAAGTTATCCAGCGGCGAAGAAGTATGGTGCCAACTGTTCTCCGAACCCGCCAGCGGCTCGGACCTTGCCGGGCTGCGGACCAAAGCGGAGAAAGATGGAGATGACTGGGTCATCAATGGACAGAAAATCTGGACTTCCGGCGCACACTACAGCGATTACGGCATCTTGATCACCAGAACCGACCCAGAGGTGCCCAAGCACCAGGGCCTGACCATGTTCATCCTGGATATGAAAGCGGAAGGAGTCGAAATTCGACCCATCAAGCAAGCCAACGGGGACAGCGGTTTCAATGAAGTCTATTTCGAAAATGTACGAATAACAGATGACCATCGCCTGGGTGCGGTCGGCGGCGGTTGGCAGGTATCAATCACGACCTTGATGAATGAACGTCTCGCAATCGGCGGGGGTATCTCAACCGGATACCCGGAGATTAAGGAATTGCTCGAAACGCTGCCGTTAGCGGATGGCAATGCAATTGATGATCCTGCGGTTCGTTCAAAACTGGCAGATTGGCATTGTAAGGCTGCGGGATTAAGAAATACGGCATCGCGCGCGATCTCTGCCCTGTCCAAAGGTGAAACACCCGGCCCGGAAAACTCAATCGGCAAGTTAGTTGCTGGCGGCATGATGCAGGACATCGCGAAGTTTGCACTGGACCTGCAAGGACTCGGTGGCACAATGATGGATCCGGCCATTGCAGAAGGTGCAGCTCGATTTCAGGCAATGCTGATGCGATCGCCCGCTGTGCGGATCGAAGGGGGTACCGACCAGATTTTACGCAATATCATTGCAGAACGAGTGCTGGGCTTACCTGCTGATATGCGTGCCGACAAAGGAATTCCTTTCAATAAGATTCCCAGCGGCAAGTGAACTATCTCGTTAGAAGCTCGCTTCGCCTCAGCGAACCAGCATCTATCGATAAATTCATTCTCCTCATCGATAATTTCTAAACCTTTTCCTGTTCCATGGCATCCTACTTACAAGTCATATGACTGCCCCCAAACTAAACGACAAGAGCCAAGGAAATTATTATGAAATTCAACTACAAGACAGTTATCGCTACCGCAGCATTAGTTGCACTGACCAGCCCATTGATGGTCAAAGCTTCAATCAAGTCAACTCATATGGAAACTTCGGAAATCGTTATTCGCTATCATGCCTCCGAACTGAACTCAGTTACCGGACAGGCACGAATCGAAAGACATATTCGCCAGGCGGCCCGAAAAGTTTGTGGCAAGGTCGCCCGCAGCGAAGCCGGTTCAGTGCGAAACGTAACAGTGAGCAATGCTTGTTATCACGAGGCTGTTGATACGGCCATGAGCAGTATCGGAGGTTTCGCAGTTACTTCCAGATAGCTTGATAACAGATAGCTTGATAACAGATAGCTTGATAACAGATAGCTTGATAACAGACAGCTTGATAACAGATAGCTTGATAACAGACAGCTTGATAAATTTCACGACCAGCAGCGCTACGGGTCTGTTCCCCATCTCCCCCGTAGCGTTGCTATCGTGATTTCCTGGCAACCCTGGTTTCTTCCAAATACCACTGCGAAGAAATCTTTCCCAAAGTAATCAATACCCATTCCTGAGCCATTTTCGGCAACTTGACCCCACTGCCTGCAAATAGGATAGTACCTCCTTAAGCGGGAGACCTAATATGCGCTTGACGGAATCTGATGCGTCATTTATCTATATGGAATCGGCGAGTGGTCCGATGCATATTTCATCTATCTATGTCCTCGATGGCGTGGTTCCTTTCGAGGATGTATTCCACTGGCTTGAATCAAGAATACATCTGATACCCGCTTACCGTAAAAAATTAGCCCAGATACCCTTCGGATTAGCTCACCCAAAATGGGTGGATGACCCGGATTTTGATATGTCAAATCATGTTATTCATCACCAGCTAGCAGAAGGAACGAGTCTCGAAGATGGCGTGAATGTTGCGGTGCAGTTGAACGAACCATTGATGGACAGGAGTATTCCTCTATGGAAGATGATCGTCTTATCGGGGATACCGGATAAAACCTTGTTGCTCCAGATGACCCATCACGCCATGATTGATGGCGCTTCCGGAATCGAACTTACCATGATTCTCTACGACCTGGACCCTGATGCAGCAGAACCTGCCCCGCCCACCGAACCCTGGCAACCAGAGCCGGTTCCGGGACCAATTGAATTGGTCAATGAGGCAGTGCAGGAAAATCTGAAAAACCTGGACAAAATGAACCCGCTGTCCAGGTTGACAGGAGGCGCGGAACAACGGCAAAGGCTGGCAAAAGCGGCCGCAGTCATGGGTCGTTTCATCAGCCACCCGGCGATTACCGCACCATTTAACGCAGGAATCGTAGGACCAAAACGCCAGGTAATGTGGCTCAAAAAGCCATTCGGTGAAATAAGGGAAATTCGCAGGCATCTTGGCGGCACGATTAATGACGTCGCATTAACGGTCGTCTCGGAAGCCGTCGCCCGCTACCTGAAACACCACGACGAGCGAGTTGATAATCAGTATATGCGAATCATGTGCCCTGTTAATGTCCGGACTGAAGACCAGGAAGGCGGGCTGGGAAACCAGGTATCTGCAATATTTCCGATGTTGCCTGCCTGGCCGATGGAATGCATGGAACGCCTGCAAATCGTGACAACCGAGACAACACGTATCAAGCAGGATGAAGAAGCCCAGGCATTAACCGTGATGCAGGAAAGCATGCCCACATTTCCGCCGGTCGGCATGGCAGCGAGCCAGTTGGTTGGAACGCGTTTCGACCCGACTGCACTAGCCGCCAGGATTCCCTTGCCGGTGGCGCCAAATATCGGATTCCGCCCACCTAATACCGGATACAATTTCACCTGTACTAATGTTCCCGGCGTTCAGGTCCCGCAATATATGTGCGGCCATGAAGTCACCGATACGATCGGATTGTTAGTTCTGAACGGAAATATTGGTTTCAGTGTAACAATCCTGAGTTACAACAAGCAGCTGTTTTTCAATTTTATATGCGAACCCCGACTTCTGCCGGATCTTGAATTCATAAAGCAAAGTGCAGAGGACGTATTCGAGGAACTTAAAAAAGCAGCCGATGAGAAGAGCATTTCCATGGTGAGTTGATTTTAATCTTTGTCCAGCACCTACTATTAAAACTATTAAAACTAATAAAACGGAGAAATAATGTCCGATCAAGAAGCAGCATCCCAATACCCCAAGTCGGTCACGTTAGCTGACGGTGCAAAGGTTGAAATTCGTTTGATGACCGCCGTAGACAGGGACCCAATCCTGGCATTTGCCAATGCGCTTCCCCAGGAGGATTTATTGTTTCTAAGAGTCGATCTGACTCAACCAGAAGTGGTGGATGACTGGATCGCTAATCTTGAGGCTGGCACGTCAACTTCCCTGGTTGTATACGATGACAATGGACTAATAGGTTATGCCACGGTACACCGAAATCCGACCCCCTGGACTCGAAGGGTCGGCGAACTGCGTGTCAATGTCAGCCAGGCCTACCGGACCAGAGGGCTCGGCAAGAGCCTGATTTCAGAAATATTTGATATCGCCCGCGGTATCGGTGTGAAGAAACTTATGGCTAATATGACAACAGACCAGCACGGCGCCCAGGCTGCATTCAGACGGTTAGGATTCGTGCCCGAGGCACTGCTTGCGGACTATGTAGAGGATCGAAACGGTACGTCAAGGGATCTCGTGATCATGTCCTACGATATTGATGGTCACTCCGACCGGGTGGAGAATGCTGTACAGATTTGAATGCACTGGTCTGCACTACTGCTTTGTGAAGGATGAAGGCCAGTTAACACTCAATAATATTGACCGCCAGCCCTCCACGTGATGTCTCCTTGTATTTTGTTTTCATATCCGCACCGGTTTCCCGCATGGTTTTTATAACCTTGTCTAACGAGACCTTATGGTCACCATCGCCCTGCATCGCAAGTCTTGAAACATTGATGGCTTTAACTGCGCCCATCGCATTTCGCTCGATGCAGGGAATCTGAACCAGGCCGCCAACAGGGTCCCATGTGAGTCCAAGGTTATGCTCCATTCCAATTTCCGCAGCACACTCAATCTTTACTGGAGAACCACCCAGGGCTTCCGTTAGGCCCGCTGCAGCCATTGAGCATGCGACACCAACTTCCCCCTGACAGCCAACCTCAGCACCGGAAATGGAAGCATTCAATTTATAAAGAATTCCGATCGCAGCCGCAGTTAACAAAAAACGATAGACATTTTCTTGCTCACCATTTTTTGCTTGCCCACCAACCTCTTGTTGTTCCTTACCACCATAATAACGTTCGTGGTATTTCATCACAGCAGGAATAATACCGGCGGCCCCGTTAGTAGGCGCAGTGACCACACGCCTACCTGCCGCGTTTTCTTCATTTACGGAGAGGGCAAAGAGGTTAACCCAGTCCATTGCCGCCAGAGGATCAGGCGTGTCACCCCTGGATAGCAATTTTCTTCTAAGGGCGGGCGCCCTTCTCTTCACTTTTAGAATACCCGGCAATATACCTTCCGTGCGCATGCCTTTTTCAATACAAGCACACATGGTCTGCCAAATTTTATCCAGCCCCTGATATATTTCCTGTTCACTCCGCCAGACTTTTTCATTTTCCAGCATGAGACGACTAATACTTAAACCGCTATCTCGTGCCATTTGTAAAAGCTCCCCGCCAGACCGAAAATCATAGGGTAGCTGCAGATGTTTATCCTTCAGGAGTTGGGTATCAGCATCGTCGCTTATCACAAAACCGCCACCAACCGAGTAGTATATTTTTTCCAGCAACAGATTTTTATTCGCATCAAAAGCGGAAAATTTCATTCCATTAACATGCCCAGGTAGCGTTTTCTTGCGATGGAATACCAGGTCTTTCGCTTCTTCAAACGGAATTGTTAAACGACCATGCAAATTGATTTTATTGTTTGCACAAATTGATTCTTTCCTGGCTGTGACAGAATCTGTATCGACTAATTCAGGAGATTCACCCTCGAGACCCAACAATATGGCATTGTCGCTACCATGCCCCTTTCCGGTATGCCCCAGTGAACCGTACAACTCTGTCATTACTCTGGATACGAGCACTTGAAGCGCTAACACACTGGTAGCAAACAGCCCTGGCGGCACGCATGGGACCAACCGTATGGGAACTGGACGGGCCAATTCCAAACCTAAAAAGCTCAAATACTGAAACTGCCAACGGGCACCTCCGCCAGATAGTTTGTTCCTTTCGAATTATCCATAATAGCTCGTCGCATTGATGAGCTCTTCTTCAGCCTCTTCCCTCAAAGCAGCAGACAAACAAATAGTCTCCATTGCCGCTTCAAGACTCCGTTCAACCCATGGTAACTTGTGCAGATGAGATTTTACAAATTCATCACAGTCTACTGCGTGTTCGGCAGAACAAAAAGCACTACCGAATGCTGAAACCATGCAGGAACGAAATGTCTCGGGTATCAATTCAAAAATCGCTGCTTTGTTCTTCAGGATCCAGTTGTATATCAACCCTGTGGTGGCATTTCATGACATTTGCCGAAAGACGATACCCGCTATCTCCGTACTTTTGAACTTTTACTCGATGATGACTGCTTGTCGTTTCCTTACCTGACAGCAGATCTTCAACTCGCGCCGGGGCAACAGTAGCTTAATTGCGAAATGCCGCCCCGAACACAATTGATATCGTGATCTACGGCAAGGACATCAGACTTAGTCGATATAACGGATATTTAGACTTTCGATGGTTCCACCGAACTTGAACGGAATCTGCTCGTGGTAATCCAGGGCGACCGCTGAACCAAGATCCATACCCACATCAAAAGATTCCGATGCTGTAAAGAGCGCTGGAACTGTTCTCTTCGCCATAACCTCACCAACGGTTTTGCCATTGACCTTAAGCGTGATGAGGGAAGGCGCTAGCGGCTTCTTCTGCTGTGCTTTGACAATCACTTCGATCTTCACTTTTCCTGTCGGGATTTTTTCACCTGAGTTCACTTTATAACGATTCAAGGTCATGGCGTTGTATTCAGCTTTCAACACGCCTTTGTCCATGTAAACTGCGAACCCTGCTGAAATGCCTCCCACGGCATAAATGACACCACTGGTATTCTCCGGGATATCAACAAGGATGGTCGAATGTGTAGAGAATCCACTTTGGAATTTTGGTGCCTGGGATTCATGGATACGCGTCATGCCTGCATACATATTCCATTCGGTCAATGTAGACGACTTGATTTCATCTGGATGATACACAACGGTGTATAAAGAGCCACCAATCGGAAAAACCTTGTTTTTGGTCGCTTCCACCAAAAAGGCATCTTTCATCTCTTGCAGTTTTTCAGGATGTTGTTTGGCAATATTTTGCGATTGTGAAAAATCCTTGCTGAGATCGTAAAGTTCCCATACATCATTGTTTGGGTTCCAGCCGGCCAGATGAGACTCCAGTGGTGCCCAGGGGTATCTCGGGCCGAATGTACCGGCAAACCAGCCATCTTTATAAAGGCCCCTGCTGCCCATGATTTCAAAGTATTGTGTGGATTTTCGACCTGCTGCGTCCGCATCATTGAAGGTGTAGGCAAAAGAAGTACCATCCAGGGGGTCCTGTGCCACACCATTGTAGAAATCAGGTGGTGTAATGCCCAGAATGTCATAAATTGTTACAGCGATATCGTTCACATGATGGAATTGTGAGCGTGGCGTGTCGTCATGTTTGATTTTTGCGGGCCATGAAATAACCATAGGGTTACGCGTACCGCCAAAATGAAGACAGCGTAAGGACACACACCATCGCTGATCTGCAGGCACTGCAGATATAACGCACAAAATTATACCGGACTATCGCACAGATATTTCCTGCCCGACCAACAGATTAAGATGTCGTGACCAGACACAATGGATTTTTGGCTACTCCCCGTTCCCAACTGGCTGATGGCGAATTTGCGCTGCACTACCACCTGATCTCCCGCTGTGTGCGACAAAGCTGGTTGGGATGATGCTGATGTTGCTGCCTCGTTACAATTCATTGCCCTTCTATACTTACCGTGGCACCCTGTGATCCTATGACAGGACAAGGTGAATTCATGATTCTGGTTACCGGCGCTACAGGTCGAATTGGTCGAAGGGTAGTCGAACGGCTGGTGGCAGCCCGGAGACCGGTGAGGGTTCTGGTGCGAAATCGGGACAAGGCCGATAAACTCCTTCCCTCCGGTATAGAGATAATTGAGGGTGACCTGGCTGAATATCACCAGGTCGAATCCGCAGTTGATGGTGCTGAATCAGTCCTGCTCCTGTCGCCTGTTGCACCCGAACAGGTGGCAATACAAGGAAACGTTGTAAAGGCAGCGCTGGCAACTTCACAACCTCACATTGTGAAGATATCAGGTCTGGGCACCACCCTGGACTCCTATATCGATAGTGGCCGTTGGCACGCAGAGACCGAACAACAAATTACTTCATCTGGCTTGCAGTACACTTTCCTTCGTCCGCTTTTCTTTTTCCAGAATCTCAGCTTTCTATTTAAATCGGCCCGATCAACAGGATTAATCAGGGCTGGTGTTGGCGATGCAAGAATCGCCATGGTGGATGTTGAAGATATTGCCGAAGTTGCAACGATTCTATTGATGAAACGAGAATCCCTGATGCATCAAGCTGTTACTCTCACTTCCCTTGAATGTGTGACCTATCAGGATGTCGCCAACGCATTTACCGGGGTCCTGGGTCGCGAAGTACGATATGAGGAACAATCACTGGATGAAGTCAGGCACGCACTTGAGAGTACTAACCAACCACAGTGGCACATTGATATCCTGCTTCAATTCAATCGCGCATTCCATGAGGGTTTAGGCGATGCAGCGAATACCGTTGCCGCAGAGTTACTAGGCAGGCCGCCAACAACACTGCTGCAATACCTGGAACGTGAAATTGAAAACACTAAAGGAGATGACGGTAGCAACCCTTTCCCGAGCTAGATCCTGTTCACGATGAATCCTGGCGAGTGTACTGCTGATTTGCCGGTACAAGGATTAGCGAGTAATACTCCCCTTCAATATAGCCTCCTCAATATCGCCTCTTCAATATAGCCTCTTCAATATAGCCCCTTCAATCACCTCTCAGCAACCACAGTTCCGTTACTTGCAAGAGGCAGATATGGCGAGTAATCGCCCGCGGAGTCATGTAGTTGTTATAGCCGCTCTATCCTCTTGTGTTGGACAACCTAATAGAGCACACCAGCATACCGGGTCAATTATCTGTTTCGAATCCTTCGTCTGTTGAAGCGCGTTCTCACCTTCGTGGTTAGAAGCCAGATCGTAAAAATTAATGAGATAGATGTTGAATCTGTCTCATAAATGAGACAGAATCCAAATATGTTTCATTTCAAGGAATCGCAAGCCATGGAGAATCAAACCTACCAGAGGCGGAACCGTCGCCTGACGCTGGCCGAGGGCCCGCGCGTGCTGGCAGAGATCGCCTCGCTGCTGTCTGCCGCTCCATTTTTATACAATGCACCCCGTGGTGATGGTCATCCGGTTCTCGTGATGCCGGGATTTGGAGCAGGCGATCGATCTACAAGCGTGATCCGGGGTTTCCTTGGCACGATGGGTTACAAGGCACAACAGTGGAAGCTGGGGACCAATTTAGGGCCAATGATGTCGGATCTCCCGGTTCGGTTAGCGGCACGGCTCGACGAGGTCTTTGCAGACAACGGGGAACAACCCGTCAGCCTGGTCGGCTGGAGCCTGGGCGGTGTCTACGCCCGGATGTTGGCCCAACTGTACCCGGACAAAGTACGCCAGGTGATTACGCTCGGCAGCCCTTTTGCGACCAGTTCGCCGTCGACCAGCGCCTATGGATTCGCCCAAACCTTGAGAGACCTACCGCTGGAACAGATTTCTTCCAACAATCTGCGGCTGCTTGCTGGTGAACCCTTACCCAATATCCCCAGCACGGCAATCTTCAGCAAATCAGACGGCATCGTACCCTGGAAAATCGCCTCTCAACAACCATCGGACATTGCGGAGAATATAGAGGTTTACTCGAGCCATCTTGGACTCGGATTCAATTCTGCCGTCTTGTACGCCCTGTCAGATCGACTCGCGAATCCTGCCGGTAAATGGCAACCATTCAAACGGTCCGGATGGAAGTCTTATGTATACGGACCTGCCCGACTGGAGACGGATGATTCGTGGTCAGCGCAAAGCTCTCCAGTGTAAGGGCTGGTGAATCGCTTATGACACCCAGAAGATGGCATACCTGCCAACCCATTGACTTGCACAGCCTTGCACGGCAGTGGTTTATTGGTGCGAAACGGATCGAACTGCAAAAACTCGCGGTAGAACTGGGTATTTCTCGCGCCACGGCCTATCGCTGGGCTGGTAGTGCTGAACAACTGGTAGGCCATGTACTCGCATCACTCGTCGATGACACATTCCAAATCATCATCAGGCAGACAACCGGCACCGGTAGTGAACGAGTGCTCGAGGTATTGGATCGCGGTATGTACATCGCTTCCCGGTTCCAGCCATTACGTAAATTCCTGGCCAAAGATGCACAATTGGGACTCAGGATCGTGGCATCGAGTCATAGTCCGGTTCAGGAGCGAACCATCACCAATCTTCGGCAATTACTCGAAGAAGAAATCGCAGGCGGTCATATGACCCTGCCGGTCGAACCGACAGTGATGGCCTATGCGCTCACGCGTATCGTCGAGTCCTTTCTATATGCAGATCTCATCACCGGCACGACACCGGATCTTGAAAACGCATCAAAAATCCTGGGACTCATGCTGCGACAGGACGAATCAATCCAACGCCAATCGATTTCTAATTAACAACCTGACAAGACCTGGCAGCCGGGCTCTTCCAGCTGGGCTCTTCCAGCTGGGCTCTTCCAGCTGGGCTCTTCCAGCTGGGCTCTTCCAGCCGGGCTCTTCCAGCCGGGCTCTTCCAGGAGACTAGTCTTCCTTGAATTTAAATGACAAACTCACCTTGGTGCGATATTCCACAACCTTCCCATTGTCAATTTTCATATCCTGCGCAGTTACCTCGGCAATTCTCAAATCTTCAAGGGTATCGGATGCACGCTCCACGGCGTTTTTCGCGGCCTCTTCCCATGATTTTTCGCTAGTTCCAATAATTTCGATTACTTTATAGACACTCATATCACGCCTCCAAAAATACATATGCAGTTGAACACACCTTTCAAGGACATCTATTCTCTTCAGGCTCATATCCCCCGCCCTGAATACTCAAAGTGGGGACGCTGATTGTATCACCTGAGAGGGTCGAATCTAACGGTATGAATCATTTTAGATAATATTCTCGAGAGAAAAGTCGCTACTGCATTTTCTTGAAAAACCTGCGATCGGGCAGTCCTTAAGGGCCGCCCAGTTCGCTAACCTAACGGATAAAAGAGTGGGAACACCAAGAATGTACATCCCCGGACATCCTGCACAGGATTCTAAATTAGTTCCTGCACCTGGTGAATGGACCCAAACGATAAGGACACGTCTGATATCGAGGTCCAACCCATCATCACGCTTGCTGGCGATCATAAGGTCAACCAGGTTTTCTTTGAAGAAGTTGAAGTACCAAAAGACAGGCTTGTGGGCACCGAAAATCAGGGCTGGTCAGTACATTCTAAGGTAAACGGATACTGACTGGGTGTGGTAACCGCTTTCTCCAACAGGCAGCCAATGATGCTCGCTTCTTCTGGCTTAAGTTGGAGAATAATGCTTAGCGGTTCCGTTAGTAGAAGGCAGTAACCGCACTTGCCACCAGCTAAGACCCAGTTTCAAATTTGACCAGGAACACCGTTCTAAAATTCTCTGTACACATAAATAGTGGAAAAGGAGGAGCATCACCGCATCTGTTGGCTAAGACTGAGACTTGCGTTTTCGGCACCCTGTATCTAAGCTAACGTTTGAAACAAGTATTTTTTAACGGAATGACAGTCGCACTGCTTTCAATGTGGGAGATAACAGAATACAGGAGGTTTTTCTGTGAAACGTAATTTCATCTTTTTCATCCTCTGCCTGACGATAGGCATTGCCATCACATCATGTAGTTCGGTGTCACAGGACGAATACCAGGCCATGTTGCGCGAGATCGAACAAAAAGAGGATTTGGAGCGGCAATTATCGGAATTGCAAGGGGCTTACGAATCGATGCAGCAAAATCTAAAATCCGAAATTGAAGCCCAACGTATTCGGATTGAAAAACTATCCGAGCGCGTGGTGAAAGTCACCATGCCCCAGGATGTGTTGTTCCCATCTGCTTCCATTATTATTGATCAGCCTGGCAGAAATATTCTCAGTAAGTTGGCCTCGAGTTTAAGCCAGGCGCCTGATTCATCCATTCGTATTGTTGGGCATACCGATTTGTTACCGATAACCCGGGCTGATCTGAAGCAACGTTTTACGGATAACTGGGAATTGTCGGCAGCCCGATCTGCTGCTGTGGCACGTATATTTATCTGGGGCGAAGATATCAATAAAGAACGTGTTTACGTAGTTGGACGATCCCACGCTGAGCCAGTTGCCGACAACAACACCCCAGAGGGGCGGTCAAAGAACCGTCGGATTGAAATATTCGTGGAACAGCCCATCAGGTAGTTAGTCAGGGTCGGAGCAAGCCTGTACTGGTGTTTCGCCCACTACCGTCGAAAATAAAACAAAGTGTGCTGGGGGGGCTGGCAGCCCAGGCGTTAAAGCCATGCCGCCGAACACTGTGAAAAAAGTTGTATCCCTGCCTGCCTGCCTGCCTGCCTGCCTGCCTATATTTTTAACAAGCGGCCCAACTCCACTTGGTATACTTGGAGACCTGGCTAAATAGAGTATCGCCAGGAAAAAAAGCACATCGTGAGGACAACCTGGACTCACCATGCTGCAAACGGATAATTTCGCGATGAAACAGAGAAGAGTGTAATGAAGCGAAGCGCCACATATTTATTTATTGTTGTTATAAATATTGTTGTTATAAATATTGCTTTTATACTTTCAGTCCAGGCCCAGGAATTAGCATGGCCCCGTGAGATAATACTCGACTCCGGTACTTTAACCATTTACCAGCCACAGATGGATGTACTCGAAAAAGATATTCTCACTTTTCGTGCAGCAGTATCTTTCAAAACAAGCGAAAGTAGTGAGCCTGTATTTGGCGCTGCCTGGTTCGAATCCCGTGTGGAGATAGATCGTACGGAACGTCTCGTGCGCATGATCAGCCTGACTGTTACCGATACGCGCTTTCCCGAGGGTTCCGAGCATGTGAAAGCCGAGTTTGACCAGGTGATCAGGGAAGGCATGCCCAATCGGGTGGTCAGTTTTTCTCTGGATGATCTGCTGACTTCATTGGAAGCTGCCGAAGAACAGATAGCGGCCGCAAATGATCTGAAGATGGACCCGCCGGACATTATTTACAGGGATCATCCGGCGTTATTGATCATGCTCGATGGTGACCCGGTGCTCAGGGAAATCGAAAATTCACCTTACAAGGCTGTGATTAACACCCCATACCCATTGATTGTCGATCAAGCGAAAAATAGTTACTACCTCAATGCCGCAAAGAATGTCTGGTACCAGGCGAATCAAGCAACAGGTCCGTACCGTTATCTGGACAGTCCGCCACCGGATATGGTGAAGATGGTCGATCAGTCGGAGATGGAAGATAGCGATGAAGTGATTAACGCACAAAATGCACCTGAAATAGTCGTGTCCACGGAACCAGCCGAACTGATTGTTACCGAAGGTGAGGCGACGTTCGAGCCCCTGGTGGACGATCTGCTGGTGGTCACTAATTCGGCCTCTGATATTTTTATGAACGTCAGCCAGCAGAAGTTTTACATTGTGTTATCCGGGCGCTGGTATCAATCCTCATCCATGAAGGGTTCGTGGGTTTTTATCGATTCTGATCAGCTACCTTCGGTCTTCCAGAGCATACCTGCCGATTCCGATCAGGCAGATTCAAGGGTCTACGTCGCTGGCACAGACGAGGCTCGCGAAGCGGTCATGGACGCCCAGATTCCGCAAACAGCGGCAGTAAAAAGGGGCAGGGTCGAGATAGAGGTCGCTTATGACGGTGAACCCAGGTTTATCAGTATTCAGGACACGAGTCTGGCCTACGCTGAAAACACGGGTTCAACCGTCGTTAAATCCGGAAATCAGTACTTTCTGGTGGAAGATGCGGTCTGGTATGTCAGCGGTTCACCGGCAGGACCCTGGGATGTAGCGGAGAAACGACCGGATGAGGTGGATGCTATTCCGCCGGAAAGTCCGGTTTACAACGTCAAGTATGTTTACATTTATGAGACGACCCCGGAAGTCGTCTACGTGGGTTATACACCGGGATACATTGGTAGTTATGTATACCATACGACCATCGTTTATGGCACTGGCTGGTATTATCGTCCCTGGGTAACGCCCTATTTCTACTACCCCCAACAGGCAACATGGGGGGTTCATATTAACTACAACCCATGGACTGGCTGGGGCTTCGGTTTAAGCTGGGGTTATGGACCCTTTCGAATTGGTTTCCACTCCGGCGGCTACTGGCATCGTCATCATCACTGGCATCACCATCACTATCACCGTGGTTGGGGGGCAGGTGGATATCGACCGAGGCCGGCTCATTACGGTAACAATAATATCAATATCAACAATGTGAATATCAATAATCCAAAGATTGCCTTGCGGGATAACAACCTGTATCGCGATAAAGCCCAGCGCGCTAATGTGAGGGGTACACGTGATACACCGATGAACCGGGATTCACGGGATCGGGCCGCCACGCAAGCAGGAAATTTTGATCACAACCTGGCAGGAACCGGTAATCGGGCTGCAACAACGGATACTGCTGCTTTGCGTCATAGTGCATCTAACATGACTCGATCAGACAAGCAGAATAATGTATTTGCTGACAAACAAGGTAACGTCTACAGAAACACTGACAGCGGCTGGCAGAAGCGTGATGGCGGGAGCTGGCAGAATACTTCCGTTGCTGCAGGAAGCGGGAATGGAAAACCATCTACAAGCATTACAAGACCAACAACCCGTAATCCGTATCGGCCAGCCGGTAATGCCTCAAACCCCTACACCACAGCGAATACCCGGCAGAGTAACGCGTACAGATCCTCGGGTTCAGGTTACAACAGGCCGTCGAGTCTTGACCGACAAAGCTATTCGAGGTCGAGATCATCCAGCAGGAACCAGCACTACCAGCAGCGCAACAGGGTCTCTGGCAACAGGGCGGGTGCTGCAAGGGGTGCTCGACGAAGATAATTTGCTCACCTGCCGGGCATGATGCCTGACCCAAATCCAGGCCTGCGAATAGGCCTGCTAAACACCTGGGTAACGATAATGAGTCGAAATCCAGCAACATACTTTGCCCAACCTCTATCTCACGAGAGGGGAACTCATAAATTCGTATGAAGTTCCAAACGTGTGAGAACCAGTGCAATTCCTTTTAATTCTGCTGCCAACACCGCTACAGCGTTCAGGTTCTTCCGCTACTACAATTTCTTTACGATAGACGATTACTGGCTCGCCATGTTCTGTTGGTGTGGAGATGAATTGGATTCTGGGGATAATGCGTTTACCACTTCCGTACTGGGCGAACAAAACAGTTGAACGCTCCTCGGCTTTGCCCAACTGTTCATCCGTTAGCATTTCTTCTAAGGTCGTTATACTTTCCAGGCGAATCTGTTCCTGACGTATCGATTCGCTGGTTATCATCCATGCATAGCCTTCAACCAGGTCTTTTTCAAGTTTACCTTCTATGCCTGTGTAATAAGAAATACCGGTATTAAATTGAGACCAGTCATATCCCCTTGTAGCGAGCAGGAAGTGCATATCAAATGATTCAGAGTATTTACCGTCGTTGAACAGGACTTCAGCTTGAAATGGTGAAACAGGGGTAATCACGGCAAGGGTTTCAGCAGCAGTCTCGACACTAACTTCAACACTGCTAATCTGGGTGTTAGCGCTGGTCGAACTGTCGACACTTGCGGAGCCTATAAGTATTATAACGAGGATACTGATAAAAAATAATTTTCCCATTGTCACACCTCAATCAAGTTACGAAACTGCGCCATAGAACCAATATGACATAAGTGTAAGTTACTAAGTCTAATGCCATCATCTCAACCTGCTGGAAGTCCAGAGTCGGCCAATTATCCGGGCTACGGCTCGCAGAAATCGTACTATACATTTCGATTGATTGGAATGATATAAAAGGCAGGCTTGTATCTGCTTCAGCATCGCATAACTTCGTGTGTTTTAAGATAATTGTTACTGATCTTGCGTAAAAGGTTCAATTGGGTCTAAGGGGCAGACCACATTTTCTTGTTTTCACCCAGGTATCAAAATTCATCCATGTTGTTCGGCGTCAAACGACTGCTGTAATTTTTACCCGCTCAGTGATCGAAATTTACAGGATGCAGTTAATAATTCGTCATTTTTCAGAACGCGAGGAACAGCGACGCCCTGGTTGGACTGCCTGATGAAATGGCGCATTCTTGATTGTTTGTTGATACTCTAAACAAAAAGTATCGCGGCGACAGTCACACCTGGTTACATAACTTTGACCAATTTTTGTGCGCCACCACACCTGTCAACCCTGGTCGCTTATTGGATTAACTCAATAAACCCTTCCCGGTTCGGCATGACTATTTCCGGTAACGACATTTCATTTACGATTGCATCGTCATCAAGGATGTCATTCAGGTTTAAGACATAACCCGTAATTGCATAAACCTCGTTAACGGAAAGAGATTTTGCCTGGTTGTATGGCATCGCCCTTGCAATATAGTCATACAACGTCGTGGCATAGGGCCAGAAACTGCCAACTGTTTTAAGGGGGTTCTCCGTCGACAAACTACCCTCCCCGCCTACCAGTTGATTGCCCGGTAGTTGACCATTTATTCCATGGCATGCCGCGCAATGAGTTTCGTATAAAATCTTTCCATCCCTCACTGTGCCATTGCCATCAGGCAATCCAGAACCATCAGGTGAAACAATACTGCCTGTATAGGAGTTAGTTTGTTGGCCAAGGCCGGGCGATAGACTGTGGCCAGGATTGCTACTATCCCCAGTGCACGCTAATGATGAAACCAATAGCGTACAAAAAGCAACAATATTGAATGAAGGCCGGTTAAACGAACACATTTCGCACCTCGCCTTGCGGAGAAACTTCCCAGCTCTGTATGCCGTTATAGTGGTAAAAACCAGCAGCAGAATATCGATTGATCGCAGCAGCCCTGGTTGGCTGAATATTTCCCTTTTCATCTACAGCCCTGCTTTGCAAAACTGATTTCTGGCCATTCCAGCGCCAGGGTATTCTGAAGCGTGTCAGGGCGAGAGGCCTATAGTCGGATTGCAATACAGCCTCAGCCCAAGATTTCCCTCCATCGGCGCTCACTTCAACACGTTTGATGGCACCTTCACCAGACCAGGCTAAGCCGGATATTTCATAGACACCTTTCCGCTTGAGCTTCATTTTCCCGGAGGGTGAGGTAACCAATGATTTCACCTCCATCTTCAGTGAAAACATTTCTGAATTCCCGTCTTTCAGAAGATCAGTGTACTTACTGGTTTCATCCCTGGTGTAGGCTGCGGTTCTTTGCACCTTCAGGCTTTGTAACCACTTGACGCTAATATTGCCTTCACAACCAGGAACAAATAACCGCATGGGATAACCTTGCGCCGGTCGAATTGGTTCTCCATTCTGGAACATGGCGACCAGCACATTATCCAGCGCCATATCCATCGGGACGCTACGCGTTAACCCGGCCGCATCTGCACCTTCGCCAATCACCCAGCGTGCGTCCGGACCAATTCCTGCTTCATCTAATAGATAGTGAAGCGGAACCCCCGTCCATTCTGCCGCTGAGACTAAGCCATTTAATGATCCTGCAGTGAGGTCCAGCGGTTTGCTGAGTGTATTGCGAAAACTATTACCGGAACACTCAAGGAAATAAACATGCGTTTCCATCGGATAGGCCAGCAGATCCTCGTAGCGAAACTGCAGGGTTCTTTTAACATCACCATAAATGGTGAGCTTGTGAATGCCCGGATCAATATCGGGTATACCGCTGTGATGCCTTTCAAAATGAAGGCTGTTTGGTGTTATGGTGCCATTGAGATCCTGTAACGGTGTTGACGACGAACCCGCTTCCGCACCGAATGGATGACCACCGATTTGTTCTCGCTTCAGGTTTGCGAATGCAGACGGGTGTCCATATTCATTTTGCCGCGCCCCCGCGTGTATCATCCAATCTTCCGCTGCTTTTGCTGGCGCGAGCAAGCTTGCTGCAACGCCTGCACCTGTCACTTTGAGCAGTGATCGTCGATGCAAGAGCCCTCCACCTGCAACCTGGTCTTTCATATTAACCCCGGCCTTCTTTGTGTTACAGGAACAGGAAATCACTTTTTCGATGGGTTGGCAATGCGTATCGAAATACCATATCTATTTGGCAATATAAAATACCCCTGGCGACACCGGGTGTCTGTGGGCTCACCAAAATCCTTGTGCTGGTGCCAATGTTTTGGGTAGATCACATCTTAGTTCCGCCATCGCGGTATCGAAAAGGACAGGTTACGACGTCGCCCAGAGTGCGGTTTCGTGTGCCATACCTGCAGCAACGACTGTAGCGTAGGCACAATAAACAACAAGGGCGAAGCACCCATGCATCCAGAATTCAACAAAAACGGTGATGAAGTCTGGTTCCCGGTGTGGAACGGGATCGACCAGACATCTACTAAAACGCGGTAGCACGACGAAAAAGGGCCCGCAATTGCGGCCCCTTTTTTTTTATCGATAATTTTACCCTGATACCGGAGGCCTCGATATTGTTCGAGACTTCCACTGGAAAAAAATAGCGGGCAACACCAGCATGGTGAGTACAAAAGCCGATATCATCCCGCCCACCATCGGCGCGGCCATTCTGGCCATGACTTCAGAACCGGTTCCCGTGCCTAACAAAATCGGGATTAGCCCTACTATCGTTGCAGTCACGGTCATCACCACGGGGCGTATTCGCAGACCTGCGCCATTAATAACGGCAGCCGTTAATGATTCGCGGGTTATCACTGGCTCATTGTTTACCATTTCTTCATAGGATTCATTCATGTAAACCAGGACGATCATACCAATCTCGACTGCTATGCCAGCCAGCGCGATAAATCCTACGCCAACGGCAACGGAAAGATTGTAATCATATAGGTACAACAACCAGATACCACCAATAAGACTGAGGGGCAAGGTTCCGAGGATGATAAGCACTTCTTGAATACGCCTGAAATTGGCATAGAGCAGCAACGCAATAATCAGCAAGGTGATGGGTGCAATTAGAGCCAGGCGCTCCTGTGCCCGTATCATATACTCATACTGTCCTGACCATTTGATCGAATAACCGGCCGGAATGTTAAGAGAGTCTTCCACCGCTTGTCTCGCCAGGGTGACATAGGAACCCACGTCGACATTTTCGATATCAATGAATGTCCAGCCGTTCAGGCGGGCATTTTCACTTTTAATACCAGGCGGGCCATCTTCAATCTGAATGTTTGCAACATCACCAAGTGAGACAACAATACCGGATTGAGTCACAATGGGTAGTCTGCGCAGGCTTTCAATTGAATCACGATAGATACGCGGATACCTGATATTGATAGGATACCTCTCTAACCCCTCAACACTTTGTCCGATCTCAACGCCACCAATGGCTGTTGCAACAACGTCTTGAATATCCTTTATATTCAATCCATAACGCGCGGCAGACACACGGTCAATATCGACATTGATGTATCGCCCGCCAGAAACTCTTTCTGAAAATACGGATGCCGTTCCTGGCACTTGTCTGATGATTCTCTCCAAATCCTCGCCAATCTCCTGGATTACCTGCAAATCAGGACCGGCCACTTTAATACCCACCGGTGTTTTTATGCCGGTAGCCAACATGTCAATCCGGGTTTTAATGGGCATTACCCAGGCGTTGGTCAAACCTGGCAATTGCACCAATCGGTTCAGTTCTTCTTTCAAAGATGACATTGTCATGCCATCGCGCCATTGATCTTTTGGCTTTAGTTGCACGAATGTTTCAATCATCGTTAGCGGTGCCGGGTCCGTTGCCGTTTCGGCACGGCCAATCTTTCCAAAAACAGTCTCCACCTCGGGGACTGTCTTAATCAGTCTGTCGGTCAACTGGAGTATCTTCCGTGCCTCGCCAATAGATAAACCGGGATAGGATGTCGGCATATACATCAAATCTCCCTCATCCAGCGGCGGCATAAATTCACTACCAATTTTACCCAGCGGCCAAAAACCCACTATGGTGAGCAACAACGTTAACCCGATTGTCTTCAAGGGATGCTGAAGAACGAGCTTAAGGACTGGCAAGTACATTCCTTTAATGGCACGGTTGATGAAGTTGTGCTCTTCTGTTTTTATTTCACCGCGAATAAGGTAACCCATTAACACTGGCACCAGCGTTATGGTCAGGATGGCAGCCGCGGCCATGGCATAGGTCTTCGTATATGCCAGTGGGGAAAACAAGCGCCCTTCCTGTACTTCAAGTGCGAATACAGGTGCAAAACTTACCGTAATGATCAGCAAGCTGAAAAAAAGTGCGGGACCAACCCGCTGCGCCGCTTCCAAAACGAGACCCCAGCGTTCCTCGTCGGAGGGCCGTTGACCTTCCAATTTCTTGTGCAGGTTTTCAATCATGACTATCGCACCGTCAACCATGACACCGATAGCAATGGCGATGCCCCCCAGGGACATGATATTGGCGTTCATACCCTGTAATTGCATGATGACAATTGCAGAAAGGACGCCCACTGGCAATGTGATCATCACGACAATCGAAGAACGAAAATGCAACAGGAACAACAGGCATATCAGGCAGACGACAACAATCTCTACAAATAATTTTTCCGCCAGATTAGAAATCGCACGTGATATCAGTTTACTTCGGTCATAAACGGGAACAATCTCAACACCGTCTGGTAACCCTTGTTTCAGGCTGGCCAATTTTGCCTTGACCGCATCGATTGTTTTCTGGGCATTTTCACCATAACGCATGATAACGATGCCACCAACGCTCTCACCCTGGCCGTTAAGGTCAGTCACTCCGCGACGCATTTTTGGGCCTAGCCTTATATCGGCAACATCTTTTAACAGTAAAGGCACGCCTCTCTGGTTCATTCCAAGTGGAATGTTCTCAAGATCTTCTTTCTGTTGGATATAACCTGTGGTGCGAACCATGTACTCCGCTTCAGCCATTTCGATGACGGAAGCCCCTGTTTCCTGGTTCCCCCTTTCGATTGCCAGGCGGACCAGGCTCATGGGGATACCGAACACTCGCAACTTTTCCGGATCAATTTCAACCTGATATTGCTTGACCATACCCCCCGCTGTTGCAACCTCAGAAACACCCGGTACAGTTTGTAACTCAAATTTTAGAAACCAGTCCTGCAAACTGCGCAATTGACTAATATCAAGCGTACCTGATGTATCGACCAGTGCATAAATGTACACCCAACCCACACCTGTCGCATCGGGCCCGAGTTGGGGTTGGGCATTTTTAGGCAGAGTTGAAGAAACCTGGCTCAAATACTCCAGCACCCTGCTGCGCGCCCAGTAGAGATCAGTATCATCGTCAAAGATGACATAGACGTAGGAATCACCGAAGAACGAAAATCCGCGTACCGTGATCGCCCCTGGTACTGACATTAATGCAGTGGTGATTGGGTAGGTAACATGGTCCTCCACCACCTGGGGAGCCTGGCCCGGATAAGTCGTTTTGACAATAACCTGGACATCGGAAAGATCTGGTATGGCATCGACGGATATATTGCGGAATGAATGGACACCGAATCCGACCCAGATGATGGTCGCCAGAATGACAAAGAAACGATTCTCAATCGACCATTTGATGACGCTGTTAATCATGGTCGACTCCCATTTTGCTGTCAGCTTTGTCAGCCTGGAGGTTATCCATGTTGGTATGGTCCATGCCCGAATGATCCATTGTTGAGTGATCCATCTCATCAGCAGACTTTTCCCGTTCACCCATCTGCATACCTGTGTGATCCATCGTTGACTGGTCCATCGTTGAATGGTCCATCTCATCAGCAGGCTTCCCCTGTTCACCCATCTGCATACCCGTGTGATGCATGGTTGAGTGGTCCATTGCTGAATGGTCCATCTCATCAGCAGGCTTCCCCTGTTCACGCATCTGCATACCCGTGTGATCCATGGTTGAGTGGTCCATTGCTGAATGATCTATCCCATCCCCCGGAGAATCAGGGCTGGCTGTATCCTTTAATGAAAGATTCATCCGTTTAAAGTCTGAAGTGATGCTGGATTCGGAATCCAGCAGGAATTGTGCATGAGTAACGACTTCATCACCCGGTCGCAACCCATGGAGCACCTCGGCCTCTGTTCCGCTGACTCGACCAAGATCAATCGCGACTGATTTGTATTCACCTGGCCTTAAAAGGAGCACGACTCTATTCTGGCTACCTGTCCGGATTATTGCTTCCACCGGCACCAATGTCGTCCACTCATCATCAGCCAGGTTAATCGTCGCCTTTGCAAACATGTTGGGTCGAAGAGAGCCGTCTGCGTTTTCGACTGTACTGCGAACACGTAAGGTTCGAACCCTGGAATCGACGACAGGATAAATAAAGTCCAGGGTAGCGTGAATGATTTTGCCGGGTAGATAATCGAATTTCAGCGAAACAGAATCTCCAATGCTAATTTCTGACACATCACTTTCAAATACATCGGCTGTCACCCAGACAGACTCCAATCCTGCGATGGACAAAATTTGATTCCCGGGTTTGACGAAATTACCTTCCCTCACTTCAAGCTGGCTAACAACACCAGACCGGGTTGCGTAGAAAGTCACATTACGCTGCACTTTTCCATGCTTTTCGACGCTCGAGATAATGGACTCCGGTACAGACAAGGAAGCTAACCGTTCCCGGGACGAACTCACCAGCATCTGATTACCTTGCCTCAGTGCCGCCAGGAATTCTTCCTGGGCATTGATGAGCTCTGGAGAATAGATCTGGTAGAGAGGCTGACCTGTCTCTACCGCTTCTCCTTCACTTTTGACGAATAATTTTTCAATCCACCCTTCGACCCGTGGATAAACGTTTACCATCAAATCTTCGTTGTACTGGACAATGGCGAATGTTGTGACAGAATCCTTCATCAGGCCACGTCGAACAATTGAAGTACGTATCCCAAGATTATGCTCCACCACGGGTGAAACTTTAACGACACCTCCAACACCCGTTTGTTCTGCATAAACCGGTATCAGGTCCATGCCCATGGGAGACTTTCCTGGCTTATCCCGCCTGTATGAAGCGTCCATAGGTGCGACCCAATAGAGCGGATTTTCACCGGGTTGACTAACCGGTACATCTTTTGTTGCCCGCATTTGCAACAGACCCAAACCAAAACCAACGAGCAATACAACAATATATCCTGCGACCTTTTTCATCATGCCTCTCCCGGGTTATCGGCAATGTATCGAATTTCTGCCAATACCTTTAATCTGTTCACGTCTATTGTTTTAGCCTCGATCTTCGCATTTAACAACGCAACATAAGCTCGCATCACATCTGCAAAGTCGCCTTCGCCGGTCGTATAGGCACTTAAGGAAGCCTCCGCTAATGCATGCATCTGCTTAAGCAGGGATTCCTGGTACAAGAGCTGTCTTTCTTCAAGTGAATCCAATGAAGCATAGGCCCTGAGGTAACGCCGGGTCAGTTGCTGCAATTTGACTAGTCTCCCGGATTCACCCGCGACGACCATTTGAGCGGCGGCCGCTATCTTTTTGTGCTGGCGGTTCTTCCTGAAGAGTGGTAACTGGAAGGTGACACCCAGTGTCACAAAATCTGCAAGATCATTTCCGAATCGATCTTCATCCCGAAAACCATAAGCAGCATTCAAAGCCCAATCAGGTTTTGTCGTTTCCCGGGCCAGTGACAATCCGACTCGTGTGACCGCTATCGATTGGTCACTGGCGCGCAGTTCCGGGTGCATGGATAGTAGACGGTGTAGTCGATCACTATCTGATTCACGAGCCGGAATCACAGCCAATTCGTCAGGAATCTGCCAGGAAACCGGGATGTCCATCAGATCAATCGGCAACCACTCAGCAAGTTCCTTATGGCGGGTATCCTGGATTTGATCCAGTCTCAACAATCGGTCATCGAGTCTGGTCAATTCGAGTTGTGCACGAATCAGGTCCTGCTGGCTCACTTTGAATGTTGCGCTTCGGTAGCTGGCGTTAGTCACTTCAATCAACTGTTCGAACAGCGGCCGATCAATTTTAATCAGTTGCGAGGTTGTACGAGCAAGGTATAAATCCAGCCACAAATCTGTTACCTGCAATTCGATCGCCTTTTTGCGTGTAGCCTGGTCAAGAACCTGTCTCTCACTCTGTAAGATTTTTGCCCTGCGCCGCAAATTCCTCGAATCACCTCCGGGAAATCTCTGGCTGTAACCGAATCGTATCTGGGTCATCGGTTCCTGTGCCAGCTTGAAAGTATCAGTTGGAAAGTTAAGCAACGTTGCTGATACCTGCGGGTCCGGAAGCTCACCAACCGATATCGCTTCTGATGCCAGCGAGCGTTCAAGTGCTCTACTGCGATCCAGCCATGGATCATGTTCCACAGCAAGCGCCACAAGTTCCGTTACTGTTAATGGAGTTTGATCCCCAGCCATTGTTGAAAAACTCAACAATGAAAGAAACATTGTCAAGCAAATCGTTGGGTACCCGGGAAAATCAAAAGGTTTCGGGAACGAATTGCCTGATTCAAAATAAAGGAAAATATTCATGTTCACAGATCTCAGTTAACCTTGCAGTGCAAGACAAAAAAATCGACACGCACCCGAATTTCGGGCACAGCTATTCTGTGAACTAACTAATTGGTGGGCGGAGGTTTGACTTGAGGTAGGTACTGACCAATCGGCCAGTAAAATTTTGAGTTAAGGTTTCAATCCGGAAAGCCGGATTAACAATTGATTCGTCGCGGATAGCAGGTGCGGGTAAAACAACACAGCAACAATCAGACTGACACAATTTAAAATCATCATGCTGTCCGGAAGAGGTTGTCTTGATTTTAAAATCCTTACCAGAAAAATCAACGCCAGAGCCGACAGTCATAACTGCAACCATTTCATGGCACTTCTCTTCAACAGCATCGACAATGCTTACGTTCCCCAGGGACATGGGAGCAGTCACACAGGTAAGCGCCAGCGCAAGCGGCACCTGCACCGTCATAATGACTGTCAGCAACGTAGCCATGTACTTTTTAAAACGAAATCTCATAAACGCATTATCGCACTATTGGCAGAAGGTGCCAGTACTATTTAATTCTGCACAACCCTATCCGGCACAACCCTATCCAGCACAACAGGAAAGTTGGGAAACATCCCTGGAAAAAGTCTGGGCGCACAACTTCAACCCTTCAACCATGGTGAGATAAGGGAACAGCTCATTCGCCAGATCTTCTACTGTCATCTCATTTCTAATCGCCAATGCTGCAGTCTGGATCATCTCGCCCGCCTCGGAAGCAAGTATCTGTGCACCGATTAATCGCCGGGTATGACTATTTATCACCATTTTAATAAATCCTTCGGTTTCAAAATTTGCGAGTGAACGCGGCACATGATCAAGGGTGAGTAGACGCGAAATGGTGGTGATCCCCGCTGCCCGCGCTTCTGCCTCTGTCACGCCAACAGTCGCAATCTGCGGGTCCGTGAAAATAACTGCTGGCATCGTCGTCAGGTCAAGCTCTGCTTTTCCACCGGTCATATTGATTCCAGTCCGCGTACCTGCAGCCGCTGCCACATAGACAAATTTCGGCATGGTCGTGCAATCACCCACAGCATAAATCTGGTCAACATTAGTTCTGCAACCAGCATCCACTTTCAAGGCACCGGTATCATCGGTGACCAGCCTGGTATTTTCGAGCCCCAGTTGATCCGTGTTAGCGACCCGCCCGGAGGCAATCAACAGGCGGTCACATTTCAGTGTATGTATACCCCCGGGAGAATCCAGCTCCAATGTAAAGCCAACTTCAGTATGGCTCACGGAAGTCGCGCTGGTGTGCAACATGATATTAATACCCGCGGATCGAAATAGTTGCTCTACGCCCTCACCAAAAAGTGGATCTTCCCGGGTCAGGATTGTCCGCCTCGCCAGAACAGTTACCTCTGAACCAAGGCGCCTGAACGCCTGTGATAGTTCCAATGCAATGACTGACGAACCAATCACCACCAGATGTTGTGGAAGTTTCCTGTCAAACAAAGCATCGGTTGAAGTCCAGTAGGGTACATTTTCGATGCCGTTTATTGGCGGGATATAGGGTTTGGAACCTGTCGCAATCAAAATCCGGTCGGCTTCGATATCCTCAAGGGAACCGTCTTGCCTTGTCACGGTGACAATTCGATCAGACTTGAACCTTGCCCAGCCACGGATCAGGCTGATACGGTCGTTAGATTCAAGTATCTTCTCGTATTTTAAGTCCCGCAACTCCTCTACCCGCTTAGCCGTTTGATCCGAAAGCAGAGATTTTGATATCTCAGGTTGGTGATTACTAACTCCGATGAAGGGGTTAGCGCGTTGATGTTGCGCCATCTGGGCAGCACGAATCAAGATCTTGGACGGCACACAGCCTACATTTACGCAGCAGCCGCCGATGGCTCCGGACTCAACCAGGGTTACTGTCGCACCTTCTTCAGCGACGCGAATGGCGCAAGCGAATGCTCCCGAACCGCTACCGATAATGAGAACCTTCAAGTTGACCGCAGCCTTCAGCCTACCCGTGGTTACATCGTCGTCGGCCCAGGAGCGGGGATAATCGACGGTCACTGCGCCTTCATGTCCCATGAGGGCCGTGCACTGTCGATGGGAACCCGGCATTGGCGGTTGCTTCAGTCAATTCATCCAGCTCCACCAGGCTCGGATCATAGGTCACAGTCGCGGTTCCACCTTTAAGGTCCACCACTGCTTCAATTACGCCCTGTAGATTTGTCAGTGACTTACGCACGGTAAGCTGACAAAAGTTTCAGGTCATACCCTGAATATCGAGCAAGGCAACCCTCTCCTGTTCGAGGGATTGCCCGGCTTCAGCCGAAAATCCAAACGAAAGTAAACTTACCGCAAGAACTAGAAAGCCATAACTCACTTTATTTTGTCGATCGTCATACATCCGCATCGTTAATTTCCCTGGTGAATTGATAACAGCATCAATCGTTAACTGGTGATTCTCAGAGGGCAGATCCAACATTGTTAATGAATAGCTCTCAATGGATAGCCCTTAATGAACAGCCCTCAATGAACAGCCCCTAATCCAAACTTCCAAACAATAGCCTTACAGAAACTCCAGATATCCGGCTGGCAGATACTGGGCTGTCATGGCGGCCAGGACCAGGAGAGTCGCTGAAAAGAGGCCAAATTTAACAATTCTCTGATTGACAGGTAGCGCGCAGCTTTCGCCTTCCTCGCAATTCGCCTCGGGCTTCCGATAGACCAGGTAATAGCCATAACCCAAAAAAGCAAAGGTAATCACCGTGAACAAGGGCTGGTAGGGTGACATGGCAGTCAATTTGCTCATCCATGCACCGCCGACGCCCACACTCACAAACAGCAGCGGTAGAATGCAGCAGGATGACGCCAGAATTGCACCGATAATGCCACCGGCAGCCATCCAACGGGATCTGGCCCCCCTGGCATCGGCTTCTTGCATCATGTTTTCACGTAAATCTGGCATCTTCTCATTACCGCCAATCAGCTCATTCAGGCTATTATGAAACCTGTAGTAACTATAGTTACAAGGAAAATATTCAAAATGTCACTTATTTCAGGACAATTTCCGATCGGCGTGCTTGCCAGAGAGACCGGCGTTAATATCGAAACTATTCGATATTATGAAAAAGAAGGCATATTACCCAACCCGGCGCGAAGTGCCGGTGGCCACAGAATGTACAGGCAGGAAGATTTGAAGAGACTGTTTTTTATTCGCAGAAGCCGGGAATTGGGCTTCTCGATCAAAGAAGTCAGCAGTTTGCTGAGCCTGGTTCATGTAGGTGACTACACCTGCGCAATGGTGCACGATCTGACTTTGCAACATGCTGAACAGGTACGGAAAAAAATTTCTCACCTGCAAAGGATGGAGCAGGTACTCCTGGGCATGGCAGCAGAATGTAATAGTGGTGACATACCAGAATGTCCCATTATCGACGCACTTTTTGAAGTTGCATAGTTTTCCCCTTAGGTACATCGGTAAATACAACATGGATGGCCAGAGGTAACCTTGCCAGAAAAATCGATAGCCATTATTGGAGCGGGCGTCGTCGGTGCGTCGACTGCTCTAGCACTACAGAAAGATGGGCATGACGTGACACTTCTTGATCGGGAAGGGCCTTGCGCTGGTGCTTCATTCGGTAATGCCGGTGTCATCGTAAACGGCTCCTGCGCACCAACTGCGATGCCAGGGATTCTGCTCGATGCACTACGTATGTTTACTCAACCGCTTCCGCCACTGTCTATCAGGGCAGCCTACCTGCCCAGGATTTTGCCATGGCTAATCCGTTTTGTCGTGGAGAGCCAACCTTCAAGAGTTTCACGCAATGCAGAAAACCTGCATGCACTAACACGTCACGCCGTAAAGGGTTGGCGTCAACTCACTGACAATACCAAACTAACGAGTTTGCTGGATGACAATGGGTGGCTCAAGGTTTATGAGTCCAGGCGATCGTTTGACGCTACCGCTAATGCCCGCGAGTTAATGGACAGGCTTGGTACGCCATACGAATTACTTTCAGGTCAGGAAATTCAGGATATTGAACCAAATCTTGCGCCGATTTTTAGTCACGGTATCCTGCAACGGGACTCTCTGGGCATCATCAATCCCCAGAAGATGATTCAAGGCATGGTTGATTTATTTACCAGTGGCGGTGGTGCTTATCGGCAATTTGATGTGCAGGCAATCAATATCAATAACGAAGGGGTCGCACTCTACAATTCGCAGAAGGTGATATCTGCTGACAAGGTTGTCATCGCGGCCGGTGCCTGGTCGCGGCCGCTGGCGAAACAAATCGGTGATGATGTACCTCTGGAGTCAGAAGGTGGTTACCACCTCATGTTACCAGTAGAAAGCCGTGATCTGCTGCTGCGTCCCGTGGTAAATGGTGAAGCTTCTTTCGTCCTTTCACCGATGGAAACCGGCCTGCGAATGACCAGCCAGATAGAACTGGGCGGCCTCGATTGTATGCCAGACTACCGGCGGGTTCGCAGCCTGCTTCCCGTCGTCAAACGCATGTTGCCGGATATCGAGATAGCTGAAAAATCAGTATGGATGGGATTCCGGCCTTCTCTGCCCGATTCACTTCCCGTACTTGGATTCGCTACTCATACTGACAAGGTACTGTATGCCTTCGGCCATCAACACCTCGGCATGACGATGGGTCCGATATCCGGATTGGTCATTGCAGATCTCCTGGCTTCAAGAAAACCTGAGATAGACCTGGCCCCATATCGGGCAGACAGGTTCTAGCCGCATACTTCGTGAAGGGATCGATGAGAGAAACGGCCGGCGTCCCGGAATATGGCAAGACAAGCGGAGCGGTTTCGGATTTTCTTGCCTGAATCATAGCCGTAGCTATGGTGAAGGGAAGAAAATTCGAAATGTGCCGCCAGATTTGTTCTCTCATCGATCAGGTACACTCTGTCAATCTCGGTTTTACTCAAATATCGAGTTAACATATTGTTTTATAACACTCTAACAATCGATACAAGCCGCCTTCATGAATAATCCGGGCTAGACCCATGGAAACAGCAGAGCCGCCCTGGTGAATTATGTCGACTAGTACAATCGGATCCAGCTAATTGGTTGAATTCATCCGAATAAACTGGATCTATTGTCCACCAGCCGTCACTGCCAGATGCTGACCACCTGGTACCAGCACCCGGTGCTATCCCTCCGGTTGATCCAGGTACTCACTCAACCCGTAACCAATCCGATCTCCATCCAGGGTATATTCAGTCATGCCTTCACCAACGTGAGTACTTTCCCCACCACGCCGATTACGCAGTGGTATAAAACCCATCACCCTGCCTTCGAGTAACCTGATGCGGCCATCTTCAAGTTCAAGTTCTGCACGGAGTGACTTGTGGTAATTCGTGCCTTCTTCATATTCGGTTGTCAATTTTGTTTTCTTGATACGAATAAGTTCCTGACCCTCCTGGAACAATCCTCCCCCTTCACCATCTGAGTTGGTGCGGATAATCATACCGAGATCATCCCCAAAATTACCCGTAAGCCAACGATAAGAGGGAGTTGACTGCCAATAACGGGGTCCCCAGGAATGATCCCTGAGACCGTGACCATTGAACGAGATTGCCGGGTTGTCACCCCATTGAAGCGTGCCACTCACCTTCATATGTTGCTCTGTGTGGGCCCGGGCGAAATCATTTCCTTCTCCTTCTTTGCCAACATGGCCATAAAGGGGGCCAACCGCACTGTGCACAAGATCAATGACAAGTTCCTGTTTCGGGTTCTCTGTAAACGCTTTCCCCGGGTCGGCCATTACCCTGGGATCTTCCAGAAACAATGTTGAACCCCTGTAAGTGGTTCGCACAATTTCGGCGGGTTTAACAATCTCTATTTTGAGTCCACCGGCATCCCAGGCATCATTATGCGAAATGGGAGGTTTAGCATAATTGAACAGCGCCGAACCATCCGGGTTCCACACGATCACGGTCATTTCCGCATAACCTTCATTGGCACGATTACCGATGCGAACGAATCCGCCCCGATTCTGTTCCCGGTCAAAGAAATTAAAATAAACCGACTCGTTAAAATTCTTCTCCGGGCCAAGTTCATGGGTGTAATCGTCTTCTGCCTTTAAGTTGCCTACAATTCTTACCATCAGTATCTCTCGGTTTGCGTGGTGAGTTGATGATCAATGGAGCCGAAGTAGATAATGCCTCTGCATCGTCATCGCTGTTACTCAATCTTGAGCCATTCTGATTCAGCCCCCAATTGTCACTTCGGGCGCATGAACCAGGGGCCTGTCATGCCTCGATCTATCATCACGGCACGATTTTGCTTCGCATATTCTCCCATCTTCGATAGATAATCCGGGTCGAGTCGTCGCTTGAACAAATCTGTTGAGAACATGGCAGCCCAGTCTTCCAGTGGCCTGATGCCATCTCCGGATTCCGGATCAGTCTGGGACCACTTAAATACATTGTCTTCGCACGCGAAGAGATTCATGCGTTCTCAGTTATCGGGACTCGGAAGCTGCGACCATTTCCACATGGGATTGTTAATATGGCCCACGGTTGTATCTGGCGTGATCTCCAGGATTTCATCATCTTTATAGCGAATCGTGATCAGTTCAGCCGTGGCAAGGTCGCGCGTTTCAACTTTTACCTCCTGCCCGGGAAACAACCAGCGTATTGCGTTGACCTCAAGGCCACACTGTCCAAACCACTTTCGCTCGCCATCGACACTGACGAGATATTGAGTCGGTGTACTGTTGAAAGGCGCCCAGGAACCAACCTGATCGGTGCCGGGCGATGTCCAGCAACCAATCCCGATTTCAGCAGCCTGCTTCACGGCAAGACGCGCTTCTTCCGTTGAAACACCGAAATCAGATGCCAGTTGTGTGTAATGTGGTGCCCACCCATGATCCACCATATGTTGCAGTATGGTGGTGTAGGTTTTCTGTACTAGATCAGTATCCGCTTCGGCCATCGCAACCCACCTCCAATCATAATTGAGAGAGCCATTCTGACCTTTTTCACGCTAACATCAAAGGGGAAAAAACGCATAGTATTTCCCTTGTTTTTATTCTGGAATGGACTACAAACCGAAGCAATAATCATACCGACCTGGCTAACTTTACCCGTCATCCTATGGACAATATCTGCCATTGATATGAGCAGTCGCCCGCCCCAATCTGCAGAAGAATGAACGGATTATCCGGGCAATTAGACTAGAAGAGGAATTTGATAAAAATCGTAGGGAAATTTGCACAACAATAAAATCCTGTTCTGGTCAACAGGATTTAGCGCCGCAGATTTGCAAATTCATCGAAGATGGCCCATATAGAAATGAAGAACGACGTAGCCTAACCCCGGCACAATGGGAGTCTGTCAATACAGCGAAACACGCTGACTACCAGCAGAATTGCGGGCTGCCATTGCCTGAGAATTATATTTTTTCAGCTGTCAGCAGTTTTGCGGAAGATCGATACAACATAGAGCAGCTGAACGAGTATCTCGCACACTACACGAAATCCTGGCAGGAAAATAATGGCTCAGATAAGAATGTTGATTGGGTGCAAAAATTAAAATCAGAGGACTTTGTACAATATAAAGATAACTGGCTGTGCGCCACTGGAATTACATGCGAATCATGGATGCCTTTGTTTAGTGAATTTGTCGAACAAAACAAATTGTTAGGTGATATACCCAAACTGATGGCAAGGGCTTATCTGGGACAGGTATTGAACCGTGGATTACTGCAGCGGGATAATTCAAACGAAGGAACGACTTTCTCTGAAACGGGATGAGCGCCGCCCTGCGATCTAGCGAAACAACTCCATGAAACTCGAATCCGGATAACCGGCTATGGTATCGGCAAGGTCCTGCATTTCAACGTGCTTGTCGTAGAATTGGGGCTCCGGCCTGTAGATATGATATTGCCTGAATCGCCAAAACGAAGTCGCTACTGCGGCATATACTGCAAAGACCTTCAAGGATTCTCGTTCAATTGACTGCAGCGCTGTCTTTTTCTGATAGCCGCGTATGAACCGTCCCGCTTTTTGAAAAGAGATACCTTGACGATCCCGGCA
>SMVB01294768.1_pt1 | contig 39811 bp, 36 predicted proteins | sample 2456461 | NCBI WGS metagenome assembly SMVB01 (sample SAMN11095934, study PRJNA526329) | marine sediment metagenome | biome: Marine sediment; feature: Surficial sediment; material: Deep marine sediment; isolation source: Hadal surficial sediment | place: Pacific Ocean | collected 2014-05 | depth...
CGATACATCAAGACGTGGGCATCCAGCAGACCAGAGGCCTTTCTCCTTCTCGTTCAAACGACACAGAAGCAGAAAAGAGATGGTGACCGTATCGGCCATGCGGATGGTCCTCCAGTTGCGAGCTCGGGGATGAAAACTCTCATCCCCGTAGCTGGTCAGCCAGATAGTGATCGGCGACCCGCTGCGCCAGGTTTCCAGGGTTGGCGGAGCCGCAACCAAACAAGGGGCGGCGGCGGTGAAATCGAGGCTAGTGCTCAGAGCTCGCTCCGCGGGGACCCGATCGTAATCATGGCGGGGCCGTTCGGCCTGCCGTCGATTTCGACTGTCCGCCCTGTGAACGCCTCGACGAGTTGCGCGCAGGCGAGTGCGCGGGGCAGAAGACGCGGCGTGGTGAGCTTGGACGGCCCTTCGGCGAAAGCGAGAAAAGGCAGGAGCGAGTCCACGAGGCGCTCGGGCACGACGTAGGGCTGTTGCGCGTAGCGCCGAAAGGCGGCCGAGACCTCTTCGCCGGCAGTCTCGGCCGATTTCCCCCGCTCACTCACCGAAGCCATCGTGACGCGGAGCCCTCCGAAGGAGCCCGTGAGAGCCACGACACTGCCTGAGCTTCCGGTACGGAGCTTCAAAAGCTGTACGGCCGGCTCGATGCCCAAGATCGCGACGCCCGAGCGAGCGCGAGCAGCCTGACGCTGCTGCACGTGAGCGGGAAGCGACGCCCCGGCGGAAACGATTTGAATAGCGTGGAGCTCCTCCCGCTTCGACCAATCAGCGCCCCTCCAGCACGCACCGCCGGTCACGTGCGCCGTCATCTCGCCGCCGCCTCGCGGCAGAAATCCAGCAGAGTGCAGCTGCACCGTGAGCTCGACGCCGAGGGGCTTCAGGAGGTCTGTCCAGGTCGAGCTCGTCACTTCGAACGTCTCGTTCCCCGCCGCGTGGGTGCTCCCTTTCACCAGAAAGCGCGATGTACCTTTGGCCCGCGCGAGTGAGAGAAGCGCTGCACGCAGAAACGGGAGGGCAGGCTCGTCGCCTGGGATGGCTATCTCGCGCTCGCCCGGGACGATAACGGCGGGCACGGCGGGATCGAGCTCCACAACGCTGCCCCCGGCCTCGCCAGCAAAAGCTCTGGCATCGCACAATGAGGCGAAGAACTGGACCCACTGCGCCTCGCTCGCGCTGAGCCCGCTCGTCTCGTTGCGGAAACCTTCCCATCGGAAGGGGCGCCCGGTGGCCGCGGAAAGTGCTAGCGCGGAGAGAAGGGTACGATCGTTGCTTTCGAGCGCAAGTCCGGACGCGCCGAGTAGAATCATCTGGTTTGACCGCTTTTCCAAGCGAAGTCTATACTCTCTTTAACCTTAAATATAACGATGCGTTTAATGGGACTCGACGTCGGCGACAAGCGTATAGGTGTCGCTCTTTCTGATGAAGGTGCGATCATCGCGACGCCCAAGGAAACGCTCGAGCGCCGCGGGAACCGCAAAGACATCGCACACCTCTTGGAGCTCGCGCGCATCGAGGACGTCGCCGAGATTCTTGTCGGGATGCCCTTGTCGCTCGACGGCTCCGAGGGACCTCAAGCAAAGAAAATCGGTCGCTTCATCGAGGCGCTCCGCGAGGCGACCGAGCTCACGGTGACGACCTGGGACGAGCGGTTCACCACCGTCGGCGCAGAGCGCGCCCTTCTCGAGGCCGACATGTCGCGCGCGAAACGCAAACAGACGATCGACAAAGTCGCCGCGGCGCTCATCCTCCAGGGCTACCTGGATTCCAGGAGCACGTAGGACTCCGATATGCGCGTACGCGCCCTCAAGACCCTCGTTCTTCTTCTGCTCATCGGCGCGGCTGCCTCCGGCTACGTCGCTTACCGCGCTTACGAGGCAGCGCAAACGCCGTACAAGGGTTTCGGCGACGAGATTTTCTTCACGGTCGAGCGCGGGGCCGCCGGAGCATCCATCGCACGCGCTCTCGACCAAGCGGGTATCGTCGAGGATGAGAGGATCTTCAAGGCGGCGCTCAGGCTACGAGGCGACACCACACGCATTCAGGCGGGCGAGTATCGCTTTTCTGAGCCGCTTTCCACGGTGGAGGTGTTGGATCGGCTCGTCGCGGGCGACATCTATACGTTTGGCGTCACCGTTCCCGAAGGCTTGACCCTCGTCGAGATCGCCGAGCACCTGGCGAGCCACGATGTCGGAGACGCGGAAAAGCTCGAAGACGCATTCCGGAACGGGGCTCTGATTGCAAAGCTCGACCAAGACGCGCCGAATCTCGAAGGTTACTTGTTCCCCACCCGGTACCATTTCACGCGCAACCCGACGGCCGCCGAAGTGGCCCTCGCGATGGTGGGACAATTCAAAGCGGTTTTCGACGACGGCAAGAGGAGCAAGGCCAAAGAGCTGGGATTGACGGTGCGTGAAGTCGTGGCCCTGGCCTCCATCATCGAAAAAGAAACGGGGAGCGCCGACGAGAGGCCGCTCATTGGCTCTGTCGTGTGGAATCGCCTCGAGCGGGGGATGACGCTCGCCATGGATTCCACGATCATTTACGCGCTGAAGCTCCAAGGTACGTATGACGGCAATATTCGCCGCGTCGACCTCGAGCTCGAGAGCCCCTACAACACCTATCGCGTTCCTGGCATCCCGCCCGGACCCATCGCCTCGCCGGGCGAAGCGGCCATCGATGCCGTGCTCGAGCCCGCAGACTCCTCCTATCTCTACTTCGTTTCGAAAAACGACGGGACCCATTATTTTTCGAAGAGCTTTCGCGAACATTCCAATGCCGTGCGCAAATATCAAGTCGAGTATTTTCGACGAAGGCGGCGCCAGAAAAACGGAGACGGTTCTTCGTGACGTCGAGGCGAGCCCTCCGGGCTTGTCTTCTGGCTCTCGCCTACCTCGCTCTGGCCCTCGTCTTCACCTATCCGCTCGCCTCTCATTTCGGAACCCATCACGTCGGCGAAGCGGGCGGGGACGCCAAAGCCTATCTCTGGAACTATTGGTGGATCGAAAAAGCCCTCTTCGAGCTCGGCACGAGTCCTTTCGAGACGGAGCAGATCTTTTATCCTGTGGGTATCGGCCTCTCGCTCCACACGCTTGCGTCGTTGCAAGGTCTGCTCGTGGCGCCGCTCGCGAAGCTTGTGGGACCGGTCAGAGCCCCGAACCTCCTCATCCTCTGGACGTTCGTCGCTTCCGCGCTTGCGACCTACGCACTGGCGCGTCGGGTCGGAGCCACACGGGGAGGTGCGTTTCTCGCCGGCATCGTGTTCGCGTTTTGTCCGTATCGGCTCGCGCGCCTCGCGGGACATTACGACCTCCTTGGAACAGAGTGGATCCCGCTCTATGTCTTGCTGCTACTCCAGCTATCCGAAAGACCGCGCCAATACTGGCCGCTCGCCGCGCTCACGGGATTGGTGGCGGCTCTGTGCGGTTATACGGCGCTCTCCTATCTCGTCTTCCTCGGCCTATTTACACTGCTATGGCTCGGCTATCGTCGCGAACGCGTGCTCGTAGCCCGCTTTCTCGTCGTCGGTCTCGTCGTCATAGCACTCATGTCGCCTCTTCTCCTGCAAGCTTGGCGCGACTTGTCCCAATGGAGCTACGCGCCCTATCCCGGCGCGGATCGCTACGTCACCGACATCGCCGCTTTCCTTGTCCCGCCACCGCAGCAGACGATTTTCGGCGCGCGGGCTTTTGCCGATAATTTGACGGAGACGACCGTCTTTCCGGGCTTCTTGTTGCTCGTCCTCGCCGCGCTCGGGTGGAGACACCGCTTCTGGGCTTTGGCGGCGCTCGTCTTCTTCGTTCTGAGCCTCGGAAGCTCGCTACACATCGCCGGGGCCGACACCGGCATCCCGATGCCGTTTTGGCTCATCAGCAAAACACCGCTCCTCGAGAATCTGCGTGCACCTTCGCGCTTCACCATCATGACGATGCTTTCGCTCGCGATGATGATGGCGCTTCGCTGGTCACCCAAGAAACGCTGGCCGACCGCGCTCGCCGCCGTCGTTTTCGTGGCGGAATATTTGGCGATCCCAACGCCTCTTTTTCGCGCCGAGGCCCACAACGTGTACGCCGAGATCGCGCGCGACCCGAGCGACGTCACCGTCGTGGAGATTCCCGGCATCGAGCAGTCCCCGGCCGAGATCATGGACCACCAGCGCACGCACGGAAAGCCTATCTTTGTCGGCACGGCGGCGCGCGTGCCGCGGGAGAAGAGCGAGTACTATCTCGGTCTTCCGCTCGTGCGCCCGCTCATCGATCTACGGAAAGGACGTATCGCGCTCACCAAGGAGCTCCTCGAGCGGGAGCGTGTCGCGGCGCCTCATGTCGCTCGCTTTTTGGGTCTGGGCTATTTCGTGATCGACAAGGCCTACGCGAAACGCGGCGTCGTGTCTTTCGTCGAAGACGTGCTTCCTGTCGATACCTTCTACGAGGATTCCGGGATCATCGTCCTAAAGACCCGGCGCGAGGCGCTCCCGCCCGACCCCGTGCACATCGAGGCTGGCGCCCCGAGCTCACGCCAGCACTTCGAGAGCGGCTGGCTACGCCCCGAACGGGAAGGCTCATACGACTTCCGGTGGGCGCACCGCACGCGCTCCACACTGTTGTTCCGCCGCCCGCCGTCGACGCGAACCCTGGTGCTCTCGATAGCCCCTCTTCAAGGGACAGCTCAAACGGTCTCGCTGGAGCTCGACGGGAAAGCGCTCGCCCCTCGCAAGCTCGCGCCCGGCTGGCAGGAGCTCCGCATCGACCTCTTTCCGGAGAGCGTCGGTGTAGAGCGACTGAGCCTTCGGTGGTCCGCGCTCGGACGAGCGTCCGAGCGCGATCCGCGCCGTCTCGCGGCGCGGATACGAGCTATCCGCTTCGATTGAAGTGCCGAGCTTGCTTGGAAAAACAAGAAAAAAGAGATCGATATTAAGAAAAGCGTAACGCAAAGGCGCAAAGGCGCAAAGGCGCAAAGAAGAGAAAAGACAAGAAGAGCAAGAAGAAAGCTGCTATTCCCACAGCTTCTTTTCTACCGCTGCGGAGCGGTTTGGGCTTCGTGCTAGACTCGGAAGTATGGTTCACCGGATTTGGATCGGGCTACTTTTGGTGGGGTTTGCGGGGCTTGGACAGGGGCAGGACCTCAACGAAGCTCTTCGGAAAGAAGTTCGCGACGGTGACTATGACGAGGCTCAGCTTCTGCTTGGGAACCCGGCCGTGGACCCGGATGCGGCGGATCGCGACGGATACACGGCGCTCATGTATGCAGCTCGTGGAAACACGCCTGAGCTCGTAACGTTGCTCGCGAAGGCGCAAGCGAACCTCGACCTCCAGAACAACGGAGGCGAGACAGCACTCATCATTGCGGTCAAAAGAGGTCGCGTGGACGCGGCCCGGGTGATGTTGATGGCGGGTGCGGACACGACGCTGCTCGACCGGCGTGGGCGATCGGCTCTCGACTGGGCGCAAGAACGCAAGCGGACCTATCTCGCGCAGATCATTCTCATTGCGAGCCGGCCGAGTGGAGCTCGAATTTTTATCACCGAGAAACCCGTTACCCTCGAGACGGAGCTTCTCATCCCGCCAGAGCTCGTCAAAGACACGCCGCCTCTCTATACAGAGAGTGCCTTCAAGCGCGGCATCGAGGGACGGGTCATCTTGAGAATCATTATCCGCAAAGACGGCTCGATCGGGGCCATACGCCTTCACCAGAGACTCGAGAACGGGCTCGACCGCGCCGCGATCACGGCCGTGAGGAAGTGGAAGTTCAAGCCCGCGAGCGTGGACGGCGCTCCTATCAACGTCCTCGCGGACGTGGAAGTCGACTTCATGCTTCAAACCAAAAGCTAGCGCTCACATCCCGACGAGATTCGGGATGGGTTTACGAAAACCTTTTTCTCTCGCCCAGACATCGAGCGGCAGTGCGGCGATCTCGTCGACATCCGGGACCGCTTCAGGGTCCTTTTCCAAGTGGACGAGATTCAAATAGATCCCGCAGGATTCGCACGCCCGCACTTCCAGGTGCGCGAGCTCCGGCGCAGCGTAGTGCCCAAGCTCTGTTTCACCACAGGCGTGGCAGAGCCCTTTTCCGTGGCGCCACACTTCGAAACAGAGCCCACATTGCAGCTCGAGGGCCGTGCCATCCCCTTGTGGCACGATGACTCCCAGCTGAGCCAGGTGAGAATCCTGCAGGCACGTCTGGTCGCGTTGCAGAAGCACCCGGGCGAAGAAAGCACGGGGGAAAGTGCGGTCGGCACCGGATAGATAGGCGCCCATCGCCTCCTCGCAAGCCTTCTCGTCGAGCTCCCGTGCAGCGCGCGGGCGAGCAAGGCGGGACCTTGCTCTACGGCAAGTGTTCTAAGATCCTCGAAAGAGCCGGCCGCGCGCTGAAATGAGGCAACGGCTCCGTAGAACGTCAGACCCTGGCGAGATTCGAGATAGCGCTCGGCGAGCACCAACGCACGTCGGGCCCGCCGATCACAAAGAAGCTGGAAAGCTTCCGGCGTCAAAACTTCAAAACCCTCCCGTCCCCGCTCGGAGTGGGCTCGGGCGGCCCGGTTTCGAGCTAGCTACAGGTCTTCGTCGCTCAGGAGTCCGGTGAGCCGTTGAGCACGCCGATGATCTCGTCGAGATCGCGGCCTTCCGCGATGCGAACGGCAGAACGGCCGAAAAAGTCGATCGCGTTCACGTCCGCACCCGCTTCCATGAGTGCGGTGACGGCGTCAAGGTTCCCGCCGATGACCGCACGCATGAGCGGCGTCCATCCAAGATTGTCGGTCGCGTTCACGCTGGCGCTAGCCTCGATGAGCGCGGTGACGATCTCGTTATTATTGAACTGCGCGGCATACATCAGCGCTGTCGCCCCAGTCTTGTCCTGACCTTCGAGATCCGCTCCTGCCTCGACGAGCGCGGCGACGATGTCGGTCTCGCCCTTCATGGCGGCATAGCCCACGACCGGGAGTCCCTCATCCGTCTTCACGCTGGCGTCGGCGCCTTCGCCCAGCTGGTTCTGGACCTCACTGGTATCGGCGTCGATGACAGCATCAATGAGGGCGTAGGTCGCGTCCTCGGAGCTGGCGCTATCCTCGTCCTGGGCAAGTGCTAAACAAGGCACGAGCAGGCTCGCTGCTGCGAAAATGAGATATTTTCGAAATCGCAAAGTAGTCATCCTCCATCTGGCGGGGTAGATCGCTAAGAAGCCGGTATCATAGAACAGTCGTCTCCGTTTCGCTAACGCCGACCCGAAAGCTCCTGGAGCTTGGATTCGAGCCTCTTTTTGTGCCGCTAGACGTCGATCACGAAGCGGACGTGCCGCCCACGGCCAACGACTTCCACGGCGTCTCGCACTTCGGCCTCGAGCGTGACCTTCCGGCGGTCGACATCGGTCACCGTGAGCTGAACTTCGACCCACGCGCCGAGAGGTGTCGCGCCGAGATGGTCCATCGAGACATGCGTCCCAACCGAGCTCTCGCCTTCGTCGAGATACTCGCCCACGAGTTGCAGGGCGGTGTATTCCACGTCGCGCACCATCGAAGGCGTCGAGTAGACGCGACCCTCTTTCCCGAGAAATGCGATCGTGCGAGGCTCGTCGACGGTAATCTTTTGCGTTGTCGAAACGCCTGAAACGAGCGAGGCTTTCATAGAGCCATCATTTCGAGATGTCTCGATACCACTTGGGATGGTGCGACGCCGCCCAACCGGGCCGCACCCAGCCTTGAATCATGCCACGCAACGCACCGGGGACGGCAGCCGTCCCCATATAGATGTGGATGATGATTCCGCGCCGATGGAAAGCACGGCAACCGCGGGATGGACGAGGATCGCGGCGAGCCGGAGGGTGCGCGGCATCACGTCGGGGAACCAAAGAACGACACCGGTGGCGACGAGAACGATCACAGCCAGGGACTGCAACCAAAAGAGCATCTTCTGCCCCGCGTTGAACCTCCCAGGCTCGGGTAGCCCCTCCTCGTCGTGAACGGCATATTTGTGCGCGCCCTTCAGCCACACCTTGTCGTCGGCATCGAGCTTCATTTCCCGCGCCCAGTTCCTGAACATGAGCCCGAGCGCTACACCAAAAAGGACCCCGCCCCACGGATGCCAGCGGCGGACGGTCTCGCCGCCGCCGAGAACACTCGAAAGCCAGAAGAGATGGAGATCGTCGCCAACGGATTCGCCCCCACCGCCGGGTGCATGGCGTTGTCGACGGGAGACTCCACTGGCTCGTAATGCTCGGGGAAAGGACCTTCGACGAAATCCGTCGCAAAGAGCTTCGCGACCCCCTCGGGCAGCATGATGAACGAGCCCAGCGCATCGGGCGGCGCATCGGCTTTGAAATCGGGAACATCGCCAACATAGCGATTCCCTTGCCAGCGAATCGCCGCGCGCGTTTCATCCCAAGGTTTCCCGTTCGCATCCGCGGAGGCGCGGTTGTAGAGAACGCGCCGATTGGCCGGCCAGCTCCACGCCCAGTTCGCGTGGAGGCCGAGCCCGGTCGGATCTTCCTGACCGCGCCGCGCCATTTGGTTGCCGTCCTCGGTAAAAGAGCCCGCGTAGAGCCAGTTGCCGCAAAGGGTCGAGCCGTCATCCCGAAGCGCGTCGAAGCCCGGAATTTGCCGGCCGCTCGCGACGTCTTGGCCGTTGACTTCCTTCGCGACTTCCGAAAGATCGGGCGAGACGGCATTGCCGTAGTCCCACGCGATGTCCATCAGAGGCTCGGGCGAAGCGCCCCCTTCTTGCTCGTAAAGCTCCCTTATCTTCAGGAATAGGCGTGCGATGATCTCTTGGTCCGGCTTGGCGTCGCCCGGCGGCGGGAGCGCAGCACGCTTCCACTGAAGCCACCGGGAGGAGTTGACGAATGTGCCATCCTTCTCGGCGAAACACGCTGCCGGCAGCAAGAACACCTCGGTGTCGACCTCGGAAGCGTCCGGCGCATCGCCGTAATATTCCTCTGCTAATTTCTTCGCGTTCCAGAACGCGGCGGTCTCGGTCTCGAAGTTCTCGACGACGATCATCCACTTTAGCTTGCGGAGCGCCGCGAGCATCTTCGGCGAGTTCGGCCCGTTCGCCACCGGATTCATGCCGAAAGAAATCAGCCCTTCGACCCCGCCCTTGTGCATGCGATCGAAAAAGAACCCCCAGCCGAAATTGTCGTTCTCGCCGACCTTCGGAAGATTTGCGTAGGCGAAATCGTTCGCGGGCGTCGCTTTGTCGCCGTAATAGGCCTTGAGGAGGCTCACGATAAATTTCGACGTGTTGCTCCAATAGTTGAGCGAGTTGGGGCGAAGCGGCCGCGGCGAATTGGCGTCGACGTAGTCTGAAAGGGACTGCCAATCGGCCCGAGGCACTTTGAGGTAGCCCGGAAGCATGTTCCACGCCCCCATGTCGGTCGCGCCCTGGATGTTCGAATGGCCGCGCTGCGCGTTCACACCTCCGCCGGGTATCCCGATATTGCCGAGAAGCAGCTGCAGCATCGCCGCCGCGTGGATGAGCTGCACCGAATGGCTGTGCTGCGTCCAACCGAGCGCGTAGAGGATCGTCCCCGCGCGGCCCGCGCGGCCGGTGGAGCAAACGACTTCCGCGACACGGTTGAACTCCTCCGCCGTACAACCGCAGATCTCAGCGACACGCTCCGCCGTGTAGCGGGCATAATGCTGCTTCAAGAGCTGAAACACAGAGCGCGGATGATCGAGAGAGGCGTCGACGCGCGCATAGCCTTGGCTGTCGAGCTCATACTGCCAGCTCGACTTGTCGTATTTCTTCGACGCACTATCCCATCCCGTAAAGTAGCCGTTCTCGAAACCGAAGCCTTCGCTCACGAGAAACGGTGCGTTCGTGTGCGCCTTGACATAGTCCCTGTGATAGAGGTCATTGCTGAGGGTGTAGTGGATGAGCCCAGCGAGAAAAGCGATATCGCTACCCGAGCGCAGCGGCACGTAGACATCAGAGACCGCCGCCGGTGCGGGTGAAGCGCGGATCGACACACACGATCTTCGCCTTTCGGCGCTTTTTGCCTCCATGGCGAAGCGGAAACCAACCGGATGGTTCTCCGCTGGGTTTCCGCCCATGACGAGGACGACGTCCGTGTTGGCAACGTCGGTCCAGCCATTCGTCATCGCGCCCCGTCCGAAGGTGGCGGCCAAACTGGCCACCGTGGGGCCGTGTCAGAGCCGGGCCTGGTTCTCGTAGGTGACGATACCCAGGCCGAAGCGGAATTTTCCGAGAAGGTAGTTGATCTCGTTCGTGTCGGTGCAGCCGCCGATGAGCGCTATGTTCTCGAGGCGATTCACGGTTCGCCCGTCGCTGTCCTCGGCTTCGAAGCCCACGTCGCGGCTGTCTTTGATCCTGCGCGCCATGCGCTCGATGACGTCGTCCCAGGAAATGGCCGTCCACCCCGAGGCGCCGGGCGCGCGATAAAGAGGCTTCGTCAAACGGCGGTCATTGACGACGTATTGTTTGAGCGAGATGCCTTTGGAGCAGAGCGTACCCTGGTTGATGGGGCTGTCAGTGTCGCCTTCGATGTGAACAACGGTCGGCTTCACGTTGCTCGCGCGGTCGCCGAGCGTGTGGATGACGACACCGCAGCCGACGGCGCAGTACGGACAGACGCTCTGGGTCTGGGTGGTGCGGGCGATCTTGAGCTCTTTCGCGCGGGACGCCGCCTCGCTCAAGTCGAAGCCCAAAGCGGTCGTCGCCTAGCGCGGTCGCGCTTGTTTGAAAGAATTGTCGTCGGGATAGAGCCACGGGTACCCTCCCGACTGGATTTGGTATCACAGCCGGTCGGTGGCTGTCAAAGTGATCGGAAACGGTCCGAGGCCTAATTGCCGGTCGGCACGAGCCGCTTCAGCTCCTGGAACCAATTTTGATTCTAGGTCTTTCACTCGACCCGCCGCTGCCTTGCTTGCGATAACGTCGTCCAAGTGACAGACGGGAAATCCCTCTATTTCGACATGACGTTTCCAAGCATCTTCGAATCGCTCGATACCGTCTGGGGCGAAAATCAGGTCCAAGTCAAAGGGGCCATTTTTTAGTTGCACAAAGTCCTTACCACGTGAGACTTCGGCCGCTTGGCGACGATGGCCCAGCTTATGGAAAGTATCGGTGTCCACCGGAATGCTGTCCTCTGGCGCTTCTTTGGGTGTACCCTTGCGTGCCATCGGTGAACAACGTTTCCCAGCATATCGATCTCGAAAGCCTTTCCGCTGCGCCCGGACATATACAGGATGTTTCCGTTTCGAAGCTGTCGCGCATCCCCCACGGCGTGGTCGGTTCGGTAATCTAGTGGCTGACACAGCCCGGCCCACGAGATATTGGGGCAGGCCGGGCGACCGACAGTAGCGGGACCGCGCACTCGCAAAAATAGTTGGGAAACGCACAGTCTGGATGTAGTCTAAAGCTCATAAGGTGCGTCCGTGGGAGCGGAATGCACCGATTCACTCATCAAACTATGATCGCTTTTTAAAGGAGAGGTGCCATGGCAATTCGTTTGGGAGATACGGCTCCCGATTTCAAAGCCGATACGACGGAGGGCCCCATTCAGTTTCACGACTGGATCGGGGATGGTTGGGCCGTGTTGTTCTCGCACCCCAAGGACTTCACGCCAGTCTGCACCACCGAGCTGGGTGAAGTAGCGAAGCTCAAGAGCGAGTTCGACAAGAGGAACGTCAAAGTCGTGGGGCTCAGCGTGGACAAAGTCGGGGATCACGAAAAGTGGTCCAAAGACATCGAAGAGACCCAGGGGGTGGCCGTCAACTTCCCCCTCATCGACGACGCCAGTCGGAAGGTGTCGGATCTCTACGACATGATCCATCCGGAAGCCGACGATACGATGACCGTGCGCTCGGTTTTCGTGATAGGTCCGGACAAGAAAGTAAAGCTCACCATTACGTACCCGGCGAGCACTGGACGCAATTTCGACGAGATCCTGCGCGTGATCGACTCGCTACAGCTGACCGCGAATTATCAAGTGGCGACACCCGTGAACTGGAAGGACGGCGATGACGTCATCATCGTACCTTCGGTGAGCAACGAAGAGGCGGAAAAGAAGTTTCCCAAGGGTTTCAAAGAAGTGAAACCCTACTTGCGCATTACCCCGCAGCCGAATCGCGACGCGTAAGCCCACGCTGCACGGAGCTTTTTAGTCGATTCCCCGGCGTTAGGCCGGGGAATCCACATCGAATAGCGCCGATCCGTCCGGGTAGGTTGCGGGCTGGTGCGGTAGGTAAGGGGAGTTGTAACCGGCGGCTTTCGCCTCGACCCGATTCGCCGACGCGAGAACGGGTCCGGACAAGGCCGTTCTTCGGAATGGTCACGCCGGCGAGCGTGCGCCGTAAAAGACGCTGGTCTTTTGGGCCATGATGAAATCGTTCCGGTGTAGGCCTCGAATCTTGTGAGTCCACCAAGAGACCGTGACGCGACCCCACTCGGTGAGGATCGCTGGATGGTGACCCTCGCTTTCAGCCAGCTCGCCGACCTTCTGCGTAAACGCCAGCGCTTCGGCAAAGTTCTTGAAGCTGAAGACGCGATTGAGACGCGGGATGTCCCCCTCAGTCAGGACCTGCCACTCCGGGGTTTCGGGCTTCAGGTGCGCGATCTCTGAGTCGTTGAGCCTTGGCGCGTCGCGTCGGCAGGCGACGCACTTTTCCTGAATCAACTTACCCATGAATTCCTTAGGATATCTCGACTTCGACGTCGTCCCCCTCGACGCGCACGTTGTAGGATGTCACTTCCGCAGGCGCGGGCGGCGTCAGGTTCTTGCCAGTGCAGACATCGAAGTTGGCTCCGTGCCACGGACAGGTCACTGTGCTGCCCTCGAGTGATCCCTCGGACAGAGGGCCTCCACGGTGCGTGCAGGTGTCCGCGATCGCGTAGCAGGTCCCATCTACGTTGAAAAGAGCAATCTTGTTTCCGGCGACCTCGACGGCCATACCCTGCCCGGGGGCAAGGTTCTTCGTCTCTGCGACCTTGTGAAAGGTTCCCATCGCGATAAGTCCTCCCTGAAACGATGATTGTAACGGCGCCGCCGAGATAACTCAAAGCGCAGGTTGCCGCTTTGCCGCTCGACAGGGTCCGTCCTCCGCAAAACGCGCGGGACGAGATCCTGGATGCGTTGGTGGACAGACTCAGCTGCACCTCTTACCTCGTCGTCAACGTCGGCGGCCGTTCTAGCTCTAGCCGTGCTTTCCGGAGCACTCAGGCGTTCACGGTATCGTTAGATTTGACTAATTTGTATTTAATTATATATTGAGTCGCGGCTTCCATGAGCTCGTGTAGAAGCCTTAGAAGCGGTCGCCCAGTACGCCTTGGGCGAGACGCCAAATGCCTTCCGGGAAAAAAGCATGGCCGACGACAGCCGAATTCGAAAGTTCCAGGAGTTCCTTGCCAAGGACCCACGAGACCCGATGCTTCATTACGGGCTTGGAAACGAGCTCTCAAAAAGCGGCCGCTTCGCGGACGCCGTCGAGAGCTTTGAAGAAGCCATCCGCGTCAAGCCCAACTACACGGCGGCATACCGTCAGTTGGGCAAATCCTTGGAGAAGTTGGACCATAAGGACGAGGCCCGACGTGCCTATGAAAAGGGTATCGCCTTGGGTGTCGAGACCGGAGATTTGCAAACCGTGAAAGAAATGAAGGTTTTCCTGGCGCGTCTAGGAGCGGATTCCGAACCGTGAGAAAGCGAATTGAGCGCCGTGGGTCGTCTTAGAGAGTCCTGCGAGGTAGAACGTTTGGGATTTATTGGATACGCGGCTCGCCGAAACGTAACTCCGGGTCGTGACGTCGTCCGGATCTTCATTAACTGCGCGCGCACGGATGCACCCACCGTCGGCGAACGACAACGCTTGAACGACCCCGCAGGCCTTTCCCCCCCAGACGATATCGGCTTTCTCCATGCCATCGACGTCCTTTTCGAGGAGCGGCGATGTCGTTTCACGGGACTCGATACACTGTCAGCCGTTCGCAAGTTCCACCGCTTCATGGGTGCTCTCGGTGCGCGCGCACGCGAAATGGGGCAGGGCCACGACTGGCCATTCGAGTCGACAGGGAACTTGTTGGAAACGCTCGCACGCATCAAGAACTCCCGCGACTACAGTTCAGTCGCTCAGTCTCGTCAACTCGATAGATGAATCTGAACGGCTGAGTCACCCCTTGCGAGCCGCGTCGGACCGAGAGCTCATCAACCAAATTCCAACGCCGTCACCCGACAACACGCTACTCGGCTTCCATGAAGTCGTCCCCACGCCTCCGCGGTTTCTCACGTCCCAAGTTGGACTCCGCCCAGACGAAGTTGGTCTCGTTCGTACGACTTTCCGCCAAGAGTTCGAGAGTCCGCGTGTGAAGCCCGAGCGCTCTCCCGATCATGCTGTTGATTGAAACTCCCGTTCGCCCCCGCTAGAATTCCCAGTTCGAAGAGCTATGATGAACGCGAACACCGCACACTCGATCGTGTTGCTCGACCAGGCGTGTCACAAAGAGCCCAGGAGCTGATGACACTTCAACCCGGACATCGTCTCGGCCGCTACGAGATCCTCGAAGCCATCGGAGCCGGCGGCATGGGTGAGGTCTACCGTGCTCGTGACACGAGCCTCGAGCGCGACATCGCGATCAAGATCCTGCCCGATGCCTTTTCAAACGATCCGGAACGCTCGAGCCGATTCGAGCGCGAGGCAAAAGCGGTCTCCTCGTTGAACCACCCGCACATCTGTACCCTCCACGACATCGGCAACGACGACGGCATCCGCTACATGGTGATGGAGCTCATCGAGAGTGAGACGCTTCAGAGCCGTCTCGCGAGAAAACCGCTCTCGTTCGAAGAGGCTCTGGAATATGCGATACAGATCGCGGACGCGCTCGCGTGCGCACACGCCGCGGGCGTTGTCCATCGAGACTTGAAGCCTGGGAACGTGATGCTCACGAAGTCCGGGATCAAGCTTCTCGATTTTGGGTTGGCGAAAGTCCAACGGGAGGAGAGCGGCGCTGGCGTTGACTCGGAGACGCCCACACAACAGAAAGACCTCACGAGCCAAGGCGCTGTTCTAGGCACGTTTCGCTATATGTCGCCCGAACAGCTCGAGGGACGCGAGATCGACGCGCGCACGGATATCTTCGCGTTCGGAGCCGTTTTGTACGAAATGGTGACGGGGAAGAAGGCCTTCGATGGCGCCAGCGAGGCGAGCTTGATCGCCGCGATTATGGAATCCGAGCCGGACTCGATCACGACATCGAAAGCCCTCGACTGGATCGTGCGAACCTCGATCGCGAAAGAGCCGGACGATCGATGGAGCTCGATGCACGATGTAAAGCTCCATCTTCAGCGACTTTCGAATGTCGATGAGCCCGACGCCACTCAGCCCTCGCGAGGAAGCTCCGTTGTCGCGTGGAGCGTCACCGCCGTCGCCGTCGCCGTTATGGCGCTCGTCGTTTCTCTCATGAGCGGAGACAGGTCCCCGCGGCGTGCGACGAAGCGATTCGCGATCCATCCGCCGGAGGCCGCAACATTCACCTGGCGGGACTCTCCTGAAATTTCGCCGGACGGAAGTCTTCTTGCATTTGTCGCGGAAAGCGCCGCGGGGATACGGCATCTGTGGATCCGACCCTTGGACGATTTGGAGGCGCGCGAGCTTCCCGGGACGGAAGGTGCTGAACAACCTTTTTGGAAGCCGGATAGCCGTAGCCTCGGGTTCTTCGCCGGCGGCTACATGAAGAGGATCGAAATCGATGGCGCAGCTCCCAAGACATTAACGCCGAATCCGTCCGGGAAAGGGGCGACCTGGAACCGCGACGGGACCATCGTGTTTTCTCCCCAGCTCGGCCCACTCTTTGTGATTTCTGATTCCGGTGGCGGTCTTCGTCAGGTGAGCGTTCTCGATGCCGACCGGGACGAGTTCCTCCACCGATATCCGGTTTTTCTCCCTGATGGGCGCCACTTCCTCTTCGTCGTACAGGCCGCGGGACCGAAGAATAGCGGGCTCTTCTTGGGCTCGGTCGACACCCAAGTGAAAAAGAAAATTGGATCGATGCCGTCGAGAGCGGTATTCGTGCCTCCCGAACATATTCTCTTTCGAGGCGAAGCCGCGCTCATGGCGCAGCGTTTCGATCTCGGTCGCCTGGATCTCGCCGGTGACCCATTCGTGGTGGATGAAGCCGTGGCCGGCGCGAGGACGTTCGGGGGCGCCACGTTCTCCGTTTCCGAGAACGGCGTGGTGGTGTTTCGGCCGCAAACCACGTCCCTGTCACGGCTCGTTTGGTTCGACCGCAAAGGCAATAGCCTCGGCAGTATCGGCGATCCGGCGGAGTATAACAGCTTGGATCTCGCGGCCGACGGTACACGGATACTCGTCGAGGTTCTCGCTCCCGAAACCCGCATGGGCGACGTTTGGATTCTAGATGACTCTCGAGACACCGCAACGAGGATCACACATGATTCGGACTGGGAGTTCGGCGTGAGTTGGGCACGAGATGACGCGGCGATCCACTTAGAGATTCACACTGTCAGTGGGTTCATTCGCTACGGAACTTGAGCTTAGACACGGCTCGCGGCGCTTATCGCCTCTCTTTGGCGACGGGAAAGAAGGAATGGGTCAAAACAACGGGGATCTGTGGGTGCTCCCGATGGTGGACGGAGCACAACCGCGCCCCTACCTCGAGACGCCGTTCGTGGAATCCTATCCTCGGATTTCTCCCGACGGAAAGTGGCTAGCCTACTCCTCGAACGAGTCCGGTCGGCATGAAGTCTACGTTCAGTCATTCCCCGAACCGGGTAGAAAGGTCCAGATCTCGAACGTCGGGGGCGGGCAGCCTATTTGGAGAAACGACGGCACGGAGCTCTTTTACCTGGAAGGCGGAAGGCGTCTCATGGCCGTACCCATCGATATGGGCGGTATTCCCGAGCCGGGCTTGCGGAAGCTTTTGTTCGAAACACCCATCATCGGAGGAGGCTCGTCGCGCTATCACTATGACGTCAGTGCAAACGGTGAGCAATTCATCGCGATCGTTCCCGTCGAGGACGCCGCGACCACTCCCGTTCAAGTGGTCCTCGATTGGATGAGCGACGACAAGTCTTAGCTACACGGCCGACGTCAGTCCCGATTCATCTGCGCGCGGATATACCCACGTAGGGCATCGTTGATACGAGTTTGGTATTTGTTTCCTCGCGCTTTGAACCAAGCAATAATGTCTTTATCCAATCGCAAAGTAATTTGCTGTTTGAGCGGCCGATAGAACTCACTGCGCTCTCTGACCATCCATTGCTCAATCTCGGGCGCGTCAGGGTCCGTTAGATCGATCGGCCGTTGCTCGAGCTTTCGAAGCTCCGCACGCCCTCCCTCATCTAGAGCCGTAGACTCTCTCTTCAAACGGCGTCGCTTTCCTTGCTGATATAGAGGCGAAATGCCAGTCCGTCTTTGATCGTCCGAACGCGTATCGATATTCGGAAGAGCGTATGAAGATGGCCGCGCAGTTCCGCGGCTAGCGCGGAGGCACGATCCGAGAGGATGTCTACCGCCTGAGTCATTCGAGGCTCGTCGACATAGGCGTTTACGGCTTGCGCACCATAGACGACAGCATCGTCACGGCCCTGAAGGAATTCCAATACAGCGTTCTGTATGCCGGAAAGAGGCAGCTTCTCTTTCACGGCGAACTCCCTGAACGTAAGCGTTCCTTCTCCAAAGTACCATCTCATACCTTCAGTGATCGTCGTACTTCGAGGTTAATCCACGCCACGCTCAACCGCAAAGCTTATCTTTGAGAAATACCCGACCGCAGACGGTGGCTCAAAAAGGGAGCAGCGATTATAGTTGTCGCCATGCACCTCATACTCGCTGCCCTCGCCCTCGCCACCGCCCCCAACCATCAGCTCGCCATGTCGGCGCACCACCTTTGCTCGGGGGTTTTCGTCGTCGGACGCGACTTGGCCCGAAGCCCGGAAGTGGTCATCGACCACGACATAAAGCGCTTCGACTTTTTCCAGTGGGGGGACGACTTCGAGTACGCCGTCGACATGGACAAAAAGACCGCGCGGGTTTGGGTGGCTTCTGGCCCCTCATGGACGGCGCAATATAACGACGACCAGGGCTGCACTATCCTTCCTCAAGGCGCGAACGACGTCTTCTTCGAGCCCATGAAGCTCCTGTCGAAGCTTCCCGACGCCGAGAAGCAAGCTTGGCCAACCGGGGATGCCGGCGCTTACGCTCTCGCACCCGAGATCGACGACGCGCTCGATTGGGCGATGGCGCAGAAAACGCAGTACACGAGAGCGCTCGTCGTCGTCCACAAAGGGAAGATCATCGGAGAGCGCTACGCTGAGGGCTTCTCGAAGAACACGCCGCAGATCAGCTGGTCGCAAGGCAAGAGCATCACTTCGGCGCTCATCGGCATCCTTGTGCACCAAGGAGAGCTGAGCGTCGATGACCGCGCGCCCGTGTCGGAATGGCACGGCGAGGGCGACCCGCGCCGCGCGATCCAAGTGAAGCATCTCTTGCGCATGTCGAGCGGGCTCGATTTCAAGAATTACGGGATCGACAACCCGAATTCGTGGACCAAGGAGAACGAGCACTTTCGCATTTATCACGACGCCATCAACGTCTTCGAGCACGCGGTGGATCAACCGCTCGAGATCCCTCCGGACAGCCAGTTTCGCTACCGTAACTCCGACCCGCTCACGCTCGGGCGCATCATTCGCCAAATCGTCGAAGCCCGCGGCGATAGCTACCTCGCCTTTCCACGCGAAGCGCTCTTCGACAAGATCGGCGCGCGCGACTATGTGCTCGAGACGGACGCTTATGGCAACTTCATCATGACGGGCTACGACTACGGTTCCGCGATGGACTGGACGCGGTTCGGGCTTCTCCATTTGTGGGACGGGGTCTGGGAAGGCGAGCGGCTCCTGCCTGAAGATTGGATCGACTTCATCACCGAGCCCGCGCCCGGCGATCCGAGCAAAGGTTATGGCGGTCTGTTCTGGCTCAACCGCGGTGGCGCTCTCGACCGCTTACCTGAGGATGCTTATTGGGCGTCGGGCTTCATGGGGCAGCGCACCACGATCATCCCGTCGCGCGACATGGTGGTCGTACGTCTGGGGCCGAGCCCGGAAGGTTTCTCGGACTACATCAATGAAGTCATCGGCCGTGTCCTCGAGGCGGTCCCGTGAAGGGCGTGCTCGTTCTCGCGCTCTTGATCGGTGCTTGCGGCGGCGACCCGCCGCGCCGCGCGCCGGTGGACGGGCCTTTCATCTATGTTCTTTTCGACGAGCGCCACGGTCTCGAAGGCGGTGAGCCTGTACGCATGCACGGGTTCGAGATCGGCTTTGTCGAAGGCGTGGACATCGCCGAGGCAGGCATCCGGGCCAAGCTCGTCCTCGAGGCCGACATCCTCGGACAGCTGACCACGGACTCCACGTTCTCCGTAGAAGAGGAAGACGGGCTCTACCTCGAAGCTCACGTGATCGATCCCGAAGCGACAGCGCTGACGCAGGGGGCGACCGTCGACGGAGTCGACTCAGGGTGGGAGCTCGCTTATCGGCGGGCGGAACGAAGCGCCTCCGAGCTCGCCGAGGACGTGCAAGGCTCCGATTGGTTCAAGAAGGCCTCCGAGCTCGTCGATGAGATGAAGCGGGACTTCGACGACATCGATTGGAGCGAGGAAGAGAAGGAAATCCGCAAGCACTGGGAGGAAGCGGTCCGCGAGATAGAAGAGCTCACCGGCAAAAGCTCGGAGAAGCTGGCCGAGCGCGTCGACGAGATCACCAAAGAGCTCGAGGAGCTCGGCCGCTCCGACCAAGCGCGAAAGCTGCGAGAGCGCTTCGAGAAGCTCGTGGAAGAGCTGCGTGAACGCGCGGAGCGGTAACTACTGGTCGGTGGGCGTGTCCCGAGGGATGTGTTTCCCGTACCACGTAGTCATTGAGATACTATAAACTGTGTAGAGCCTGAGGCAAGGACGATGGAAGAGCTCGAGAACCCAGAGAAGCAGGAGCGCCTCAGGAAGTGGCTTCCTTATCTCTGGCTGCCTCCAGTCGCCCTGATCGTGGTCATGTTTGTCGTGGCTTACTGCGCTAAGTAGATCCTATGGACGCATTCGCAACACAGGTGACCGGCTGGTTGTTCGTTGCCGCCGCGGCGATGACTTGGGTGGGCATCACGTTTCTGCCCGTTCCTATCGCGAGCTTCTTCGAGCGCGATGACTTCGCTCGCGTGTTGGAGCGCTTCCGGGTTTGGATTTGGTTGTACCGGGTTCATCTCTTCGGTTATCTCGTCACCCTGATGGCCTTCGTCGCCCTCGCGACGCTGTTATCGGATACGCCGGCCCGGATCTTGATTTGGCCCGCGGTCGCCGTCTGCGGTGCTGGGCTCTTGACCACTGCTCTCGCCAGCGCGTTCTACTATCACTTCGGTGCTTGGGGCGCACTCGATATGAAAGGACGCTCGCCGGACGCCGTAGACAATTTCGTAGCGTCGTTGCGCGTCACCACCGAATACGTGACGTGTTTGGTTCGCTTCGGCCGCGTCTTCTTCGGGCTCGGACAGCTCGTGCTCGCCATCGGGCTGCTCCATGGCGGGCTCGTGCCGATGTGGGTCGGGGCGAGCGCCGCGATATTAGGTATCGCCGCCATGGCGCTCACCATGGGCCTCCCTGACGATCTCCACCTCTATCGCTACATCTTCCACCTCAATATCCTTTGGCTCGTTGCCTTGGGCGTCGTGGTCCTCAGGCTCGGATGATACCGAGTCGGTACAAAATTGACGACCAGATCGACGAGCTAAACCGGGCCGTTGGCGCGTTCGAGCGCGTCATCATGGAGCTCGACCGGGACGCTTTTCTCGAAAAGCTCGGTGGTTGGACCCCTCGAGACATCGTCGCTCATCTCATCGGGTGGAACGCCTACGTCGTTGACGGAAGCCGTCAGATCCAGCGAGGCGAGCTTCCGTTCTACGATCGGGATCCGGGCGAGAACTACGAAAAGGTAAATGCCGTGCTGATCGAGAAGCACGGGTCGACCGATCGCGACACGCTCCTTCTCGCGCTCGAGAGCTCCGCAAAGGCGCTCGCGGCTTTTCTACGAGAGCTCGATGACGGGGATTGGGAGCGCGACTTCGGTGTTCAGCACGGAGACGAAACGCTCACGGTCCGCGGCACCGTGAACGACTTGACCCAGGACTACGATCATCACCGCCGTCAGATCGAAACGTGGGCGGGCACCGCGTAAGGCGATTACGCGACCCCCGTGCCCTCGTCTTCACCCTCAGCTTCCGGCGCCTCGACATCCTTGTGCGCTTCGCTCGGCGCGCCCGTTCTTCGGCGGGGGGCGGCCATGGCGATCTGGCGAATACGAGGGTCAGGGTCGTCGGCAACTGTGCGAAGCGCGGCTCTGGCACGCTCGCCGCCAATCTTAGACAGCGCAAACGCCGCCGTGGCCCGAACTTGATCGTCCCAACGTTTCCCCCCGAGGATGGGAAACTTGCGCGCCGTGAGGACGGCTTCGAGCGCTGGCACGGCGACGGCGTCGCCAAGCTGGGCGAGCGCCTGGGCACATGCGATGGCGCGTTCATGCTCCTTGGTCACTTCGAGAGTCGACACGAGAGCGCCCACGGCATGAGCGGACTGAAGATTGGCCAGGCTCCGAATCGCCCCTTTGGCAACACCGATGTCCTCATGGCGGGCGAAATCGACGAGCAGCTCGAGGACCTGTTTGTCATTGAGGCGCTCGGTCAGCCGAAAAGCGGCTCGGCGCACTTTTGGGTTGACGTCCGACAAACAGAACGCGAGCTCGGTTTTCAAATCGTGCGTCACGATGTCGACGATTTCCAAAATACGAAAGCGCTGCTCCGAGGTCACTTCGAGAACCATATCGCGCTTGAGACCCTCCGCGCCTTCGGGGCCCGTCTTCGCGAGAAGACTGGCGGCGAGATGGCGTGTCCGGAAGTCTTTCTCCTGCTTGATCACCTCGATAAGAAGAGGGATAGCCGGCTCGCCCATGCTCTCGAGGACCTGCGCCGCTTTGTGCTGGCGAGAGGGCTCTTTCGACTGAAGCTCGTTCATGAGTAGCGCTTGCGTCGCCGCGTCCATTTTGCGATTCAGGACCGCAAAGCCGCGACCCGATGCGTTGGGATCTTCGAGCAGAGGACGCTGGCGCTCCCGGATCTCCGAGAAGATGCGGCTCGCGAGCCCATAGTCCCCAAATTGGAGAGCACCGCTCGTCATCTGGTGCAGTAGATTGGCGATCTCGACCAGAAGTCGTTGGTCGTCTTCCTCGTTGAAGGCAAGAATCAAATAGTCGATGGAGAGGACCGCAAACTGATGTTGGAGAGCGTAGATAAGCGTCTCCATGAGCTCGCGACAGCGACGAACGAGCTTCGCCCGCGCGGGATGTTCATAACTGGTGTAGGCGCGGAAGAGCTTGTGAAGAACTTTTCTCATCATGTCGGGATCGCCCTTGGTGAGAAGGTCCTTAGCGACCGTCGGCAAATTCTCCATGAGCACGTCGGTCGCCACGAGCTCTGTCGTCGTGGCATCGTCCGGATCACTCGAAAGGCCGGCGTCCACCGCGACGGACTCGAGCACCGCTTGAACCGATACCTGGTAGCGGCGATCGCTGAAGATGATGCCCTCGATCGACTTCTCTTTAGCAAGCTCTTGCCAAAAAGAGGGTTCCAGATCCGGTGGAAGGTCTTTGAGCGCACCGATAAACGCTTCGGAATCCGCTTTGGTCACCTGCTGCAGAAACATTAGGCTCGTTAGCTCATGCATTGCCAAGAAGTCGACGAAACTCTCCGCGAGAGTTTCATAGCCCGAGCTATTTACTCTATGTCCGTTGACGAGAAGGGTATCGCCACCGCTTGCAAGGCTTAGCGCGGACCGGTCGGACTGTATTTTTGTGAGTGCCTCGTGAAGCTGATCGATGGAAGTCGTGACCGGCTTGCTCCCCAGCGGATAGAGCTTTATGTTCTTGGAGGCCCCAAGAATCGCGCGGAGCAGCTTGGGGATCTCGGCGAGTTGCGCGGGCTCGAGCTCCGCCTCCACGTCGGACGTCGGGCCTCTGACGCTGACGGCACGCTTCCGGATCTCGGAGTAGCGCATTTGTCGCAAAATGACGTGCTCGAGATGCGCTTCGGCCGTGAACCTCTTCCAATAGTCGCTATCAATATTCTCGGCCTTTAGCTGGCCGCATCGCGTCAGGAAGCTTTCGAGCTCCTCCGTTCGCAGCCCGCGGCGGAAATCGATGCCCTCGAGCTCGGTCCGACCGAGGAACTCGAGATATGAGTTGGCGAGCAGTCGAAAGTCGCCTTGATCGACCTTGTGCCCGTTCGCGAGAAGTGTGCCATGAGCGCGCGAGAGATTCACGTGCTCCGAGACCTCGAGCACCGCATTCACAGATTTCAGAGAGCTCGCGAGAGCGTTGACAATCGGTTTACTGTCAGGCGGGTAGAGCTGGATGCTGCGTATCGTGGTGAGCATCGTCCGAAACAAATTTGGCAGATGCGCGATGGCCTCGGGCTCGAGCTTTTCGTCCCGAGGTCCCTCATCGTCGTTTTCGGTGAGCGGCTCACCGGTATAGTGTGCCGCCTCCACTCGGCTGAAAGTCTGCTCGTCGAAGTCGATGCGGATTTGCTCGTAGCGTGTTGCTTTCTCGCGGTCGGCGGAAAGTTTGTAGTGATAGGCGAGGATGGAGGCCGATGTCCCCAAGTGCTCCTGGTTGAGATCCTCCTGATAGGTACCAATGCGCTCGTGCAGCTCTTCGCGGCGCGACTCATTCATGGAGCCATAAACAATGTCGAGGACGCGTTTCGAGAGAAAGCGCATCGTCTCGTCATTGATGTGGAAATTGGAGCGCAAGAGTCCGAGATCTTCCGCGCGGTCCAAAAACTCCAAGACCTTGTTCTCTGAGACCTCTGACGCCCCGGTGACCACACTCAGAGGAACATCCTCGCCGAGGGTCGAGACGTGCTCGATGAGCTTGCGTCCGTCGTCGTCGAGTGCGGCGAGCTTCTGCGTCACGATCTCTTCGAGCGAGCGCGGCAGATATCCTGGCTCGGTAGCCTCGAGCACCCAGCGCTGCCCCTCCAATCTCAGTTTCTGATCGAGAACGAGCTTGCGGATGATCTCGGAAAGAAAAAGCGGATTGCCTTGTGTAATCTCGAGGAGCTCGTTCGGAAGACCGTCGGGAATCTCGAGGCCGGGAAACACGCCTTCGAGGTGGCTGGTGATGTCGGCAGCCTGAAGCGGCCCAAGCTTCAGATGCTCGACTGGGAACCCGGCCTCACTGTTCTCGACGAATCGCTTGAACGGAAAGTCTTCTTCCTTCTGCTCCGGAGTGACGTCCTCAGTGACCGCCCCGCAGACGAGAAGGCTGCTCTTCTGCCGACTCAATACACGGAGCAAGACCAGGCTCGCTTCGTCGACATATTGCAATTCGTCTATGAGCAATACGAGAGGTTTCTCGTCAAGGAGCTTGGTCAGTAAGCGGACGAGCGCATTGAAGAGTCCTTGTCGGTGCTGCTCAGGAGCCTCGTCGGCTTCCGGCGCTCCGCCTTCGAGATGCGGAAGCAGCCAAGAAAGGTAGCGATGCTCTTTCGCATCGAGCTCATCGAGAACCGAAACGCCTCGATCCTCTAGGGTGTTCAAGATAGCAACGATCACGTCTCCTATCGCGTAGTAGGCGCGAAATCCCTCCTGTGGCCGGCCAGCGATGCGGACGACGTGGAGCGCATGGTTCGAGGCTAGGCTGCGCCGTACGGTGTCGATGAGAGTGCTCTTGCCCATGCCGGGAGCGCCTTCGAAAATAACGAAGCACGACTTTCCCAAGCTCAAGGCCCCTAGAGCCTCCGAGACCGCTGCTAGCTCACGGCTTCTCCCCGCGATCTCGGCGCCTTGTAGCCGATGAAGTGCCGTTTTCCGTGATGTCTTCTCGGTGTCGATCTCGGCGGCGGTCGAGACGCGATTGCGTCCGAGCGCTTTGGATGTATAGAGCGCGGTGTCCGCGATGCGAACGAGATCGCTACCCGTCTGCGCATCGCCACGCGCCGAAGCCACTCCGATGCTCAGCGAGATCTTCAGCTCTTCATTCCGGCCCTCGAGAGTAAGGGTCCTCTCCTTGGTGAGCTGGTTCAATCGATGAGCGTGCTGTACGGCGTGATCGAGCCCGGTTTTCGGCAGGATCACCATGAACTCGTCGCCACCGAAGCGAACGGCGTAGCCCGTCTCCGCCGCGATTTCCTTGAGAAGCCCGGCGACGAACTTCAGAGCTTCGTCTCCCCCGGCGTGCCCGAAGGTGTCGTTGACCTTTTTGAAGAGGTCGATATCCATGACCATCAAGGAGAGAGGGAAGCTCTCCTCGGTCTCCCAACGGACTTTATGCTCGAAATAGCTGTGGAGAAATCGGCGGTTATGGAGACCGGTGAGCTCGTCTTCGAAGATCAGACGAGACGGATCCTTCCCTACGTTTTGAAGGAAATCAACGAGCTCTCCGTACTGCATCTAAACGGCGGTCCCCCGCAAGAATACCGTTCCGCTGCCCCTAGGAGCAGCGGAACGATAAAGTTCCTACTTTGTGTGTGTACTAACAGGTTAAAGGATAGAACCGGGACAAGCAACCCCGGTTTTGCCGGGCGCCGTGATTGCATCCTGGCCAGCGACTGGTGTAAGTTCCAAAGAATCATGCACCTACGCCGGCTAATCTTAGCTCTCACCGCCTTGTCTTTTACCGGACAAAACGCTCGTTCCCAGGAGGCGACGCCTCGCCTCGTCTTGCTCCTCACAGTCGATCAGGGCCGAGGAGACTATCTCGAGAGGTTCCAGCCAAGCTTCGAAGGCGGCTTCAAAATGCTGCTCGACGGCGGCGTTCTCTTTACCGACGCTCATCATTTTCACGCCAGCACGGTGACCGCTGCCGGCCACGCCTCGCTTTCGACCGGGCGCTATCCAGCACATTCGGGGATGGTCGGAAACGAGTGGTACGACCGCACCGACGGCAAGCACGTCTATTGTGTCGAAGACGGGACGACCCAAATCCTGACGCCCGCCGGCGCCAAACCGAGATCCGGTGGCGGGCGCTCGCCGGCGCGGCTTCTCACGACCGGGCTTGGCGACTGGATTCAAGCAAACGACCCGGACTCCAAGGTTTTTTCGATCGGGGCCAAAGATCGCTCGGCTGTTCTCATGGGAGGCCAGAACGCCCACGGCGCGTTCTGGTTCGACACGCGGAGCGGCCAATGGGTAACGAGCACGCATTACGCTGCCGAATATTCCGCGTGGGTTCGCGAGTTTCATCGAGAGCGTTTCGCCGATGACTATTTCGGGCACAGCTGGACGCCTCTTGCGGTTCCCCACGCGCTTCTCGGCGAGATGGAGATCGTTGGGACTCCGGACTTCACCCATACGCTCGGGCGCGCTGATTTCTACCCGACAAGGCGTTTCTACAGCGCGCTCTATAACTCGCCGTTCATCGAACCCTATTTGCTTGATTTCGCGAAGAAGCTCGTTGTCGCGCACGAGCTCGGAGCGGACGAGAGTGTCGACGTGCTCGCGTTGAGCTTTGCCAGCGTCGATACCGTCGGCCACACATATGGGCCCAACAGTCCCGAGGTTCTCGACACCATGCTTCGCCTCGATCGCGAGCTCGGCGAGCTCTTCGATTTTCTCGACGAGAGGATAGGCCTCGCGAACGTCGCGATCTCGCTCTCAGCCGATCACGGGGTCGCGTCCCTTCCGGAATATCAGAGCTCGCACAGCCTCCCCGGAGGATTCCTATCGGCTGCGGACTACGCTTGCTTCCAGTCAGCGGGGCGCGCGTTTCAGGAAAAATTCGGGAAAGACGATTGGTTTCACGAGGGTCTCTATTTCAATGATGAAACTTTGAAGCGACGGGATGTCGAGCGGTCGAGCCTCGAATCCATGATCGTCAAAGAGCTCGCTCGCTGTCCGAGCATCCAGCGGGTCTGGACACGGACCGAGATCGAGAGCGCCTCGGCGGGAGGATGGCTGGACAAAACGCTCGAGCTCTACGTCCATTCGTTCCATCCCGAGCGCAGCCCGGACCTCTACGTGCAATATAAGGAAGGTATCATCGGCCGTGTCCGCGGCACGACACACGGCTCACCCTATCGCTACGACACCCACGTCATGGCACTCGTGCATTGGCCGGGAGCCCGGCAGGGCACCGTCGACGAGCGCGTCAACACGGTCGACCTACCCGTCACGATCGCCTCCCTGCTCGGCATCGACTTCCCCGACGACGTCGACGGGGTAGACCGCTCGGCCCTCATCCGTGACTAACTCTAGCGGTCGAAGATTTCTTTCTGGACGATGAGGCGCTGGATTTGGCTCGTCCCTTCGTAGATTTGGTAGATCTTCGCGTCGCGATAGAGTTTTTCGACGGGATATTCCTTGCTGAACCCGTTGCCGCCAAAGACTTGAACGGCGTCGGTCGCCACCTTTACCGCCGTATCGGCGGCGAAGAGCTTCGCAAAGGCAGCCTGCTTGGTGTTCCGCTTTCCCTGATCGATCGTCCAGGCCGATTCCCACACGAGAAGGCGGGCCGCCTGGATGGCGACGGCCATGTCGGCAATCATGAAGCCGATCGCTTGATGTTTGTAGATCGGCACGCCGAAAGTCTTACGTTCTCTCGCGTAGGCGACGGCGTGATCGTAGGCGGATTGCGCGAGACCGACCGCGGCGGAGGCAACGACGGGGCGCGAGTGGTCGAAGGCCGCCATCGCGGCGCGCCAACCGTCCCCTTCCTCGCCGATGCGGTTCGCGGCGGGGACCTTCACGTCTTGAAAGCTCACGGCGCGCGTGTCCGAGGCACGCTGGCCTAAATTGTTCTCTTTCTTTCCGACAGAAACACCTTCCGAATCTCTGGGTACGATGAAAGCACTCATGCCGCGATAGCGCTTCTCGGGATCCGTATAGGCGACGACGAAGTACCAGCTCGCAACACCGCCATTCGTGATCCACATCTTGCTGCCATTGAGGATGTAGACGTCGTCGTTGCCGTGGCGTTTCGCCGTCGTCTTGATGCCCTGGACATCGCTCCCCGCATCCGGCTCGGTCACGCAATAGGCCGAGAGCAGGAACTCTTTCGTCAACGGGGTGAGCCATTTCTTTTTCTGCTCATCGGTTCCCGCGACGATAATGGGTCCTTCCGCGAGCGTATTGGCCTCCATCGCCGTGCCGATCCCGCTGCACCCCCAAGCCACTTGCTCGGAGATGAGGCAGCCTTCGAGAACGCCGAGCCCCAAGCCGCCATATTCTTCGGGAATATGGGTGTTCATGAGGCCGAGCTCCCACGCCTTCCGGCAAATCTCTGTCGGATATTCTCCGGTCTCGTCGTGATGCGCGGCGTGCGGCGCGATCTCTTTCTCGGCGAACTCGTGGGCGAGGTCACGAAATTGCTGTTGCTCTTCACTCAAACCGAAATCAATCATGACGCGTTCCCCTTGAATCGCGGACGCCTCTTCTCCTCGAAGGCCTGGATTCCCTCGAGGGCGTCGTCCGATCGAAAGCAAGCAAGCTGAGCCTCGGACTCGAAGTCGAGAACCTCGTCGAGAGATCCTCCTTCGGCGAGTGCTACGGCTTTCTTGGCGTATTGGATGGAAAGAGGGGCCGCGGCGGCCAGCTCCTCCGCGAGCTCCCGGCTGTCCTTCGCGAGGGCCTCCGGTTCGACGACGCGGTTCACGAGACCGAGACGCGACGCTTCCGCGGCATCGATGAGCCGGCCGGTAAAGATGAGCTCACGCGCGACGGCAGCGCCGGCGAGCCGCGTCAAGAAATAGGACGTTCCCCAGTCGGGATGAAGTCCTATCCGTGAAAAACTGGCCGCGAAACGCGCCTTGGCCGAAGCGATGCGGAGGTCGCAGGCGAGCGCGAGGCCAAACCCCGCGCCGGCCGCCACACCGTTCACGCAGGCGACGCTCGGGATCGGCAGATCGCGCAACCGCTGTACGACGCGCTTTCCTTGCTCGATGAGAGGCGCAAGCGCTTCCCATCGGCCCTGACGTCGTAGCTTTGCCATGAAGCGCACGTCGCCGCCGCTACAAAAAGCTGTGCCACGACCGGTGATGAGCAAGACACGCGCTCCCGCCGCGGCCTCGTTGATGGCCGCGAGCAGATCCTCGCGCATCGAGCCAGACAAAGCGTTCAACGCCTCGGGTCGATTCAGCGTGATGGTGGCGATACGGCCGGTGTCGGTGTCCTCAATCGCGAGCTCGATATGCTCCCAGCTCATGTCTGCCGAGACTACAACGCTTCGACGAGCAAGGCTAGACCCATACCGCCGCTGATGCACAGGGTCGCGATCCCGCGCTTGGCCTTCCGCCGGCGCATCTCGTGCACGAGGGTGACGATGACGCGCGCTCCCGTGGCCCCGATAGGATGCCCTAGTGCTATGGCGCCGCCGTTCACGTTCAGCCGATCGAGGTCGAGGTCGAGCTCGCGCTGGCACGCGAGTACTTGCGCGGCAAAGGCTTCGTTGAGCTCGATGAGATCGATGTCGTCGAGCGTGAGCTCTGTCTTTTCTAGAAGCTTTCGGATCGCCGGAACGGGACCGATGCCCATGATGGCAGGGTCGACGCCGGCCGAGCTATAGGCAACGATGCGCGCCATCGGCTCGACACCGAGTGCCTCGGCTTTGTCCTCGCTCAGGACCATCATCGCGGCAGCGCCGTCGGTAATACCGGAGGCATTACCGGCATGCACCGTTCCATCCTTCCGGAAGACCGGCTTCAGCTTTGCGAGGCTTTCCATCGTAACGCCGTCTCTCGGGTGCTCGTCCGCTTCGAGCATTCGGACCGCTCCTTTGCGCGCGGGCACTTCGATGGGCACGATCTCGTCGGCGAAGCGACCGGCTTCGCGCGCCGCCTGACAGCGGCGCTGCGTCTCCATCGCGTAACGGTCCGTCTCTTCACGCGTGATGCCGTACTTGTCGACCAATTTCTCCGCAGTCTCGCCCATGAGCTCCTCACAAAGAGGGCAGAGGAAGCCGTCGCGGTACATCCCATCGGTAATCTCCGAATGGCCGAGCTTATGGCCCCAACGAGCGTCGAGAAGCATGTAGGGCGTATTGCTCATGCTCTCGGTGCCGCCCGCCAGCACGACCTCCGCGTCGCCGAGTGCTATGGCGCCATAAGCGTTGATGACAGCTTTGAGGCTCGAGCCGCACGCTTTGTTGATGGTGTAGGCGGGGGTTCCCTCTCCGAGGCCCGCGCGGTAAGCGACTTGGCGCGCGACGTTTGGGCGGACCCCTGCCTGACGACCGTTTCCGAAAATCACTTCGTCGACAGCATCTCTGGGGACGCCGCTTTTTTCGAGCACGCCCTTGACCGCGGCGACGCCGAGGTCAGAAGCTTGGAGAGACTTCATACTACCGCCGAACTTTCCGATGGGGGTTCTAGCAGCGCCCGCAATAACGATACTTTTGTTCACGAGCGCCATCACGCTTTTCTCACATATTCGAACTCGAACGGTTGACCCTTCACGCCCGATTTCGGGGGCGCTATCCAATTGGCAATCTGCCCCGGCTCGTCCACCGCGACCATCAGGGTCTCGATATAGGCGCGATCGTCATCTGCGGGAAGCCACAGCTCTTTGCTGTCCTTAAAAGCCTCCGCCGAGATGAGCTCGCCTTTCAGATTGAAGAAATGGTCCGAATAGGCGCCGATTTGACGGTTGAAGCGCCGGTGCGGCATGGTCAGTCGATCGGAGATGCCAGCATCTTCGAGAGTCTTGTTCCAGCGCTTGACCCCGCGCTCGCAATCCTCGACATAGTCATCGCGCAGCACTTCGTTCATGGCGTTGCGCATCGGGATCTCTTCCTGAACGATCTTCCCGTCTTTCACGAGCTCCATCTGGTAGAAGCTATCGAGACATTTGTGCTCGTCATAGCGGTCTTCACGATGGCGGCCTTTGACGCCCGTGGCAAAGTACTGCGCCGCGTTCGTCGAGACTTCACCGCCGAAGAGATCGGTCGAAGCGCTCACCCAGAAGTTCAAATATTTCTGGATGGTCGGAAGATCGATGCCGCCATGGGCACGCACATCGTCGCCGTGCTCGCGCATGAGCTGCGCCGTTCGCTCGACGATGCGGCCGACTCCTGTCTCCCCCACCGACATATGGAACGCCTCTTCCGTCAGCATGAACTTGGTCGTGCGAGAGAGCGGGTCGAAGCCGCTCTCCGCGAGAGCGAGAAGCTGATATTTCCCGTCGCGGTCGGTGAACATGGTGAACATGAAAAAGTTCAGCCAGTCGTCACATGGCTGGTTGAAGGCGCCGAGAATGCGAGGTTTGTCCTCGTTGCCGCTCCGGCGCGCGAGCAGGCCCTCCGCCTCTTCGCGACCATCCCGCCCGAAATAGGAGTGGAGGAGGTAGACCATCGCCCAAAGGTGGCGGCCTTCCTCGACGTTGACTTGAAAGAGATTGCGCATGTCGTAGAGACTCGGCGCTGTCTTGCCGAGCAGGCGCTGCTGCTCAACGCTCGCCGGCTCGGTATCGCCTTGAGTCACGATGAGTCGGCGCAGCTGGGTGCGGAGCTCACCAGGAACTTCCTGCCAAACGGGCTCGCCCTCGTGATCCCCGAAGCCGATCTTGCGATCCTCTTCCGGAGGCGTCAGGAAGAGCCCCCAACGATAGTCGGGCATCTTCACGTAGTCGTAATGCGCCCAACCGGCCGGGTCGACCGAGATGGCCGTCCGAAGATAAACGTCATCGTTTTGGAAACCTTCGGGGCCCATCTCCATCCACCAGTCAACATAGTTGGGCTGCCAATTCTCGAGCGCACGCTTGAGCTTGGGATCGCTCGACAGGTTTACGTTGTTCGGGATTTTCTCGTGAAGCTCCATCTCAGGTCCTCCTCCAGTCGAACTCGGGCATGCTCGGCTTGCCGTAGAGCGTGAGCGCCCCTTTTTCGCCTACGGCATTGGGGCGCTGGAAAATCCAATTCTGCCAAGCCGTCAGGCGACCAAAAATTTTCGTCTCCATCGTCTCCGGACCGGCGAAACGCAAAGAGGCTTCCATGCCGGTCATGGCGTCCGGCGAGAAACCGCAGCGCTCCTCGATCGCGATGCGCACTTCGTCTTCCCAATCGAGATCGTCGGGCGCAAAAGTCACGAGACCGAGCTCCATCGCCGCGGTGGGATCGATGAGCCCGTCATACGCGAGTGCCTTTTCGAGCGTCTCCGGCTCGCCGAGAAATCGGGTCTCGAGGCGGGAAAGCCCGTTGGCCTTGGGAAACCATTCTTTGTTGAGAGGCCCGAGACCGATATGCACGGGTTTTTTGGCATCGGCCAACATGTAGCTGCGATCGGCGGCAAGCGCGATTTCGAGAAGGCTTCCCACGAAGCACGAGCCAGGCTCGATGAGGGCGAAGAGACTTCGCGCTGTCTGGTCGAGACGTTTGAAGGTGCGACGCATCTTCAGAAGAATTTCTTTCACGAGCCAGTCGTCGGCGTTGTCGCAGAGCGTCTTGTCGATAGCGAGCACCGCTTCCGCGTCACCCTGGGTCTTCAAGAGCAAGAGACCGCAGGTCGCGTAGTTGAAGCGAAGATGGCAGAGCACATCATCGAACTCACGCGCCATCGCGAGCGGCCAGTAATCGACACCGAGCGCATGGATCGCTTCGACCGTCTGCGGCTGGTCTCCTTCAGGGCCGCGGAGGAGGATCTCGACGCGCCGCGACGCCTGGTCGATCATAACACTGACGGTGCGATATTCGAGAGCACTCTCCGAGCGCTTGGCGTTAAGCGGCTTCAGCTCGATGCCGGGACCACTCGCGTTTCTCGTGGACGTCGCCGCGAGCGCTTCCGCACGCTCGCGTACGGTTTCGTGGAACTTGCTGCGGGGGGTAATAGCGTCGACCAGCTTCCACTCCACGGCACGCTTGCCTTTGATGCCTTCGATGAGCGTCGAGAAAACGTCCGCACGATCGCGGCGCACCATGCGCTTGTCGACGAGCCGCGTGAGCCCACCCGTACCCGGCAGAACCGCGAGAAGCGGCGCTTCCGGAAGCGCGACCGCCGCGTTGCCGTCGTCAACGAGCAGAATCTCATCCGCTGCGAGCGCGAGCTCATAGCCGCCCCCCGAAGTCATGCCGTTGAGCGCGGCAAGAAATTTCTGGCCGCCGTCGCGGCTCGACTCCTCCATTCCGAGGCGGGTCTCGTTGGTGAACTTGCAGAAGTTGACTTTGAAACTATGCGCCGAGCTCGCGAGCATATAGATGTTGGCGCCGGCAGAGAAGACCCGATCCATGCCGCTAGTGATGACGCAGCACTTCACTTCCGGATGCTCGAAGCGAAGCCGCTCGATCGCGTCCGCGAGCTCGATATCGACGCCCAAGTCGTAGCTGTTCAGCTTAAGCTTGTAGCCCGGCTTCAAACCACCGTCTTCCTGAACGTCGAGCGTCAAAGTCGCAATGGGACCATCGACGGACAACTTGAAGTGCCGGTAGCGGCCCGGATCCGTCTCGAACTGAATAGGTTCCATCAATCCCTCCGTGAATACGCATTATACTACTTGTTTCGTGTCAATGATGTGCAATATACTGCTGATATGGACGCGGTGCATCTCCTACAAGAGCTAGGGAAACAGATTCGTGGGCGGCGCGTTCGAAAAGGACTTAGCCAACAACGACTTGCAGAGCTCGCCGGGCTCTCGCCGCGATACCTTTCACAGATCGAATCCGGCCAAGGCAACATCTCCATCCTCAGGCTATACGAGCTCGGCCGGGCGCTCGGAGCCCCTCTCCACGAGCTCGTGCGACTCGAAAACCACCGCCATATCATAGCTCTCGTCGGCCTGCGGGGCGCTGGAAAGAGCACGGTCGGCACCCAGCTCGCCGCCGCGCTCGGCAGCTCTTTCGTCGAGCTCGACCAGCTCATCGAGGAGGAGGCGGGCCTCGGGCTCGACGAGATCTTCGCGCTCCACGGCGAGAGCTACTATCGACGTCTCGAGCACGAGGTGCTGTCGCGATTCGTCGCGACCCAAAGCGACACAGTGCTCGCGACCGGCGGTAGCCTCGTCCACGGCCGCGCCACTTACGACCTTCTGAAAGCCCATGCTCGAACCGTTTGGCTGAAGGCGCGGCCGGAACAACACCTCGAGCGCGTCGTGGCTCAAGGCGACCAGCGACCCATGGCCGGGCGCTCGGATCCGCTCGCCGAGCTTCGCACACTCCTGCTCGAGCGCGAGCCGCTCTACGCGGAGGCGGATGTCGCCGTCGATACGAGCGCGCTTTCACCCGAAGGCGTGACGAAGAAAGTCATCGAGAAACTCGAAAGAAGTACAATCGGCGTATGAACCGCGTAGTGCTTACGCTCTGGCTCGCGAGCCGAGCCGCGCTCGCTCAAGATCCCATCGAGCTTACCTATCCCGAAGAGCTTCTCACGATCCCCTATATCCTCAAGACGCCGGTGATCTCGGATTTCGCCGTCGCGCCGGATGGCGAGACCGTGGCGCTCAGCTTGTCCAGCATCGGCAAGCAAACGCTCTTCATGATGCCAAAGGGCGACACGGCCGGAGCGCCCATCGCAACGAGCCGGGGGATGGGTGAGCGCGACATCGATTGGTCTCCAGACGGTAAGCGCATCGCGTTCATTGGAAGCCGCGCGGACCAATGGCACATCTTCATCTCGGATACCAAAGGTGAGAACGCACGGCAAATCACGCGGCATCGGGGACAGGACCGAAAGCCGCGGTGGTCTCCTGACGGGTCGCACATCGCGTTCTTGACCGAACGGGTGGCGAGCGAAACGGGATGGGACCTCTGGGTGACGACCGTGGCTGAAGGCCGTGCGCGCCAGCTGACACAGCATCCTTTCGACGAGGCCGATCATCGATGGTCTCCGGACGGCGCGCGCCTCGCGCTCACGCTGCGCGCGGGGCGCCACGTCGAGCGCAGCGTCGGCGTCGTCGCTCTCGAAGACGGCGAGCTCATCGAGCTGCTTCCCGACGATTGGCAAGGCGATAGCTTCGGCCCGCGTTGGTCGCCCGACGGTGCTCGGATTGCGTTCGTTTCGGACGCGTCCGGACGAAAAGCCATCTACGTCATTTCTTCGAATAAACAGGACGGAGGTACACCCGAGCTCGTCGTCGATTCCGAATTCGAGCTCACCGAGCCTGCGTTTAGCCCGGACGGAAACTATCTCGCTTATATCGAGAACCGCGACGGGAACCTTCGGCTCAAGCTGCACGATTTCGAGAAGGACAGGGAGAGAACGCTCACGCTACGGGCCGGCGTACATTCGCAGCCGGTTTGGCGCCCCGACGGAAAGGCCGTGCTCAGTCTGTTCGAAGCCTATAACTACCCGCGAGACGTCTGGGCCTACCCCATCGAAGGCGGGCGCGAGCGCCTGAGTGATACCTTGCCTCCCGATCTCGACGTGCGGCGGATGGCACGGCCGGAGCTCGTTCGTTTCAAGAGCTTCGACGATCGCGAGATCACGGGCTTTCTCTATCTTCCAGAGAGTGCCACGCCCGAGAGCCCCGTGCCCGTTCTCGTGCGACCCCATGGCGGCCCCACCTCGCAGTGGACGAATCGCTGGCATCCTTTCGCGCAACTTCTCACGCAGCGCGGCTACGCCGTCTTCGCGCCCAATGTCCGCGGAAGCACAGGCTACGGCGCCCTGTTCGAGAATTTGAACGACCGCGCTTGGGGCCAAGGCGATCTGGAAGACTTGATCGCGGGCACGCGCGCGGTGATCGCGCGGCCCGAAGTTCGAAATGATCGCATCGGCATTTGGGGCGTGAGCTATGGCGGCTTTCTGACGCTCGCTGCCATCACCCGCTACCCGGAATTTTTTACCTGCGCTGTCGAAGCGGTCGGGATGCCGGACCTCGAAGCACTGTACCGCCGGACGAATAGCGAAGGCCAGAGCTACCTCGACCGCGAGCTCGGACCGCTCCGGGGCAATCTCGAGCTCTATCGTCAACTGTCCCCGCTCGGCGACGTCGCCGCCATCCAGACGCCCCTTCTCTCGTTCCACGGACAGCGTTACCCGCTCGTGCCCTACGAAACGAAACAAACGTTCTTCGATGCGCTCCGCGCGCGCCCAAAATATCCACTGCTCGAGTACATCTTTCGGGGCGACGAGGTGCGAGGCACCTATCGCCACGATCTTCATCCGGAAGCGGCTTGGGCCTATGTCGAAAAAATCCTGGAGTTTCTGGACATCTACTTGTGACGCGCGACCGGCGATATTACGTTTTCGATTTCGATAGCACGCTCGTCTCGGTGGAGTCTCTTCCTGAGCTCGCGCGTCTTTCTCTCAAATCGCATCCCGAGCGCACGGAGCGTCTTCACGAAGTCGAGCGCCTCACCGAGCTCACCGCCACGGGCGGCATGTCGATGGCGGAGGGGATTGCGCTTCGCATCGAGCTTCTCGACGCGCAACGAAAGCATATCGACGCGCTCGTCCGCGTATTGAAGCGCGCAATCTCTCCTTCGGTGAAGCGCAACAAAGCTTTCTTCAAGAAGTACAAGAATCAAATCTACGTGCTCTCGAACGGATTTCGCGAGCTCATCATCCCGGTCGTCGAGAGCTTGGGTATATCGGAGGCTCACGTCTTCGCGAACACGTTTCTCTTCGACGCCAAGGACAACATCGTCGGCTTCGACTCCCGGAGCCCGCTCATCCATCAAGACGGCAAAGCACGCGTACTCCGTCAATTGCAGCTCGATGGCGAGATTTATGTGATCGGAGACGGTTATAGCGACGTCAAGATGCGCGAGGCCGGGCTCGCCACACGCTTTTACGCCTTTACCGAGAGCGCGCGGCGCGAGCCCGTCGTCGAGATCGCCGACCACGTGCTGCCGAGCCTCGACGAGTTTCTCTACATCCATGACTTCCCGATGTCGATCTCTTACCCCAAAACGCGGATCCGCGTCTTGTTGGTGGAGGACATCCACGCCACCGCACAGAAGCATTTCGACAAAGAAGGCTACGAGGTGCGCAAGTTACCCGCTGGGTTGAGCGAAGACGAGCTCATTCGGGAGCTCGACGGCGTCACCCTGCTTGGCATCCGCTCAGGAACGCGCATCACACGGTGCCTTCTCGAATCCGCCAGCAAGCTCAAAGCCATCGGTGCTTTTTGCATCGGAACGAATCAAATCGACCTCGACGCCTGCTCGGAGCACGGCGTTATCGTGTTCAACGCGCCTTACGCGAACACGCGGAGCGTCGTGGAGCTCGCGATCGGCGAGATCATCATGCTCGCGCGGAAAGTTCTCGAGAAGTCGTCCGCCACCCATCGCGGTGTTTGGAACAAGAGCGCGGCGGGGGCGTTCGAGATCCGCGGCAAGAAGCTCGGGATCGTGGGCTACGGCAATATCGGCTCTCAGCTCTCCGTCCTCGCGGAAGCCATGGGCCTCGATGTCTATTACTACGACATCGTCGAACGGCTCCCTCTTGGAAACGCGACCAAATGCCGCTCGCTCAAGGATCTCTTGAAGCGGGTCGACATCGTCACTATCCACGTCGATGGCCGCGCACACAACCACGAGCTCTTCGGCGAGCGCGAGCTTCGCATGATGAAGAAAGGCGCTCTCTTTCTGAATCTGTCCCGCGGCTTCGTCGTCGATGTCAGCGCCCTCGCCAAGGCGCTTCGGAGCGGACACCTCGCCGGCGCCGGCTTGGACGTGTTTCCGGAAGAGCCTGCCGGGAACGACCGTCCCTTCTCCTCGCCGCTTCAAGGGCTCGAGAACGTGATCTTGACACCCCATATCGCCGGAAGCACCCGCGAAGCCCAAGAGAACATCGCCGCGTTCGTCTCCGGCGAGCTCATCTCTTTTATTAATTCGGGAAACTCTTTCGGAAGCGTCAACTTTCCCGGCGTGCAGCTACCCGATTTGCGGCGCGCTCATCGCTTCATCCACATTCACCGAAACGAGCCCGGCGTCCTCGCCGCCATCAACCAGGTCATGGCGGAGCACAAGATCAACATTCTGGGACAGTACTTGAAGACCAACGAGCGCATGGGCTACGTCATCACTGACGTCAGCAAGAAGTACCAGGCGCGGGTGATCGAAGAGCTCAAGAAAGTGCCTCACACGATCCACTTCCGTGTCTTGTATTGAGCCCCCGAACGTATAGCAGTGTCGCTGTCACGAGCGGCGCCAGGTTGGTAACCTGTTAATGAGTGAAGAAAACGCTTTTCTACCGGCTTTTCGGGTGGGGACAGCTCCCCAAAGCGATGCGCCCGATACTCGAGAGCGAAGGGATCGTGCTCTTCGACGAGGGCCTCGGCGGAACCATCACGCTTCGGAACTACCGCTCGCCGACGAGGCGCTCGGGCTATCGCTGCAGCTGGTTCACGGGCTCCCTCGTCGTGACCGGACTCCGCTTCGCCGCGTTCTCGATCAGCCGACCGCTCATCAACGTCCCGCTCGACGTCGCACGACTAGCGTCTGCTCGACTGCTCCATCGAAAAAGGGACAAAGCTCAAAGTCGCGTACGATGCCGCCGACTTCGACGACAATACGACAGGAAAGGTCGAGCTGCGCTTCCGAACGGCGAAGGCGCGGCTTTTTCTCGAGCGGATACAAGCCGCGAAGTAACGCCATCGCTGACCGACCGGCGAAGCGCGGGCTCCCTATGAAGCTCGCTTGGGCCACCGACGTTCACCTCAGCCACGCGAGCGAGGCGGTCGACGAGGCCTTCTGTGCCGACATTCTCGATTCGGGAGCGGAAGTGTTGTTGCTCGGGGGCGATATCGCCGAAGCCAACAACATCGAGACGTGGCTGCATTTCGTTTCCGAGCGCGTGCGCCGGCGGATCTATTTCGTTCTAGGAAATCACGACTACTACGGCGGTGACATCGCGAGTGTGCGGGAGCGGATGCGGACGCTCGACACGTCGTGCGCCATGTGGCTTCCCCGTGCCGGGGTCGTCGAGCTCAGCGAGCACACCGCTCTGGTTGGGCATGGAGGGTGGGGCGACGCGCGCTTTGGGAACTTCGAGGAGCCTGCGCTCTTGAACGACTACTTCGTGATCAGGGATCTGCATGAGTCCACGGGTGGCGGCAACCCTCTCGCCGTCATGAATAACCTGCCGGCGCTTCAGCGCAAGCTCGGGGAGCTCGGAGACGAAGCGGCGCAGACGCTCTTGCCCTTCTATCGAGAGGCTCTCGAGCGATTCGACGAGGTCCTTGTCCTGACACATGTCCCGCCGTTTCGGGAAGCTTGCTGGCATGAGGGCCGTATCTCGAACGATGCGTGGCTTCCGGGTTTCACGTGCAAGGCGATGGGAGAGATGTTGCGCGAGGGTGCGCGGGACTTTCCGGATACGGAGGTCACGGTTTTGTGTGGACATACGCATGGAAGCGGCGAGGCTCGAATCTCGGCGAATCTTCTCACCATTACGGGCGAGGCGCGATACGGGGCGCCGGGCTTTCGTATCGTGAACGTGAAGTGAACGCAAGCGTACTTGTATCGTGGTTGTTGACCCGCTAGATTCTTTTTCAAGATAGTGCCGAGTTGAAGGGGCGTGGTCTTGACAAACGCAGGCGTCACACCCGAGAAGGAGGGTTGCGAATGCTGACGAACCTACTAAAGTTCAAAGACTATTACGCTCGCATTGCGTTCGACCCTTCCGCCGACGCCTTCCATGGCCGCGTGATCGGGATGCAGGACGTCATCGACTTTTATGGCCGGACGCCGGAGGAGCTCCGCGAGGAGTTCAAGAACTCGGTCGAGGAATACCTCTCCTGGTCCGCGGAGGAAGGCACGACGCCCGAAATCTAGTCCCACATAGACGCATTGGTACCCATCCCGCGCGTGAACGCGTTCTCTAACCTCGGATGCAACGTAGCGAGACTTGGCCGGCTCGTCTTTCTCCGTGACCTCGTCTGAACGAGATTTCCCGGTTGCG